>Ga0136633_1000017_pt1 | contig 117645 bp, 109 predicted proteins | sample AntDrymeUQ832206_2_FD_105494 | JGI IMG/M metagenome (GOLD analysis project Ga0136633, IMG submission 105494) | Polar desert sand microbial communities from Dry Valleys, Antarctica - metaG UQ83 (22.06) | ecosystem: Environmental > Terrestrial > Soil > Desert | place: Antarctica: Dry Valley...
CGATCTGGCCGGCCGCCGCTGGGCCGGCTACATCCGCGAATCGACGCGCGGCCAGGCCGACCGCTACGGCCCCGCCATTCAGCGCGGCGAACAGCAGCGCTGGGCCGAGCGCTACGGCCTCGTCGCCACCGGCCGCGAGTACACCGACCTTGTCAGCGGCAAGGACACCATCCGGCGCACCGACTTCCGCCGCATGCTGGCCGACGCCGAGGCCGGTTTGTTCGACGCGCTGCTCTGCTACGACACATCGCGCTTCGCGCGCAAGATCGCCGACGCCTGGCGCTACCGCGAGCAGCTCGAGGCCGCCGGCGTGGTGGTCGTCTTCTGCGCGGATGGGCTGATCGCTGGCAACGCCGACACCTACGAGCTCGAGGGTCTCGAGACCGTCAGCGACGCCGGCTATCTGCGCCGGCTGTCGCGCAACGTGACCGGCGGCTACGCGTCCAAGTGGGAGCGCTTCAACGATCCCGGCGGACGACCGCCGCTCGGCTTCGCCCGCACCGGCCCACATCAGATCCTGACACCGGTCGACGGTCCAGACCTCGACCGCGCCCGGCGGGCATTCGAGCTGTATGCCAGCGGCGTCCATTCGGATGCATCGATCGCCGCCCGGCTCGACCTCAGCGAGTTCCACGTCGAGGAGCTAGTTCAGAACCCGCTGTATGCGGGTCGCGCGGTACGCCACAAGGGGCGGCCCGACGAAGAGGAGCGGCCGGCCAGCTTCGCGGCGCCGGTCGATCCGGCGCTCTTCCAGCAGGTGCAGCGCCTACGAGCCGAACGACGGACGCGTCATGTCGCCGGCGGCGGTGGCTTCGCCCGGCGGCCTTATCCGCTCGTGCGGCTCTTGTCTTGTGCTAGGTGCGGCTCCCACTACCGTGGCGACGCCTCCAAGGGCATCCGACGCCTGCGGCACGTCTCTCGGCCGGCGTGCGCCGCCAGCCTGACCCACCGCGCCGACGTGGTCGAAGAGCAGGTCGCCTCGTTTCTAGACACTGTTCGCCTGTCAGATGCGGACGTCGAGACAATCGTCGGTCTAATCCGCGCGCCCGCAGTCGAAGAGCCCGCCGCGGATGCAAGCCAGTGCGACGAGCGCCGCCAAGAGCTGCAGGATCAGCTGGGAGCCGGTGAGATCAGCCTCGAGGCCTTCACGCGCGCCTGGCGGGCGCTGGACCGGCCATCCGCGCTGGTTCGTGACCCGGACCGCGAGGCGCTCGAACAGGCCCGGCGCTACCTTGCCGACTTCGGAGGCCTGTGGCGTGACAGCGACGCGCCACCGGAGCTGAAGGAAGAGGCGGCGCGTGAGATCTTCGAGCGGCTCGAGCTCGTCGGCGAGCGAGTCGTGGCCCTGCATCCGCGGGCGGAGCACGCATGGCTGTTGGGGATGGCGGCAACCAAGTCGGAGGACTTGGTATTGGTCGGGGCGAGAGGATTCGAACCTCCGACCTCTTGAACCCCATTTGCGCTAGTTCACGCTCGGATAGTCCGATTCGTGCTCAATCGGAGTCCGCCTGAGTCTCCACGCGACCCCTGATACCCACCGGCTTGTGGGTACGGGTGTGGGTAAGGCTACGCCGCGGCACGGAGGGAGCCGAACTCAGTTTCCAGACGAGCGATGACCTCGCGCTGCCTGCTCTGGTCCCACCCATCCGTGCTACCTGGGTCCCGCACAGCGAACCACTCCTGATACATGGCCCACGACTGGTCGAACGTTCGGCGACCGCCTCCGGCGCGGGACAGATAGTGCAATGCCAGGGCTCGAATCACAGTTGCCGCGGGCGACCGCTTGCGACTGGCGCGGCGGCCGCTGGCCGCCTCTAAGTGGCTCTCGATGTCGCGCCGCCGCCAGTCATCACGCTTCGTCCCGAATAGCTCATCGAGTATTGGACGCGCATCGGCAACCGAGGTGAGCTCCACCTCGATCAGGACGGACACGGGACGCGGAGATGGCCCCGGCGCGAACCGTAGCCGGTAGTGAACGCTCTGCTCAGGTAGCACCTGCTCGCCGCCGAATGTCTGGACGAACTGCCGGCGAACCCATCCGACACCGGAATGGGATTCGTCTGGCAAACCAAAGCAAAAGTCCGCCACCCGCCTGACAGCGGCCTCGCGGCGGGAGTGGAAATTTTCGTCCGGGAATTCCCTCATACACCAAGCAGTCTAACGCCTCTCATGGTGTCCAACGGCCCTCCAAGGGTCGAAAACGGCACACATGGAGGCAACCGTGGAGAAGCTCCTCCGCACCAGCGATGTGATCGAAATCACAGGGCTCAGCCGCAGCAAGGTGGCGGAGCTCATCGCCCGGCGTGAAATCCCGTCCGTGGCGATCGGTCGCGCGCGGCGCGTCATGCCCGAAGACCTCGAGGCCTGGCTGCGCGGCAATCGACAGGCAACCGCCTAAAACAAACCGGACCGGGCCACTACTCCCGATCCGGCTCGCCGCTATGCCGGCGAGTGTACTCCGGAGATAGCCGCTATGACCACCTACGACGAAACCCTACGGCACCGATTCGGCTACCTGGTCCGAACCCGACCATCGAGCCCGCTGATTGCCACTCTCGACCGTGCGGGATGCCGGATGAGGGCCATGTGCCGCATGCGGCCCCTGGACGGTCATTGGATCGGCGCATGCCCGTTCTGCAAGGTTGAGGATCAGATTTTCGTTGAGCCCGGACTCACCGAATGGAGCGTCACCTGTGGATGCTCCGCGGGCGGGACCATCATCGACCTGAGCGCCGCGCTGATCCTCTCGGCAGTCGCGGCATGAGCAACGCCTACGCCGATAGGCTGCTCCCCCACCGCACCGGCAACGGAACCCCCGCTCCCCGCGTCGAGCTGCGACCGCTGGAGCCGATGCCCGAGCCGAGCGAGCCGTCCGCCGGGTGGCCGGAGCCCGACTGGCTCGACGCCGCGGACCTTCCCCCGTTCCCGACCGATGCCCTCCCCGAGCCGTTCGCGTCATTCGTGACCGCTGAGGCTGAGGCGACACAAACGCCGCCGGACCTGGCCGGCATGTGGGTTCTGTCCGTTTTGTCCGCCGTTTCTATCGGCCATGCGACGGTATGCCCGCGGCGTGGATGGATCGAGCATCCGGCCCTATGGACCGTCGTGGCAATGGAGCCGGGCAGCCGCAAGTCCGCGGTCCATCGGGACGTGACCGCACCGCTGGTGCTGTACGAATCGGAGCTAGTCGAGTCCGCCCGGGCGGGAGTAGCCGACGCCGCCGGCCGACACCGGATCGCCGAGCAGCGGCTGGCGAAGGCTGAGAAGCGCGCCGCCGATGCATCCGGCCCTGAGGCTCGGGATGCCGAGCTGGAGGCCCGATCCCTGGCCGTCGAGCTGGACCACATGGAGCTGCCGGCCCTCCCCCGCCTGTTTACCGCCGATGCCACGCCCGAGGCCCTCGCCTCTCGCATGGCCGAAAACCGCGGGGTTCTGTCCGTTTTGTCCGCCGAATCGGGAGTATTCGGAATCATGGCCGGTCGGTACTCACGCGGCGTGCCGGACCTGGAGATATACCTCAAGGGCCATGCCGGCGATCCCCACCGCATCGACCGCAAGGGCCGTCCCTCGGAGTACCTCGATTCCCCGGCGCTGACGATGGCACTCGCCGCTCAACCCTACGTCCTGCGACAGGTTGCGAAGGTGGAGGAATTCGCCGGCCGTGGCCTGCTCGACCGCTTCCTGTACGCCGTGCCATCTCCGAACGTCGGCTACCGCCGCACCGCCCCAGTCCTGGCCCCCCTCGACGTGACCGAGGCATACAACCGGGCCGTAATCGACCTCGGACGGTCCATGCGGAGCTACTCCGAGCCCGTAGTGCTCACCTTCGATGATGAGACGCTCGCCACCTTCGAGGCATCGATGGCTGAGCTGGAGCCCCGTCGCCGGCCGCATGCGGACCTCGGACCGATTGCCGGATGGTCAAGCAAGCTCGACGGTGCCACGGCCCGTATCGCCGGTCTCCTGCATCTTGCAGAGAACGGCGGACAAAACGGACAAATCAAGGGGCGGACCATGCTCGCCGCCCTCGCCCTGGCCGACTACCTCACCGCTCACGCTCAGGCCGCGTTCGGTGCCATGCGCGCCGATCCCCGCCTGGAGGATACCCGCCACGTCGCGCGCTGGATGCGCTCGGCGCACCGCGAACGGTTCACCCGTCGAGAGGCCCACCACGCCGCCGAGCATCGGTTCGCAACCGTGGATGAGCTGCTCCCCGCGCTTGCCGAGCTAGAGGCCCGCGACTACATCCGCCGCATCGAAGCCGAGCCCCGCCCTGGCCGGCCGTCTCCCGCCTACGCCGTGAACCCGGCCGTACATGCAATCGACGGACGAAACGGACGAAACCCCGAGAGGAGCGCCGCCTGATGACCACGGCCGCCGACATCTTGAGCGAGGCCACGATCACCGACCTACTCGCCCGCTACCTCAAGGCCGACTGATGAGTTGGCAGCCGATCAGCTCCCCGCGCCGCCTCTGGGTGACCTGCTGGGAGTGTCGAACGTCGACCCTCAACGAGGATCGCCACCTCCGCGGCTGGCAGCAGAGCAGCATCGCCCGCCCGCGTCGGCTCTACCGCTGCCCGGACTGCGCCGCCCTCGATCGTCCGTCCGCCTTACTCGTCATGCCTGATAGGAGCGCCCCATGCCCATGACCCTGACCCGATCCGTCGGCCGCGAGAGCTGTAGAGGCACCCTCGACTCCGGCAATGCCGATTGTGCGTCGCGCGGCAGCTTCGCAGGCGCGTGGCGCTCGTGGACTCCGGCCACCGTACAGGCCGCTGCCGATGCCCGCGGCCTCGAGGTCGCTGAGTTTCTGTGCCGCGGCTGCCTGCGGCGATTCACCAGGCTCGGAGGGAGCTGAGATGACCGTCCAGAACTACAGCGTGAAGATGGCCGGCGAGCTTGTCGCGGAGACGGTTCCGTATGACGACGTGGAGATTCTCGGGACCGCCGGCGGCAGACAGTACGCTCGCGACGGGAAGGGCCGCGAGCTGTGGATTCGTGGGACGGTCCAGCCCTGGGAGGTCGCGAACCCGGTCAAGCCGGGCGAGGTGCACATCGAGCGGCGCGAAGTGGTCAAGGACCGTTCGATGGCATTCCCCGAGGCGCGCATCACGCGCGTCCGAGCGCAGTTGGTCGAGCCTGGCACCTTCGTAGCCGCTGAGGCCCGCGAAGATGCCAAGGCTGAGATGCGCCGCCGGCAGGAGAATCCGCCATTGCGGCGGGTCGATCTCCTGGCCCTCTCGCCATTGCTGGCGCGGCAGGAGCCGTGGATCCTCCCGGCCACCGAGGCAGGCGACCCGCTGAGGCCAACCCTGACCGGGCGGACGGCCCCTCTCATCGCCAGCGACGGCCGTCCGGCCATCCGTGGCCCTGAGGCCATCATCGCCATGTTGGAGCGCAAGGGCATCAGGTTGCAGCTCAGCGGGCCCAACTCCCGGCTTGAGGTGCTCAGCCGCAAAGGTCGAGCCGTCGCCGACGTGAGGTCCCTCGTGCAGCTCGCCGAGCCGCTGGTGCGGGCGCACCTCTTGGGCCAGCCGCTGCGCTGCGAGGCTGGCCATCCACCGGGAGAGGCCCCGCCGGCCGTCACGCTGGTCGAGCCCGACGCGATGCCGTGCTGCGAGCAGCATCTCGTGGAGGAGCTGGAGCCGTGAGCCGCCGTGAGGTGCTGATCCCGGACTTCCGCAATGGCTGGTGGCGCGCGTCGATCGGCTGGTTACGCTCATGGAGGCCCAGGTCGCTCGGCTCCCCGCACGCCGGCCGCCAGCCAAGAGGACGCGGCCATGAGGTTTGAGGCCAGGTTTCCGGATGGGACCGTGGTGGCTGGCGACCTCAGCCTGCCCGCTGCCAGCATTCCGTTGACGCTGGCATCGCAGCTCGGCTTTGCCCCAAAGCCGTCCGCGGCTTCCGTGGGCCAGGCCATCGCCCGCTCGCTGCTGCCGCGAGTTGCAGCGGCGATGCTGCCGCTCCTGCCGCCCGCTGCCGCTTCCAAGGTGGTCAAGTTCGGACTCGACCGGAATGGCAAGGTCACGGCCACCGAGTCTGTCAGCCTGCCCACGCCGGTCGTGCGTGCCGCGCAGATCGCTCGGCAGCTTGAGCCGCACATGGCGGCGTACTACGAGTTGGCCGCTGCCCGTGCCCTCAAGCAATCCAACCTGAATATCGAACGGGCGGCCAGCCTATACCCCGAGCAGGTCGGTAACACGCAGCTCAAGGGGACGCGCGCCACGTTGGACCGTCTAGAGGCGCGGAAATGAACAGTTCCGCATTGAGCAGCCCGGCTATGCCGGGCGAGGAGCGCTACCTCGCTTCCTGGGTTCGTGGTGGGGTCCGGTCTCCGGGCCGGGCTCCACCGCACGGTCAGCAGGTAGGCCGTTTTTTAGAGGCGCATCTCCCGTCGATAGCGCCGCCCGACAATCTCTCTCCCCAGAAGCCGAAAACCGCCGCCAGACGCCGCCAGCCGCGGCAGGAGGCCGATAGATGACGCCCGGCAGCGATGGACCGCGCCAGGAGTTCCTGTTCCCCACCGACCGCCGCAAGCGGCAGAAGGCGCGCTACGGCACCGCCAAGTGGGAGCACGTTCGCGCCTTCGTCCTGGCGCGGGATAACTACGTCTGCACCGTGAAGGCATCGAAGAAGTGCCGGGTCAGGGCCAACACGGTCGACCACATCATCCGGCCCGAGGAATGGGACCCGCCCGACGATCCGGCAGCCGACCGGGCCGACAACCTGCGGGCGAGCTGCCGCTCCTGCAACATGGTCCGCCACAACGCGGCCTACTTCCGCGAGAAGGTCGATGCCGCGGCCGCGGGCATGACCGCACAGGAGTACATTCCCGTGCCAGAGAGGCGCCGCCCGGCCTCTGGCGACGTGTCCCGGTACATGGCCTGGGCCCTGGCCCTGCCGCTGCTCGGTGCGGAGCCGGACGATCACGACCATGGCCGCTGGGCCGTCAACGCCGAGATCCACCATCGGGGCCAGAAGTTCGCGGTCTGCCCCGTCGCGTGCGCGGATCCCGTTCGCTGGGAGCAATGCACGCTGCGCCGCGCCGCTAGCCGCTCAGCTTCCGAAGCTTCAGGGTGAGCTCTAGCAGCGCGTCCTGCGGCCCGGACCCCCGGCCCTCCAGCCGTTCGCCGTTCGGCCCACGCGCCCAGGCGCACCATTCCTCGGGACTGTGGATGGCCGGATCGGCCTCGCGCGGTCCGCACACGACGCCCATGATCCGCCAGTCGGACGGCTTCGCCGCCGCGGCGTCGCGCCAACATTCGGTAAGCCCCTTGGATGCCATGGGCCGAATGATAGAACGGCAGTTCTATCTTGTAGCCGTCTCAGCGCGGCCTCAGCCTCGTCGCTTAGAATTCGCGGGCCTCGTCCTCCGCCTGCTCGAAACCTTCGGCGATTCCGTCCGGGACCGGGACCTCGTCTGCCTCGATCGGTCCCTCGGGAATAGTGAGCTTCTTCGGTGGAGCTTGCCAAGGCGTGAGGTTCTGCAGGACCTCCCGGTAGTAAAGGGCAACGGCGTTGACGATGCTGTCGATGAAAGCCCCCCGTCCCGCCATTCGGTTCATACCGAGGTCCCGCGTCACGCTCACCCGGAATCCCTTGATCTCGCGGGTGGTATCGGAGGGGATCAGCGGCGCGGAATCTTCCCGAAGCGCAGTGAGCGACGCTGCGAGGGTCGCCGCAGTGCGCGTCACCCTCGCCTCCACCACCGCGTCGTCCGGTGCTTGCGCCAGCTGGCGCACGAGCCAGCCAATGCGTCCCCGAGATCGACCGTCTTTCGGGGCTTCCAGGTTAGTTGCGAGCGTCACCTGCCGCGCATTGAGGTCCGCTCTGATCTCGAGAGGCCCGGCAGTGTTTGGAATGTGAAGCTCGGCGTAGAGCAGCGACTTCGAGACCAGCGAATCGAGAAGTGCGTCTCGCCGCGATGCCGCACTGCTCTCTTGCCGACCGACCAACTGTCGCACGTCCAACCCGAGGTCTCGGGTCAGGAAGAGGGCGAGGTACTGCATCAACTCGTCCCACCGAGCAGCTACTGCCACGACATTCTGGTCACCCTTCCGGAGGGTGCCAGTCCGTGCGCCGTCGCGTACTGCCGTCCAGCCAGCGCCCATGTCGTTGAACTGGACGACTCCAGACCGGGGGTCGGACAGGTATCGGATCAGCTCATTGAGGATGTACGCCTGATCCGGATCCTTCACGCGCCGATGCTGCTTGTGAACCTCGGCATCAGTCAGAACGCGAACCCACGACCAGTGGTGGATCGCCGTCTTCCTGACCTTCTTCGGTTCAAGCTGAATCGGGTAGTCCGAGGACTTCGTCGTGTAGTGATTCGAGATGGAGAGGACCGCATCAATCCCGTTCGCCCGAGCGAGGTCCAGATACATCTCCATTTGATCGACCTTCAACTCTTGGTCCGCGACCTTGCACTCCACCAAGCACCACCAGGTCTTTCCCGCCCGTGTGACTCCAATGATCCCGTCGGGCCGCGCGGCCTTGCCACCCTCGGTCTTGATAGGGACCTCGACAAACGTCTCTATCCTGCCGGCTGGCGCACCGAGGGGCTTCAACAGAGCTTTTCCGAACTCGTCCACCACGGCGAGTACCGCGAGCAAGGCCGAGGCGGCATTTCGTTCCCGGGCCTCCACGCCCGTCGCCGAGGTAATCGGGATCAGACGTGCTACGGGCCAGCGGTCGTCACGCAAGAAGCTCATGCCGACAACTCCATCGCTCGGAAACAAGAACGGGACAGCATCGTTGCCGATCTCCTCACTGGCGACGCCTCAATCGAGGACACGCTGCCAAAAAGGCTAGCACGCGGTAAGCGGCCGGTAAGGGGATCTCAAGTACTTTCATTGACCGGCGTGCAGTTGACGCTCGGGGATCGCTTCGATCGGACGAGGGCAGGACGGCGCCGGGTGCTACAGTCGATCCGATCGGGTCTAGCGGTCATTTTTCGTGGCCCCCCGTTGCTAGACCCAACGCGGGGGCCATGCCCGTTCTTTCGGGCTTGGAGGGTCTAGTTCCATGAAACGACGGGGACAGGGCGAGGGCTCGATTCGCGAGCGCCCGAACGGACGCTGGGAAGCACGCTACCGCGGCAGTGACGGCCGCCCGCGGAGCATCTATGCCGAGACGCGCCGAGAGGCCGTAGAACGGCTCAGAACCGCCCTCACTGAGAGGGAGCAGGGCATCCGGCCTGCCAATCAGCGAATCACGGTGTCCACGTTCCTGGCCGATTGGCTGGAGCACTCGGTACGACCACGGTGTCGCCCCGCCACCGTGGCGAGCTACGAGACCATGATCCGGCTCTATCTCGAACCGGAGCTCGGGCGTCTACCGCTGGCGAAGCTCGGGCCAGAGCATATCCAGGCCATGCTGGCCCGCCTGAGCGCGCGGCCGAACCTCTCACCGACATCGGTGCGCTACGTCTACGCCGTGCTGCGCATCGCTCTCGGACGGGCTGCGAAGCAGGCCAAAGTGATCCGCAACGTGGCGACACTCGTGGACCCGCCCCGCAAATCCGCTCGGGAGGTTCGGCCGCTCACTATCGCGCAGATCCGTCATTTCCTCGGATCGGTCAGCGGCGACCGATTCGAGGCCTTGTACGTCGCGGCCATTGGGACCGGCATGCGACAGGGCGAACTTCTCGGGCTACGGTGGGTGGACGTCAACCTCGACGCGGGGACCGTGCGTGTCGAGCACTCGCTCCAGCGAGGAACCCGGACGCTGGCAGCGCCGAAGACTCAGCGGGGCCGGCGGACGCTCCAGCTCGCCGCGTTTGTGACCAATGCCTTGCGAGAGCACCGCCGCCGACAGATGGTCGAGCAGGGCGATGCCTGGAGCTTGTCCGGATACGTGTTCGCCACGGCCAAGGGAACGCCACTCGATACCCGGAACGTGACGCGCTACTTCCAACTGGCGCTAGAGCGGGCCGGGCTCCCCCACCAACGCTTCCATGACCTCCGCCACGCCGCTGCGACAGTCCTGATCGAGCAGGGTGTGGATCTCTCCATCGTGTCGAGGATGCTCGGTCACGCGGACCTATCGACTACTGCCGACGTGTACGCGCATCTGACAAATCGGATGCTCCAGACGGCCGCTGATCAGATGGAGGCCGCGTTCTCAAGTCAAGCGGTGGCCGCTGGCTAGCGTGGTACCTTTTGTACACGCGCTGCAGCGAAAGAGGTGGGATGGCGCAATCGGCCCGGCGGGACCAACACTCACAGCAGGCGCGTCCACTCCGGAAAGGGGGACGACATGGCAAGCACGCTGACTGAGAGGCGTCGGGGCCTCGGCGGACGCCTCAAGGCAATTTTCCGCCATCGCAAGACGATTGAGGGCGATCTCCTCTACCTCAGCACGTCCGACGTGAGGGAACTCATCGACCGCACGGCGCGGCAGGAACTCGGAATGACTGCGGAGGAGTTCTACGCGGCTGCGGAGCGCGGTGAGTTAGACGACACCCCCGCTGTCGCGCACCTTCGACTCATCTCTGGTGCGAGACCCCGCTAGGAACGAGCGGGAAGCCCTCAAACGCTACAAGGCGGTACTCCAGCGATCGCTCGGATGCGTAACTCGAGCCGTTTGGGTCGTAGGTGAAGTGCCCAACGAACGCGGCGTGTACTTCCTACAGCCTAGTGAGCTCCCGCTCCGGTTACCGACCGCCGGCGGTGACTACGTATACCTGTGGGCTGCTCAGCGGTTCAGATACGAGAAATCGCGCCGATTCCTGGGTGAGTGGAAAGTGCAGACGATGCAGTACATCTACACCGTGGGCGGTGGACCGAATCAGGACACGGATGCATTTGCGGCATGGCATTGGCACCCGGCCGTCCGCGAGGAATGCCACCTCCACGTCTACCACGACGACGAGCTGATCGGCCCCTTGCGAAAGATGCATCTTCCGACCACCCGCGTGTCTTTCGAGCAGATCCTGGGGTTCCTAATCGCGGACCTTGGCGTCCGGGCGCGAACAGGATGGGAAGGCGTGCTGAGCGACAGCCAGGACAGATTCACAGAGTACAAGAGTTGGTGAGAGTGGGTATCCGTGTGGGTAAGCGGGTAATCGAAAGCCCCTCTCGGGACACCCGGAGGGGCCTTTTCGTGCTCAGATGGCTGGTCGGGGCGAGAGGATTCGAACCTCCGACCTCTTGAACCCCATTCAAGTGCGCTACCAGACTGCGCTACGCCCCGACCGACGCGCACGAGTATAGCGGGACCGCCACGGCGCCCCGGATCGCGCCCGGGGAGCCCTAGCCAGCCGCGCAGGCCATGGGCGATGCGCTGGACTTAGCGGCCGGTGGCGGCGCGGACCGCGGGCACGACCTCGCGGGCGAAGCGCTCGACCTGCTCGACTCCCGCATCAGGCGGCCAGAAGACAAGCGAGTCTACGCCGTTATCGGTCACCCATGACGTCAGCGTGCCGATCCAGTGCTCCACGGGACCGACGAGGTGGCCGCCGCCACGCTCGCCATCGGTGATGACGCCGCTCAGGTTGTAGACCCGGCGGATGTCATCGGGGTCGCGGCCGGCCGAAGTCGCCGCCTCGTCGATGACGGCCGACGCGTGCCGGAACGCATCGGGCTCCATGTGGCCGAGCGACGGCAACCAGCCGTCCGCCAGGCGCCCGGTCAGGCGCAACCCGCGCGGCCCGTACACGCCGAGCCAGATGCCGACCCGATGCGCGGGAGGCGGCCCGGCCGCGTAGCCCGGCACGGGATAGTGCGGACCGTCGCCGCGGACGATGCGCTCCGTGTCCAGCGCGGCGCGAAGGATGCCGATCGCCTCCTCCATCGCCGCGAATGCGTCACGTCGCGAGCGTCGCGGCCCGCCCATGCCCACCACCGCGTCCCAGAACGACCCGCTGCCCAGGCCGAGCTCGAAGCGGCCGCCGCTCATGACGTCCATCGAGGCGGCCGCCTTCGCGATCATCGGCGGATCGCGGAGCGGCAGGTTGGCGACGTCGGGGAAGAACCGCAGGCTGGTCGTGCGCGCCTGGAGGTCGGCGATCAGCGAGAACGTGTCGAGGAAGCGGCGCTGGTACGGGTGGTCCTGGATCCCGACCAGGTCAAGTCCGTGTGCCTCCGCGGCCAGTACCTGCTCCACGATCGCCGGAAACGCCGCCGCGTACGGGGTGACGGAGATCCCGAACGACAGGTCGCGCGGCATCAGTCGCCGAGTTCGTCCTTCGGGGAGCGCGCCATGAGTGCGGCCACGGCGGCGAGCGGCGGACGCTGCTCGAACACGACCGAGCGGACCTGCTCGGCGATCGGCATCTCGACGGCCTGCGCCGCGGCCAGCTCGAGCGCGCCGGTGACCGTGGCGACGCCCTCGGCGATGCCGGTGAGCCGTTCCCCCGCCTCGGGCCACGGCACGCCGGTGGCGATCAGCTCGCCGGCCCGGCGGTTGCGCGACAGGGGCGACATGCAGGTCGCGATCAGGTCGCCCACGCCGGCGAGCCCGGCGAAGGTCAGCGGATGGGCGCCGGCCGCAACGCCCAGCCGCGTCATCTCGGCCAGGCCGCGCGTGATGATGCCGGCCTTGGCCGAGTCGCCGAACCCCAGTCCGTCGACCATGCCCGCCGCCAGCGCGACGACATTCTTCAGCGCCCCGGCCAGCTCGACGCCGATCACGTCGGGATTCGTGTACACCCGGAACCGATCGGACGACAGGACCGATGCGAGCTCCGCCGCCAGCTCGGCGTCCGCGGACGCCACGACCGATCCGGCCGGCTTGCCGCCGGCGATCTCGCGCGCAAGGTTCGGTCCCGACAGCGCGGCCACCCGACGCCCGGGCAGCTCCTCCTCGATGACCTCGGTCATGCGCAGGTGGGTACCCTCCTCGATCCCCTTCACCACCGACAGGATCGGCGCCTCCGGATGGAGCTTGTCCGCGACCTGTCGCAGCGTCGCGCGAACATGGGCCGACGGCACGGCGAGGACGTAGAAACGGTGCGGCTCGGCGAGGTAGGCGTGATCGGTCATCACCCGGACGTTGGGCGGGAACGTGATGCCGGGGAGGTATCGCTCATTCGTGCGGGCATGCGCCAGGCGCTGCGCAGCATCGGCCGTACGCGTCCAGAGGCTCACCGGGCGCTGCGCATCGGCCAGGAGGACCGCGAGGGTGGTGCCCCACGCGCCGGCCCCGATGACGCCGATCTGGTCGGTCACGCCGCCGAGGATAGCAGCGCAGAGCGTGGACCCGAGACCTGACAGCCGAGTTGTTGATCACCCATGCACGGCGAGACTGCTAGCGCCCGTTCATTCGGCGTAATGGCCGCTCCGCAGCGGCGACTGAGCGTGGGCATCCGGCTATCGGCCCCCATTATGACGCCGGTTCCCCGATACCAATCCGGGGGCGAATGAGTGATTGGGTTCCGAGGTTCGGCGACCGGCGCCCGCTTCATCGGCTCCGGGAAACTCGGCGACGAGGGCGAACGGACTTGCGCGCGGCCTCCTCGGACTCGCGCTTGCGCAGGATGATCCGGATCGAGGTGCCCAGGAATCCGAACTTCTCGCGGATCTGATTTTCGAGGTAGCGCCTGTAGCTGAAGTGGATGATCTCGGGGTCGTTGACGAAGATGACGAAGGTGGGCGGCGCTACGCCGACCTGGGTCGCGTACAGGATCTTGGGCAGCCTGTTGCGGACGTGGGAGGGCGGATGCGCGCGCACGGCGTCCATGACGACGCGGTTCAGCTCGCCGGTCGACACGCGCCGGTAGCGCTCCTCGGCGACGCGCAACGCCTCGCGCAGGATGCGCTCGACGCGCTGGCCCGTGAGCGCCGAGGCGAACACGATGTCGGCCCACACGAGGTAGGGCGCCTCTCGCCGCAGACGCTTGAGCCACTTGTCGGCAGTGAACTCGTCCTTTTTGACCGCGTCCCACTTGTTGAGGACCAACACGATTCCCTTGTGCGCCTCGAGCACGTAGCCGATGACGTGGGCGTCCTGGGCGGTGTAGCCCTCGGTCGCGTCGGTCATGACCACCGCCACGTCGGCCGAGTCGATCGCCTTCATCGAGCGCAGCACGCTGTAGCGCTCGATCCCCCGCTCGATGCTGCCCCGGCGCCGGATGCCGGCCGTATCGACCAGCACGAGCGGCTGCCCGTCAAGCTCGACCGCGGTGTCGATCGGGTCGCGGGTCGTGCCCGGCACGTCCGAGACGATCATGCGCTCCGAGCCGAACACCTTGTTCACGAAGGTCGACTTTCCGGTGTTCGGGCGCCCGACGATGGCGATGCGCGGCGGACCCAGGTCAGTCTCCGCCAGCTCGGCCAGCTCCTCCTCGGTCATGTCGTCCGGCTCGACCGATGCCGCCGCCTCCGCCTCGGTCGGCGGCGGAAGGTTGTCGACGATGAGGTCGGCCAGGTCGCCGGTGTTGCGACCGTGCTGCGCGCTGATGGTGATGGCCGGGTCGAAGCCGAGCGCGTAGAACTCGACCGCATCGGCCTCGCGAGCCGGGTTGTCACCCTTGTTGATGACCAGGATGACGGGCGCATCGGCTCGTCTCAACCGGTCGGCGACCTCGTAGTCCAGCGGCGCCAGTCCGGCATGGGCGTCCACCACGAACAGGATGAGGTCCGACTCCTCGACCGCGACGCGCGCCTGGTCCTGCACGCGCTCCTCGATGTCCGTGCCCGGCTGGAGCTCCAGGCCGCCGGTGTCGACCACGGTGAACGTGCGGCCGTTCCACTCGGCAGTGCCGTAGACGCGGTCCCGGGTGGTGCCGGAGACATCGGAGATGATCGCCATGCGCTCGCCGATCAGCCGGTTGAAGAGCGTGCTCTTGCCGACGTTCGGGCGGCCGACGATGGCGACCACGGGCAAGGATGACATGCCCCCGAGTGTAGCCGTGAGCGTCGCGGCGCTCGCTGGGGCCACTGACCCGCACCACGGGCGAACCCACGCCTGAGCCGGAGCTCCGACCTCTTCCACCCGTATCTGCGGGTCATATCGCGGCGGAGCCCGCCGATTTCCGCCGCTCCGCCCCGAGTTCACCCGTCCCACGGGTCGCCGGCCGACGCGTGCAGGATTTCGCCGCTTAGCGGCGCTATCTCAGCCCCGAGGCCTGGACCGGCGGGGCTTCCGGTGCAATTTCCGCGCTCATCGGCGCAAGGATCGACACGAGACCCGACTCTGGCGGCCTCGGGTCTGGTTGTCGCCGCTCAGCGGCGCGGCAGTAGGTGCCGAGCCGATAGGATCGGTCATGTGAAGATCGGGATTGTGGCCACCAGGCTGGCCGGAGTCGACGGCGTGACGTTCGAGACGGCCAAGTGGGAAGCCGTGCTCGACGGTATGGGCCACGACCTCCGCCTGTGCGCCGGCGAGGTCGACGCGCTGCGCTACCAGGCCCGCCTTGTGCCGCCGATGCACTTCAGCTACCCGCCCGCGGCGCGGGTGACCGCAGCGGCGTTCGACGCCGGCAGCGACTCGACCGCGGTGCGCGCCGAGATCGATCGCCTGGCCAACCTCCTGCTCCCGGTCCTGCTCGATTGGGCCAACCTCCACGCGCTGGATGCCCTCATCGTCGAGAACGCGTGGGCGATCCCGATGCACCTGCCGCTCGGCATCGCGTTGCATCGCCTGGTCGAAGAGCTGCGCCTGCCGACCATCGGCCATCACCACGACTTCTGGTGGGAGCGCGAGCGATTCAGCACGTGCGTCGTGCCGGAGTTGCTCGAGGAGGCGTTCCCGCCCCATTTGCCGTGGGTCGAACATGTGACCATCAACAGCCTCGCGGCCCGTGCGCTCCGAGATTATCGCGGCCTCGAGTCGACGGTGGTCCCGAATGTCTTCGACTTCAGCTCACCGCGACCTCGGCGCTCGCCGGCCATCCGCCGCCAGCTGCGGCGTGAGCTTGGCATGACCGACGAGGGACTCCTCGTCGTCCAGCCGACCAGGGTGGTGCCACGCAAGGGCATCGAGCTCGCCATCGAGCTCGTCGGGCGGCTGGAAGACCCCGACGCCGTGCTGCTCATCACGTCGCCGGCCGGCGACGAGGGGCTCGACTACCTCATGCATCTCGAGCGCCTTGCTGAACGGCACAAGGTGAACCTGCGCTACGCCGCCGATCGCTTCGCGCCCGACCACGAGGGCAAGCCGATTCGCCCGGCGCATTCCCTTCATGACGCATACCTGGCGGCGGACCTGCTCACCTACCCGAGCCTGTACGAGGGCTACGGAAACGCGCTCGTCGAAGCGCTCTTCTACGGTGTGCCCGTGGTCGTCAATCGCTATCCCGTCTACGTGGCCGACATCGCGCCGCTCGGCGTGCGCTTCATCGAGATCGAGAGCGCCATCACCGACGACACGGTGCGCGAGGTGCGCTCTCTCCTGGGCAATCCCCGCCGACTGCGGGAGAACGCCCGCCACAACTTCGATGTCGGCCGACGGAAGCTCTCGTACACGGTCCTGCGCCGCCACCTCCGAAAGCTGCTCAACGACGTGGCCGACTAGGTCGCCGAAATCCTAGACGAGGCCGCGGGTCGCCCACGCCGTCGCCGTGATCACAAACGGCGCGGTGGGGAGCAGGGCCCGGCAACGTTCGCGCAGCTCGGCCTGCCCTTCCGCGTCGAGGCTGGCCACGTGCGAGCCCGCCGGACCGACGCCGAGGATGAACGGCTCCCACCAGGCGTCGAAGGTCGGATGCTCCAGGCTGACCGAATGGGCCGTCTCCTCGATCTCCCGCAGCCCGGCAGCCTCGAACAGCTCAGCCAGGTGACCCTCTCGGGTGCCCGCGAGCTGCGATTCATCGTCGACCTCGGGGTCCATCTCACGCGCCACCTGCCAGAACACGGCGAGCGGGCCGTGGCCGCCCGCGTGATCCCAGACGCACGCGGCGACGACACCACCCTGCCGGGTCACGCGCGCCATCTCGGTCAATCCGGCGACCGGATCCGACATGAAGTGGACCACGAGCTGGGCGAGTGCCGCGTCGAACGTTCGGTCCGCGAACGGTAGCTGCTCAGCGGATGCCCGTCGCACGTCGACGCCGGGGTTTCGAGCGCGCGCAGCTGCGACGAACGGCTCGGAGGGATCCACGGCCGAGACGGAACCGGGGCCCAGCCGCTCGACGAGCGCGGCGGTGAGTGCGCCGGGGCCGCAACCGACGTCGAGCGCGCGCTGGCCGCCGCGCACCCCCGCCAGGTCGGCGAGCTGCGGGGAGAGCAGCCGCGAGTACCTGCCCATGAAGCGGTCGTATGCCTCGGCGGCGACATTGAAGGTCACGGTCGCGATCTCCTATGCGGTCAGGGCGTAGACCCGCTCCCGGACCTCCTCGAGGTCGACCTCCGGGGTTGACGTGCCGCCGGTGATGCCGATGCGCGCCTTGCCGCGCAGCCAGCCCGCGTGCTCGGCCTGGAGCTCGTCCGCATCGGCGACGTGCACGGTGTCAGCCAGGATCTCGCCGCACTTCACGGCCAGCTCCTTCGTGTTCGAGCTGTTCTTGCCCCCGACCACGATCATGGCGTCCACCTCGCGGGCCAGCACGACCGAGTCGTCCTGCCGCGTCAGGGTGACCGGGCAGACCGTATTGACCACCCGCAGGTCGTGGGCGCGCCGCAGGCAGAACGCGGCGAACTCCTCGAGCTTCTGCGGCAGGATCGTCGACTGGCTCAGCACGCCGATCTTCTTCGTGCGCGGCACGCGCTCCCAGGTGGACCGGTCCATGTCGTCCACGACCACGTGCTTGTCGCCGGCATAGGAGCGCACGCCCTTGACCTCGGGGTGGTCCTCGTGGCCGATGATGCACACCGTGTAGCCGGCCTCTGCCAGCTCGCGGGCGGCCTTCTGCGACTGGAGGACCCAGGTGCATGTGGCGTCGATGACCTCGAGGTCCTCCTTGCCCTTGACCGCCTCGAACTCGCCCTTCGGGACGCCGTGGGCGCGGATGACGAGCGTGCCCCCCTCGACCTGGTCGGCCAGGTCGGCCGTGCGGATGCCACGGTCGCTCAGATCGGCCTTGATGCCGGGGTTATGCACCAGCTGGCCGAGGGTGGTGACCTCCTTGCCCTCGCTTCGCGCATGCTTGGCCTTGTCGATCGCCAGGCGCACGCCGTAGCAGAAGCCGGCGCGCTCGGCGATGCGGACGTCGGGTCGGGTGATCGTAGTCATCACATTCATTCTAGAAGGGATACGTCGCAGGGTCCCCTGCGGCTGTCGGCGCTTCCAGGTCAGCCATGCACGGCCGGACTGCTGGAGTACGAATTCGGCCGGCGGGAGCTCGGTGCGAGCCAGAGCCACGCTCGAAACCGGGTTGATGACGCGTTCCGCGACGAGCCTGGGCGCTCATAGAGTCCGGGGGTGAATACCTGACCCGGAACCGCGCCAGTCAAGGATTCGAGGCGGGTCGCTGCTCCGGTGGCAGGAGCGAGGCGATCTCCCGCATGATCCGATCAGTGCCCTCGGTCAGCGCCGCGCGGTCCAGGCGGCCCTCCGGCCCGTGCGGCAGCATGAAGGGCTGGCCGATGCGAATCCTCACCCGGGTGGGATGCGGCCACCGCGACCGACCGGGAAAGATGCGGTGCGTGCCGGCGATCCCGACCGGGATGAGCGGTGCGCCCGAACGCATGGCCAGGAACGCGGCGCCCGGCTTGCCCGCCTTGAGATGGCCGTCGCCCGAGCGAGTGCCCTCCACGAACAGAGCCAGGGGCCGGCCGTCGGCCAGGGCCTGGAGGGAGAAGCGCTGGGCTGCGCGATCACCTTCGCCGCGACGGACGAAGTACACGCCCGACTGGGTGGCCAGCCAGCCGACGATCGGCCACCCGCGCATCTCGATCTTGGCCATGAAGTGCACCACGCGGCCGACCTGGTGCCCGGTCGACCAGCCGAGGATGGGCGGGTCGAGGTTCGAGCAATGATTCGACACGAGGATGAAGGCGCCCTCCCGCGGAATGCGCTCGACGCCGTCGATGCGCGCGCGGAAGAGGAAGCGCGCCAGGAAGCCGGTGATCGCGCAGCCGGGGTGATAGAACCAGCTACGCATCGAGGCGCTCCAGTGCCTCGATGATCGCTTCGACGCACGCGTCCACCGCCAGCTTGCCGGTGTCCAGCACCAGCGCGCCGGGCGGGATGCGCAGGGGGGCGACCGCCCGGCCCGAGTCGGCCGCGTCGCGGCGGCGGATCTCCTCGAGGTATTCGTCGACCCGGTCCGGGCGGCCCATCTCATTGGCGCGCCGCGCGGCTCGCACCTCCACGTCGGCGGTCAGGAATACCTTCATCGTCGCCTCCGGCAGGATGACGGTGCCGATGTCGCGGCCGACCATGACGACACTCCCACGCCACGCCGCCGCGCGCTGCACGCCGACCATCGCGTCGCGCACCTCGGGATGCCGGCTGACGGCACTCACCGCTCGGTCGACACGTGGGGACCGCACCTCCAGGGTCACGTCGCGCCCGTCGAGGAGCACGGTCTCGAGGCGGTCGGTCTGGTCGGGACGAGCCCGCTCGACCTCGATCGGGCACGCGTCGACGAGCGTCGCCAGCGCAGGCCCGTCGTCCAGGTCGACGTCGCGCTCCAGCGCGGCCAGGGTCAGCGCCCGGTACATGAGCCCGGTGTCGACGAACGTGGCGTCGATGCGCTGGGCAAGCGCGTGGCCGATGGTGCTCTTGCCCGCGCCCGATGGCCCGTCGATGGCGACCGTCATGCTCATCGTCGGCGCCGCTCACCGGCCAGCGCGGCCACCTCCGCCGGTCGCAGCTGCCTCCACTGTCCGGAACGCAGTCCGGTGATCCGAAGCGGGCCGATTCGGGTCCGTACCAGGCGCTCGATGCGGGCATCAACGGCGGCGAAGAGGCGCCGTACCTCGCGCTTTCGTCCCTCACCGATCCGGACGGACAACCAGGCGCCCTCCTCCGACCGCTCGCGCTCGATCTCGGGCGGTGGGAGGGCAAACCGCGCGGCGAGCAGGCGCGCCGGGCCGTCCTCGAGCGTGACCCCATCGCGGAGCTGCTGGAGGATGGCGCGCGTAGGCGGCGGGGAGACGAGCGCTGCGTACTCCCGCTCGTTGCCGTGGCGCGGATGGACAACGCGGTTCGCCCATTCGCCATCGTTGGTCAGGATCATGAGGCCCTCCGACTCGACGTCGAGGCGGCCCGCCGGCCACAGCCGGTCACCCCGGGCGTCGACCAGTCCCACGACCGATCGCCGCCCCCGTTCGTCGTGGGCCGAGGAGAGGTACCCGGGCGGCTTGTGGATGGCGAGGTGCACGGCGCGGGAAGCCGTCGGCAGCGAGTGACCGTCGACCTCGATCCGGTCGACGGCCGGGTCGGCGGATGCGCCGAGCTCGGCCCTGCGGCCGTTGACCGAAACGCGTCCGTCGGCGATGAGCTCCTCGGCTCCCCGGCGCGAGGCCAGTCCGGCGCGGGCGATGAGCTTCTGGAGCCGCTCACTCGCCATCGGCGAGGCCGGCGCCGCCGGCTGCCGGCCCCGGCATCGCCGTCAGGGCAGTCAGCTGCGCCGCGTCGCTCGAGAGCGGCGGCAGGTCGTCAAGCGAGGTGAGCCCGAAGCGCTCGAGGAACGTGAACGTGGTCCCGAACAGGACCGGCCGGCCGGGCGTGTCGCGCCGCCCCGTCTCGGCGACCAGCCGGCGATGGAGGAGGGAGCGGATGACGTAGTCGGAGTCGACGCCTCGGACCCGCTCGACGTCGCCGCGCGTGCATGGCTGGCGATACGCCACGACCGCGAGCGCCTCGAGCGCCGCCGTCGACAGGCGCGCCTCCTCCCGCGCCGCATAGGCGGCCAGGCGGGCGCCCACCTCCGGTGCGGTGACGAGCTGCCAGGCGTCCTCGTGGCGCTGGAGCCGGATGCCGCGCTCCTCCTCCTGCAGGCGTTCGGCCAGCGCGGCCAGCGCGGCCTCGGCCCGGACGCGCGTCACGTCCGCCAGCTCGGCAATCTCGGCGCTCGTCAGCGGACGCTCGGCGATGAACAGCAATGCCTCGAGGAAGGCGCCGAGGTCAGCCGCGCCGCCGTGGTCGGTCACGCTCCCGACTCCGCCGACTCGACGAGGATCGGTCCGAAGACCTCGTCCTGCTCTGCCGTCACCTGCTTCCGTCGGACGAGCTCGAGCGTGGCGAGGAACGTGACCGCCGCCTCGGTGCGGGTGCGACAGCGAGCCAGGATCGACTGGAGGAGGACCTTGCCGCCTCCCGACAGCGCCCGGCGCAGGACATCGATCTGCTGTCCGATCGTGATCTCGCGGGCAACGATCTCAGGCGGCGGTGCGACCGGCTCGGGGATGGCGGCGAGGGTCGCGAGGGCTGCCGCCAGCACGCCGGCCGGCATCGGGTCGGAAGGCGACTCTGGCAGGTCCGACTCGCGGGGCTCGCGTCGCATGGCGGGAGCGGTGCCATCGCGGGCGCCGAGCCCCACGGCTGCATCGCGCAGGGCACGGTACTCGATCAGGCGGCGGCGGAGCTCACCCTCGTCGACCTCCTCCGCGGCGTCGGGCAGCGGGGGCAGCGGCTCGGACGGCAGGATGCGCTTCGATTTCAGGAAGATCAGCTGTGCTGCGATCACGACGAACTCCGACAGGTTGACGGCGTCGACGGGATGGCGCGCCAGGTGCTCCACATAGGCATCGGCGACCTCGGCCAGCGGCACGGTCAGGATGTCGAGCTGGCGCGACTCGATCAGGTGGAGGAGGAGTTGGAGCGGCCCCTCGAAGTCCGGCAGGGCGACGGTGAAGGAGGCATCGCCGATCGGCACGGCGACGCCGGGGTCGGTGTCGATCGGGATCGGCCGCATCCGGTCAGCTTGCGTCATCGGCACTGCTGAGCGCGCCAAGCAGCCGTGCGTCATCGTCGCCGGTGGGCGTGCCACGGATGAAGTCGCCGACGCGTGGATGGCAGCCGGCCGCGATTGCCAGCTCGGCCGACATCGGCTCATGGTGCAGGTACAGGTGGAACGGATGCCGCCACCCCGCAGGGCTCGGATCGGCCAGGCGGCGCAGGACCGATGGGGCGAGCGCCTCGAGCACCACGCCGGCGACTCGGTGCCACAGCCGCATCCGATGACCCTTCGCGGCGTCGTGGAGGAGTGCCGCCCCCAGCAGGTCGGGATCGGCATGCCCGCCGCGCAGAAGCCTTTCGGCGACGTCCAGGCCGTGACGGCGATCGGCGATCGGCATCGTCTCGAACAGCGCCACACCGCCCGCCGGGAGCGTTCGGCGGACGAGCGCCTCCTCCTCCGGCCCGACGCGCGCACGAACGTGCGCCACGAACTGACCGACCCTATGCACCGGTCAACGCCCGCGACAACGGGCCTGCCAGGCCGAGCAGTACGCGCAGCGGGCTGCCCGGCAGGAAGACCAGGACCAGCAGGATGATGACGCCGTAGGGGGCGTACTGCCGGACGACCATCGCCTGTCGCGGCGGCAGAAAGGCGAGCAGCACGTTGTAGCCGTCGAGCGGCGGAATGGGGACCAGGTTGAAGATGGCGAGCAGCAGGTTGAGCGTCACGATCAGCTCGACCAGCCGCAGGAAGAAGCCGTCCTCGACCCCGGCGATTCCCAGCACGCGGTAGAGAATCGCGAAGGCGACGGCCACAACGACGTTGGCGATCGGCCCCGCGAAGGCGACCAGGGCCATGCCGCGACGCCCGTCGCGCAGCGCGGCGGGGTTGACCATGACCGGCTTCGCCCAGCCGAACCCGGCGACCACCAGCATCACCGCGCCGAGCGGATCGATGTGCGGGATCGGGTTCAGCGTGAGGCGGCCCATGGCACGCGGACGGCGGTCGCCGAGCTGATCTGCGACGAGCGCATGGCTGAACTCGTGAAAGGTCAGGCCCACCAGGAGGGCGATGACCCCGGCGATCAGGCGCTCGATCGAGTTGTCGCCGAACAGCATCAGGCCAACCGCGGCAGGAAGTCACCCAGCAGCGTCACGAGCCGCTCCGCCCCGAGCCGTCCCATCTCGATGACCTCCTCGTGGTTCGCACCGGCCGCGACGTCCTCTGTCGCCTTGTTCGTGATCAGGCTGAACCCGATCACGCGGCGGTCGGCGTGGCGCGCCACGATCACCTCGTGCGCCGTGCTCATGCCGACTGCGTCACCGCCCAGCAGCCGGAGCATTCGCATCTCGGCGCGCGTCTCGTACGACGGGCCGGCCAGCATGATGTAGACCCCCTGGCGCAGCGACACCCGCGTACGCGCCGCAGCTTCGAGCGCGCCCGCGCGCAGGCCGGAGTCGTACGCGTCGGTCAGCGGCGGGAATCGCACCCCGAAGCGGTCGAGGTTCGGCCCGGTGAGCGGATTGTCGCCCGAGAGGTTGATGTGGTCGGTCATGAGCATCACGTCGCCGGGGTCGTAGTCCGGGTCGAGCCCGCCGGCCGCGTTCGTGAGCACCACGGTCTCGACTCCGAGCGCGAGAACAGCGCGCAGCAGGAGGGTGGCCTCGCGGTGCGAGTGCCCCTCGTACGGGTGCACCCGACCGGACAGCACGACGGTCGGGATCCCTCGCACGGTGCCCGCCACGAGCTCCCCTGCATGGCCTGCCACGCTGGCAGCCGGGACGTACGGGATGTCGCCGTAGGGCAGGCTCAGGCGCGGCTCGGGGTCGAGCAGCTCCACGACGCCGCCTAGGCCGGAACCGAGGACGATCACCAGGCGAGGCGCTCCAAGCGGCGGCTCGGCGCTCAGACGCGCTCCTATGGCCTCGGTTGCTTCGGCGATGCGCCGGTCCAGCTCCGCGCCGTGGACTCCGTCCGGGAGCGCGCCGAGGGCCGGTTCGGCCACCTACATCCGCTCCAGCAGGTCGCGCTTCTTGGCCTCGTACTCCTCCGGCGTGATCAGCCCCTTGTCGCGGAGCCCGGCGAGGCGCTCGAGCGTCGCCCCGAGATCCTCCGCCGCGCTGCGTGGAGCCGCAGGCTCGGGGGGCGGCGCCGGAGCTGCCTCGCGTGGCGCGCCTTCCGCCACGTCGCCGTGGACTGCGACGCGGTCGGACCCGGCACGCGGCGGCATCGGTTCGGCGCGCTGCATCTCAGGGATCTGCTCCGCCCGCTGGTACCGGGGACGCGCGAGCTCGGGCTGCTCCAGCATCTGCTTCTGGTTGAACATCGCCTTTTTGAAGTCGACCGGGTCGGCGATCATCGGAAAGTCGGCGACGTTCCCACCGCCCGCCTCCTCGGCCGCCGTCAGGATATCGAGCGTGCCGAACCCGAAGACGCGCCCGAAGAGGCTCTGGTCCAGCCGGGCGTCGTTGATCTTCTCGAGGCTCGAGTCGGACACGCTCTTGTTCAGCACGCCCTCGGCGCGCATCACCCGACGGGTGGTGATGAGCCACTCCTGGTTGCGCCAATCCCACAGCACGAACCCGATGAATCCCAGCGCGCTGATGAGCCCGACGAGCGCCACGATCGTGAGGATGCCATCGACCATGGCATTCCCGATCTCGGGCTGCCCGTTCAGGAAGATGATGATGCCCAACGCAACGATCGCGAGCACGATCCACAGCCAAGTCCGAGCGATCACCGCAAACCAATGCTGACGGCTCTCGTAGACGACCTCCTCGCCGCGGCTCAGAAGGTTCCGCGCGTAACTCATCGGCCTCGTACGCTCCCGCTGCTGTGGGTCCGCTCTAGGCTCTCGGATGCGCCCTGGCGTAGACCTCGCGCACGCGTTCGCCGGTCAGGTGGGTATAGAGCTGGGTGGTGCTGATGCTAGCATGGCCGAGCAGGGCCTGGACCACGCGCAGGTCGGCTCCTCCCTCGAGCAGATGGGTCGCGAAGCTGTGCCGGAACGTGTGTGGCGTGACCCGCTCGGCAACGCCGGCAGCCAGCGTCCAGTGCTTCACCAGCGTCCAGACCGATTCGCGGCTCATCCTGTTGCCCCGCCGGCCGACGAACACGGCCGGCGTCGGCTTCTTGGCCGTCCATTCGCTGCGCGGACCGATCCGGTACCGGTGCAGGCGCTCGCGCGCCTCGTCCCCCATCGGCACCCTGCGCTCCTTGTTGCCCTTGCCGATGACCCGCACCTGCTGGCCGGCCAGGTCCACCCGATCCGTATCCAGGCCGACGAGCTCGCTGACCCGCAGCCCGCAGCCGTAGAGCAGCTCCAGGATCGCGCGGTCTCGGATGCCGATCGGGTCCTCGGCCGGCGGCACGTCGAGGATGCGCTCGACGTCCTCCGGCGCCAGCACTTCCGGCAGGTATGTCCCGGGGCGAGGCGCATCGACCAGCGCGGGGATGTCGCGCGTCGCCAGGCCCTCGCGCATCGCGAACCCGTAGAAGCTGCGCACCGCGGCGCTCTTGCGCGCCTGGGTCGTGCCGCGCGCGCCGGCGCGCTGGAGGTCCCGGACGAACCGCAGAAGTGGCTTCGGGTCGTCACGCCAGCGGGTGCCCGCGCATTCGGCGAACTGGGCGAGGTCGCGGCGATACGCGGCGATGGTGAGCGGCGACAGGCCGCGTTCCACGCGCATCTCGATGAGGAAGGACTCGACCGCTTCTGTCAGAGCGGGATCGGGCATGGAGGTCATCGTGCGGCCCGCAACAACGCTTCGGCTGCAGCCTGGGCCTCCGCACCCGGCCGCTCACCACCGAGCATGGCCGCCAGCTCCGCCTTGCGCTCGTCGGCCGTGAGCAGCCGAGCCTCGGTCGTCGTCCGGCCGTCGGCCACGCGCTTTCCGACGACGAGATGCGCGTCGGCGTGCGCGGCGACCTGCGGCAGGTGGGTCACGCACAGCACCTGGTGGAAACGGCTCAGCGCCCTCAGTCGCTCGCCGAGAGCGGAAGCGTTGCGCCCGCCGACGCCCGCGTCGACCTCGTCGAAGACGAGCAGCGGCGTCTCGTCGGCCGCCGCCAGCACGACCTTCAGTGCGAGCGACAGTCGGCTCGCCTCCCCGCCCGATGCGATCCGGCCCAGCGGGCGCGGCGGCTCGCCCGGGTTGGGCGCGAACGTGAACAGGACCCGGTCACCGCCGGTCGGACCGATGTCGGTCGCCCCGAGCTCGATCTCGAAGGCGTCCACCGGCAGGCCGAGCGGCGGCAGCTCACCATTCACCGCCGCAGCCAGGCGCGCGGCCGTCGCGCGGCGCGCATCGGACAGCGCGCTCGCCGCGTCTTCGAGAGCGGAGCGACGCGCCGCCTCCTCGGCGCGAAGGCGCTCCCGCTCCCCCGCCTGGTTCTCGAGCGCGTCGAGCTCCGCTGCCGCGGCGGCGCCGAATGCGCTCACCGCCTCGAGCGAGTCGCCGTACTTGCGTCGCAGGTCGTAGAGCAGGGCCAGCCGCTCCTCCGACGCCGCGCGCGTTGCCGGGTCGAGGTCGACCGCCTCGGCGATGGCGCTCGCGTCCCGTGCCAGCTCCGCAGCCTCGGCCGCGAGCGCCCCGGCCCGGTCAGCGAGGGCGCGGAAGCGCTCATCGTGCACGGCTGCGGCGACCAGGCCGCGCTCGGCCGTGCGCAGCGCGTCACCCGCGCCGTCATCGTCACGCAGCGCCGCCACGGCCTCGGCGGCAGAGCGCGCGACGGTGTCAGCGTGCGCGGCCGCGCGCAATTGCCCCTCCAGCTCCACATCCTCGCCAATTCGTGGCTGTGCGCCCTCGATCTCGTTCACCTGGTGACGCAGCAGCTCAACGCGTCGAGCCAGCTCGTGCGCATCGGTCAGAAGCTCGGCAGACGCGGCCACGGTCGACCGCCACGCCCGATACCGGGCGCCGACGCCCGCGACGGCGGACGCGCTGCCGCCGAATCCGTCGAGCAGGTCAAGCTGGCGCGCCGGCTCGAGCAACCGCTGCTGGTCGTGCTGGCCGTGAATCTCGCCCAGCCTGGCACCCAGCCCCGCGAGGCCACCTACCGTCACCGCGCGGTCGTTCACCCGCGCCACCGAGCGCCCGTCGGCGCCGACCTCGCGCCGGATGATCACGCTGCCCTCTCCGGCGGCCACGACCTCCAGCATCGGATCGTCGTCCGGCAGGTCGGGTGCGTCGAAGATCGCCTCGATCCTCGCGGCATCGGTCCCGGCGCGGACCTGGTCGGTGGAAGCACGGGCGCCGAGCGCAAGAGCAACGGCGTCCACCACCAGCGACTTGCCCGCGCCGGTCTCGCCGGTGAGCACCGTGAAGCCGTCCCCCAGTGGCAGGCGCACCGATTCGACCACCGCCAGGTTCTCGACCGTCAGCTCGCGCAGGCCCATCAGTACGGCAGCAGGCTGGCCTTGGTCCGCAGCAGGTCGTAGAACGGCGTCGCCCCGGTCGGCTCGAGCAGGCGCAGTGGCTCAGGCAGCGCACGCACCTCGACCGTCGCTCCCGGCCCGAGCTCGACGTCCCATTGCCCGTCGATGCTCACGATCGCCGGGTCGGCCGCCTCGCGCAGCGTCAGCCGCACGATGTGGTCCTCTCCCGCCACCACGCTGTGCAGCGGCGACAGGTAGCTGGCGACCGGCGTGATGATCATGTTCCGCAGGCGCGGGTCGAGGATCGAGCCGCCCGCGCTGAAGCTGTAGGCGGTCGATCCGGTCGGGGTGGCGATCACCAGCGCGTCGGCGACGTAGGTCGCGAGGTGGCTGCCGGACACCTCGACCTCGACCCGGATCATCCGCACCCGCCGTCCACGCGCCACGACGACCTCGTTCAGGCAGGCATGGCGCTCGATGACGCTCCCGTCCGGGCCCAGGATGGCGGCCTCGATCCGGAAGCGCTCCTCGATCGCGTAGTCCCCGTCCTTGACCTGGTCGAGCGCTCGCTCCAGCCCATCCGTCTCGACCTTGGCGAGGAAGCCGATGCGCCCCAGGTTGATCCCCAGGGCCGGCACTCCCGTCTCGCCGATGGCGCTGGCGCTGCGCAGAAAGGTTCCGTCGCCCCCGAGCACGCACACGAGATCGGTGCCGGCCGCGCACTCCGACGCGATGGCGCCGCGGTCCTCCGCGCGGGCGTCCCATGCGTCGACACCGTGCGACTCGCACCAGGCATGCCCCCGCTCGAGGACCGCGCGGGCATCGGCGTTGTACGGGTTGAAGGCGAAGCCGATGCGCCGCAGCTCCATCAGGGCTCGACCGGCGTTTCGCGACCCTCGACCAGCCTCGCCAGCTCGTCGATGCGCCGTCCGAGCGAAGCGAGCTCCGCCGCGACGTCACGCGGACCGGCAGCCTCGGCGACCGCGGCGTACGAGCGGTCCAGCCCGGCAGCGATGAGGGCGCGCATCAGGCTCGACGGGGAGACGCCGCGGGCCCGCGCGGCGACCTCGACCCGCTCGAGCAGGGCGTCGGGCATCCGCAGGCTGACGATCTGCCGCATCGTGTCCGGCGCAGGCTCGTGGATCGGCGGCTCGATGACCTCGACCCCCTCGAAGCCGATGCCCAGCTGCTCGGCGACGTCGGTCGCGGTGCGTCCGGCCCTGCGTCTCATCGGATGCATCGTAATACGCGTGTGCTACGGGCCGTGGACAGCCTCGACGCTGCTCGCCGCGAAGGCCGTTCCATCGGCGGCGCCGCGCCGCAGGTCCACCAGGAACTCGACGTTGCCATCCGTACCGGCGATTGGAGACCGGATGGCGCGATGCGCATGCAATCCGCTCGCCTCGGCATCGCGGGCAAGGTCTCGCAGTACCCGCTCCCAGGTGGCGGGGTCGCGCAGCACGCCGCCGCGGGGGACGTCGTCACGACCGGCCTCGAACTGCGGTTTCACGAGGGCCACGGTGCGGCCGTCCTCGTCGAGCAGGGAGCGCACCGCGGGCAGGACGAGGCGCAGGCTGATGAAGGACAGGTCGAGCGTCGCGAGCTGGATCGGCTCAGGCAGCTTGGTGAGCTCGCGCAGGTTCGTTCGCTCCATGCTGACGACGAGCGGGTGGCGGCGGAGGCGGTCGATCAGCTGGGCGCGACCCACGTCGACCGCGTACACGATGCGAGCTCCCCGGGCAAGGAGCACATCGGTGAAGCCGCCCGTGGAGGCGCCGGCGTCCAGGCACGCGAGGCCCGTCGGGTCGATCTCGAACGTGTCGAGCGCATGCTCGAGCTTGACGCCTGCGCGGCTGGCCCAGCGGGGCCTCTCGATGAGCGCGACCGGCGCGTCGGCCGCCACCAGCTGCCCCGGCTTCAGCTGACGGTTGCCATCCAGCTCCACCGCTGCCGCGTGGATGAGCGCCTGGGCCTCGGCCCGAGATCGCGCCAGCCCACGCTCGGTCAGCAGCTGGTCGAGTCGGATGCGGGCCATGCGCCCGATGGTAGACAGCGACGCGTCAGGCCGCCGAGACCCTGGGGCGGCGCTTGGGAGCGGCGTCGGATGCGCCGAGTGCCTCGCGGACCTGCGCCAGGATCCCCGGGACGTCGATCCGCTGCTGGCGCCGGAGGTCGTCGACCGCCCCGTGGTGCACGAAGCCCTCCCCGAGCGCCACCTTGAGGAGCGGCACGTGGAGTCCCGCCCGGTTGAGCGCGTCGAGTACGCCGTCGCCGAAGCCACCCATGGCGGCCGATTCCTCGGCCGTCACGACCAGGCGCTTGCCCGCCGCATGCTCGGCTATGAGCGCCTCGTCGAGCGGCTTCGCCCAGCGCGCGTTGATGACGGTCGCCGCCAGCTCACCGGCCTCGAGCTCCGCCGCGACGCGAAGGAGGCGCTGCAGGATCGGGCCGAAACCCACCATCAGGACGTCGTCGCCGTTTCGCACGACCTCGCCGCGACCAACCTCGAGCAGGCGCCCCTCGCGGTCCGGCAGGTCCTCGCCGGCATCGCGTGGATAGAGCAGCGCCATCGGCCCTGGATGGCTGAGAGCGGTGACGACGAAGTCGCGCAGCTCCTGCTCGTCGCCGGGCGACCCGATCGCCAGGTTCGGGAGGGCGCGCATGGCCGGCAACATGAACATTCCCTGGTGCGATGTGCCGTCCTCGCCGACGAGGCCAGACCGGTCCAGCCCGAGGAGCACCGGCACCTGGTTCTGGCAGACGTCGTGGACGAGCCCGTCGTAGGCGCGCTGGCTGAAGGTCGAGTACAGCGCCACCACGGGCCGCATGCCGGCCAGGGCGAGCCCGGTGGCCATCGTGACGGCGTGCTGCTCCGCGATCCCGACGTCGTGGAAGCGCGCCGGGAAGTGCTCGCTGAAGCGGGACAGTCCGGTCCCGGTCGGCATGCCGGCGGTGATGGCGTGGACCCGATCGTCGGCGTCGGCCAGGCGAACCAGCTCCTCGACGAAGGTCTGGGTATACGTCTTGGCCTTGCGCTTCGGGGCGCTCTCGGCCGGCAGCGGCTCCTCCGTGGGGTCGATGAGCAGGAGATCGATCGGCGGCAGCGACGCGCCGTGGAAGCTCATGCTGTCCAGCTCGGCGGGCGCGTAGCCACGGCCCTTGATCGTCTTGACGTGCACGAGCACAGGGGTGCCGAGCCTGAACGCCGCCTCGAATGCCTGCTCGAGCTCGTCGAGGTCGTGTCCGTCGAGGACGCCGATGTACGTGATCCCGATGTCCTCGAAGAATCCGACCTTGGCCCACGAGCGCTTGAAGCCCTCCTTGGCCCAGGCGAGCAGGTCGAACGCCGGCCTGCCGACGACCGGCACGCGAGGCAGCGCACGCTGCGTCGCCGACTTCGTCTCCTGGTAGGCCCGGGACAGCCGCATCTTGTTCAGCCGCGTGCTGAGGCCACCGACCGACGGGCTGATGCTCATCTCGTTGTCGTTGAGGACGATCAGCATCGGATGCTTCGTGTGGCCGAGGTGGTTGAGCGCCTCCATCGTCAACCCGGAGCCGATGGCGGCGTCGCCGACGCAGACGGCGATCCGCTGGCGTCGCGCCGGATCCGACTTCTGGCGCACATCACGCGCGGCCGCCAGCCCGACGCCGATGCTGACGCCCGTCCCGGCGTGGCCGCCGTCGAACACGTCGTGCTCGCTCTCCGACCGACGCGGGAAGCCGCCGATGCCATCGACCTGGCGCAGCGTGTCGAATCGGTCCCACCGGTCGGTCAGGAGCTTGTGCGCGTATGCCTGATGGCCGGTGTCCCACACGATCCGGTCGCGCGGGGAGTCCATGACCCGGTGCAGTGCGAGCGTGATCTCGACCGCGCCGAGCGAGCTGGCGAGGTGGCCGCCAGTCCGATGGACGGTTCGGATCATCTTCTCGCGCAGCTCTCCCGCCAGGGTCTCCAGCTGCGCGGGGGTCAGGTCGTGGAGCTGAGCAGGCTCGCGGATCGTCTCGAGCAGCGTCAAGGAAACATGGCCTCCAATAGGTCGCACGAGAGTATAGGATCGATGCCGTCCAGCTTCAGACGAGTGACTTGACGAAGACGTGACTGCGCTTGACCTCGGCATAGCCAATACGCTCGTAGAACCGATGCGCACGCACGCGAGCGCTGCGCGAGCGCACGATCATCTCGGTCGCGCCGCGATGGCGCGCCCACCCCTCCGCTGCCTCGACGAGCGCGGCGCCGATGCCTTCGGAGCCGGTCACTCGTCGGCCGGTGGCTCGGCCCCCGTCACTCCCCGGCGCCCCAGCTCGGTGATCGTCAGCTCGGCCTCGCGCAGGCGCGTGTCGCACGCGGCATGGAGGCGGAGGCCCTGCTTGTAGAGCTTGATGCTCTCCTCCAGGCCGGCGCTCCCACCCTCGAGGCGCTGTACCGTCTGCTGGAGCGCCGTCACCAGCTCGTCGAATGGACGCCGCGCGAGCTCCTCGTCGGTCAGGGCGTCGAGCCGGGCATCGTCGATCATGAGAGCAGGTCCTCGCTTCCGTCGGCGCGGGTGCGTTCCACGCGCGTCTCCACGCTACCGCGGGCCACGATGACGTGCAGCGCGTCACCGGCGCTCGCGGCCGCGGCGTCGCGCAGGATGCGGCCGTCCTCGGTTCGCGCGACGGCGTAGCCACGCTCGAGCGTGGCCACCGGCGACAGGGTGCGCAGGGCATCGTGCGCCGCGACGAGGATCAGCCGGCGTCGGGCGAGCCGATCGTCCAGCGCGCGGGCGCCACGATCGAGCAGGTCGGCTGCCCTCTGTCGCGCGGCACCGATGTCCGGTGCGAGCCCCAGGAGCGCCCGCCGCTCCGCGTCGAGATGGCGGCGCCGCTCCGCGGCGCGTCCGAGCAGGGCAGCCGTCGCGCGGTCGCGCAGGCGCGCGAGGATGGTGGCCAGCTGCGTCGCGTCCGGCGTGGCGAGCTCGGCGGCGGCGCTGGGCGTGGGGGCCCGAAGGTCGGCGGCGAAATCGGCCAGGGTAACGTCCGACTCGTGGCCGACTCCGACGACGATCGGTACCGGGGCGCCGGCCACCGCGCGGACGACTCGCTCGTCGTTGAAGCTCCACAGGTCCTCGAGGGAGCCGCCGCCGCGAGCGAGGATGATCGTGTCGATCGCGTCCTGCGCGCAGAGACGCTGGAGCGCGCGGACGATCGCCGGTGCGGCGGTCGTGCCCTGGACCACGCTCGGCGAGAGCACCAGCTGGACGAGCGGGTAGCGCCGCCGCAGCACGTTGTTGATGTCGCGCCACACGGCGCCCTGCGGCGAGGTCACCACCCCGATGCGTCGCGGCCAGCGCGGGATCGGCCGTTTCCGCGAATCCTCGAACAGGCCCTCCGCCCCGAGCTTCGCGCGCAGCGCCTCGTAGCGCGCGTGGAGATCGCCCGCCCCGGCAGGCGTGATCGATTCGACGTAGAGCTGGTAGACGCCCTGCGGCTCGTAGGCGCGCACGCGGCCGTGGATGATCAGGTGCATGCCGTGCTCCGGTCGGACGGGCGCCCGCGCCAGCTCCTCGCGGAAGAGAGCCGCGCGCACCTGGCTGTTCGCGTCCTTCAGCGTGAAGAAGCAGTGCCCCGATGGCGGAAACGACGGCTGGCTGACCTCGCCCTCGACCCAGACATCGGACAGAACGCTGTCGCCATCGAGGAGCGATCGGACGCGCCGGTTGAGGTCCGTGACGCGCAGGATCCGAGGGCTCGGACGCGCGGCCGGCGGGGCTGGTGCATCCGCCTCGCGCACGGGCTCGGCCGGCGGGTCGTCCCACAGGGAGCGCTGGTGGGCGGATTCAGACGTCATTGCACCCGGGTGACGTAGTCGCCCGTGCGGGTGTCGATGCGCAGCACGTCACCCTCGTTCACGAACAGTGGCACCTGGACGACCAGGCCTGTCTCGACCGTCGCGGCCTTCTTCGCGCCGGTGGCGGTGTCCCCGGCAAAGCCAGGATCGGTCTGGGTTACGCGCAGGTCGACCGTGAGCGGCAGGTCGACCCCGAGCACCTCCGCATCGTGCGAGCTGATGAAGACGTCGGTGTTCTCCTTCAGGTATCGCGCGTCGTCCCCGAGCATGGCTGCGCGGATGGCGAACTGCTCGTAGTTCTCGGTGTCCATGAAGTGGTACGCGTCGCCGTCGCTGTACAGGAACTGCGCCTTGCGCTGCTCGACGCGGGCGCGCGGCCAGCGCGTGCCGGCCTGGAAGGTCCGTTCCACGATGTCGCCCTTGCGTACGTTCTGGAGCTTCATCCGGACCTGGGCGGAGCCGCGCGCCATCTTGATGTGGGTCCAGTCGAGGACCTTCATCAGCTGCCCGTCCAGCTCGATGATGACGCCCTTCTTGACGTCTCCGGTGCTGATCAATCGCTGCTCCTGCGGTGCTGGGCGGATGCGGTGCGCCGCTCAGGATACCGTTGCCGCCCACTCCCGTGGCGCGTGGACTGATGGCGATCGGACATGCACCGGCGGACTGTTGACGCGCCGAGTCTCCGTGATCCTGCTCAGTCATGCGCCGGGGGACTCTTCGCATCGGTTCTGACGGCCGTATGGCGCATCGGCGCCGCGATGCACGCTCGTGGGGACCGAGCGAGCCAGTGCTGACGCCCAGGCTCGGCCGGATTCAGCACATACCAAACCGCGGCTGCATGGGCGATCGAGAACCGTCGTCAACCGATGACGATCGGCTCCCGCGGCGACGTCGTCAGCAGACGCGGACCCGAGGCCTCCAGGGCCACGATGTCCTCGATCCGGATGCCGGTCACGCCGGGCAGGTAGATTCCCGGCTCGACGCTGAAGACCATGCCCGCCTCGAGCGTGTAGGCCTCCGATCTCCGCAGCCGCGGCGGCTCGTGTGTCTCGAGGCCGATCCCGTGACCGAGCCCGTGCCCATACGGCTCGACGCCTTCGGCTTCGATGCGGGTGCGGGCGATGGCGTCCACCTCCTGTCCGTTCACCCCGACCGCCAGCGCCTCGATCGCCATCTGCTGCGCGTCACGAACCGCGTCGTGGTAGCGGCGGACCTCCTCGGGCACCTCTGACACGAACAGGGTGCGCGTCATGTCGGACCGATACCCGTCGACGGCGACGCCGAAGTCGATGAGCAGCACATTGCCGCGCTCGATGACCGCCTCGGAGGGACGGCCGTGCGGCATGGCGGCGCGTGCGCCGGCGAGGACGATCGACTCGAAGGCCAGCCCATCGGCTCCGTTCGCCCGAACGTAGGATTCCAGCTCCCAGGCGAGCTCTCGCTCGGTCATGCCGGGCCGCACGAATTCGACGAGGTGCGCGAAGCAGGCATCGGTGATGGCGCAGGCGCGGCCGATGGCGTCGACTTCCTCGCCCGTCTTGTGGATCCGGATCGGGACGAGCTCGTCATCCATGGCATGCAGCTCGACGCCCGGGGCTGCCTCGGCCAGGGCCGACCAGTCCGCGTGGCTCACGACGGCCGCCTCCATGCCCAGCGCCGAGACCTCGTGACGGAGGAGCAGCGGCGGGAGCTCGACGTCGAGCGCCCGTGAGGTCCGCACGAGCTCCCAGGCGGCTGCTTCGATCTCGGCCTGCTCGACGTAGCGCGAGTCGGCAAGGATCTCGTTCGAGTCATGCGTGACGAGGAGGGTTCCCGAGAACCCCGACGTGGCCTCCTCGCCGTGGCCGAGCCGGAAGCCGCTGAAGTAGCGCTTGTTCGCGCTCCGGCTCAGCAGGATCGCGTCGAGGTCATGCTCGTCGAGCAGCGCTCGGAGCGCAGCCAGGCGCGCTTCCGTCATTGGCCGGCGCACTCCTCGTTGGCGCGCCCGATGTTGGCGTTGTGCTCGTCCAGCGTCCGTGAGAAGTAGTGCGAGCCATCCCGCGTGCCGCCCGGACACCCGGCGACGAAGAAGAGATATCCCTCGTCGGTCGGGGCGTTGGCGACGGCCGCGATCGACTCGATCCTGGGTGCCGCGATCGGCATCGGGGGCAGCCCCGCCTGGGTGTAGGTCTGGAACCCGAGCAGGTACTCCTCGAGCGCGACGTCGCCGCCCCCGACCTGGAGCTGCGGCCACCAGTCGATCGAGCCCCAGTCATCGACCGGGAGCAGCGCTCCCTCGGTGTTCGCCAGCAGGGGGTGGCCCTCCGGCCGGACCTCGCCGGTCGTGAGCCCGTACTGGAGGGTGGGGTCGGCGTTGAGCAGGCCCGCCGTCTGCGCGTTGTCAGGCTCCTGGAATCGCTTGATGTACACGGCGGCGATGAGCGGCCGCTCTTCGTCGATGACCGCCTCGCGCTCCACGATGCTGGCGATGATCACCGCCTCGTCGATCGACAGTCCCTTGGCGGCGATGGCCTGCCGGATCTCCGGCGTGAGCAGGGTGCCCAACTGCCCCAGCAGCTTGCGGACGATCACCAGCGGCTTGCTGCGCGGTCCGGTGATCTCGTAGTCGAGCGTCTCGGGCGGGATGTAGCCTTCGAGCGATCGCCCTTCGGGCAGGTCGGCGAGGAAGTCGAACTCGTTCAACAGCTCTGCCGGCGGCGCCTGGAGGAGGGCGGCGAACTCCTCGAGGTTGAACGTCATGTTGCTCTGGCCGAAGGTCGCGACGACCTCCTCGAGGCGTAGACCCTCCCGGAGAGTGACCATCGTCGTCTCGCCGAAGAACTCGCCGCGCAGCGCCGCGACGATCTCCGACGGCCGCAGCGTGGGAGACAGGTCGTACGTGCCCGCAGCCAGGGTTCCCTCACGCCCGGCGGTGATCACGGCGTACTGGAAGGCAATCTCGCTCCGGATCAGGCCCTGCTCGAACAGGAGCCGGCCGATGCCGGTGTCCGTTGCGCCGGTCTCGACGTCGACCGAGACGCGGCGCTGCTTCTCGCTGGCCGGCTCGTCGGCAAGCACCTCGGGGCGGTACCACTGCACGAAGTCCTGCACGATGCCGTGCTCGATCGCCCCGGGGTTGCCGTCCACCCAGGCCATGACACGCGGGGCGAAGAAGATGTTGAAGCCCACGACCAGGAGGACGCCCAGGAGCGCGATCGACCCGGCGATCCACATGACGAGGAGGAGCGGCTGAACCCGCCGGCGGCGGCGCATCGGCCCCTCGCGCTGCTCGCGCAGCTGTCGGATGCGCGCGTTTCGACGGTCCTCGTACTCTCCCATGGGCGCGGGGCGTCGGCTCATTCGATCTCCTCAGGGGAACCCGTCCGGCGACGGGCCTCGAGGTATTGTTGCAGGATCAGGCGGGCCGCCGTCGAGTCGAGCTCCCCGCTCTCCCGGGTCGGTCGCCTGCCACGTTCCCGAAGCCGCTCGCCCGCCTCCCACGAGCTGAGGCGCTCGTCCTCGTAGGTGACGCTCAGGCCGCGATCCGCCACTGCGCCTCCGAAGGCGCGAGCCGATGCCGCCTGGGCTCCCTCGCTGCCATCCGCGTGCAGCGGCAGCCCGATCACGACGAGCTCCGCGCCATCGGCCCGCGCGAGCTCCTCGACGGCATCCAGGTCGGACGCCAGGCTGCGCCGGCGGATCGCGGGGCGCGCGAACGCCATGCCGGTATCGGTATCGCCGACCGCCACGCCGATCCGGCGCGACCCGTGATCGAGACCGATGATCGCGCTCACGGGGTGGCCGATGGCACCGGGTCGCCGGAGGCGTCACCGATGCGCACGTTGATCCGCCAGTCGAGCTCCGGGACGGATCCGACCCAGGCCGGCCACAGCTCGACGCTCGCCGAACCGATGGCGGCGAGGGCCGCCTCCGCCTCGTCTGCGGAGCGGCCACGGACCCGCTCGAGCACGTCCTCTCGGTCGGGTCGCGGTGCGGACGCCGCACTGACGGTCACGTCAACGATGAGTCGATCGCCGTCGGCCCGGGCCCCGCCGATCGTCGCACGCATGCCCGCGAGAAGATCATGCCCCGCGGGCAGGACCGTCTCGTCATCCGCGAGCCGCTCCTCCGCCCGGTCGATCACCTCGGTGCGCTCTGCCGACAGCCGGTCGTACGCGAGCGTCCCGGCGATCCGCGCCTCGGCCTGATCACGCGTGCCGGCCAGGCCGTCCAGCCCCTCGATCGCCGGTTCCGCCGCCGCGTCCGCGTCGGCCGTGACCGCGCCGGAGCTCGAGCCGAGGGCGTCCGCGAGCCGGGCATCGAGATCGGCCCGAAGCGCGGCGACGGCTGCCTCCACATCGGCCTGCGTGATCTCGGGGCCGGTGGTGTCGACCCCGCCGGACGTCGCCTCGGGGTTCACGACGCGGGACTCCGGATTCTCCGGGAATCCACGCAGCTGCTGATCGACGCCCTGGTCGACCACGGTGTCGATCGCCCCTGCCGGGACGTTGGCGTCCGGCCCGAGGGCCGCGGCCGCCACGGCGACCGCGATGTCCCCCGCCGCGATCGTCCCCTCGCTGGTCAGGGTTCCGCGCGGAACCACGACGTCCAACTGCGTGGCAAACGCCTGCTCGCCGGCGGCAACGAACGTGCCGGCGGCGACCGCCACCGGGGATGAGGTCCAGTTGAACAGAACCACCGTGCCGGTGGCGGCGACCTGGATCGGGTACGTCCCGGTGGCCGTGACGGTGGCGGTGCCCTCGACCGTGCCCGCGATGCGCTCGGGGTCAGCCACCTCGATCTCGTACTCGACCGGGCCGAGCGGCTCACCCAGGGGCGAGACCACGATCGTCGCCGCCGGCAACACGATGGCACCGGCCACCCCGACGCCCAGCACGAGGGCGCCGAGCAGCACCAGCAGCGCGCCTATTGGGAGGCCACGCCGCGATGGCGGCCGCGCCGCCGGCGATGGGCGGGCGGCAACGGGCACGGGCCGGAGCTGCGTGGCCTCGTCGATCGGCTCGGGGGAGGCAGCGGCGACCGCAGGTACCGTCGCCGTGTCATCCTCCGCGCCGCCACGAACGACGTGGATCGAAGCGCGCCGCGAGATGGTCTCGCCCGGCGAGGCGAGCACCGAGTTGCGAGCGTCATCGACGCTGGCATAGGCGCCGAGGCCGGCCTCCGCGGCAAGGGAGCGGGTGAGCGCATCCCCGACCACCTCGATGCGGACGCCCGCGTCCTCGGCGACGGCCGCCAGCAGCCGCAACGCGACGACGCTCGACGTCGCCCGCGAGCGCCCCGGTGCAACGAGAACCACGCGCCTGGCATCTGCCTGGCGGACGCGCCGCACGACGGTGGTGACCTCGTCATCGGCCTCGAGATAGACCAGCGCGGGGGCGTCGCTCACAGCTCCAGCTCCCGGACGGCGCCACGCATGGCGCGATCGGCGGCCGACGCGCCGGCGTCGAGGATGAGGGCCTGGTGCGCGAGAGCCATCGGCGTGACGTCCTGGCGAGTGGCGAGCGCGCCGGTCACGTCGCGCAGGCCAACCACCTCGTCAGGCCCGAGCGCCCGCACCTTCGGCCGCCGGGCGAACGGCAGGCGGCTCCACCAGCCCTCCTCGTCGAGCACCTCCCGCACCTGCGGCAGGTCGGCGCCGCCGCCGCACAGCAGAATCCGCCCCGGCAGGAGCTCGCCGGCGGCCAGGTCGCCGATCATGAGCTCGACGCCCGAGCGCCAGATCCTCGCGTCCTCGAGCAGGGCCTCCGCGACCCCGGCGACCTGGTTCGATCCAGCCGACAGCTTCGCTGCCTCGGCATCGGCGAACGAGAGACCCAGGCGCTCCGCGAGGCCCTTGGTGAATGCGCGGCCACCGAGCGCGAGCATCTTCGTGCCGCTCACGCCGCCGCCCCGGACGAGGGCGACGTCGGTCGTGCCACCGCCGATGTCAACGAAGACCGCGCCGGCATCGCCCAGCTCATCGGGGTCCAGGCAGGTGGCGACCGCATACGGCTCGGCGATGACGCCGAGCAGGTCGAGCTCCAGCGCGTTCGCCACCGACTGGAGCGCGCCGAGGTGCACCATCGGCGCAAAGGCGTTGAACAGGTGCAGCTCGACCTGGGATCCGGTGAAGCCGATGGGATTGCTGACCGGATAGCCGTCGATCTGCATCTCGACGATGGCCGCATGCACGAGCCGGACGTCGAGGCGATCCATCCCCGACTCCCACCGGATCCGATCCTCCGCCTCGCGCAGGGCAGCCTGCTGGGCCCTGGTCACCAGTCGCTCCAGCTCCGGCTCCCCGAGCGGCGCGCGCGGGTCGTCGCGGCGGAGCGTGGTCGTGCTGGTGGCTCCCTTCACCAGCTCGCCGGCGATGCCGATGACGGCCGCCGACGGACGCCGTCCGGCCATCTGCCGCGCGTCGTCCATGGCGATCCGGCAGTTGGCGACGACGGCATCGATGTCGCTGACCGTTCCCGACTGCATGTGCGCCAGCCCCTGTCGCCGGCGTCCCGTACCGCGCACCACCCCGACGAGCAGTCCCTCCGCGTCCTGCTCAACCGCGATGACCAGCGCCTTGGCGAACTCGGTCCCGATGTCGAGCGCCGCGATCGTCGCCGAGCGGCCCGGCCGGCCTGTGCCGCGGACGAGGTCCGCGACACGACGCCTCAGCTGCTGCACGGCCGTCACGATGGGCCGGTCAGGCCGCCTCGATCCGCTGGAGAGCCTCGAGCGCCAGCCGCCCGGCCTCGCGCAGCGCCTCGTCCAGGCGCGACGCGTCTCTGCCGCCCGCCTGGGCCAGGTCCGGCCGTCCGCCGCCCCCGCCGCCGATGATCGGGGCGGCCTGGCGAACCACCGCGCCCGAGTCGAAGCCCTCGCCGGCCAGGTCCCGGCTTGCCGCCACCAGCAGCGACGGAGTCCCCTCCGCGCCGCCCGCCGTGACGAGGACGAAGCGGCCGGTCATGCCGCGCAGGTCGTCGGCGAGTCCGCGCAGCGCATTCGCGTCGGCGTCGGGGTAGGACTGCACGATGACCCGCGTTTCCCCAGCCTGCTGCGCTCCCTGAAGCGCCGCCGCCGCATCGAGCCGCGCCGTGCCCGACCGCGGTGCCCTGGCCGCCTTCTCCGCCTCGCGCACGCGCGCCAGCAGCGCCTCGATCCGCTCCGGCACATTCTCTTCCCGCTCGCCCAGCAGCTGCGCCGCCGCTCGCAGGGCCTCCAGCCGGGTGCCGACCAGCTCGGCGGCGGCCTCGCCCGTCACCGCCTCGATCCGGCGCAGCCCGGCCCCGATGCTCGCCTCGCCGGTGATCACGAACTGGCCGATCTGCCCGGTTGCCGCCACGTGAGTGCCACCGCACAGCTCCTTGCTGTAGCCGTCGACCCGCACGACCCGCACCGACTCCGGAAGGTACTTCTCCCCGAAGAACATGTCGGCGCCGAGCGCTCGTGCCTCCTCCATCGGCATGAGCTGCGGATGCACGGTCGCGTTGCGCCTGATCTGCGCGTTCACGAGCCGCTCCACCTCGCGCAGTGCGTCGCGCGGCGTTCCCGCCTGGGCCGGGAAGTCGAAGCGGAGCGCGTCCGGGCCGACCCACGAGCCGGCCTGCCTCGCCTGCTCCCCGAGGACGTCGCGCAGGGCCCGATGCAGGAGGTGCGTGGCGGTGTGGTTGCGCGCCGCGCTCCAGCGACGCCCTTCGTCGACCTTGCCGCGGACCGAGTCGCCCACGCGGAGCTCGCCGTCCAGCGCACCGAGGTGGATGATCGCGTCGCCGCTGCGCTGCGTGTCATCCACGCGCAGCCGCCCGTCGACGCCGACCAGCTCGCCGCGGTCCCCGATCTGCCCGCCGCCCTCGGAGTAGAAGGGCGTGCGATCGAGGACGACGGCGGTCGGCTCACCCCGCACCACCGCGAGGATGCGCAGGTCGTCGGCGCTCGTCTCGTTCGGGTAGCCGACGAACTCGCTGCGCAGGGCCGCGACCTCGGCGTCCGCCGCGAATGCGCCTCGGTCCTCGCCGCGGGACCGTTCGCGCTGCTCGGCCATGGCGGCATCGAACCCGGCCCGGTCGACCGTCACGCCGCGCTCGGCAGCGATCTCGATCGTGAGGTCGATCGGGAAGCCGAAGGTGTCATGCAGGCGAAACGCATCGGCACCGCTGATCGCATGGCCGGTCCCCACGAGTTCGTTCAGCCGCGCGCCACCGGCCTCGAGCGTGCGGGCGAACTTCTCCTCCTCGGCCTCGATGGCCGACAGGATCCCGTCGGCGCTGGAGCGCACGTACGGATATGCGCGCTCCATCAGCCCGATGACGACCCCCGCCGTCTCGCGCAGGAACGGGCCGTTGATCCCGAGCAGTCGCCCGTGACGAACGGCGCGGCGGATGATGCGCCGCAGCACGTAGCCCGGTCCCTCGTTCGATGGGGTGACGCCCTCCGCCAGCAGGAAGGTCATCGCACGAGAGTGGTCGGCCACGACCTGGTAGCTGAAGCGCTCGCTCTCCACCGTCTCGGGGTCGTGGCCGATGAACTGCGCCAGGCGCTCGATGATCGGCGCGAAGAGATCCGTCCTGTAGTTCGAGTCCACCCCCTGGATGACCGATGCCAGCCGTTCGAGCCCGGTGCCCGTGTCGACGCTCTTGAACGGGAGGGGCGAGAGGGTCCCGTCGGCGGCGCGATCGAACTGCATGAACACGAGGTTGCCGACCTCGAGCCAGCGCGGGCAGTGCTCGGAGTGATCCGGGATGCACTCCGGCCCCTCGCTGAGCTCGGCGCCGCGGTCGTAGTGCAGCTCGCTGCACGGTCCGCACGGGCCCGTGTCGCCCATGCTCCAGAAGTTCTGCTCGTCGCCGGCGGCGATGTTGCCCCAGCGCACGATGCGCTCGGGAGGCAGGCCGATCTCGTCAGCCCAGATGGCGGCTGCCTCGTCGTCATCGGTGTAGACGGTCGCCGCCAGCCGGTCGGGCGGGATGCCCAGCTCCGTCGTCAGGAGCTCCCAGTGCCAGTGGATCGCGTCCCGCTTGAAGTAGTCGCCGAAGCTCCAGTTGCCAAGCATCTCGAACAGCGTGTTGTGGCGCGGCGTGCGACCGACCTCCTCAAAGTCGTTGTGCTTGCCCGCGACCCGCAGGCAGAGCTGGGCGTCGACCGCGCGCACGTAGTCACGCTTGTCCTCCCCGGTCAGGACCCGCTTGAACGGCGCCATGCCGGAGTTCACGAAAAGGAGGGTCGGGTCGTCGCGGGCGAGGATCGGCGCCGATGGCACGCGCGTGTGGCCGCGCGCCTCGAAGAAGCGCTGGAAGCGCTCGCGGATGTCGGCCGCGCTCATCGGCTGCATCGGTTCATCCTTCGTTCCACGACGAGAGCCGGCGTTGATGCTTACCGGCTCTCGTGCTGCGTGATGGTGGTCGCGATCGGGAGCTGGTCAGGAGGCGGCGCCCTCGGGCTGCACGCCGGCGTGGGCGTCGTAGTCGGTGACCATCCCGGCACGAGCCTGCTCGGCCGCCTGGCGGCCCTCATTCACCGCATCGCCGATCTCCGCCCGCTTGTTCTCGACGAAATCACCGACCTGCTCGCGAAACTCCTCGCCCGTGTGGGGCGCCAAGAGCAGCCCGAGGGCGGCGCCGATCAGCCCGCCGATCACGACGCCGGCCAGGAAGCTGCCGAATCCGGAGTCCTTCATGAGTCCGATGAGTCCTCTCGCGTTTCCCACGATTCTACCGGCAGCGCCTCGGGGCGGCGCGGCGCGGTGGTGATCTGGACGGTCTCCAGGCTGTGCTGGAGCGAGTTCATCAGGTCGGTGAGCCGGTCCAGCTTGACTGCCACGTCCTCGCTGAGCACCTCCACGTTGCTGGTCAGCTCTCGGGCATGGCTGAGGATCGGGCGCAGCTCGGAGTCCGTCGCGCGGGTCAGCCGTCGCAGGTCGGTCGTCAGCGCCCGCGTCTCACGGATGAGCGGCGTGGCCCGCCACGCTAGGTATGCAAGCGCAGCCCCTGCGGCCAGCACTCCCATTCCGGCACCGATGTTGAAAATGGCCAGTGCGACGTCCATCCCGGCGACTCTACACCGCTCCCTCACCGCACGGACGCACCCGTCGCGTGCGCTGACTTGGCACATTCATATGGTCGCCGCGTGAGAACGGCGCCGCCGCCTGTGCGGGCGTCATTGCCGGCTGAGCGCCGCAGCTGACCGTGATTCGGCGGCTCGCATCGAATACTGCGGCGGTCATCTGAATCTGTCAGAAAGAGCCGTGGCCACCGACCACGATCGCCCGGAGCTACTCCTCCACCCTGATCGGACCGAGGGCGCCGAGCAGCGAAATGGCCAGCATGAGCACCTGCGCCATGACCGATGCCGCAACGACATGCATGTCGCCGATGCGGAGCACCTCGAGCCCGGTCCTCGACGCGACCTGGTCGCCGATGACGACCCCGATCACCGCCGCCACCGCCAGCGCAAGGGCCGAGCGGCCCCATCGGCCACGAATTGCCAGGAAAACGAGCAGGTTGATCAGGGCGAGGAGCGGCACCCAGACCAGCCACGGGCCGAGGGTCACCGCCCGTCAGGCCTGGCTGCGAGCGATGCGCCCCCCGCCGAGGCACTCGTCGCGGTCGTACAGCACCGCCGCCTGGCCGGGTGCGGGCGCCCAGACCGGATCCGCAGTCTCGACCACGAATCGATCGCGGCCGACCATCGTGACCTCGGCCGGAACGTCGGGCGCCCGATGCCGGATCCGGACCGACGCCGCGAAGCGCTCGCGCGGCGCGTCTCCGGACGTGAAGCGCGCCCCGTCGACGGCGAACGTCCGCTGCGCGACCTCGGCGCGGCGGCCGATGACGATCGTGTTGCTGGCCGGCTGCACCTCGCGCACGTAGACCGCCTCCCCAAGCGCGACCCCGAGGCCGTGCCGCTGTCCGACCGTGTAGTGCGCGTAGCCGGTGTGCGTGCCGACTCGCGTGCCGCCGGCGTCGACGATCGGCCCGGGATCGCCGGCATAGCCGCGCCGCTCCTCGAGCAGCGCCCGGTAGTCACCCAACGGCACGAAGCAGATTTCCTGGCTCTCGGGCTTCTGGGCCGTTGGCAGCGCCAGCTCGCCCGCCATGGCGCGGACCTCGGGCTTGGTCAGCCCGCCGAGCGGAAAGCGCGTGCGGGCGAGCTGCTCCTGGTCGAGCACCCACAGGAAGTACGTCTGGTCCTTGTCGGCATCGGCAGCGCGCAGCAGGCGCCATCGGCCGTCGCGGTGCTCGAGGCGGGCGTAGTGGCCGGTGGCGACCGCATCGGCCCCATAGGCCGCGAGGCCGCGACGGAGGAGCTCGTCGAACTTGATGTATTGGTTGCAGGCCTGGCACGGGTTGGGGGTGCCGCCCTCGAGATAGGCGTCCACGAACGCGTCGATCACCCGCGCGCCGAACTCGCGCTCGACGTTGAGCACGAAGAACGGAATGTCCAGGATCTGCGCCACGCGCCGGGCATCGTCCGCCGCGTCCGGCGAGCAACAGCTGCGTGACAGCTCGTAGCCCTCCGGCAGGTCGCCGTGGGTGCGCATCCAGACGCCGATGACCTCGTCCCCGCCCCGCTCCTTCGCGAGCAGCGCAGCGGCGACGGACGAGTCGACGCCACCGCTCATGGCGGCCACGATCCGGCTCATGCCGTCGCCGCGACCTTGGGGTGCATGCCGGGCACCGAGCGCAGGCGCGGCAGGACGGCACGGATCGCCGCCAGCGCGGCCTCGACGTCCGCTGCCGTGGTCTCGGGGCCGGTCGTGATGCGCAGCGAGCCGTGAGCGAGGTGCGGATCGATCCCCATCGCCAGCAGCACGTGGCTCGGCTCGGTGCTGCCCGAGGTGCACGCGGAGCCAGTCGACACCTCGACGCCCTCGAGGTCGAGCGCCGCGACAAGGTCGCCACCCTCGACGCCGTCGATCACGACGCTCACGTTGTTCGGGAGCCGATCCTCGGAATGGCCCGTCAGCGATACGCCCTCGAGCTCCAGGAGGCCCGCACGCAGGCGGCTGCTCAGCTCGCGGAGCCGATCGGCCTCTGCCTCAGCCCCGGCGCGCGCCAGCTCGAACGCGGCCGCGAAGCCGACGATGCCGGCCACGTTCTCGGTCCCGGCCCGCCGCTGGCGTTCCTGTGAACCGCCCTGGAGCTGTGGCAGCAGCTGCGTCCCGCGCCGGACGTACAGCGCACCGACGCCCTGCGGCCCGCCCAGCTTGTGCGCCGACAGGCTCACGAGATCGGCCTGCCATGCGTTCACGTCGATGGGCAGGTGCGCCGCCCACTGGACCGCGTCGACATGCAGCTTCGCGCCGTGACCGCGAACGATCTCGCCGATCGCGACGATGGGCTGCAGCGTGCCGACCTCGTTGTTTGCGGCCATCACGCTGACCAGCGTCGTGCGCTCGGTGAGGGCAACCGCGACGTCGACCGGATCGACCCGGCCGGATCGGTCCACCGGCAGGTAGGTCACCCCGAAGTTCGCGCGCTCGAGGATGGCCGTCGTGTTCATGATGGCCTTGTGCTCCACGGCGGTGGTGATGAGGTGCCGGCCACGTGGAGTTGCCGCCCACGCCGCGCCCTTGATCGCCAGGTTGTCGGCCTCGGTGCCGCCGGCGGTGAACACGATCTCGCGAGGCTGCGCGCCGATGAGCCCCGCGATCGTCTCGCGCGCCTCGTCGATGGCCTTGCGCGCCCGCCGGCCGGATGCGTGCAGGCTCGACGCGTTGCCGGCGTTCGCGGTGAGATGCGGCAGCATCGCCTCCAGCACGGGCGGGCGCAATGGCGAGGTCGCGGCATGATCCAGGTAGATGGCCATCGTTGACCGATGATAGCCCGAGGGCCCGATTCCCGGCGCCGCATGCACGGGGCGACTGGTATCGGTTCGATTGCACTCATTGCCGATCACCCATGCGCTTGCGGACTGCAATGTCGTGAATCGGCCGGATGCAGAAGCCGATCGCGCCCCAGCCACGCTCATCCCACGGGAGCATGCTCCGTTGCCAGGCCCGATCGGCCCCGATTCATCGGATACCAGTCCACGGATGCATACCTGCACGGGAGTCCAGGTCCAGCGCCGCCGTGGGGCGAGAATGGGCACGTTCCAACCGCTCGCAGCACAGAGGCAGCAATGATCGTTCGCACACTGGACGAAGTCACCGGAACGGAGCGCGACGTCCTCACCGAGCACTGGCGATCGCAGCGCCTCCTGGTGCGCGACGACGGCCTCGGCTTTTCGCTGTCGGAGACGACCGTCAATGCGGGAGCCGAGATGGACCTGTGGTACAAGCACCATCTCGAGGCCTGCTACTGCGTCGAGGGCGAGGCGGTGATCACCGAGCGCGACACGGGAGTCTCACATCGGATCGGTCCGGGCTCGGTCTACTCGCCCGAGCACGATCGGCACACGATCCGGGTCATCTCGCCGCTGCGCCTGGTGTGCGTCTTCAATCCGGCACTCACCGGCCGCGAGACGCATGACGCCGATGGGAGCTACCTGCCGGCGGAGGATTGAGTCAGGGCGCCACGATCTCGATCGGCGTGCAGATATTCTCTCCCGCGTTCCCGGTGCAGATGCGGTAATCGCCCGGCTCGAGCACATCCGGGATCAACACTCGGTCTGGTCCCGCTCCCACGATCCCGATCATCTCGACAACGACGTTCTCACCCCCGCTGTCGAACCAGGTCGGTTGCGCTCCATTGGCATCGGAGATGAGGAGGTTGCGCCGTTCCCACCCATCGCCGAGTGCGACTTCGATTGCGTAGAGGATCCCCCGATCCCACCCCGTCGGGAACGTCAGTGACACGATCTCGCCTGGACGAGCCTCCGACGGCTCCGCGATGATGAGATCTGGACGCATGGCCGCATTGGGGTCTATCGGCCACGGTTCAGGAGTTGATGCACTCGTGCACGCTGCCAGGGCCACCAGAAGCCCGACGAGGCCGCGAGATCGCCACCGGGTCAAACCGGTCAGTCCTCCTCGACGACATGCAGCCGGAGCTCCGCGAGCTGCTCCGGCGAGATCGGCGAGGGGGCGCCCATCATCAGATCGGCGCCAGACTGGGTCTTTGGGAAGGCCATCACCTCGCGGATGTTGTCGACCTCGGCAAAGAGGGCTGCCCACCGGTCAAGGCCGATGGCGATGCCGCCGTGGGGCGGCGCGCCGTACTCGAGCGCGTCGAGGAGCGCGCCGAACTGGTCGCGCATGCCCTCGATGGTGTGTCCCATGAGCGCGAAGGCCCGCTCCAGCAGCGGGCGCTGGTGGATCCGCACGGATCCGCCGCCGCACTCCCAGCCATTGAGGGCCAGGTCGTACTGCTGCGCACGAACCGTCCCCGGGTCCGACTCCATGAGGGGCACGTCGTCCGGCACGGGAGCGCTGAACGGGTTGTGCGTGGCGTCCCAGCGCTGGCCATCCTCCTCCCAGGTGAACATCGGGAAGCGGTGGACCCAGACGTATGCCAGGACACCGGGCTGGCGCAGGCCCAACGCGTCGCCCATCGCCAGCCGGACATGCCCGAGCGCTTCGGCGCCGGCGATCCGGTCCGCATCGGCGACGATGAGGACGAGGTCTCCCGCCGATGCCCCCACGGCAGCCAGCAGATCCGTCTCGCGGCCCGCGAGGAACTTCGCCGCCGGCCCGTGGAGCGAGCCGTCCGGCTGCGCCGACAGGTGCACGAGGCCCTTCGCACCGTGCCGCTTGGCGAGGTCGATCAGCTCGTCCAGCTGCTTGCGGGTGTAGTCGGCGCAACCGGGAGCGCAGATGGCGAACACCGCCCCGCCGGCGGCGATCGGCTCTGCGAAGACGCGGAAGTCGACCTCGCGCACGGTTTCGGTCAGGTCGACCAGCTCCATCCCGAAGCGAATGTCGGGCTTGTCCGATCCATAGCGGGCCATGGCCTCGGCGTAGGTGATGCGCGGGAAGGGCTCGTGCAGGATCGGCCGCTCCGGAAGGACCTCCCTGGAGACGCGGGTGGCCATGCGCTCGACCGCGGCCATCACGTCGTCCTCGGTCACGAAGCTCATCTCGATGTCGATCTGGGTGAACTCCGGACCACGGTCCTTGCGAGTGTCCTCGTCGCGCATGCAATGAGCAAGCTGGTAGTAGCGGTCGTAGCCGGCCACCATCAGGATCTGCTTGAGCTGCTGTGGGGATTGCGGGAGGGCGTAGAAGTGGCCGGGCTGCACCCGCGAAGGCACGACGAAGTCGCGGGCGCCCTCCGGAGTGCTGCGGATCAGCAGCGGCGTTTCGATCTCGACGAAGTCCTCGTCCTCCAGCGCCCTTCGGATGGCGGATGCCAGGCGTGCGCGCAGGAGCATGCGAGCCTGCATCGGCGGACGGCGAAGGTCGAGGTACCGATGCTTCAGGCGCAGCGTCTCGTCCAGGCCGGGCTGCTCCTCGTTGATGTAGAAGGGCGGCACCTTCGAGGGGTTCAGCACGGCGAACCGATCCACCGCGACCTCGATCTCGCCCGTGGCGAGCTCGGCGTTGGTCGTACCCTCGGGCCGATGACGCACCGTCCCCTCCACCTGCACGACCCACTCGTTGCGGGCCGGCTCGGCCGCCGCATGCGCGTCGGCCGCGTCCTCCGCGTTCGTGACCACCTGGGTGATCCCATGGCGATCGCGCAGGTCGAAGAAGGCGAGGTGCCCATGGTCGCGACGCCGGTGCACCCAGCCGGCGAGCGCCACGCGCTGGCCGACGTGCTCCGCCCGCAGCTCGCCGCAGGTCTGGGTACGGAAGGCGGTGCTCATGGGAGCGTGAATGGTAGCCGATGGGGCGAGGACATCAGCGGCGGCGTGTCATGCTGCGGCCGGCATGGCCACGGACCTCGCTCGACCGGACCGCTCGCGGGCGCTGCGAGAGGCCTTCCGGCGCGCCGAGTCGATCGGGCCGATCCGCCCGGCCGCCGTTGGGCTCGCCGGTGGACTGGTGGCCTCCTACCTGGCCGATGCCTGGCTTGCCCCGATCCTCGCCACGCCGCTTCGGCAGGTCGTCGGTGCGGGCGTCTTCGCGGCCGTCATGGCATCGCTGTGGCTCCTCATCCAGCCGGCCGGGGTGCGGCGAGCGAGCGATGTGATGACCTGGCTCAACGGCTGGGAGACTGAGCGCTGGCAGGCCGAGCTCGGCCACCGGCTCACGGAGCTCCCCCGCGCGACGCCGGCGATCGTGGACGCGCTTCCCGACACGATGGGCCTACGGCCGCTCCGCGTCGAGCTGCTGGCAGCGAACGGCCAGCTCGACGAGGCCCGCGAGCGCCTTGCGCTGTTCCCCATCGACACGTCGTGGCAGCGGTTCGAGCGCGCGGCGCTGGCCGAGTGGGTCGCGTTGTGGTCGGACCAGCCCGGCGACCGCGACGCGATGCGCGCCGCGCTGGCAGACATCGATGACGACGAGTGGCGCCTCGCCGCACGGGTGATGCTGGCGGCCGCCGAGGCGCGCCGGGCGGCGATCTCCGACGGAGACGTGATCAGTCCGCTGGCCGCCGTGCGAATCGAGCTCGGTGATCGGCCTCGGCGCTACGCGTTCGGCTACACCGTCGGGGTGCTGGCCATGGTCACCCTCATGGGCCTCGTGGCGAGCGCGACGATCACCGTCGCCAACGGCCTCATTCGCTGACGGCCGCCGCGACCTCCTCGATCGAGATCGCATCGCGCTGCTTGCCGCTGGCAAGGTCCTTCAGGGCGAGCGCGTCGCCGTCACCGAGGATGACCGCCCAGCGCGCGCCGGCCTTCGAGGCCGACTCGAGCTGCTTCCCGAGCTTGCGTGACGACCCGTCCGGTCTCACCGCCACCCCTGCCGCCCGCAGCGACGCCGCGACGCGGAGCCGGCGGTCATGGTCGTCGCCGGGTCCGAGCACCGCAACGAGAGGCGGTCGCGTGCGCGGCGCCACCCCTTGCTCCTCCATGGCCAGGATCGTCCGGTCCAGGCCGATGCCGAAGCCGATCCCGGGCGTCGGCCGCCCGCCCAGCAGCTCGACCAGGCCGTCGTATCGGCCGCCCCCGCCGAGCGCCTGTTGCTGGCCCTCGCGCCCGGCCACGTAGAACTCGAACGCGGTGCGGGTGTAGTAGTCAAGGCCGCGCACCAGCCGATGGTCGATCTCGTGGCGCACCCCGAGCGCGTCGAGCAGCGCCAGGAGGGCCTCGAAGTGCTCGCGGCAGGCGTCGCATAGGTGGTCGACGCCGCGCGGCGCGCCGTCGGCCACTTCGGGCGCGAGCTCCTTGTCGTCCAGGACCCGCAGCGGATTGACGTGCAGGCGACGCCGCGAATCCTCCGCCAGTCGCCCCTCGTGAGCGGCGAAGTACGCGATCAGCGCCTCCCGGAAGGCAGGACGGCAGGTGGCGTCGCCGATCGAGTTGACGTGAGCGACGACATCGGCGAGGCCGACTTCCGCAAAGAAGCGCTGCCCGAGCTCGATGAGCTCGGCGTCGACAGCTGGACCGGCGTCACCGATGACCTCGACGTCCCACTGGCTGAACTGTCGGAAGCGACCCGCCTGGGGCCGGTCGTACCTGAACATCGGACCGATCAGGGACAGCCGCAGCGGTCCCGGCCGCACGTGCATGCCGTGCTCGATGTACGCCCGCACGATGCCGGCGGTCGGCTCGGGCCGCAGCGCCCACGGCGCCGCGTCCTCCTCGCTGCCCTTCGCGCCGGCCACCCGGAACATCTCCTTCTCGACCGCGTCGGACGATTCGCCGAGGCCGCGAGCGAAGAGCTCGACCCGCTCGAAGAGCGGGGTGTCGATCCGCTCGAAGGCGTAGCGCCGACTGAGATCGCGGGCCACTGCCTCCACCCGGTCCCACGCCGGCGTCTCCTCGGGAAGGAGGTCGCGGGTGCCGCGCGGCGCGCTGATCTGGCGGGTCATTCGGGGCCGAGTCTATCGGCCCCGACCGGCGATGGTGTGGACATCAGGCCACGACAGCCACAGGGGCCGAATGCGACCGAGCGCCGGCTCGCTCGTCGACCTCATGTCGCCGGCAGCTCAAGATGCCGAACCGCGGGTGCAGAGCCCTACGACTCGCCGGTACCGATTCGACGCCGCGTCTGGACATCCACCCGGGCATCCCGACCCTCGGCGGCGGGGTGCTCGACGAGCGCGATCAACCTGCTGGCCATGAAGCGACCGGTGCGGACGGGAGTGCCGCTGCGGGTCACCTCGCTGACTTCGACGATGCCCCGCGCCGTCGTGACCTCGATCCGCCGACCGGCCCGCGTCGCCACGATCTCGAACGTCTGGGTGCCGCCCTGTCCCGTGTCCACCACGGCCTCGACTCGGTCGCCTTTCATCACCAACCTCCATCGCGCGGCCCGTTCAGTCCGCCAGCCCGACCCTGCGGCGGCACTCAGCGCGCCGCCCGGGTGACGGACGTCACGTCCCGCAGCCGCTCGATCTTGGTCAGGACGCGGGCGAGCTGCTGGAGCGAGATGACCTTGAACGTGGCGGTGATGACCGCCGTCCCGTCGGGGTGGGTGGCGACCGAGGCGGCCACGATGTTGACCTTGTCCTCGGCCACCACGTTCGTGACCTCGTTGAGCAGTCCCGGCCGGTCGAGCGCGGTGATGCGGACGGTGATCGGATAGGTCTGCTGGCCGACCAGCTCCCACTCGACGTCGATCAGGCGCTCGATGTCCCGCTCCGAGAGGACCGATGGACACGATGCCCGATGGACAGTCACACCCTTGCCGCGCGTCACGTAGCCGGTGATCTCGTCGCCGGGGATCGGCGAGCAGCATTTCGCGAAGCGCACCAGGAGGTCGCCGACGCCCTTCACCTTCACGCCGGTCGTCGAAGGCGACGCGGGCGGCGCCTCCTCGGGCAGCGTGATCGCCGCGTCGTCGTGGATCTCCAGCTTGCTGACGACCGACGCCGAGCTCACCGCGCCATAGCCGATGGCTGCGTAGAAGTCGTCGAGCTCCTTGTAGCGGTGCTGGGCGGCGAGATCGGTCAGCTTGGCGGCATCGATGCCGGACAGCGTCTCGTGCGCCAGGCGCCGCAGCTCGCGGTCGAGCAGGTCCTTGCCCTGCGCGATGTTCTCGTCGCGCTGCTGACGCTTGAACCAGGCCCGGATCTTTTCCTTCGCGTGGCTGGTGCGCACGATGTTCATCCAGTCCCGCGACGGCCCGTGTGCCGCCTTCGTGGTCACGATCTCGACGATGTCGCCGTTCCGCAGCCGGTAGTCGAGCGGAACGAGCCGGTTGTTGACCTTCGCGCCGATCGTGCGATGCCCGACATCGGTATGGATCCGGTAGGCGAAGTCGAGCGTCGTCGCCCCCGCAGGCAGGTCCTTGACGTCGCCCTTGGGCGTGAACACGAAGACCTGGTCCTGGAAGACGTCGAGCTTGATGCCCTCGACGAACTCGGTGGCGTCGCTGACCTCGCGCTGCCAGTCGATCAGCTGACGCACCCAGGCCAGCTTCTCGTCGTAGCGACGGTCGCCGCGGCTGCCCTCCTTGTAGCGCCAGTGTGCCGCAATGCCGGCCTCCGAGACCTCGTGCATCTGGTAGGTGCGGATCTGCACCTCGAGCGGCTTCGCCTCCGGACCGATGACCGCGGTGTGCAGCGACTGGTACATGTTCGCCTTCGGCATGGCGATGTAGTCGTCGAACTGCCCGGGCACGGGTCGCCACAGGGAATGCACGACCCCCAATGCGGCGTAGCAGTCCTTCACCTCCGCCACGAGGACGCGGATGGCGTGCAGGTCGTAGATCTCGGTGAACTCGGAGCCCTTGCGCTCCATCTTCTTGGCGATCGAGTACAGGTGCTTCGGACGCCCGCTGATCTCGGCCGTGATCCCGACCTTGGCCAGCTCCTTGCGAAGGATGCCGATGCTCTTGTTGACGAAGCTCTCGCGCGCCCGACGCCGGTCGGTGAGCATCTCGACGAGCTGGCGGTACTTGTCCGGCTCCAGGTACTTGAACGACAGGTCCTCCAGCTCCCACTTGATCTGCCACATGCCGAGCCGATGCGCGAGCGGTGCGTAGATCTCCATCGTCTGGCGCGCGATGCGCTGCTGCTTGTCCGCCGGCAGGAACTGGAGCGTGCGCATGTTGTGGAGGCGATCGGCGAGCTTGATGATGACGACCCGGACGTCCTCCGCCATGGCCATGAACATCTTGCGAATGTTCTCGGCCTGCTGCTCCTCCATCGTCCGCGCGCTGCCGAACTTGGAGAGCTTGGTGACGCCATCCACGAGCCGCGCCACCTCGCGGCCGAAGCGCTTCTCGAGGTCGGCGATCTGGATGTCGGTGTCCTCGGGAACGTCGTGCAGCAGGGCGGCCGCCAGCGTCTCCGCGTCCATCTGGAGCGTGGCCAGGTAGTGCGTCACCTCGATCGGGTGCGTGATGTACGGCTCGCCAGAGCTGCGCATCTGTCCCTCGTGCGCGGCGACGGCGGCCTCGTGCGCTCGCCGGATCAGGTTCCCGTCGACGTTCGGCCGGTGACGTTGCGCCTCGGCCACGATCTGGTCGATCGTGTGGGCAGCCTCATCCGCGGACTCGCCGCCGCGCGTGATGCGTTGCACGACGGCGGCAGGCGATAAGCGGGCCAGTTGCGCCATGGGACGCTGATGCTAGCACGCGCCACGCTCACGGCTGCTGAGCCGGCTCTCTTGGTTCGCAGGTGGGGCTAACAGCAATTGATTGGCAAGCTCCTATCTTGTCAAGCGGCCATCTCGGCCGAGGCGATCGGCGCTTCGAGGAGCCGATACACCCGACGCGCCAGATGCCGTTTCAGGCAGCGCAGCGCCTCGCGCCAGCTCTTGCCCTCCGCTCGCTTGCGGGCCATGAAGGCGATGGCCGCAGCGTGATGCTGGCTCTGGACCAGGGCCACCGTGAACAGCGCCCGGTTGAGCTGGCGGTTGCCACCCCGGTTGAGGCGCATGCGCTGCACCTGGCCCGAGCTGGCGGGGATGGGCGCCACGCCGGCGAAGGCGGCGAAGGCGTCGGCGCTGGCGAAGCGGCGCGCATCGCCGATCTCGCCCAGCAGCTTGGCCGCCACCAGCGGCCCGACCCCGGGCAGCTCGAGCAGGCGGTGGCCGGCGACCCGGCTGCCGATCTCAGCCTCGAGCCGGGCGCCGTCGGCCTCGAGGCGCAGGAGGCACGCCAGCCGCTCGCGCGCCAGGCGGGCCTGCAGCTGCGGGCGGTGGGCCAGGCGTCGGCGCACGATGGCCAGCGCGCGGCGGCTGACGAGCCGCGCCGTCTGGCGCTGATAGCCCGGCAGCAGCACCAGCAGGTCGGCGTGCAGCCGGTTGCGGGTGCGCGTGGCCTCCGCCACCAGGTCCTCGCGCGCCTCGACCAGCAGCTGCTGGTGGTGGCTGGCGTCGTCACCGCGCACCGGCGGCAGCCTCGTCTCGCGCAGGGTGATGCGCGCGATGGCCAGCGCGTCGCCCGGATCGCTCTTGCCCGCGCGCCGGGTGTGGATCCGCTCACGGCGCGACAGGTGCGGCGGCACCTCGGCCACCCGCAATCCAGCGCCGAGCAGATATCGCGCGGCGGCAGCGCCATAGCTGGCCGAGCCCTCGACGCCGATCAACGCCGCGGGTGCCACCTGCCGCGTCCAGGCTGCCAGGGCGCGGTGCCCGGCCGGGTCGTTGCCGAACTCGGCTTCGGCCAGCGTGGCGCCGCGCTCGTCGACGGCGCAGGCTGCCAGGGTCGCCTTGTGGGTGTCGATGCCGATCGCGGCCATGTCCGTGCCTCCTCGGGTGCGGCTAGGATGGGCGCGGGCCAGGCGGGCAGCAGTGCGTTGGGACGACTAGGCTCGACACGCTCCTATGAGGCCACGCCTGGCCCGCTTCACCACGGCGAGCGGGGGCACTTGCCAATGTGGCCAGCAACGTGTGCGGCTCCGATACGCCCGAGCCACCCACCCGCCGCGGGAACCTTCGCACCACCGCGAAGAGCGGGACGAACTCTGACGCACCGATGCGCCCATCAGCGGTCTAACGCGCCCTCAGCGGACGAAGGCGAGGCCCTCGACCACACGCACGGACGAGAGCCTGCGGAGCGCCTCGGGGTGGATTCGGAGTTTCGAGGACCGATTGCCCCCGCCGAGGACGATCCAGTCAGGGTCGATGACCCGGGCATCGACCAGGATCGGCAGGTCGGCCGGCAGGCCAAAGGGCGTCACGCCGCCGATTTCCATGCCGGTCAGCTCCCGCACCGGATCTGCCGCGGCGAACGAGGCCTTGCGGACGCCCATCTCGCCGCGAACGACCCTGTTGACGTCGAGCGAGGTGGTCGCGAGCAGGACGCAGACGACGTGGGTCGGCCGCTCACCCTTCGAGCCGACGACGATCGTGTTCGCGCTCCGCTCGAGCGGCACGCCATACGCCTCGACGAAGGCGGCAGTATCGGCGAGCGCCGGATCGCACTCCATCACCTCGAACGGCTCGCCAAGCTCGGCGAGCTGGGCGCGCACGGCGGGATGCAGGAGATCAGCGTCAGCCGACATCGGTGACTTCGGCGCTGCCGCCGCCGCGGCCGAGCAGCTTCAGTCGGGCTCGCTGTGCCAGGCCGTAGGCGGGGATCGCGAGCCGCAGCGCGAGGTCCATCGGTGCGCGCAGGGACAGATCGCGGGCGCCGACGTACTCGATCTCCTCGCCGCCGAAGCCCTCCTTGAACCGGCGGATGCCGCCGGTCGCCAGACCCCACATGTCGTAGACCCTGAACCCCTCGCGCGCGAAGTCGCCGATGGCGGCCCATTTCAGCAGATAGTTCGCGCGGCCCTCAGCGCCGGCATCGGTCATGCCGCCGTACGCCTCGACTGCCCGGTCGCCGCAGGTGAAATGGAAGATCGTCGCAACCCGCTCGCCGTCGAGGAGCGCGAAGCTGAGGCGCACCCGCCCGGTGGAGGCGAAGATGGACCAGACGCGCTCGTAGTAGAACGGCTGGCGGGCGACGAAGCCGGCGCGCTCCGCGGTGAACGCATAGATCCGGTTGAAGTCCGCTAGCGCGGGACCGATCACCTCTGCCGGTGTGGCGCCGTCGAAGCGCTCGATCGTCACGCCGGCGCGCTCCGCCTTGTTGATGTACTGCCGGTGCTTCCGCTTCAGCCCCGCCCTGAGGGCCTCCTCGCCCGGCGCGAGGTCGATCACCCGCGTCGTGGGCGGCTGCACCTTGGGCGCGGCCCGCCACGGCGCCTCCTGCAACGCGGCGCCGTACGGCGTCTCGAGGCGCGCCTCGGGATCGGCCCGGACGGTGGCGATCCTCTCCGCCCTGCCGAGCACCCGCAAGGCGGCCACGAGCGCGTCGCGGACGCCCGGATCATCGAGGTCGCCGATCGGCCCGCGCGGCACGTAGGCAAGGTGCCAGCCGAGCAGTGGCATGCGTCGCAGCAGGAGCTGGGCTCCGGCCACCGGCCGCTCCTGCGACGTGCCGATCGCCAGGCGCAGCGGACGCCAGCCGCCCATCGCGCGAACTTCACCCCACTCCCACAGCTGCGGGAACGCGTGGTATGACGCGCCCTCCACGAACGCGTTCCACGCAGCCGGATCGGTGACGCGCCATGCGCGCAGGTCATGGCTCGTCATGGATGCGTCCAACCCGACACTCGGAGCGCGTCTCGCGCGGCGACCCGATCGTCCCACGGCCGCTTCTCGGTGCCGTAGAACATGCTCGCCTCGTGGCCCTTACCGGCCAGGAGGATGACATCGCCCTCCTGCGCCAGGCCGATGGCGTGGCCGATTGCCTCGCGTCGGTCCTCGATCACCCACAGGGTCTCGCCCTCGACGGCGCCCGACGCGCGCGCTCCGACCGCGATCTCCTGGTTGATGACAGTCGGATCCTCGAGCCGTGGATCCTCGTCGGTGACGACAACGAGGTCGGCGAGCTCCGCCGCCACGCTTCCCATAGGCCCACGCTTGGTGCGATCTCGCTCGCCGGCCGACCCGAAGACGGCGATCAGGCGGCCGGCGGTGATCGGCCGCAGGATCTCGAGGACCTTGCGAAGCGAGTCCGCGGTGTGCGCGTAGTCGACGATGACGGCGAACGGCTGCCCGGCGTCGATCCGCTCCATGCGCCCGGGGACGCCGGACGTTTCGTCCAGCGCGCGCGCCACATGGTCCAGGTCGAGGCCCAGCGCCTCGCCGACCGCCAGGGCGGCCAGGGCGTTCGAGACGTTGAATCGCCCCGGCAGCGCCACTCGCACGTCGCCGCGCCAGCGTGGCGACTCGAGCCGGAAGCGAGTCCCGCCGGCGTCGGCGGCCAGGTCGACCGCCTGGAGGTCGGCGACGGCGTCGATGCCGTAGCTGATCACCCGCCCGCCGGCACGGTCCCGAAAGTAGGCGAATGCGTCGTCATCGGCGTTGAGAGTGCTGATCGGAGCCTCCTGGACCAGCCGGGCCTTGGCGGCTCGATACGCGTCCAGCGTGCCGTGGAACTCGAGGTGCTCGCTGGAGACCGTGGTGACCACGCCGACGTCGAAACGGCAGTTGCGTGTCCGCTCGAGGGCCAGGCCATGCGACGTCGCCTCCATGACGACGCTGTCGTTGCCGGCCTCCACCATCCGGGCGAGCAGCGCCTGCAGCTCCGGCGACTCGGGTGTCGTCGTTCGATCCTCGTTCGGCATGACGGCATCGCCGATGCCGATGGATACCGTCCCGAGCTGGCCCGGACGGCGGCCGCCGCGTCGCAGGAGCTCGGCGGCCAGCGCCGTGACCGTCGACTTGCCGTCGGTCCCGGTCACGCCGACGACCGTCAGCCGTTCCGACGGCCGCCCGTACCATGCGTCGGCGGCATCGGCGAGCGCACGGCGGGCGCGATCGACCACCAGCTGCGGCACGTCCAGTCCAGGGAGCTCGCGCTCGACGACCAGGCCGATCGCGCCGTCCTCCACGGCCGACCCGGCGTAGCCGTGGCCATCGACGTGGACGCCCGGAACGGCGAAGAAGAGGGTGCCCGGCGTGACGAGGCGGGAGTCGTAGGCGAGCGCGATCACCTCGCCGACCGGGATGCCGACGACGCGCTCGGGCCCGACCACGTCGGTGAGGGCGCCGAGGCCCATCCGGCGTTCGTGGCTCATGGACGCACCCGCCTGATCCAGCCGCGCAGGATCCCGGTCGCCGCGCGGATGCGGTACAGGGTCGGATCCACCACCAGGTCCCAGCTCCCCGCCCAGGTCACCTCGCGCCCGCCGAAGCCCTTCTTGAACAGGCCCACCCCATGCCACGCATGGTCCGGGCCGGACCCGGCCGGCGCCACGCCCCACAGGTCGTGGGTCCGGATGCCACGCTCCCGCGCCAGGCGCATCATCGCCCACTGGAGCGCGTAGCTCGCGTAGTGCTTTGGCTCGCCGCGCTCCTCGCGCCGGCTGCCGCTGAACAGGTAGTACGAGCGATCGCCTTCGAGAACGACCATTCCCGACGCAAGCAGCTCCCCCTCGCGGCGCGCCTCGAGGATGACGGCCCGCCGGGCGCCGGCCAGCGCGCGCCAGGCGACCTGGTAGCGCTCGAGCGGCGGCACCGGGAAGCCGGCTCGCCGCTGGGTCTCGCGGACGAGGTCGTGCAGCGCCCCGATGGCGGCGGTGTCGGCGGCATCGTCGCTGATCTCGACACTCACGCCCTCGCGCTCGGCCCGCCGCACGGCGTAGCGCGTGTCCTTGTCGAATCCGTTGAGGAGCGCCTCGTCGTCGGTGAGCTCGACGGTGCGCGTCTGGCCGACCTGGAGCGTTTCGCCCGTCGGATGCAGCCGGCGGCCCCGCAGCGTCTCGAGCTCCGGCGCGCCGGCCTCGAGCCGCGGCTCGAGCTTGACGGCGATGGCCCCGTGGCGGGCCGCCGCGATACGAAGGCCGACGAGGATCGCCCGCACCCGATCCCCAGCCTCGGGCGATGCCCAGTCGAGCACCGGGCCGTGCGGCACGTACCAGAACGCGCGGCCGCCGAGCAGCGGCCGTTGCTGCGCCGCGACGATGGCGACGACGGTGCCGCCCTCCTCGACCATGTAGCGACGCTGCGGCTGGCCGTCGAAGGCGGCCACGTCGGCCCAGGCCCAGTCGTGGAGAAAGTCTCCCGACGGCGTGACGTCGAGGAAGGACTGCCAGGCGTCGGCATCGGCGTCGGTTGCCGGTCGGAAGTCCATCAGGCCTCCCCGCCCCGGCGGCGCCGGACAATGCCGCGCAGCTGCGCCAGCTCCGGTGCCCGCAGCGCTGCGGCGACCAGGAGGAAGATCGCCGCACCGGCTGCGGACAGGACGAGCAGCGCGAGGAGCCTGCCGATCGCATTATCGAGGAGCCCCGCGAGCGAACCCTCCACGACAGTCAGTCCGCCCAGCATCAGGAGGGCCGCCGCCAGCGCCGCCACACCCGCGCGGCCGACCGAGCGCAGGATGGCGGCCTCCTCGACCGACTCGAGCCGGCGGCGCAGGAACCACAGCAGCCCGATCACCTCGATCACGGAGACGATCGAGAGCGCCAGGGCGAGGCCCTCGACCCCCATCGGCCCCACCAGGGTCGCCATCAGCGGCACGTTGATCGCCACCGCGACGATCGCCCAGGCCACGGGAGTCCTCGTGTCCTGCATGGCGTAGAAGGCGCGCGTCAGGACGTGGACCACGATGTGCCCGACCAGCCCGATGGCGAAGAAGAGCAGGGCGCTTGCCGTTCGGTCGGTCGCCGATTGGCTGAACAGGCCGTACTGGTAGAAGACGGAGGTCAGCGGCTCGCGCAGCACGATCATGACCGCCGTCAGGGGCGCGGCCACGAACACCAGGACCCGGACCGCGCCGGCGACCTGCCGGCGGATTGCGCCGATGCGTCCCAGGGCGGCATCAGTGCTGAGTGTCGGGAAGAGGGCCACCGCGATGCTCACGCCGATGACGCCGACCGGGATCTGCGAGAGCTGGAAGGCATAGTTGTACGCGGTCAGGCTGCCCTCCGGCAGTCCCGAGGCCAGGACGGTGCTGACGAGGAAGTTGATCTGGCCGGCCGCCAGGCCGAGCGTGCGCGGGCCCATCAGCCAGGCCACACGGCGGACCCCGGGATGCGACAGGCCGATGGTGAGGTCGTAGCGCTGCCCCACCCGGGCCAGATTCGGCAGTTGCACGGCCAGGTGCGCGAGTGAGCCGATGGCGACGCCGACCGCCAGGCCCTCGACGCCCATGATCGGAGCGAGAAAGATGGCGGCGCCGATGATCGCGACGTTGTAGAGCAGCGGCGCGATGGCCGGGACCGTGAACTGCTGGTAGCTGTTGAGGATGCCGGTCACGACGGCGCCCATGCCGATCAGCACCGGGCTGAGGAGCATGACCCGCGTCATGCGGATGGTCAGCTCGGTCGTCGGCGCATCGAAGCCGGGCGCCACGACCGGCACGAAGACCGGCGCCAGGATGGCCATGACGAGGCTCAGCGCCGCCAGCGCGATGAGGACGAGGTTGATGACGCTGCTTGCGAGCTGCCATGCCTCCGCGTCCTGGCCCCGAGCCCGGTAGCTGCTGAAGACGGGGATGAGCGCGGCGCTCAGCGCGCCGGCCACCACGAGCTGGAAGATGGCGTCGGGGATCCGGAACGCCGCGAAGTAGGCGTCCAGCTCCCGGCTTGCCCCGAACTGCGATCCGATGACGAGCAGCCGGATCCATCCGAGCAGCCGGCTGGCCAGGGCGGCGACGGTGAGGATGAGGCTCGCCGTGACCAGGATGCGTCCCGGCGAGATGCCGCCGCTCCCGGCCTGCGAGGCCGGCTCGGGTGGCGGCGCGACGGACGGCGTCGGACCTTCGAGCTCGCGCGTCACCGTCCCGACCGCCCGCCGGAGCTCCCTCGCGCGCGCGGGTGCGCCCCGCGATAGGCGCTGCGCAGCGCGGCGTCGGACAGATGGGTGTAGATCTGCGTGGTCTGGAGATTGACGTGGCCCAGCAGCTCCTGGACGACGCGCAGGTCGGCGCCGCCCTCGAGCAGGTGGGTCGCGAACGAGTGGCGCAGGGTGTGCGGGCTGGTCCGGCTGGGCGCGCCGATGGTATCGACCCAGCGACCGATGGCCATGCGAGCGCCGCGCGCCGTCAAGGGCCCGCCGCGCGCGTTGAGAAAGACCGCGGCGTCGCCGGCGGCCCCGCGCGCGGCCAGGATCGGTCGCGCGGCGTCGAGGTACGCGCGAAGCGCCGATGCGGCCGGGCGACCGAAGAGCAGCTGCCGCTCCTTGTTGCCCTTGCCGGTGACCCGCAGCCGGCGACGCTCCAGGTCGACGCGATCGATCGTCAGGCCGGCAAGCTCGCTGATCCGCATCCCGGTCGCGTAGAGCAGCTCGAGCATCGCGCCGTCACGACGCGCGAGCGACTCGTCGCGGCTGACGAGCCGGCGGGGCGCCGTGACGAGCGCCGCCGCCTCGTCGACGGACAGGACGCGCGGCAGGCGGGAGGGTCGTCGCGGGGCACGAACGCCGGCGAGTGGGTCGACCGCGATCCGTCCGTGCCGCAGAGCGTGGCGGTAGAGCGATCGGACCGCTGCCAGCCGCCCGCCGACCGAGGTCGGGGCGAGGCCGCGGTCGGCCAGGGTCGCAAGGTAGGCGCGAACCGTTGCGCGATCGGGGGTCCGCCAGTCCACGGGGCGTTCGGCGAGGAAGGCGAGGAACTCCGTAGCATGACGCGTGTATTCGGTCACCGTCCCGGGGGATGCGTTGCGGCCGCGCAGGCCGTCGAGGAACGAGGCGAGCGCCCGCTGCGCGCCCGGCTCCAATCGGGTCGTCGCGACGGGCTCAGTCACCAACGGCGCAGGCCGCCGCTGCCGTTACCGGCGCTCGGCGCGGCGCTCCGAGGGTCGCCGCGCGGGAGTCCCCGCTGCACGCGGCCACGTCCGTGCACATCACGCCGAGTGCTTGCGCGCAGACGTCTTGCGCCTCGTCGTTCGGCTGCCCGCACCGGTCCGCCTCGCGACACCAGCCTTGCGTCCACGACCTGCCGGCTTGGCGCCCTCGCGCGCACGCAGAAGCTCCAGCGCCGCGTCGAGCGTCACCGCTTCGCTGGTCACATCCTTCGGCAGCGAGGCGTTCGTGGTGCCGTCGCTGACGTACGGACCGTATCGACCCTCGATGACCCGCACTGCCGCACCCGAATCCGGATGCGCGCCGAGGTCGTGCAGCACCCTGGCCGTGGCCCTGCGCCGAGAGGTCTTTTCCTGCTTGAACAGCTCGATCGCCTCGTCGAGCGACACGTCGAACACATGCGCGTCGCTGGCGAGCGATCGGAACTCGGTGCCACGCTTCACGTAAGGCCCGAACCGGCCGAAGTTGGCGACGACGTCCTCCCCATGCTCTTCATCGTGACCGACGAGGCGCGGCAACGAGAGCAGCTCGAGCGCTCGGTCGAGGGTGATCGACGCCTCACCATCGGCCTGCGTCAGCGACGCCCGCCGCGGTTTCTCCTTGCTCCCCTTTTCCGGGGTTTCGCCCAGCTGGACGTACGGGCCGAACCGGCCTGTCATCAGGTACACGGGGAGGCCGGTGGCGCCGTCCGTTCCGAGACTGCTCGGTCCTTTCGTCCGCGCCTCGAGGAGTGCAACTGCCTGTTCCAGCGTGAACTCGGCGGGCGGGACGTCGTCCGGGATCGAGGCGTTGATCGAGGACGCGCCCTCGCCGACCTGCACGTAGGGGCCGAACCTGCCGATGCGCACGACCACGGCCGCCCCACCCTCCGGATGCTCGCCGAGGGCAATGACCGGATAGTCGATCTGGATCTGGTTCTCGACGAGGGGCTTGAGACCAGGCCATTGGCGTTCGCCGCCGCCAAAGTAGAAGGTGGCGAGGAAGTCGTCACGATTGCGCTCGCCCTTCGAGATCTCGTCGAGGCTCTCCTCGATCAGGCCGGTGAACCCGAGCTCGACGAGCGCACCAAAGTGCTCCTTCAGCAGGCGGATCACAGCGTACGCCGTGAAGGTGGGCACGAGCGCCTTGCCCTGTCGCCACACGTACCCCCGCCGCTCGATGGTCGAGATGATCGAGGCATACGTCGACGGACGGCCGATACCGTCTTCCTCGAGACGCTTGACGAGCGAGGCATCCGTGTAGCGCGCCGGCGGGGACGTCTCGTGGCCAACCGGCTCGAGCGAGTCGAGGACCAATGGGCCATCCGGGGACACGCGGTCGCCGACATTCACCCTCGGCAGCACCGTCTCCTGGTCGCCGATTTCCGCGGCCGGATCGTCAGACCCCTCGACGTAGGCTCGGAGGAACCCCGCGAACTGGATCGCCTTGCCCGATGCCGTGAAGACGCATGTCTCGTCGGGGCCGGGCGCGGTGATCTCGAGCGTGGTGCGAAGCAGCCTGGCGTCGGCCATCTGCGAGGCCACCGCTCGCTTCCAGATGAGGTCGTACAGGCGCTGCTCCTCGGCACCTGCTCGCTGCGCCATTCGGGGTGGCGTCTGCCCAAAGTCAGTTGGTCGGATCGCCTCGTGAGCCTCCTGCGCGTTCTTGACCTTCGTCCGATACTGGCGCGGTCCTCCATAGAACTCGTCCCCGTACAGGCCGCGGATGGCGTCGGCGGCCTCTCGCAAGGAGCGATCGCTCAGGGAGGTCGAGTCGGTGCGGTGGTACGAGATGATGCCTTCCTGGAACAGTCGCTGCGCCGCGCTCATCGTGCGGTCGGCCGACCACCCGAGCTTTCGGTTCGCCTCCTGCTGCAGGGTGGACGTGGTGAATGGCGCGTATGGGCGTTGGGTGGCGGGCCGTTCCTCCACCGACGTCACCGACCAGGGCAATCGCTGCAGGAGCTCCTCGCTCAGTCCGCGGGCGGAGGCCGCGTCGAGGAGCCGGGCGCTCGTGTCCTTCAGCTGGCCCGTGGCTGAATCGAAGTCCTTGCCCGTCGCGAGCCTGGAGGTCCCGATCCGCTGGAGCGTGGCGGTGAACGACGCGCCCGACGTGCGCACACGGGCCTCGAGATCCCAGTAAGCGCTCGTGTGAAACGCACCGCGCTCCTCCTCCCGTTCCACGATGAGGCGCACCGCGACGCTCTGAACGCGCCCGGCACTGAGTCCGGTCTGCACCTTTTTCCAGAGCACCGGGGAGACCATGTAACCAAAGAGCCGATCCACGATCCGACGGCTCTCCTGGGCATCCACGAGCATGAGGTCGATGTCGCGGGCATCATCGATCGCGGTGCGGACGGCTTCCTCGGTGATCTCGTGGAACTCGATGCGGCGGACGGGAACCTTCGGCTGGAGCACCTCGCGCAGGTGCCAGCTGATCGACTCCCCTTCTCGGTCAGGGTCGGTGGCCAGCAGGACGATGGGCGCGTCCTTCACGGCCGAGCGCAGGTCACGGATGCGGCTGGCCTTGTTGCGCGCGATGACGTAATAGGGACGGAATCCGTTGTCCACGTCGACGCCCATGTTGCCCCAGGGCTTGTCCTTGATCGCGGCCGGCACTTCGCTGGCATTCTCGGGCAGATCGCGGACATGGCCGACGCTGGCCTCGACGCGGTACTCATCGCCCAGCAGGCGCGCGAGCGTCCTGGCCTTGGCGGGCGACTCGACGATGATCAGCGGCCTCGACATCGGCGTCAGGCGGCCTTCGGCACGTCGCGGACATGGCCGACGCCGGCCCTGACCGTGTCGTCAGCGCCCAGGTAGCATTCGAGCGTCTTCGCCTCTGCCGGGCAGTCCACGATGATGCGATCGCCGGCGGCCGTGTGCTTTCGGGGCATTCGGTCAGCGAGTGTAGCACCGGCCCCGTCGTGACCGGCCCGCGGCGGACCGGTGCGGCGGAGCCGCTGAGGGCGGGATGGGACGGCCGACCAGCCGCGCTCGAGCGGCGGGCCGGCCCGGGCTCAGTTCGTGAAGTCCCAGGTGATGACGGTTCTGCCGCCCGCGGTCGCGATCCCGACGCCCATCCGCGTGGCTCTCGGATCGAGGATGTTGGCGATGTGGTTCCACTGCCCCGGATACGGCTCCGCCATGAACTGAGCGTGGCACCAGTCGAGCGTGGCCTGCTCGCTCATGCCCATGTGGTAGCACTGGTTCTCGCCGGAATAGGTGAAGCTGACGCCCGCTGCGCGCAGGCGCGACTCCCGGGTGCTGCCGTTCTGGCCGTAGTGGCTGAAGTAGCCGTTGTTGGCCTGGTCCCAGGCGTGGGCCGAGGCAGCGGCCGAGATGGCGGCGTCCAGGACGAGCGGCGCGAAGCCGTACGCCGCCCGGGCCGCGTTGACCTGGTTCAGCGCGTACCCGGCCAGGCTGGTCGCGGGCCCCGCAGGCGGGACGACCGTTGCCGTGCGGGTGGTGGTCGTGCCACGGGCGACCGGTGCCGCGACGACGGGGAGCGGCGCGGCCTTCGTCGTGAAGGTGAGCGAGGTGTCGATGACGTTCCCGTCCGCATCGCGAGCGCCGCCGGCAAAGGTGATCTGGAACGTGCGGCCGGCGGTGAACGTGCTGTCCGGCACGTAGACGAGCTGGGTGCGGGCCTCGTTCCACTCCAGGTTCCCGCCCACCGGCACGCCGACGTTCGTATCGGTCAGGACGAACGCCTTGTTCGTCGCGTCGACGTCCATCGGCTGGCTGAACCAGATCTCGACGTTCGCAGGCTCGACGTCCAGCGCATCGGCCTCCGGTGCCGTCTTCGTGACCTGCGCGCCGGGCTGGACGATGAACGAGAAATTGCCCTTGCCGCCGAGGGGATTGCCCGCGTTGTCGTGCGCGCCGATGAGGCTGATCGTGTATCGCGAGCCCGGCGTCAAGCGCTCAGTCGGCGTGAAGACGAGGTCGGCACCGTCCCAGGCGAGGTCGCCGGGCACGGCCGGGCTCATCGCGAAGCGCTCCTGGACATCGGCCCGGTCCATGTCATCGGAGAAGCTGACGGTGATGGCGCTCGTCGCGCTGACGGCCTTCGCCGTCTTCGTCGGCGGCGTGATGGCGGGAGCGTCGGAGACGAGCACGTCGCCATGGAGCAGCGCCTCGGTCCGGGGATCGAGGGCCTCTTCGGGCCGTGCGGGAGCCGCATCGCTGCCGGCAAGCTTGACCTGGAAGTCGGAGACGATCGGCGCCGTGCGGGTCGTGAATGCGAAGCGTCGCGCACCGGCCAGAACCTGGCCGTCGGTTCGGGCTGCCGTTCCGCCGATGACGACCACGTACGACTCGTCAGTGCGCCACAGGCGCTCCGGGGTGATCGTGATGCGGTCCAGGCTCTCGTTCCACGCGAGCTCGAACGGCTGCTCGGGAAGGACCTGGATGGCGGACTCGACGGTGCCGGGGTTCATGGCCGCGTCGAAGGTGATGGTGACCGGATCGTCGGTGGGGACACCGACGCCGACGTTCTGCGGAAGGAGGGACTCCGTTCGCAGTGGAGCCGCTTCCGGGCCGGCCTGGATTGCCGGGGTCTCCGCACTGAACGCGATGATCAAGGCGAACGAGATGGCGGTGAGCGAGACGCGCGTCGTGCCTCGATGGCTGCTCAGCAGGCCGCGGAGCGAGTCGAACGGGGCGGCGACGGCCGCTCTTCCATGTCGTGTCGGATGCAATAGACATACTCCATGCGTGCTTGGGCCACCGCTCCGCGGGCATGCGGACGGCGACAGTTGGCCGTGGCAGGATAGCCCAAGGGTACCATCGGCGTCATCCCGCATTCGTAAGGGCCTTGGCGGCAAGCGTCACGTGGAAGGTGGCTCCACCGAACGGATTGACCAGCCCACGGGCCTCGAGCATCGTCAGCGCGCTGGCAACCGAGGCAGCCGTTTGGCCGGTCCGGTCGACGAGCTCCTCGATCGAGCCGCTGCGCTCGAGCAGCCGTCGGAGCAGCTGGCCCTCCACCTCCGACAGCGACTTAACGGCCGGTGGCTGCTCTCCGCGCGAGAGGCCGATCTGACGGAGGAGCGATGCGCTGGAGGTCACGATCGTCGCCAGGTGGTCGGCGATCAGCCGGTTGCAGCCTCGGGAGCTCATGGCGTCGATCGGGCCGGGCACCGCATACAGCTCCCGCCCGATGGCCGTCGCCGCGGCGGCAGTCATGAGCGCGCCGGACCGGTCCGGCGCCTCGACCACGACCACCGCCTCCGCCAGGCCGGCGATGATCCTGTTGCGCCTGGCGAAGTCGGGCCTGCCGACAGCCGCGCCGATCGGGATCTCGCTGACGAGCAGCCCACCCGCGCGCAGCAGCTCGCGCGCCATCGGCCGGTGGCGCGGAGGATAGATGCGATCGATCGGCGAGGGCAGCACCGCGATGGTGGGGGCATCGACACCGATCGCGGCGCGGTGCGCTGCGCCATCGATGCCGAGCGCCAGCCCGGAGACGACGACGACTCCGGCCCGAGCCAGCTGGTCCGAGATCTCGGTCGCGACCGACATCCCATAGCCGGAGGCGCGCCGCGTCCCGACGACCGCGACAGCCCGCCGGTGAAAGGCGCCCTGCTCGCCGATCACGAACAGGGTCGGCGGACGAGGATCCAGGGTGAGGAGCGCAGGCGGGAACGCCTCGTCCAGCCCGGTGACGACCGTCCCACCGGCGCTCTCGGTGACGCGCTCGACGGACCGCGCCAGCTCCCGGGGATCGGCCCGTCCAAAGCGATCGAGCTCGTCGGCCGTGCGGCCCGGGGACCGGCGCATGACCTCGCGAAAGGCGGTCGGCCCGGCATCCCACGCCGCCGTTGCCGAGCCATGGCGGGCGACGAGGCGCGCGAAGCCGGCGGGCCCGATGCCGGGGACGAGCGACAGCGCGATCCAGCAGTCGCGCTCCGTCGCCCTGCCGGTCCGGACCGAGCCAGCACCGTCGCGGCGGTCGGTCGATCCGACCCCGATCACGCACGCACCTCCTTGGGGCGGTGGAGGAGCGCCTCGTCCAGGTGCTCCGCGCGCACCACCTCCGAGCCATCGAGGTCGGCGATCGTGCGGGCGACCCGCGCCGATCGATGCAGCCGGCGCATCGAGAGCCCCATCTGGCGGCCTCGGGAGTCGATGAGCGCTCGGACGGTGTGGCCGATGCCGACCACCTCGGCCGGGGAGCTTGCGTGCACGTCCGCGCTCGTCGTCCCCTGGCGCTCCGCCTGGATCGCGGCAACCCGGGCGATGCGTGCTGCGACCGTGGCGGTCGGCTCGCTCGTGCGAGCCCGACGAAATGTCCCGACCGGCTCGAGCGACACGATCATGTCCAGCCGGTCGCGCATGGGACCGGACAGGCGAGCCTGGTAGCGCCGCCGCATCCCGTCCTCGCAGGAGCAGGCGTGTCCGTCGACGCCGAACCACCCGCAGGGGCACGGGTTGAACGCTGCAAGGAGCATGCATCGGGCCGGCAGGACGAGCACGCCATCGACCCGCGCGATGGTGACGCTGCCGGAGTCGAGGGGGCCGCGCAGCGCGTCGAGGGCGTCGGCCCGGAACTGGAGCGTCTCGTCGAGGAAGAGAACGCCGCGGTGCGCGAGGCTCGCCTCGCCCGGCCGGATGCGCGGTCCGCCGCCGACGAGCGCCTGGGTCGAGATCGTGTGGTGCGGCGCCCGGAACGGCCGGCGCAGGCTGAGCGGCGCACGAGGTCCCGCCAGTCCTGCGACCGAGTAGATGCGGCTGACCTCGACGGCCTCCCTGTCGTCGAGCAGTGGCAGGAGGCCTGCGGCCGCCCGCGACAGGAGGGTCTTTCCGACGCCTGGCGGCCCCGTGAGGGCCAGGTTGTGGCGGCCGGCCACCGCGATCTCGAGGGCGCGGCGGGCGACGACCTGCCCGATGACCCCCGCCAGGTCTGGCGCGTCATCGACCTCCCCGGCCGCGCTGCGGCGAGGCCGAGCCACGACGACAAGCTCATCGATACCGGCGAGGTGGCGCGTCACGTCGCCGAGCGCGTGCGCCGCCCGGACCCGGATCCCACCCACCGCGGCGCCCTCCGCGGCGTTCTCGGACGGCACGACGACGTCGCTGGCGCCCGCCTCGCGCGCGGCCGCGACGAGGGCCATGGCTCCCGGAATCGGCCGCAGGGAGCCGTCGAGTGCGAGCTCGCCGATCAGTGCGGTCTCGGCCACCCGTGACGGGCTGAGCTGGCCGGACGCGACGAGAATGCCGGTCGCCATGGCCAGGTCGTGGCCGGTCCCCTCCTTGGGCAGGTTCGCCGGCGCGAGGTTGATGGTGATGCGGCGCGACGGGACCTCGAAGCCGGAGTTCCGAAGGGCCGCCCGCACGCGCTCCCGCGCTTCGAGCACGGCGCTCCCCGCCAGCCCGACGATGGTCAGCCCGGGCAGGCCGAATGCCACGTCGACCTCGACGCGCACCGCCACGCCCTCGACGCCGACGACCGAGGCGCTGAGCGCGGTGGCGAGCATGGGCATGCCCTCGACGGAGGCGAGAGCGAGCGGGAGCGGGAGTGCCGGTCGCCCGCCTGCTCGCCTCCCTACTAACCAGCGGCGACCGGCGCAGCCAAGGGTAGGGACCGTCGATTACCGCCGGCTTAGGCGCCCATTACCGGTTGAGGCGTGACGAGGCGGCGCCGCGATCAGGTGGTGGCGAGCTCCAGGGCAAGCATCGCGTCGAGCTCACGGGCGAACTTCGAGACGCTCTGGCCAAGGGGCCCGTCGGGCCGGCTCCACATGAACGGCTCGCCGGAGTTGAGCGCGCTGATGGCGCCGCGGTACTCGTTGATCACCTCGTAGTCGATCTTCCTCCCCAGGGCCGACTCGGCGTTGTCGACGTTGATGCCGGTGTAGGCGTTGGATCGGTTGAGGACGAGCTGGACCTTGGCGCGCTCGTAACCAAGGGAGTCCATCGTCTCGAGCACGAGGCGGACATTCTTGAGGCAGGAGAGGTCGGCCGTCATGACCACGAAGATCATGTCGGCCTCGTCGAACAGCTGGAGGTTGAAGTCGTCGATCTGCTTGGCCATGTCGACGATGGTGTAGTCGTACGCCCTGCGCATCAGGGCCAGGATGTTCGACAGGGTGCGGGGGTCGGTGCGCTGACGCTCGGCCACGAGGTCGGCCGACTCGGGGTTCGGCGGCGCCAGGAGCAGCTCGATGCCGCTGTGGTGGCTCACCATCAGCTTCCTGAGCAGGTCCGCGTCGAGGTCGGGCTCGCTGATGGCGTTCACGATCGAGGACGAGTCGAGTCCCAGGTCCAGAAAGACGCGCATGTCGCCGAACTGGAGATTCGCATCGAGCAGCGCGGTGCCGCGCTTCAGGCGGCTGGCCAGCGCGATCGCCGTGTTGATCGCCATCGTGGTCGTGCCCACACCACCCTTGGCGCCGTAGAAGCAGCACAGGCGGCCGAGCGTCTGCGTCTCCGTCCCCGGCTTCGGTGCCTGTCCACGGCCCGAGCGAGCCAGCAGCGCCTTGATGCGCGCGATCAGCTCGAGCGGATGGAACGGCTTGACGATGTCGTCGTCCGCACCGGCACGCAGGCCCCGCACCCGCTGCTCCACGTCGGCCTCGGCCGTGAGCATGATGATCGGGACGTGGTGGCCGGTCTCCTCCGCCGCACGGATCGCCTGCGTCGCGGCATAGCCGTCGAGCTTCGGCATGGCGACGTCCATCAGGACGAGGTCCGGCTCGACGCTGGCTGCCATCTCGACGCCGGCCTGGCCGTCGGAGGCGACGTGGACCTCGAACCCCTCCTGCTTGAGGGTGAAGACGAGGACCCGCTGGATGTTCAGATCGTCGTCGACGACCAGGACCTTGGTGGCAGCCATGTACGACCCCTGGCGGATGGACGGATCGGCGCGATTATATAAGCCGGCCTGGCCCATCCAGCGAACCGATGGGTCATAGGTGCGGATTCCATCAGTACTCCGCCCGCCAATCAATCGGCGGGTACCGACCCGACTCAACCCCGGGACGGACGCCGCCCAGCGGCGCTAACTCAGCCTGAAGCGGCTGCGATATGGCGCTCGTGCAGAGTTCGTTCATCGTCGCGATCGCTGGGCGGCGCGAATCCGACACGAGCGGCAGTCTGCCGAGTAGTCGAGGGCCTCGTGCGTGGTTAGCGCCGCTGAGCGGCGGCGACCACGCTCGCGGAGCTACTTGACGAGAGAGGCGGACCTGCCCTGAGCAGCCGCGCTAACCCAGGTACCGCTCAAGGAAGTCGAGGACGCGACGCCGATAGGCCTCCGGCGCGACGGCATACGCCTCGGCATGGCCGGCGCCATCCACGACCATCAGCTCCTTGGGCTCCCCCGCTGCCTCGTACAGGCGCTGGCTCTGCCGCCAGCTGATGAGCTGGTCGTCGCGAGGCGCGATGAGCAGGAGCGGGCGAGGCGAGATCCGCGCCACCGCGCTGAGCGGGTCGGCCAGGCGGGTGCGAGTCCGGAGCATCGCGCCGGCCACGATCGCCCGTGCGCCGATGTCCGCCAGCGGATATCCGACCTGGCGCATGCGGTTCGCGATCGGGTGGTGCAGCTCAGCGAATGCGGCATCTGCGACGACCGCCGCGACTGCCAACTCGGGTGCCGCGACGATGGCAGTCGACGCGCCCATGCTGATGCCGAAGAGGGCGATCGGACCCAGCCCCCGGCTCTCGACGAAGCGCACCGCAGCGGCCACGTCGCGGCGCTCACGCGTACCCAGCGTGATCGTGCTGGGATCGCTCTCCCCGTGGCCGCGGAAGTCGAACTGGAGGACGTTGTGGCGCTCCTGGAGCCACGGCACGAAGGCGGCAAGCTCCGGGAGCCGGTGGCCGGAGAACCCATGCAGCACGATGACGGCCGTCCGCGTATCGCGTGACGACGGCACGAGCCACCCGCCGAGCGTCACGCCGTCGTCGGTCGTGAAGCGAACCGCCTCGTAGTCGAGGCCGAGGTCCGCGGGCGTCGCCGGCGCGCCGGGCGGATCGGGGAGGAACGGCCGGACGTCGGGTCGCACCAGCAGGCGCGAGCCGCGCACGCCGATGAAGGCAAAGTAGACCGCCGTCAGCAGACCGACGAACCGGCCGAGGAATCGCAGGAGCCCGCGCGTCATCCCGTCTGGGGGGTTGACTCGCGGTTACCCATGTCGCGCGTCTGACGCATCGCGGACGTGATCGGCCGCGTCAGCTCGCTGAGCTCCATCGGCACGATCCACTTCGTGCTCTCGCCCGCGGCCAGCGCCTTGAGCGCGTCGAGATACTGGAGCGCCATCGTCTTCTCGTCGATGCCCTTGGCCGCGTTGAAGATCGTCTCGAGTGCGTTGGCGTAGCCCTCGGCCCGCAGGATCTGCGACTGCCGGTCACCCTCGGCCCGGAGGATGTTCGACTGCTTGTCGCCCTCGGCCACGTTGATGGTCGCCTGCCGGGTGCCCTCCGACTCGGTGATCACGGCGCGTCGGTTGCGCTCGGCCGACATCTGGCGGTTCATGGCGTCCTGGATGTCGCGCGGCGGGACGATCTCCCGGATCTCGACGCTGGTGATCTTGACGCCCCAGCGCTCGGTCACCTCGTCGAGCTTGGCGCGCAGGATGTGGTTGATCTCCTCCCGCTTGGCCAGCACGTCGTCGAGCGGGATGTCGCCGATGACGGCGCGCAAGGTCGTGGCAGCCAGCGCCTGCGAGGCACCGGTGAAGTCGGTCACGGCCGTCACCGTCGTCTGCGGATCGAACACCTTGGAGTAGACCAGGAAGTCGATGTTGATCGGTGCGTTGTCCTTCGTGATGCAGGTCTGCTGCGGCACCTCGAGGAAGCGCTCGCGCAGGTCGACCTTGACCGCCTGCTGCACAAAGGGGATGAGGAGCACGATGCCCGGACCGCGCGCTCCTTGCAGGCGACCGAAGAAGAACACCACCAGGCGCTCGTACTCGCGGACGATGTGGACGATGCTGAAGATCAGCCACAGCGCGATCGCAATGCCGACGACGATGAGGATCAGGCCGACCAGCTCATCCATGGTTCGCTATCCCTCCGTTGCTTCCCCACCGCCGGCTGGTGCCGGCTCCACGATCAGCTCGAGTCCGTTGACGCCCACGATGCGCACCGGCGCCCCGGCAGAGATGTCGCCGGACCGCGTGCGTGCCGACCAGCTCTCGCCGCCAGCATAGGCGATCCCGGTCGGGGCGATGAGAGTCTGGGCAGTGCCCCCGCCACCGACCAGGGCAGCGACCGGCTGGTTGGCCACGCCGCCATCCCTCCGCATCTGGAGCAGGGCGCGGACGAGGACCCACGCGTAGACGACCCCGACGGCCACGACGACGGCGACGATCCACGGGCTGACGGAGACGTCGATCGACTCGACGCCAGGCTCGACGCCGGTCCAGAGCGCGAAGGCGCCAAGGACGAGTGCCACCACCCCGCCCACGGTGAGCAGCCCGTAGGAGGCCACGACCACCTCGAGCGCCAGCAGCCCGACACCGATGAGGATGAGGAGCAACCCACCCACGTTGAGCGGCAGGGCGTTCGAGCCGATGAACGCCAGGACGATCGCGATCGCGCCGAGGATGCCTGAGAAGAAGTTCGGGTGGAACAGCTCGGCCACGATCCCGTAGAAGCCGATGGTGAACAGGATGAAGGCGATGTTCGGGTCGGACAGCAGGTGCAGGAACTGCTGGCCCACGTTCATCTCGAGCTCACGCACGGCAAGGTCGCTGAGCGGGGGCAACGCCTCCCCGTTGAACGTGTACGCGCGCCCGTCGCCACGCTCGCCGGCATCGACCGCCGCCAGCAGGGCCGGCAGGTCGTCCGCGATCAGGTCGGCCACCGGCGGCTCCATGGCGACGGCTTCGGTCGCCCCGATGCTGGCCGCGTCTCGCACCGCGGACTCGGCCCAGTCCGCGTTCCGACCGTGCTCTTCGGCGAGCGAGCGGATGCGCGCCACCGCGTCGTTCGTCACCTTGGCGGCGAGGGTCTCGGGCAGGTCCTCTCCGCCGCTCCCGACGACCGACGCGGCGCCGATGTTCGTGTTCGGCGCCATGGCCGCGACGTCGGCGGCCAGCGTGATGAACGTTGCGGCGGAGCCGGCCCGGGCGCCCTGCGGTGCGACCCACGCGATGACGGGGACCTCGCTGGCCAGGATCGCCTTGACGATGCGGTCCATGCTCGTCAGCTCCCCACCGGGCGAGTCGATCACGATGATCACCGCCGCCGAGCCCTCGTCAGCGGCGACGCGCAGCCCCTCTTCGACGAAGGCCGCGTTCACCTGGTCGATGACGCCGGTCAGCTCGAGCCGCCCGATCTGCTCGCCATTCGCCGCGACCGGCCCGACGAGACACACGATTCCCAGCGCCATGGTCACGGCAGCGAGCGCCCGACGAAGCATGCGCAGGAGTATAAGCCGCGGTGCCCGGCACGCCCGGTCGGCGGGCGAGCCGAGTTCGGGGCGCAACGGCTACTGCGACCGGCCCATCTCCAGCGCGTCGGCCACGAGGCGTGACCAGGTTTCGAGCCGATCCCACGACCCGATCAGCTCATCGGTCCCGGCAAAGGCGCCGACGAGCTTGTCGTGCTCCCGCACGCCGACCGGGCGCCCGGCCGCGTCCACGGAGAAGACGACGCCCAGGTGGACCGCCCCCACGGGGTTCGTGTCGTCATTCAGGAAGCCGACGAGCTCGAACTCGGGCTCCCAATCGGTCTCGAGCTCCTCCACCCATTCTCGGCGCAGGCCGGACATGAGCGCGTCGCCGCCCTCGTCCACGGGATTCAGGTGCCCGCCGACCCCGATGCTGGCCTTCCCGTGCAGGCGCGGGTCTCCGCCCGCGTCGGTCCGGCTCATGAGGAAGACGCGATCAGCGTCGCGGACGACGACGTACGGGATGACCTGCTTGTGGGTCGGGTCCTCCTCGGCGACGGCCCGATCGAGGTAGCGGCCCCTCGCCCAGATCGTCGCGCGCAGATCCTCGAGCTGGCCTGCCCTGGCCGCTCGGATCCCGTGGAAGTCACAGCCGCCTGGGACGTCGGCCCTGGGCAGGACGAGGACGCGCTCCGTCACGCTCCGAGTCTATCCGGGCCCTCGGTAAGGTGAATCGCAAGGTTCGGGGAATACAGTGCGATTCTCACAAGTCCGCACCGCTCCCCACCTCAGTCCCCATACGCCCCGGAACTGCGGTGCACCGGGGCACCGAACGAGATCACAACCGGTAGTCAGGGAAAAGGACTGGTACTAACGTACCGCCTCTACGGAAGGGAGCACACGCACTTTTCAGGGGGGCCAGCGACGCCATCGCCCTTGGCGCGCCGGAGCACCCGACATCGTGCCCACACCATGTCGGACGCAGTCGCAACTTCTCAGCCTGACGCAACGGCATCGCCGTCTCGGCGCGGTCAGTCCATGGTGGAATTCGCCCTGCTGACCCCGCTCCTCATTGTGCTGTTCCTCGGCATCGCCGACTTTGGCCGGGTCTTCGCAGGCGGCATCACAATCGAAGCGGCCGCTCGCAATGCCGCCGAGATCGTCGCTCAGGAGTACCTTCGAAACCCCCCAGGCCCGATGACGGATCCTGCCCCGACGCCTGGAGACGACAACTACTACAGGGCCCTTCACGAACTGGCGGCCCGCACGGCTTGCCGGGAGATTCGGACCCTGGCCGGAGTGACGTATACGCCGGACGATCCCGGCACACCGGCCGTCGAAGAGTCATGCGGGCCGATGCCGATTGTCCGGACCTGCATCCATGACCAGGTGGATACCCGGTGCGGCGACGTCGGCTTTGGCCACGCGGCGCCGACGACCTGTCCGGCGGTCCGAGCAGAGATGCTTCCGACAATGGATGGAGGTACCGAGCAGAGCCGATACGTCGAGGTCCGCATCTGCTACGAGTTCAGGACGATCGTGAATCTGCAGGACCTGCAGCTTCCAATGAACCACGGCATCTCCGTCGGCAACATCTGGCTCGAGAAAGACCGGGTGTTTGCCATCGGCTTCTACCCACCGCCTCCGACGCCGACCCCGCCGCCCGCACCACCGCCGCCACCGCCGACAACCGCCCCTACTGATTCGCCGACCCCATCTCCGACCGAGTCGCCATCAGAATCGCCCACTCCCATCCCAAGCGAGTCGCCGGCACCTGAGCCGACGGCAGCACCGACTGCTGAGCCGCCGACCCCGTCGCCGGACCCATCCCCGACGCCGGTTGAGGTCCCCGCACCATGAGGGTCACGACGCGAACACGAGGTCAAGCGCTCGTCGAGTTCGCTCTTATTGCGCCGCTGCTCTTCCTCGCGGTTGGCGCAATCATCAGTTTGGGGATGGGCGTCTTCTACCAACAGCAACTCACGAACGCTGCTCGCGAGGCTGCCCGTTATGCGGCGATCCACAGCGAGACGTCCCAGTGCCCAACTGTCTCGAATCGCGAGCCTCATGGCTCGATGCTGCCACCGGAGATCGTGGACTTTGACTGCGATCCGCCGCACCTTCGCTGGCCCGAAATGACGAGGCACGCCCGAAGTCACGTATGGGGCCTGGCCCCGTCCGGCGTGCACGTTGCGGCGTGCTGGTCGGGCTATTGGGATGGGACGTCCGGGTGGGATGCAGCTCCGGTGAACGGGACCACCGACCTCCCCAATGAGTTCAGACCTTGCACGATCGGGGGGGTGAACCCGGCCACAAACGCATCGAATCTCAGCTGTCCGCCGCCTCTGACGACGGAAGCGGACGATCAAGCGAGCAGCCTCGCACATTCCAGCGTCGCGAGCGCAAATCAGGTCACCGTCTACGCATGCTATGTGTGGACACCTGCGTTCCTGGGACCACTGATCGGCTCAGAGATAACGCTGCGAGCCGTCATCACCGAAGCCATGCAGCATCAGCAGTAGGCGAGGACATGAAGGAGAGTTGGCAGGCCCAGGACCGGGGGCAAGCGCTGGTCATCGTCGCGTTCTCGATGGTCGTCCTCCTCGGCATCGGCGCCCTGGTAGTCGACCTCGGCCTTTCGTGGATGCTGCGCCGTCACGAGCAGAACGCCGCCGACCCTGCGGCGATAGCCGCCGCCCGGTATATCGAGGATGGTGACTCGCCGGCCACGCGAGCCAAGATGCAGACGGCTGCCTGCTTCTATGTCAAGGAGAACGGATTCTTCCAGGGCGACGACGACACTTGCAGTGCCGCCCGGGGAGCGGGCAACCTCAAGGTTAACTGGCCACCCATTGGCCCCTCCGCGGGCCAGTTCGCCGGACGACCGGAAATGGTCCAAGTCATCGTGACCGCACAGCATCCGTCCTTCTTCGGGGCGATCTTCGGAAAGCAAACGGCCACCGTCGCGACCGCGGCCGTTGCGGCGCGAGAGACCGAAAGCGCGAACTCCAACTCGCTTGTCGCCCTAGACCCGACCACCTGCGCAGCCGGAAAGACCCACGGGAACGGTCAGATCACGATCGAACCCGTCGAGAATCCGGACACGCCGGGGATCCCATATAGCGGCGGTTACGTCCACGTCAACTCGGCGTGCAACAGTGGCGCCTTCAACGACGCCTGCGGCAGCGGCAGCGGCGGCTATCACCGGACCGGCAATGGGCAGCTCGACGCACCGCACCTCTACGTCCACGGTACATGCCAGACGTCGGGCGGACCCCTGACCACCCCCGTGACGGAAGGAGCGCCCCAGATCGGCGATCCGCTGGCCAGCCTACGCGGTCCGCGCCAGGCGGACTATCCGCCGGGTTACTGCCCGAAGCTGCAGGGGAACACGATCAGTTACGTGGCCAGCAGCCCGACCGGCAGCGGCTGCTCATGGAACAAGAAGGACACGACCGTCACGCTCACGCCGGGCGTCTACTACGGCGGGTGGGACTTCACCGGCCAGAACGTGAGCGTTCGACTTCAGCCGGGCATCTACATCATCGCCGGGGGTGGAGTGTCCATCAAGGGCAATGCCGAGGTCAACAGCACGCCTGTCGTGGTCGGAGGCGATCCGGATCCGCAGGACCCCGCTCGCGTCCTCATCTTCAGTACCGACAACACGACCGACCCGGCTTGCGCATCATCGACTGCCGCGCGCTGCATCCAGGGCGGAATCGACATGACGGGCCAGGCGAGCCTGAAGGTGTGGGCGCTTGACTCGGGACCGTTCAAGGGCTTGCTGATTTGGCAGGATGGCTATGGACGCAATCCGTCGGCGACCATCAAGCTCACCGGGCAGGGCGCAATGGACGTGGCCGGCACCATCTACGCACCGAAGGCGCTGGTGACGATGGAAGGTAGCGGGACGTCGACGGCCCGCCTCGCTGTCCAGATCATCTCGTGGCAATGGGACGTCGGCGGCGGCGCAAGCCTGTACATGCCATATGACCCGTCGGAGCTGTACCACATCACCCAGCGCGGCCTAGTCCACTAGGTCCCTAGGCCGGCTAAAGTGGGCCCTCCGCGGCCAGGCGGAGTGCGACGATGACGGCCTCCCGCGCGTCTCGCGCTCGGTGCACGCGCGGGCCACCGAGGCGGTGCTCGGACTCGACCCGCCACGAGCTCAGCGCCACCACGTGGCGTCCCATCCGGAGCGCGAGCCCGATCTCGGAGAGCGTGCCATGCCGGCCGCCCACGGCGATGACCGCATCGGCCGAGGTGACGACCACGAGGTTCCGGACCACGCCGAGCCCGGTGGCGATCGGGACCGACACGAACTCGTTCGCCTCTGACGCATCGGCTCCCGGCAGCACCCCGATCGTCTGCCCTCCCGCGCCCCGTGCCCCGCGGGAGGCGGCACGCATGACGCCGCCGAGGCCGCCCGTGATCACCGTCGCGCCGGCGCGGGCGAGCTCGAGGCCGATCTCCTCCGCCCAGTCCAGGAGGCGCTGGGCGTCGGGGCCGCTCGGGTCGCCGTCGCCGATCACGGCGACGTATGGCGGCCGCGGGACGATGGGACGATCAGGCACCGGCGGGGACTCCAGCCTTGATGGCCGCCAGGGTCTCATAGCGCGCCGGTCCGCGCCCCAGGTGGCTCCGCATCAGCTCGACGCGATCGACCGTCAATTCGCCATCAGGGGCCGATGCCGAGGCGAGCCATGAGCGCAGATCGACCGGTCCCCCACGAGCGCGTGCCAGGGTCACATGGGGTCGAAGGGCGCGTGGATCATCGAGCTCGAGCGCCGCGGCGAGGTCCGATGCCAGCCGGGCCAACGCGCCATCGCCGTCGGTGATCCCGTACCACGCGAAATGGGCGCGGGCCGGGCTCGGAAAGGCACCGAGCCCGCCGGTCGTCAAGGTCGTCGCCGGATGGCGAGCGGCGACCGTCCCGAGGCGCTCGATCAGCCCAGGCACCGACGCGGGCTCGATCGAGCCGAGGAATGCCAGCGTGACGTGCCACGCCTCGGGATGCGCCCACCGCAGGCCTGCGAGGTCGGGACGAGGCTGCCAGGCGGCGACCGCGTCGCGCAGGCCGGCCCGCAGCGGTTCGCCGATCAGGACTGCCACGAAGCACCGCCAGCGCTCGTCGGTCATCGGTCCGCGAGTCGCGCGTCGACGATCGGGAGCAGCTCGTCGAGCGACCCGATGACGGGAACGCCCTCGGGCACGTCCTCGGGGCGGTATCGGCCGGCCCGGTCGATCAGCACGCCCTCGATCCCGACGCCGCGCGCACCATCGACATCGGCGTCGACGTGGTCGCCCACGTGGATGACGGTCTCGGCGGGCACGGCAGCCTGCTCGAGCGCCCACTGGAAGATGCGCGGGTGAGGCTTCTCGAAGCCGATGCGCGCGCTGGCGGCGATGAAGTCGAAGTGGCTGACGAGGTCGAGGGCGTGGAGCAGCTCAGGGAGATTCCACACCCAGTTGCTGACGGCTCCGAGGACGAGACCCCGCGCCTTGATCGCGCTCAACGCCGGATAGGCATCGGGAAAGACGTGCCAGTGGCTGGTCACCATGAACAGCTCGCTCAGGCGGCGGAAGAAGGCATCCGGCATCGGCTGCAGCCCAAGCTCGGCAATGGCGGCCGCGTCGATGGCAACGGTGCGCTGGAAGCTCGTCTCCTCGGTCGGGTCGAAGCCCCCGTCCATCCCCCACCCGCCGTGATGGTAGGCACGCCGCAGGGCCGCGTGCAGGTCGTCGATGTCGACGTCGAACCCGAACTCCGCGAACGCCATCGCATACACGTGCTCCCACGAGGGATTGGGGCGCATCACCGTGTCGCCGATGTCGAGAAAGATCGCTCGGAGTGGAGCCTGCGTCATTGCCCGTTCAGCCTAGCGCAGCCCACCGATGCCCTGGTCTCGTCGGACGGGCCTCACGGACACCGAGTGGCTGAATTGCACTGAGCCGCGTGCGACGGGCGCTCCGTTCGACATATCGAGCGCGTCTCACCCGGAGGGCCGGCGGCGTGTCGTTTGCTCGATGTTTCGCGCGCGGGCGCGCATGCGGGATCCGCCGGCGCGCCGCTGATGCTGCGGTGTGCTCGACCTATCGCGAGAATCGCGCGCGCCATCGGCGTCGTGTGAAGATCGCTCGATCTATCGCGCAATGCGCCTTCGATCGCCTCGCTGGCCATCCTCGAGGGCCGGAACCCGCTCGCGCGCCCTCGCGGATCAGGCGGCTGACACGCCCATGGTGCGAAGGATTCCGTAGATCTCGGTCCGATATCGGATCCCGGACGAGTGCCGGGACAGCCAGATCAGGTAGTCGGTATCGTGCTGCGCCAGGTCACGCAGGGTCCAGCCGGAATAGCGCCCGAAGCCGAGCACGCTCCCCTGCGAGCGACCGGACAGCGGCTGGGAAGAGGGGCGGTCCGGGACGGTGACCGAGATGCCGGAGATGATCGCGCGTCGCCGGCTGGTGTCGTGGGCCGCGCGCGACCGCTCGTCGCGCACGAGCGCGAAGGCGCGGTTCAGTTCGGCCATCTTCGTCGCCGCCCGGCGCGAGGGATCGCGGTCGGGGTGGTACTTGAAGGCGAGGGCCTTGAACGCGCCGTTGACGACCTCCTGCTCAGCCGTGGGAACGACCTGCAGGACAGCGTACGGATCGAACGTCGGAGCGGTCATCGGTCTGGCGGCCCTCAGTCGTTGTAGAGCCGTTCCTCGATCAGCTTCTCGGCCGTGATGCGGCCGGTCGGGTCGAAGCAGCTGTATTCGAAGAGCTTCTCGTACTCGAGGTCGACGTTGTCCTGTCCGCCGCGGTTCTTCTCGATCGTCGCCACGACCCAGTCGCGGTAGCGCTGGGCCTGGTACGGATTGAACTCGATGTTCACCTTGGCCACGATGTTGTACTTGTCGTTCAGGATCAGGATGATGTCCGACTCGTAGTTGATGGCGGACGAGCCGCGCAGGTGGTGGTTTCGCAGCCGCTTCGCCTTCAGACCCTCCCGGTCGGCCGCCACGATCGCGACGACGGGCACGCCCTCGGCCAGCGCGATGTCCTTGAGTCCCGATACGATCCGGGTCACCTTCTCGGCCTCGTCGGCCGGCTCGGGGAAGACCGGGACCTTCTGGAGATAGTCGACGAAGAGCACGAGGCGTCGCTCGTCCTGCGAGCCTCGGTGCTCCTGCACCAGCGCCCGCATGTTCTCGATCGTCGAATGGGTCGCCGTGCCGCGCATGAGGAAGAGGTTCGAGCCGTACCGCGCGATCCGCTCGAGGCTGGGGCGCAGGCGTGGGTTGGCGCCGAGCTTCGCTCGGGTGCCGGTCTCGGCGGAGGCGGTGTAGGAGCTGACGACCTCCTTCTTGACGTCCTGGATCTTCACGGCACCCGACTTCTGCGGAAGGTGCGCCAGCGCCGACTCCATGGCGACCATGCGCTGGATCAGGTACTCCTCGTCGTGCTCGAAGCACAGGTACAGCACGGTCGCCTGGCCCGACGCGGCCATGTTGCGGGCCATCTGGAGAGCCATCGTGGTCTTGCCCTGGCCCTGTGCGCCACCGATGAGCATCAGCTCACCCGGTCGCAGCCCCCCGCCGATCGTCTTGTCCATCGGAACGAAGCCGGTGGCGATGGGGACGAGGTCCTCGATGCCACCCGACGCGACGCGCTCGTTGAGGCTGGTGAGCACGTCCAGTGCGGACCGGGGCACGAGGGTGCCGTCGCCGGCCTCGAGCTTCCACTCCCCTTCGGCGGCCCTCTTTGGTTGGGCCATCGGCTTCTCGATCATGTACTGACAGGCTCCAATTGCTCAGGGCTCGTTCGCGCTTGATTTCACGTTCGTCGCATCGCACGCACGGCAGGTGCGCGGGCGCAACACGCCAGCGAGTATACGGCTCACCTCCCACTGCTCCAATGGCCCGATCGGGCTATCCGGAGCCGATGCCTGCGGGTTGAAGGACCCGATGCCACAACCGGCCGAAATGCCAACCGGATTGGCCCTGCGACGAACGAGCCGGGCGCGGAACGACCACTCGTGCTCCGGGCGACGGTTCGGCGGTCGTTCGGCCAACTTGGATGGCCGTCCGACGGCTGAACGCCTCCACCTTCACCGTTCCTCGGTCACAGGGCCAGCCTGGTTGGCACCCGCGCGATACATGACCGAGGCCCGCCGTGTGGCGGGCCTCGGTGCATCGGTGTCGGGGTCGGGCTCAGGCTGGCTGAGGTGCCGGACCGGGCCGACGGCGCTTGGCGCCACCCTCCTCGGCCTCGGGCTCGACGTTGGGCTCGATGCCCTCGGGCTCTGCCGCGGCGCCGATCCGCTTCGGCGTCGGGCCACCGGTGCGCGGCGGCAGGACGCCCTCGAACAGGGACTCGAACTCCTCGGACTCGATCGTCTCCTTCTCCACCAGCAAGGTGGCGAGCCGGTCGAGGACGGCACGGTGCGTGGTCAGCGCCTCCTTCGCGCGGGCGAAGGCGTTGTCGATGATGTCGCGGACCTCCGAATCGATCTTCGCCGCGACCTCGTCGCTGTAGTTGCGCTGCTCGCTGATCTCGCGACCAAGGAAGACCATCTCCTCCTTCTTGCCGAAGGCCAGCGGCCCGAGCTTCTCGCTCATCCCGTACTGGGTGACCATGGCACGCGCCAGGCTGGTCGCCTTCTCGATGTCGTTCGAGCTGCCCGTGGTCGTGTCACCGAACACGATCGTCTCCGCCACGTTCCCCCCGAGCATGCCCGCGATCTTGTCCTCGAACTCGGTCTTGCTGTGGAGGTATCGGTCCTCCTGAGGGAGGCTCATCGTGTAGCCGAGCGCCATGCCTCGGCTGACGATGGTGACCTTCGTGACCGGGTCGCACTTGGGGAGGATTCGCTGCACGACGGCGTGACCGCCCTCGTGGTAGGCGATGATGACCTTCTCGTCCTCGCTGATGATCCGGCTCCGGCGCTCGGGGCCCGCGATCACGCGATCGATCGCCTCGTTGAACTCATCGTTGCCGACCGACTTCTTGTTGCGCCGCGCGGCAAGGATGGCGGCCTCGTTGACAAGGTTGGCGAGGTCCGCTCCAGAGAACCCGGGCGAGCGTCGCGCGATCGCCTCGATGTCAACGGTCTTGTCGAGGGGCTTGCCCTTGATGTGGACGTTGAGGATCTCGCGGCGGCCCTTGATGTCGGGCCGATCGAGGATGACGTTACGGTCGAAGCGACCAGGGCGCAGGAGCGCCGGGTCGAGCACATCCGGCCGGTTGGTGGCGGCGACGACGATCACGTTCGTGTTCGTGTCGAAACCGTCCATCTCGACCAGGATCTGGTTCAGCGTCTGCTCGCGCTCGTCGTGCGAGCCGCCCAGGCCGGCGCCGCGCTGGCGGCCGACCGCGTCGATCTCGTCGACGAAGACGATGCACGGCGAGTTGCGCTTGGCCTGCTCGAACAGGTCACGGACGCGGGACGCACCGACGCCGACGAACATCTCGACGAACTCGGAGCCGGAGATCGAGAAGAACGGCACGCCCGCCTCGCCGGCCACGGCACGTGCGAGGAGCGTCTTGCCGGTGCCGGGCGGGCCGACCAGCAGCACGCCGCGCGGGATGCGCGCGCCGAGGGAGTTGAACTTCTCGGGGTACTTGAGGAACTCGACCACTTCGGTCAGCTCCTGCTTGGCCTCGTCAACGCCGGCGACGTCGTTGAAGGTGACGACCGTCTTGTTGCCGAGGAACATGCGGGCGCGGCTCTTCCCGAAGCTCATCGCCTGGTTGTTGGTGCCCTGCGCCTGGCGCATCATGAAGAAGATGAACCCGCCGATCAGCAGGACCGGCAGCAGGGCGGTGATCAGGAGCGTGAGGATGCCGCCCGCGGCGCTCTCCTCGGTGGCTCCCAGGTTGGCGCAGTTGAATGCCCCGGGGTCGCCACCGGCGGCGCACCCGAGATCATCGATCGGGTTGGAGAGCTCCGACGGCAGGATAGCCGTCTTCTCCTCGCCGTTGGACATGGTCGCGACGAGGCGCAGGCCCTCGTCACTGATGGATTCGATTCTTCCTTCGCGCGCGTCCTGGATCAGCTGGCCGTACTTGTAGTCGGCGGTCTGATCGCCATCGCCCATGAACGTCCAGAGGACCGCGAGTCCAAAGACGGCCAGGACGACGAGCACGACGCTGTTGCGAACGATTCGGCTTGTCAACGTGGGTCTACTTTCGCCTCCGTGCGATCGGCATCCGGCCTTCGGCCGTCACCGGCTCCGCGCAATGCACGCTGCGGGCCGGGCAAGTATAGGTGCGGCCGATGGGCCGAACAAACCACCCCATCGGTACCGGACCCGTACTCTCCATACGTTTCTGGTTGCCCGTTGGCTCAACCGATCCGGATGCGCCTTCCGTTGACCGATGCCTCCCGGCCCCCGCCCAGCTGGATGGTCACCCCGCCGCGGTCGCCCTCCGCCGCATCGAGCAGGGCCTCGAGGCGCTCGGTGGACGGCGCCGGATCGCCGATGGCGACGCGCAGCACCCTGCGACCGAGCGTCGCGTTCGGCGGATCGTGCCAGTCGATGGCGCCGTCGGAGTCCCGGCGTCGCGCGAGCTCGGCGGCCGCAACGGCATCGAGCAGCGCATCGTCGTCCGCGGCCAGGCGCGCGAACCGGCCGATGCGGTCGACCGCGCCGGGACGCAGCTCCTCGAGCAGCGGGATGAGCTCACCGCGCACGCGGTTCCGCAGGAAGCCGGGGTCCGCGTTCGACGGGTCGTCACGGTAGGCGATCCCGCCGGCGTCCAGGAGCGCTCGGAGCGTCCCCCGTCGCTCTCCGAGGAGCGGCCGTACGACGCGCCCACGCCGAGCCGGGATGCCCCGCACGCCGGACAGGCCGCTGCCACGGAGCAGGTTGATCAGCACGGTTTCGGCCGCGTCGTCGGCCGTGTGGGCGGTGACGACCAGGGCGCCATTGCTCGCGTGACCTTCGAGGAACCGGTACCGAGCCTCCCGCCCGGCATCCTCCAGCGAGCGCCCCTCGGCGCGTGCCAGCGCGGCGACATCGGTCCGGCGCACCTCGCACGCCAGGCGCAGCGCGGCGGCCGCATCGGTCACGAAGCCGGCGTCGTCGGCACTGTCGGGCCGCAGCCCGTGATCAAGGTGTGCGACTTCCAGGCCCCAGCGCCGCGCACCGGTTTCGATCAGGCGGGAAGCGCCGTGCATGAGGGCCATCGAGTCAGCACCGCCGGAGACGGCGAGCAGGAGCGTTGCGTCGTCCAGGATCTCCAGGGAGCGCGCGCCACGATCGAGCGCAGCGGCCAGATCGTCGCGGGCCGTGGAGCTGGTAGCGGAGGGCGGATTCGAACCACCGGCCAAGGGCTTATGAGTCCCCTGCTCTGCCACTGAGCTACTCCGCCACCGATGTCGTGCTCAGATCGACAAGGGGCCTCTCAACCGAGCACCCTCCGAGGATACCGACAGTCGATAACTGAGGCAACTCCCGCCCTCAGCCGCATTCGCGTCGCCACCAGCGGCAGGACCTCGCGCCCGTCGTGGTCTGCCACCTCCTTGCGAATGACAAAGGCGTGCCATCCCAGCACATCACGGTAGTCTTTCGCCGAGCGTCTGGAGCGGGCGGAGGGAACCCTCGAGATCGGCAATTGGAAGGTCATGGTGCCTGGCATCCGTATGACACACTGAAAAGCATACCCAAAGGCTCTCGCCAGGACGACAGCGTCGTGTACCAGTGGCTCCTATTTCTGCACATCGCCGCGGTCCTGAGCTTCATGCTCGCGCATGGGGTGCAGGTAACGATCATTTGGAAGCAGCGTTCTGAGCCAGATCCGGAGCGCAACCTGGCGCTGTTCGAGGTGCTGCCGAGTAGCCTGCAGCTTCGGATCATGGGGGGTGTCGTTGTCCTCACGGGGTTCCTGCTGGTATTCAGTCTCTCCCTCTGGGATCAGTGGTGGATCTGGCTCTCGGTGCTGTTGCTCGGCGTGGTTTGGCTCCTGATGTTCCTGTTCGGAGGCGCCTACTACAACCTGATCGAACTGGCGGCCACGCGAGCGATTGCGGCCCGCGGCTCGGCTGACGAGCCCGCCGCCATGGCCGACTATGACAAGGCGCGCCTGGCGTGGCACCCGATGGCGATGACCGCCGTGGGCTTCCTCGGCCTCGGGGCGATCCTGTGGCTCATGATCTTCAAACCGTCTTAGGCCTTTGACGGGGGCGGTGCGCGCCGTATCGTTGACGTTGATGACGAGCAGCGGCCCCGGTCTCGGGGCGGATCGGCTCGAACAGCGATCACTCACGCTGAAGGGAAACGCCGGCCCGACCGATGTGGTCGTCCTCACGGTCACGGCTGGAGGGTGATCCCTAGCACCTGGTAGAGGAGCAGAGCGGCGGCGACGAACAGGAGGCCGGTGAAGACCAGGTCCTCGAACCAGTCGATCAGGCCGGGTTGACGCTCGATCATGATCTTCGGGTTGTAGAACGCGATCGAAGCCCCGATTACCACCACCGAGAAGATGAGCCCGATCACGGGCGCCCAGTCGAACCCCGCGAACAGCAGACCGATGACCACGACCGCCACCACGTACAGGGGGATGTTGTTCTTGACGAAGGCATCGATCGAGTCGTGGCGGGAGCTGCCGGCCCTGGCGGTGGCGCGATAGAGCTCGTACGCCAGCGACAGGACGAAGGCGGCGGCGAGGACCCACGCCGCTTGTATCACCAGAGTGGTCATGCGTTACTCCTTCATGACTCAGCGTCAGAGAGACACGAGTCTACGCCCGAGCGTTGTCTGCGGTCTGGCGTCGCCAGGTCACAGGCGCAGGCTATCGGCTCCGACGCGCGTGGCCAGCGCTCCACCCCATCGGGCGTCACGACGTAGCGGCCCGGTCATTGGGTGTCCCCACAGCTCAAGCGCGTGGGAGCGGTATCCAGTGAACTCAGCTCGGCAGCTTGTGAGGCGCAACCGGTAGATGGCCGCGACCGTGGCGGAACGTCTGGGGTCAGCGCCGCTGAGCCGGCGGGAGCGCCCCGATCTGCTGGAGGAACTCGAGCTGGTCGAAGTAAAGACGCTCCGAGGCGACCTTGCCGTCGCGGATCCGCTTGACGCTGGCGAAACGCAGCGCCACGCGATTGCCGCTCGCCGGGATGTCGCCCTGTGGGCTGCGGAAACTGCCGCTGTGGGTGCCGCTCAGCGTGCCCTCTGTAACGACCGTATCGCCCGCAGCAACCTCGTGCTCGGAGCTGATCTTCCCGTCAGGGAACGCCTCCCAGAAGCTCCGCGCGACCGCAACCACCTGTTCCGGACCGCGCAGAGTCAGGCCGCCGGGCAGCATGGCCTCGGTATCGCGCGTCAGGTTCGCGACGCGGGCCTCGGCGTCTTGGGTGTTGAAGGCTTCGTCATACCGTCGCGCGGCTTCGACCGGGTCGGTCATCTCTTCCTCCGTCCGTCGCGTGGATTGCTAGCGGCAAGGTAGGCGCCTGCAAGACGCCTGTCCAGCGACGGTTCACTTGGTTCCGGGCGGCACGTGGGCGGGCGGCTGGTGGACGGTTTATGGCTTACAGCCTTCAGTCGATAATTGACTGCTGGACGCTCGCGCGCGTCGAGCGTGAATGGCCGCCTAGCACAGCCCCCAGGGCGGCCGAAGTTGCAGTCGATAACTTTGGCACTTACGCTCGGGTTCCCACGCTCGTAGCACAGCGCTTGCGTCCAGAGACTTATGAGTCCCCTGCTCTGCCACTGAGCTACTCCGCCACGCGAATCGTGCTCAGATCGACAAGGGGCCTATCGCGTGAGCACCCTCCGAGGATACCTACAGTCGATAACCGAGGCAACTCGGTTAGCACAGCGCTCGAAGAGCAGGAGACTGGACACGACCGATGAGGACGGGTCAGGTCGTCCTCCCGTCGAAGGGTGCGCTGAGGTGACTCAGGCGCCGTCCGTCCCGACCAGGTTGCCGAACGCGGTACGGCATGACCTGGCGGCCCGGGAATCCGTCCGCCGGACCGCCTCGCCGGTCAGCTGGTGACAGGGGCGGGTTCGCGTGGGCCGAACAGGCCGAGCTGGACGAGCAAGCCCAGCTGGTCGGGCACGCCCAAGTGTTCGACGAGCCGGCCGTCGCGGAAGCGGAGCTGGTCAAGGACGGTGATCTTCGAGCGCCGCTCGGTGGGCGGCGCACCGAATATGCTCCCCGTGTTGACGCCGCGGCCGGTCGCGCAGATCCAGACGTGGGCACCTGGGAAACGAGGTCGTCGATCGTCGGCCGGACTCGCTGGGGGAGGCGGCCCCGCTTTATCCGGTGGTGTACCGAGTGATGGTCACAGCCCTTCCCGGGACCCCTGGCGGCCGGTTTCGCGTCTCTGGCACGCCTCGCGCGCCGCATCACTCGCCGCTGAGTCCTAGTTGCGCCATGAGGGCGCCGGGGTCCATGTACTCCCGGGTTTCAGCGATGAGGCCATCCTCGTTGAACTCGAGGATCTCGACCGCTTCGAACGACACCGCCCGTCCAGTAGCCGGGACCTCACCCGCGGGGGAGGCGAGGGGGCCGCGGTGCGTGCCCTCGATGTGCAGTTCGCAAGCAACACGGTTCCCATCCTCAAGCAGGCTTACGATGTTCCACTGCATCCCCGGGAATGCATTGCTCACCATGATGGTGGCTTGCTCGATGGCGTCCCGGCCAACGAGGGGTTCGGGGAAGAACGGGCCGAGGTACCTAGATTCCTCCGTGTAATGCGACACGTAACCAGACACGTCTCCTCTGTTGAACGCGTCTATCGATTCGCGCACGCTCTCGGCGTACCCATGTGTCGAGTCTCCCATGAACCGCTCCTTCTTCGTTGGTTCGTGGTTCACACTCAACAGCAGCGCCCGAGGTCGATCCATACCATTATTCTGGTATTCTGGTATCGACCCCGGGGAAACGGACGGCGGCTTGCCACACCTCAACCTCTCACCCACCAGGCTCCACGCCCAGCAGACGGCACTGGCACGCATACGTCAGCTGTCGTGCGCAGGTTTCGACGTGGCCAGGTTGCTCCACGAGGTGAACGGGATCGTCTGCCGGGTCGTCCCGAATGGGGCCCGGGCGATCGAGTCCCCCTTCTGGTTCACGGTCGATCCCGAGTCGCACCTGGTCACGAGCATCTACGGGCAGGGCTGCGACGTCGATCCGAGCGACTACATGCGGTGGGAATTGCTCGCCGACGACTTCATGAAGACCGCCGACGTCGTGCAGAACCCCCGTGGCGTGCAGACGCTGCACGAGGTCACGGATGGCCGGCCAGAACGCAGCCGGATCTACGTCGAGGTCATGGTCCCCCACGGCATGGCGCAGGAGCTCCTGGTCGCGCTGCGCACGCCGAACGGTGAGAACTGGGGGACCACGCGCCTGAACCGAGCACCGGGCGACCCCATGTTCTCGGGGCACGAGATCAGTTTCATGGCGGCGGCCGCACCGTTGATCGCGGAGGGTGTCCGTCGTGGACTGCTGGTCGGTGAAGCCACCGACCCGGAGCGACCCGATGCCCCCGGCCTGGTGGTCCTCGCCCCCGACGGCGAGGTGGAGTCGGTGAGTCCCGGCGCGGAGGAGTGGTTCTCGCGCCTTCCCGACGACGACGGACGCTTGGACGGGGTGCCGACGAGCGTGCTTGCGGCCGCAGCCGGGGCGCTGCACGACGCCGAGCGGAGAGGTGCCGGGGGCGCCTCCATGGCGCGCGTGCCGATGAAGGACGGACGCTGGGCGGTCGTCCAGGCGGCTGTCATGGGCGCGAACGGCGACTCGAAGGTGACGGTGATCATCCAATCCGCGCATCCCGACCGCATCGCGCCACTGCTGATGTCGATCTACGGGCTGACCGACAGGGAACAGGAGGTGACCCGGCTGGTTCTGCGGGGCGGCTCCACGACCGAGCTCGCGAAAGACCTTGGGTTGTCCCCGCACACTGTGCAGCAGCACCTCAAGAGCATCTTCGAGAAGACCGACGTAAACAGCCGCGGCGAGCTGGTCGCCAAGGTCTACTTCGACTGCTACGCGATGCGTACCCATGACAACCGGGAACGGATTCGGACCGAGCAGTTCATCCGCGGGGGCCCGAAAGCCTTCGCATCGGGCGGTGGTCGATCATGTGACGACCCGAGGCCGATTGCCCAAGGATGAGCCCTTCCGCGGCTGCCGCGCCGACGCGGTCGCCGTCTCGGTCCGTGACGGTCGAAGGTTCGAGCTGATGGTTACCCTCTGCACCCCTGGGCGACGAGCGTCATGCCACCATGCGCGCCCCCCCAAGGAGGTCCGGGCGGATGCTGATGCGATGGTCGGACACTAACCGCGATCTGGATCTCTGCCACTGCCCAAATTTAGGCGACGCCGTGGTGGCCCGGGACTCGCGCCGCTAGAGGTTGATTGCCTCGAGCTACTCAACCGGTTGAGGAGCTGGGCGCTCTGAGCGCCAAGCGCCAGATCCGGTTGGGACATCAAGGCCGATCGGGACATGCCGGCAGGCTGCGTACCGGTGTGGTAGGCGCGATCGACGGCCATGATTGTCCGCAGGTCGACCTCGTGGCGTTGGCCGAAGACGCGCCGCGTCTTCTGCGCCCGGGTCGATGGCGGCTGGCCCTCACAGGCGCAACCTCTCGAGGCAGCGTGTCCTACTCCGAGGTCTACCTCGACGTGATCGCGAACGCGATGCGGTCGCGCTCGTGGTTCCGCCAGGGCAGGCCGGCGGCGTAGGGCGGTTACCCGATGAGGTGAGGACCTGGCCGAGGAGGCGCCATGCGGCGCTCCCCGGCCAATCCAACTCGATACACAGAGAGACGATGCGATGAACGCCTCGGCGCTGGCGCGACAACCGAATCCGTTGCCCAACCCGTTCCGACCTGGCAACGGCGTGCCGCCGCCGTACCTCGCTGGACGCGACCCGGTGCTCAACACATTCGAGGACTGGATCCGGGAGACTCCCCCGCTCCACGCGAATTGGTCGCTCACAGGGTTGCGCGGCACCGGCAAGACGGTACTAACTCGGCGAGTTCGCCAGCCGCGCCGAGCGCGCCGGATGGCTGACGCTGCACCGCGAGGTCGGCGACCGTCACCGTGATGATGCCCGCATCGCTGAAGCCATTGCCGAGGACTGCGAGGCGCTCATTGCGCGAGCGGATGCCCTCGCCGCCATCGGGCAGGTCGTCGAGCGCGGAGCCCGCTGGCTCCGACCGAAGCGAATCCGGGTCGGGCAGGTCAGCGTCGATCCTGCTTATGAGGCCACCGTGCCGGCGCCCGCCGACGTCATGCGCCAGGCCCTCGCCCAACTCGACTCGACGTTGAGTCATAACGAGCGACCCGGCGCCATCCTCCTGTATGACGAGGCGCACGTGCTCGCCGACGACCGCGGGCGCGAGCGCTACTCGTTGTCGGGACTGCTCGCCGCCCTGGGCGCCATGCAGCGGGAGCACCAGCGAGTGCGCATGATCGTCTGCGGCCTACCCACCCTCAGCCTCAACCTCAAGCGGGCGCGGACGTATGCCGAGCGCATGTTCCGCCATGTAGCGGTGGGCAACCTCGAGCTCGATGCGGCCGAGGAGGCGCTGGCCATCCCGCTGGCCGGTAGCCGGCGCAGCTTCGGTCTGTCACTGCTCAGCGAGATCTGTGAGCAGACGGCCGGCTACCCGTACTTCCTGCAGTACTTCGGCGCCTTTCTATGCGGTCGGATCGGCTTGGAGCACATCGAGCTGGCCGACTTCCAACGGGTGGAGGGGGCCCTGCTCCACGAGCTTGACCTGGCCTTCTTCGAGGACCGCTTCGAGGGCGCACCTCGCTCCGAGCAACAGGTTCTGGAGACGATGGCGCGCGAGTCGGGTCGCGCCACGCTGCGCAAGATCAGGGCTGACGTGACCGATGCACCCAACGTCGATCTGCTGGTCAGGCGCCTGATCGATCGCGGCCTCGTCTACCGTACCGGACGCGCCACCTATGACTTCGCCCTGCCGCTATTCCGCAGCTTCATCCGCCGGCGCCGCAAACTAACAGAACTAACAGGATCTGTAAGAAGCGGGCATTTTGCGCCTGCGGTGGCCGATGACACCTGAGCAGAAGAGCCTGCGAAGCAGGCTGGCAGCCGCGATCCTCCATTCTCGATACGACTCGCGCCGGCTGACCGAGCCGGCCCGCCGTGCGTTCCTGCAGAGGTTTATCGACGAAGTCGATCCTCAGCGGCGCCTGTCGGAGCGTGAGCGGTTGCGTCGTGCCGAACACGCCCGCCGCGCCTATTTCGTCCGATTAGCTCTGGCCTCCTCACGCGCCCGATCTGCGCGCCAGGACAGGCGAGCGCGACGACAGAGATCGAAAGAGGAAGGAGCCTAGCTTCCAACTCGATTCCGGGAGGCGGGATCGACAAGGAAATTGTGGCAATCACGCTCGCGTTCCCACGCTCATAGCACAGCGCTTGCGGTCAGAGACTTATGAGTCCCCTGCTCTGCCACTGAGCTACTCCGCCACGCGATTCGTGCTCAGATCGACAAGGGGCCTATCGCGTGAGCACCCTCCGAGGATACCTACAGTCGATAACCGAGGCAACTCGATTAGCACAGCGCTCAGACAGTCGATAATTCACCAGACCGATACGGATGACTCGAGATTTTCCGATGCACAAGCCGACAACCGCCACCGACGAGACCGATCTCCACTACCTGCGACAGTCCTTCGTCCGGCACCTCGCCGCCGACGGCAGGTCGGCAGCCACCCGGAGCGCGTATGCGACGGCCATCGCCCAGCTGGAGGCGTTCCTTATTGCGCAGCGCCTGCCAACCAGGGTGGCCGATCTGCAGCCGGATCAGCTCGAGGCCTTCGTCGTGTCGCTGTATGAGCGCGGCCTGCGCCCGACCACCATCCTGGCGCGGTACCAGGCGTTGGTACGGTTCTTCGATTGGCTGGTCGACGAGGACGAGCTGCCTGCCTCGCCGATGACAGCCATTCGCCCACCGGCGGCCGCCCTCCCCAGCCCGCGGGTGCTGGTCGGCGAAGAGATAGCCGCGCTGCTGGCGGCCGAGGGCGAACGCCTCGTCGAACGTCAGTTTTCGCCCGGCATCCCAAGCCAGCTGGTAGGCGTCATCGCCGAGGCTGCGCCTGGCGTCTGCCAGCGGATCGCCGAGCCGAAGCCACTCGGGCGGCGGGCCGCCGCCCAATCGCTCGCGTATGGCGTCGTTCGCTGCCAACAGGCGGACCCCGCGGTCGGCTGCGCCGGTCGCGATGGCGACCGCGGCCAATCCCTGGAGCGGTTCGCTCATCGCGGCCGCGTCGCCCAGCTCGTGTCCAAAGCGGAGGGCCTCACGATAGTGCGCGGCCGCGTCGTCGAACCGCCCATCCAGCCGAGCGACCTGCGCGACGGTGTGATGGCTGACCGCGATCGCCATGCGGTCGCCCCGCCGCTCGGCCAGGGCGAGCGACTCCTCGAGCAGGGGACGCGCCCGCCCCAGGTCGTCTCCCATGAACGCAAGGTAACCCTCGGCCTCCAGGAACCGGCCGACGATCGCGTCGTCGCCAAGCTCGCGCGCGATCGCCGCGCCCTCGTGGTGCTTTTCCTCAGTGGTGGGGACGTCTCCGCGCAGCAGCGCCACGCTGCCCGAATTGAAGAGCGCGTCGGTCAGCCAGGCCCGATCCCCGACCTCCCGAACGATCGACTCGGCTTCCTCGTACCAGACCTGCGCGGCGTCATAGTCGTTCTGCCAGTACGCGATGCCGGCCGCACCGGTGAGTCCCTTCGCACGCGGCCCGGTCCGCCCGGCTGCGCTCGGCAGGGCGAGCAGCCGCTCGAACCATTCGCGACCCTCTCGCAGGTGCCCGCGCTGCTGCCAGAAGCGCCAGAGCGCGAAGCCGAGCCGAAGCCCAACCTGGCCGGCATTGGTCTCAACGGTCCAGGCCAGCGCGGCGCGAAAGTTGTCGTGGTCGTGGCCCACCCGATCGATCGTCTCCGGCGAGCCCGTGAGCTCCGGCTCGGCGGCCTCGGCCGTTGCCGTGAAGTAGTCGCGTGTCGTTCTCGCAGGTCGGGAGCCTCGCCACTCTCCGCCTGCTGCTCCGCGGCAAATTCACGGATTGTCTCGAGCATCATGAAGCGCGGCTCACCGTGAACGGCCTCCTCGCGCCTGATCAGGCTCTGATCGACTAGCGCCTCGATGCCCTCCACGGCATCCAGGCCGAGCTCGGCCGGTCGGCAGACTGTCTCGATCGCATCAAGGGAGCAGCCGCCGACGAAGACTGCCAGGCGTCGCAGCAGGTGCTGCCCAGCGTCCGGCAGGAGGGAGTAGCTACAGTCGATCGCGTTGCGCAGCGTCTGCTGCCGAGCGGGAAGGTCGCGCGTCCCGCCGCTGAGGAACGCCAGACGGCTGCCAAGCCGCCCCAGGATCGCCTCCGCGCCGAAGAGCCTCGCCTTGGCCGCGGCCAGCTCGATGGCCAGCGGCAACCCGTCGAGCCGGGCGACGATCTCAGCGATGGCGGGCGCCGACTCGTTGGTGACGCCAAAGTCCGCTCGGACGGCGATCGCGCGCTCGACGAACAGGGCCACGCCCTCAAACTGCGAGATGCCCTCAGCGGCAGGTAGGTGCGCGGGATCGGGCACCCGCAGGGGCGGGACGGCGTATTCGTGCTCGCCTTGCAGGTGCAGCGCTCCCCGGCTGGTCGCCAGGATCCGCAGGCGGGGCGCTGCCGTGAGCAGGTCGGTGACCAGCGGAGCGGAATCGGTGACCTGCTCGAAGTTGTCGAGGACGAGCAGCAGCTCCCGATCGCGGAGCGCTTCCTTGATCGCGTCCGTCAGCGGGCGGTCAGGCGCCTCGCGGACATCGATCGCGGAGGCGATGGCGGAGGGCACCAGGCGCGGATCCGTGATGGGCGCCAACTCCACGAAGAACGCTCCGTCCGCGTAGCTGGTAAGGCGCTCCGCGGCGATTTGGAGAGACAGGCGTGTCTTGCCGGTCCCACCCGGCCCGGTCAGCGTCACCAGCCGGGCGCGTTCCAGGAGATCGCTGACTGCCGCGATGTCGACCTCGCGACCGATGAAGCTCGTCAGCTGCACGGGCAGGTTGTTGGGTCGAGCATCGAGGGTCCTCAGTGTCGGAAACTCGCTCGGCAGTCCGGCGATATCGAGCTGGAACAGGTGCTCGGGATTCGCCAGGTCCTTGAGCCGATGCTTTCCAAGGTCCCGGAGCGTGGCGTCCGGCTGGCGTTCGACCAGGGAGCGCGTGGCCTCTGAGAGGAGCACCTGCCCGCCGTGACCGGCCCCCGCGATCCTGGCCGCCCGGTGCACGTCGAGGCCCATGTAATTGTCGCCACCCAGCAGGCCTTCGCCCGTGTGGAGGCCCATTCGCACCCGCACCTGCACGCCATCCGGCCAGGCATGGGCCGCCAATCCGCGCTGGGCTCCGACCGTGGCCGCGACCGCCGCCGGCGCGCTCCGGAAGGCCGCGAAGAAGCTGTCGCCCTCGGTACTGACCTCAGTGCCGTCGGTCTCGGCAATCGCCTCGCGCACGATGCGGCAATGGTCGGCCAACACCTCGGCGTAGCGCTGCCCGAGGGCCTGGACCAGGCGGGTTGAGCCTTCGATATCCGTGAACAGAGAGGTGACGGTGCCGGTCGGAAGGGATTTCATCGGTGCTCCGGCGCGGCCTCCAACAGGCCGATCACGTTGCGGTCCGGGTCACGGAAGTGCGCGAACCAATAGGGCGGCGTGCACCTGCAAAGCTCGCTTAGCATAACGCTCGGAAGTCGAGTTGCCGCTACGTGCTGGTTACCGCACAATTTGGCACCCCGAGTGCCCGGCTGGCGAGGCGCCTCGCTGCGCTTGACGCACGGGGCACCATCGCCCTATGCCATCCAGCTGGCCGCGCCGCTTCTGCTGTGACGAGGACCTGGCGCTCATCGGCTATGACGGGCGCGATGCCGCGAAGGACCTCGCCGGCTGGCGCAGCCGCGGTCCACGGCCCACGACCCAGGAGCTGATCGACGTCGTCCGCGCCCACGGGGTGGAAGGCGCAGCGCTGCTAGATATCGGGGCGGGGGTGGGCGTGGTCCATACGGCGTTGCTGGAGGCTGGCGCGGCCAACGCCGTGGACGTCGACGCCTCGCGAGAGTACCTGGACACGGCGCGTGCCGAGGCGGAGCGGCGAAGCCTGGCCGGCCGCGTGGAGTATCGGTACGGGGACGTTGTGGAGTTGGCGGCCGACCTGCCGCCCGCCGACATCGTCACGCTGGACTCGGTGGTCTGCTGCTACCCGTATCTGTCGGCGCTGCTGGAGGCAGCGGTCAGGTCCAGTCCTCGGCTGGTGGGCCTGACCTATCCGCGCGACGTGTGGTGGATGGTCGCGTTCATGCGGCTCTTCAACCTCGCGCACGCGCTCGGCCGAAGCCCCGCCCGTTACTTCATCCATCGTCGCGCCGACGTCGTCCGGCTGATGGCGAGGGCCGGCTACGCGGAGCGCCACGACGGGGGTTCGCCCGGATGGCGAGTCGTTCTGTACAGCCGCGCTGATCACTGACATCAGACACGGTCGCCCTACCATGGCTGCGATGGGCGGATCCACTCTTCGATCAATTGTTTGGCATCGGCTCGGGGCCTTCCTGCGACGTCTGATCGCGTTCGCAGACGAGCCCGGAGATGACGACGAGATCCGCCTCCGCAAGCGCGTCGGCGTCATCGCCGGCTACATCAACGTCGTGGGCCCGCTGCAACTTCCGGTGTTGGCCCAAGGGCTGCCCTTGAGCTGGGCCGTGGCGGTCACGATGCCATTGGTCAGCGCGGTCAATCTTGTCGTCCTGGCCCGGACTCGACGCTTCGATCGCTACGTCGTCGTGCTGATCCTGATCGTCACGTTGTTCCCCGCCTTCATCGAAGTGGCGCTCGGCGGGCTGGCCGGGTCCAGCGCCGCAATCGTGTTCGCCTTCCTCGGGCCGGTGTACGCGATCCTTGCCCTCGGCCCGCGGCGTGCGACGGCCTGGTTCATCTTCTTCCTGGTCGTCCTGGTTGGTCTGATCCTCATCGATCCCCTCTACAGCAGCACGATCGAACCACAGCCCTACCCGCTACGGCTGATCTTCTATGCGGCGAACCTCGGCGTGCCGCTTGGCGTCACCTTCGCCATGCTGCGCTATACCGATGTCCGGCGGCGTGAGGCGCAGGCCCGTGCGGACGACCTGCTGACCAACGCCATCCCGGTCTCCATCGCGGCACGCTTGAAGCGTGGCGAGCACCGCATCGCGGACTCATATCCGGAGACCACCGTCCTGTTCGCCGATCTGACTGGCTTTACGCCCTGGGCCCAGGAGGCGGATCCCGCGCGGGTGGTCGGCTTCCTTGACGACCTCTTCACCCGCTTCGATGCGCTGGCCGCGGAGTGCGGGGTCGAGAAGATCAAGACCATCGGCGACTCCTACATGGCCGTGGCCGGCGCTCCAGAACCGAGGACAGACCATGCGGCGGCCGCCATGACCCTGGCGCGGGGCATGCTGTCGGCCCTCGCCGAGGCGCGGGCGGGCCTGGATCCACCGCTGGAGCTTCGCATCGGAATGGCCAGCGGGCCGGCGGTGGGAGGCGTAATCGGTCAGCGGCGAATTCTGTTCGACCTGTGGGGCGATACGGTGAACATCGCCTCGCGCATGGAATCGTCCGGGGTCCCGGGACGGATCCAGCTCGCGCCCTCGACCCGCGAACTCCTGGGTGACCGGTACGCGTTCGAGCAACGCGAGCCGGTGGATGTCAAGGGCCTGGGCCGGATGACCACATACCTGCTCGTGAGTTGACAGTGGTCGAGCCATGGCGCGTCTGCAGCGGCACGCCAAGCGCGGTCAGCAGACTGCCAGCAGCCGCGCGCGGCCCAGTGGCGAATGCCCGATTGCGGGGTTCGGCTCTCAGTCGATAATTGACCGCTTCACACTCACATCGGAAGAGCGTCAAGTAGCCGATAGCACAGCGCTTGAACGGCCGAAGTGACAGGCGATAACTTTGGTGCTCTCGCACGCATTCCCACGCTCGTAGCACAGCGCTGGCGGCCAGAGACTTATGAGTTCCCCTGCTCTGCCACTGAGCTACTCCGCCACGCGTTTCGTGCTCAGATCGACAAGGAAACTGACCACCGATGAGACCGCAGTGCGCAGCACAACGCTCATCGACCAGAGGATACCCATGCGGCCATCGCAGGGTCAATCGCTAGATCAACCAGGAAACGCTATGGAGGTCCGTGCGCCGAGATTGCCGGCGAGCCTATCCCTTCTTGCCAAAGCCGGCGACAACCAAGCCTCATCCGCTCCATGTCAAGCGGATGTCGGTCACGGCCGCTGCCGACTAGCGCGCGGGCCATGCGCTCCAGCGCTTCGAGTGGCGTCTGGTAGTCGAACGGGCCATCGTGCCGGCGAATCGCTCGAGATCGAGTCGGAGCGCCACAGCCTGGGACCAACGGCCGCATCAGGGTGACCCTGCCTGTGGTCTTGGTCGTAGGCGACCTCCACTGACACGCCTAGACTCCTAGAAGTGTCCACCCCTGACATTCCCGCGCGCGAGCCCACTCGACGGCGCCGGCGCACCCGTCGCCTGCCGACTGGAACGGTGACGTTCCTCTTCACCGATATCCAAGGGTCCACCGAACTCCTGCAAGCGCTTGGGCCCGACTTTCTCCCGATGCGCGATCGGCACGATCGCGCCATCCGCGCCGAGATCGAGCAAGGCGGCGGGGTCGAGATCAGCACAGAGGGCGATTCCTTCTTTGCCGTGTTCCCGACAGCGGTCGGCGGCGTGGGTGCCGCTGTTGCTGTCCAGCGCGCGCTTGCGGCCACCCCAGAGGCGAACGGCCGTCGAATCGAGGTCCGGATGGGCTTGCATACGGGTGACGGCCGGCTCGGCGGCGACAGTTATGTCGGCATGGACGTCCATCGAGCGGCCAGGATCGCCGCGGCGGGGCACGGCGGCCAGGTATTGCTGTCCGATGCGACTCGAGGTCTCGTCGAATCAGAGCTCCCCGACGGAGTCGCGCTCCGGGATCTCGGCAGCCACACACTCAAGGACCTGCCCCATCCGGAGCATCTATACGACCTCCTGATCGCGGGGCTCCGCGCCGACTTTCCTGGCCTGCGGACGCTGAGTGGGCGCCCGACAAATCTGCCAACGTTCTTGACCCGCTTCATCGGCCGAATGCGTGACACGGCTCACGTGGGCGATCTGCTCGTTCGCGAGCGGATGGTCACGCTCACCGGCCCGGGCGGCACTGGCAAGACCCGGCTTGCGATCGAGGTGGCGCGGAGCATCGCGGATCGCTACCCCGATGGGTCATGGTTCGTCGCCCTCGAGGCGGTCCGCGATCCTGCTCTGGTGCTCTCCACCATCGCCACCATCCTCGGGGTCCGGGACCAACAAGGGCGGGCCATCGGGGCGGTCCTTGGCGAGCACCTGGCGCCGAAACACGCTCTGCTGCTGCTCGACAACCTGGAGCAGGTCATCGAAGCTGCTCCGGAGATCAGTGGCCTCCTTGGTGCTGCGCCGGCCATCGCCGTTCTCGCCACCAGCCGTGAACCCCTGTCGATCGCGGGCGAACATGTCTATCAAGTGCCACCCCTCGACCTACCTGCCGAACCCGGCATACCGACGGCTCGAGAACTTGCCCCGAACGAGGCTGTCGAGCTGTTCGTGGAGCGTGGCCGCGCGGCCCGGTCGGACTTCACCCTCAGCGATGCCAACGCGCCGGCGATCGCCGCGATCTGTCGGCGGCTCGACGGTCTGCCCTTGGCCATCGAACTGGCCGCCGCGCGGATCAACATCCTCTCGCCCGACCAGATCGTCGCCCGGCTGGACCACCGCCTGACGCTCCCTGGCAGCCTCTCGCCGCGACCTGCCAGACCGCCAGCGCACGTTGCGGGGTGCCATCGACTGGAGCTACGACCTGCTGGCCGGCCCGGAGCAAGCATTCTTCCGGCGCCTCAGCGTCTTCTCGGGTGGCGCTGAGCTCAACGCGATCCAGGCCGTGGTCGACCCGGAGGGAGCGCTCGGTGCCGCTGCACTCGAGCTCGCCTCGGGCCTCGTGGACCGAAGCCTCATGCGGCTGACGCCGGTCGGCGAGGAGAATCGCCTCGGCATGCTCGAGACGATCCGAGAGTATGCCGCGGAACACCTGGCTGCCTCCTCGCTTGAGGAAAGCGAGACGCGCGCCCGCCACGCCGCGTACTACCGGGATCTCGCCGAGGCATCTGAGGGCTTGCTCATGGCAGTGGATCGGGACCAGATCCTGGATCGCCTCGATCAGCAGCTTGCCAACTTCCTGGCTGCCATCGATTGGTCGCTAGAGGTGCAGCTCCCCGAGACGGGCCTCCGGATCGCTGTGGCCCTCAGGGAGTTCTGGCACGTACGCAACCGTATCCTCGAGGGTCGGCTCGCGCTCGACAGGTTGCTGGCCGCGATAGCAAACGACGCGACGTCGCTCCGGTTCCGTGCGGTCACGGTCGCTGGCGGGTTGGCAGCGTGGCATGGCGATTACGAGCGCTCACTCGAGCTATTCCAAGAAGCCGGCGCACTGGCCGAGGCGACCGGCAGTCGCCGCCAGCTGGCGGTGGCTACATCAGGTCTGGGTTGGGCCACGATGGGATCGCGACCCATCTTCGCGCGCGACCGCTACGAGGACGCGGTCGCTCTTGCGAGGGAGCTCCACGATACGCAGATCCTTTTCCGGGCTCTCCAGGGCCTGACGCTGACATACCTGCGGCTTGACGATCTCGGTGCCGCCCGCAGGTCGGTTCTCGAATCGATCTCGCTCGGGGAGGCGCTGGGCGAGCGCTACAACAACGCGCTGAACTTCGTCGCGCTGGGCAGCATCGACGCGCGCGAAGGCGACCCCGGCTCGGGAAAGCAACGGATCGCCGGGGCCCTCAGGCAGCTGCGCGAGGCGGGCGGGCATGGTGGACTGTCGATCGCCCTCGATGCGCTCGCGACCCTGATCATCAAGGAGGGTGAGCCGGAGCGCGGCGCGATCCTCGCGGCCGCGGCTGATCGACTCCGCCGAGAGGCTGGAGGCGGCCCGAGTACGGCGATGGTCCTGGTCGAGGAGCCGCTTGATCGTGCTCGCCATGTGATGACCTCATCGGCCTTCGAGCGGGCAGTTGCGTCGGGCGGGGCGCTAACGAACGATGAGGCGGTTGCCCTTGGGCTCGAGGTCGCCGAGGACGGGATTGCCTGAGCCGATGCTGTGGTTCAGGATCGAGCAGGAAACTGTAGCGATTACGCTCGGGTTCCCACGCTCCTAGCACAGCGCTTGCTGGCAGAGACTTATGAGTCCCCTGCTCTACCACTGAGCTACTCCGCCACGCTATTCGTGCTCAGATCGACAAGGATCCTGAGCCGCGATGAGCCCGACGTGTGTTGGAGCACACCGCTCACCGACGAGCAGGATACCGACGCATGCGTCCGAGGGTCAAACACCCGAGCGAGCAAGGAACGCTTCAGCATCCGACGGGTTACGGCATCAGCTCCCAAGGGTGCCTGGCCAGTCAGGCTCAGCCTCCCGGTCACGCCACGGCTCGCTGATCGAGAGGATGTTGCCTTCGCTGTCGCGGAACCAGGCCGCGCGCTCGGGTCCGATCCAGGCGACGTGGTCGACCGTGCGCAGTCCCGGCAGGTCGTAGTCCTCGAACCGCACACCGACGAGCTTCAGTGACTCGATCAGCGGCTCGAGCGCGTCGACCTCGAATCCCGCCAGCGTGTGCTCTGGCGCGGCGCCCGCACTGGGGTACAGGAGGATGCGGCCGTCACCCGCTCGGCACAGCACGCCCGCCTCGGACGTGCCCACGTGCTCGAAGCCGAGGACGTCCAGGTAGAACGCCCGCGCACGGTCCAGGTCGCGGACGGGAATCGTGGCAATGAGACGTGCGGCGCGCATGCCGGTGGCCACGCTCTCTCTCCCGGGACGATCGACGCCAGCATCGTAGCCGCCCTGCTTCCCGACCGCCTAGGTCAGGTTCGGCTTCCGGTCCGGGAGGTCACCCCGGCTCAGGTTGATCCAGCGCCGCAGGCTGGCCCGGGTCTCGACGTCTTCGAGCTCGATGCGAGCGCTGCGTCGCGGCATCAGCCGTGGCCGCGGCTTGCTGCGCTTCTGGTGTGCGGGCTTTCCCATCGGTCAGCCTGCCGCGCCGGAACGAAGAAGGAGCGAGTGCGGGGTTCCGCTGGGGGGAGCAGCGTGAGCATCCCCCGCATCGCCAGCCGCACCCGAGCCACGCGGCATGACACTGATCCACGCCTCGTGGATCAGTGTCGGTCGTCGCTTGGCGGCCAGCCCGGCTCTCATGATGCGGCCTCGCCGACGCCCCACGACGGCTGCCGGCCCGGCCCCCCGGGACGGTGAGCGTGCTCCACCGCCAACGGTGTGCGATTGCATCCAGATACCGGTTGCGGCTTCCAGTCGCGGTACTTTGCGGACTGGGCGCGAGGTCGTCATGACGCTTTTGTAATGTTGCCCGCAGGCTATGCGCCCGCCCTTGTCCGCGACCTGGCAGGCGCATGAGGCTTCTGCTTTCTCCGGCGATGACCCACTTCAGCCGGGCCACCTGAGCCGCCGTCCCACCCGACGTTCGAGAACGTCGGGATGAACCGGTAGCCCTCCCCGGGGACCGTGGCGATGAAGCGTGGCCGGCGATAGTCGTTCTGCAGCTTGACGCGGAGGCTGCGGACATGGCGGTCGACGATGTTGCTCTCGGTCACGAAGTCGGTGCCCCACACGGCGTCGAGGATCTCCTCCCTGGAGACGATCTGCCCACCCCGGCTGGCAAGAAGGTAGAGGAGGCTCTGCTCGATGCCACTGAGATGTATGACCGATCCACCGGCGCGGACCTGTCGGTTGACGATGTCGATCTCCATCTCGCCGAGCCTGATCGTCGGAACGATGGGCCCCTGGATTCCTGACGCCCGGCGCGCGATGACGATCGCGCGTGCGAGCAGCTCCTCCGGGGAGAACGGCGTCGTCAGGATGTCGTCGACCCCGAGGTCGAACGCCTTCAGCTTGGTCCGCAGGTCACCGCGCCGCGTCAGGCCCAGGATCGGGACCTCGCTGCGCGTGAGAGTGTTCGAAGCGCCGAGATGGAGCAGGAGATCGCTGCTGCCCTCGTGATCCATGTCGACGACGGCGATGTGCGGATCCCAGTCGGCCACGATCGCGTCCGCTTCGGCCAGGGTCGACGCCGCCCGAACGGCGAAGAGGGCATGGTTCAGCGTCAGCTCGATGAGATCGACGACGAGTGGGAGGTCCAGGAGAACGAGCGCGCGCCGCGCCTCCGCCTCGTCCGGAATCTGCGCTGGCTGCGCTGTCTCGGTCGCCACCGCAACCCCCTGTCTGCTCACATCAGATCACAGCATACTGCGTACCGAGACGACCCAGTCTACCCCCCGATTTCTGGCCCTAATTTGCACCCCTTGCCGAGATCCATCGCGGGCGGGCTAGAATGTGCGGAGCCGCCGGTCGCCGCGATGCGAACGGCGCCGAAGCGGAAAGAGACCGCGGAAGCCGACTCCCCGAGTTGCGGTTCACGATTCGGGGACGCGCGGCCGGTCGACTCGTATCGCCGACCCCGACGCCAGGAGGCCCGGGCCGGACGCGAAGGAGAAGACCGTGGCGACCACCCAGGTCCGCGCCAGCGCCCCCGCCGCCCTCGACGCGACGCACCGCAACCTGTCGACCGCCGAGCTGTACGAGCACGCAGTCCGCGACCGCGAGGGGATCATCTCCGCCCACGGGTCCCTCGTCGTTCGCACCGGCAAGCACACCGGGCGCTCCCCCAGGGACAAGTTCGTCGTGCGCGAGCCGTCGACGCGCAAGAAGGTCTGGTGGGGACCGGTCAACCAGCCGCTGTCGGAGGCGCACTACGAGCGGCTCCGTTCCCGGCTCCTGGCGTACGTTGCCGATCGGCCGGTCTACAGCCAGGACCTGTACATCGGCGCCCATCCCAACCATCGTCGCTCCCTGCGCGTCACGACGGAGACGGCATGGGCCGGCATCTTCGCGCGCAACCTGTTTCGCCGCCCGCCCCCGGAGGATCTCGAGCGCTTCACGCCGAACTTCACGATCATCGACATCCCCTCCTTCAAGGCCGATCCGGCCACCGAGGGCGTCCGCAGCGAGACGGCGATCCTGGTCCACCTCGAGCGGATGGAGATCATCATCGTCGGCACCGAGTACGCCGGCGAGATCAAGAAGTCGGCCTTCACGGTCATGAACTTCCTGCTGCCCGATGAGGCAGCACTGCCGATGCACTCGTCGGTCAACGTCGGGAAGGCTGGAGACCCCGCGCTCTTCTTCGGGCTCTCCGGCACCGGTAAGACGACCCTCTCGGCGGATCCGGAACGGAGCCTCATCGGCGACGACGAGCACGGCTGGGGCGTCGACGGCCTGTTCAACTTCGAGGGCGGCTGCTACGCGAAGACGATCCGGCTGTCGCCGATGTACGAGCCTGACATCTTCGCCACCACCCGGCGCTTCGGCACGATCCTCGAGAACGTCGATCTCGATCCGGCCACCCGCGAGCTGGACCTGGACTCGGAGCGATTCACCGAGAACACCCGCGGCGCCTACCCATTGGAGTTCATCGGCAACTCCGATCCGACCGGCATGACCGGCCATCCGCGCAACGTCGTCTTCCTGACCGCCGATGCCTTCGGCATCCTGCCGCCCATCAGCCGCCTGACGCGCGAGCAGGCGCAGTATCACTTCATCAGCGGCTACACCGCGAAGCTCGCCGGCACCGAGATCGGCGTGACCGAGCCGAGAGCGACCTTCTCGGCCGGCTTCGGGGCTCCGTTCCTGCCGCGCCACCCGGGGGAGTACGCCGCCATGCTCGCCGAGCGACTCGAGCGCCACGACGTGCCTGTCTGGCTGGTGAACACCGGGTGGACCGGCGGCCCCTACGGGACCGGCGAGCGGATGGGCATCGATCACACGCGGACGATGGTCCGCGCCGCGCTCAACGGGCAGCTGCGTGACGCGACATACGAGGTCGACGCGGTCTTCGGCGTCGACGTCCCGACCGCCGTTCCAGGCGTGCCGTCGTCGATCCTCCGACCGCGCGACACGTGGAGCGATGCGGCGGCATACGACGCCAAGGCACGCGACCTGGCGGCCATGTTCGCCGAGAACTTCGAGAGCTACGCGGACGGGGTGTCCGAGGCGATCCGCAGCGCCGGGCCCCGGGCAGCCGTCCGGCCGGCACGTCGCCGGCGCCGAGCGGTGGCCGAGGACGCACCCTCGGACTGAGGCGCGTCGCTGCCCCTGATGCCAACTGAATTGGCTCTGCGGCGGACGACGGACCGTTCGCCCGTCGAACGGCCACCGTGGTTGGCGCGACGACGAACGAACGGGCTCAAGCGGCCCGATTCTCGCGTTCCCGCCCGGCCCGGCCGTCGCAGGGCCAACCAGGCTGGCATCGAGCAGGAGCGGACGGAAGACCCTAGCCGGATGGACCGAAGAAGAGATCCACCCACTGCTCGAGCAGGGGCTTCGAAGGAGCGAGCTCCGCGGCGAGCTCCGCGGGAAGAGGCGCCTCGGCGCCGGGCGGAATGATGAGGGCCTGCTCCCCCGGTGCCCCGAGATTCGTCAGCCGTCGTGCCTCGGCGCTGATGTACGCCTCGCTGCGAAGGTAGTCCAGCTCACGCTGCAGCTCGGCGTTCTCGGCGTCGACCTCTACGATCTGCGCCTCGATCGCGACGGCCCGTTGGCCGATCTCCCAGTTGGCGTACACCTGCCGCCCGAACTGGACGGCCAGCAGCACGCCGATGATCAGGACGACGAGCATCCACGCCATGCCGCCGCGCGAAGCCGGCATGCGCCAGCGTGGCCGCGACGGTGCGGGCCGCGCTGTATTGGCGGGCAGGTCGACGCCGGTCATCTGTTGAAAAGTCTACCCGACGTTATCCACACCCCTCCGGCTCTCTCGACCACGGCTCTCGCGACACGCGACCTGTCGCAGCGGCCCGTGAGGATTCGAACACCTGTGCTATGTTCCGACTCGAACGGATGTTCGGTTTGATGCCTGCTGAGCCTGGAGGACACCGATGCTGACCGCGCCACCCAGCAATGCCGACCAGGCGATCGCCGCCCTCCTGGCCGATCCGATGATGTCGCCGCTCATCGCCGCGCACCGCGAGCTCGAGCCCCGGCCGCCGCGCCACGCGCCGTGGCCAGCGCGCATCGATCCACGTGTCGTGACCGCGCTTCGCGCGCGCGGGATCGACGCGCCGTACACGCACCAGGCCTCGGCCTACGCGGCGGCGAGCGGCGGCCGGAACGTGGTCGTGGTCACGCCCACCGCGTCGGGCAAGACCCTCTGCTACAACATGCCGGTCCTCGATGCCATTGCCAAGGACCCCGCGGCGCGGGCGCTCTACCTGTTTCCCACCAAGGCCCTTGCCGCCGATCAGCTGGTCGAGCTGCGCGCGCTCGCCAATGCGGCCGCGATCGGCCTCAAGACGCACACCTACGACGGCGACACGCCGCCCAACGTGCGCTCAGTCGTGCGCGCGGCCGGCCAGGTCGTGATCACCAACCCGGACATGCTCCACGCGGCGATCCTGCCCCACCACACGAAGTGGTTCAAGTTGTTCGAGAACCTGCAGTTCGTGGTCATCGACGAGCTGCACACGTACCGCGGGCTGTTCGGCAGCCACGTCGCGAACGTCGTCCGTCGCCTGCGGCGCATCTGCCGCCACTACGGGGCGGACCCGGTCTTCATCTGCGCCAGCGCCACCATCGCCAACCCGCGCGAGCTGGCCGAGCGCATCCTCGAGGCACCGGTGGAGCTGGTCGACGACAACGGCGCACCGTCCGGGCGCAAGCACATCCTCGTCATCAACCCACCGGTCGCCAACGAGCAGCTCGGCATCCGTGGCTCCGCGCTCCTCACCGGGCAGCACCTGGCCGAGCGGCTGATCCGTGGTGGCGTGCAGACGATCGCCTTCGCGCGCTCCCGCACCGCGGTCGAGGTGCTCACGAGCTACCTGCGCGAGACGTTCGCGCCTCCGGGCCATCCCCATACCATTCGCGGCTATCGCGGCGGATACCTGCCGAACGAGCGGCATGCCATCGAGGCCGGACTCCGTGACGGTCGCGTGCGCGGCGTCGTCGCCACGAACGCCCTCGAGCTCGGCATCGACATCGGCAGCCTCGATGCAGCGATCAGCATCGGCTATCCGGGCACCATCGCGAGCACGTGGCAGCAGATGGGCCGATCCGGCCGCCGCGCCGGCACCAGCCTCTCGGCGCTCATCTGCTCGTCGGCCCCGATCGACCAGTTCCTGGCCGCTCACCCGGCATACCTCTTCGACAGCTCGCCCGAGCACGGGCTCATCAACCCCGACAACCTCCATGTGCTCCTGAACCACCTTCGGGCCTCCAGCTTCGAGCTGCCCGTTCCCGCCGCCGAGCGCTTCGGGATCGACGAGACCCCCATGCTGCTCGACGTTCTGGAGGAGGACGGCTACCTCCGCCGGGCCGAGGACGACCGCTATTACTGGAGCCACGACAATTTCCCGGCCAGCGACTTCAGCCTGCGCAGCGGCGCACCGGAGAACGTCGTCATCGTCGACACGACCGGGGATCGGCACCGCGTGCTCGGGGAGGTCGACCTGTTCGCCGCGCCGCTGCTGGTCCACGAGAAGGCGATCTACATCCACGAGGGCGTGCAGCACCACGTCGACCGCCTGGACTGGGAGGAGCGCAAGGCGTACGTCACCCGCACCGACGTCGACTACTACACCGATGCCGACCTCGGCATCACGCTCAAGGTGCTCGAGGTCTTCGAGGAGGCCGAGGAGCCGCCCGCCGGCAAGCGGCAACGGGGCGAGGTGATGGTCGCCTGGAAGGTGACCATGTTCAAGAAGATCAAGTTCCACACCCACGAGAACGTGGGGTGGGGCTCGATCAGCATCCCCGAGCAGGAGATGCACACCACCGCCTGCTGGCTGGTACCGCCGGCGGAGCTGGTCAATCGCTACGACCGCGACACGCTCGACGGGGCGCTGATCGGCCTCGCGCGGGTCGCTCGCACGACCGGGGCGCTCCTGCTCATGTGCGACCCTCGCGACCTCGGCGTGCTCGCACAGGTCCAGGCGCCCTTCACCGGCCGCCCGACCCTCTACCTGTACGACGCGGTCCCGGGCGGGGTTGGGTTGACGGAACGGCTCTTCACGCTCATCGACGAGCTGGTTCGCGCCTGCCGTGCGGCGGTCGACTCCTGCGGCTGCGCCGATGGCTGTCCGGCCTGCGTCGGCCCGGCCATCGAGGTCGGAGCGCGTGGGAAGGCCACGGTCGCCGAGCTGCTCGCGGGCATGACGGCATGATGTCGCGGACGCTGGCCGACAGGTTGGCCGCGATTCGCGACCGGGCGCCGGCACCACGGCCGGCGCGCACGGACGACGACCGTCTCGGGCGCCTCGCCCGCTGGTTCGATGCCCGAACCGACGTGACGGAGCACGGCACGGTCCTCGTCGTCGAGCGCAGCGTCGCGATCGCGACGGAGACCGCAGAGCTGCTTCGCCTCCACGAGCCGGCGGCCTACTTCGACACCGAGACCACCGGCCTGTCGACCGGCGCCGGCACCGTCATCTTCCTGGCCGGCGTCGCCCGGCTCGTCGGCGGACGCGTGACAGTCCGGCAGTACCTGCTGCCCGACTACCCGTACGAGCCGCCGCTGCTCCGCGCCGTGGCGGCCGACCTCGCGTCGTCAACGCGCATCGTCACGTACAACGGCCGGACCTTCGACCTCCCGATGCTGGTCGCGCGCCTCACCGTCCACGGCCTGTTCCGCGAGCAGGCCGCGCTGCCCGCGGCGCACGACGACCTGCTTCCCGACGCGCGCCGCCTGTTCCGACGGCCCCTCGGTGGCGCGCGGCTGGCGGACGTCGAGTCCGGCGTGCTCGGGGTGCGGCGGACCTCCGACTGCCCGGGGAGCGAGGTCCCGACGCGCTACTTCGGCTACCTGCGCGGTGGCTCGCCCGACATCCTGGCCGACGTCCTCGACCACAACTTCCAGGACGTTGTCAGCCTCGTCCTGCTCGAGGCGGAGCTGTGCCGCCTGCGCGCCGGTGGATGGCGTGAGGCACCCGTCCTCGACCCGCGCGGCATGGCCCTCGACCTGCTGCGCGCAGGGGCCGTCGACGATGCGCTGGAGCTCGTCGAGACGGCGCAGGCGCTCACCGCGGACCCGGCGGAGGGCAACGCGCTGCGACGGGTGGCGGCGCGCCTGCTCATCGCCCTCGGGCAGGTGGAGCGCGCCGAGGAGCTCTGGACGCTTGCCACACGACGCGCATCCCTCGATGCGGCCACGGCATGGATCGAGGTCGCGCGCATCCGCGAGCGGCATCGAGCAGACCTGCGCGGCGCCATGGAGGCGGCGGCGGCGGCATCTCGCGTACTCGACGTGGCGTTCGCGCTCGGTCGGGGCGGGTCGATGGCGGAGGTGGGAAGGACGCGGATCGTCGTCGAGCGCCGCCTGCGCCGCCTGCGACGCTGGGTGGGCGCTGCCGAGCGCCGTGCCCGGTTTGCCGCTGGCCCGGTCGGTCGCGTCGCGTGAGCGGGTTCGGCCTCAGCTGCTCTTGGCCGCGGTCCATGCCTCGTACGCCTCGCCGATGACGGTCTCGAAGCGCAGTCCCATGAGCACGACGCCGGCAAACCCGGCCTCGCGGGCACAATCTGCCGCCTCCCGCGCCTGCCGCCAGCCCTCGGCCCGGACGGCATCGTCGGGAAGGTTCGCGAGCCGCTCGCGCAGCTCGTCGCCGATCGGGATCGCTCCGACGGACTCCAGGCGGTTCACCCAGCGCATCGAGAACGGGGGTGAGATCTCGAGGTAGACCGGCGGATCGCCCTCACGCACCTCGAGGCGTCGCGCCACGTCGGGCACCGAGGCCGGGTCCATGACCGGACCGGTGGTCAGGAACTGCGCACCGACATCGACGCGACGCCGGTAGACCCAGCTGCGCGCCCGCGTGCTCATCCCGACCTCGAATGCGATCTCCGGCATCGACTCCTGGAGCTTGCGCAGGTACTCGACGATCTCGTAGCTGTTGCTCCAGTGCTCGACCTCGGGGAGCATGTCCCCCTGCACGACGAGGAACGAGGTGACGCCGTTGCCGATCGCGCCGCGCACCTCAGACTCGATGGCCAGGATGTTCCGGTCTCGCGTTGAGCAGACCACGGTCGGGCGGACGTGGTCGATGTCGTGGGTGATGCGCGCGGCGTAGGCATACGGCGACACCCGGACCTGCTTGAAGGGGTTGTCCGTGATGAGCACGTGGTCCCAGCGGCCCTGGAGCTCGCGATGAGTCATGTCCGGGAGCCGCGGCGGATTCACCTCGACCATCTCCACCCAGCCGGTGGGGGCCGCGAGCATTCCTATTCGGCCCGAACGGCGGTCGCGGTCGCGGCCGAACGGATCTCCCGCGCGGCCTCGACCATGTCGGTCAGCTGGCGCTCCACCTCGGGCCACGTGCGCGTCTTCAGGCCGCAGTCGGGGTTGACCCACAGGTCCGCGGCGTCCATGAAGCCGCTGAAGTGCGCGAGGCGCGAGGCCATCGTCTCGGTGCCCGGGGAGTGCGGAGAGTGCACGTCGAACACGCCGGGGCCGATCTGCAGGTGGCCGTCGTCGAACAGCTCATAGAACTGGTGGATGTAGCTCTCGTCCTTGGAGCGGCTGAACTCGATGGACGCCACGTCGACGCCCGCATCGGCCCAGAGAGGGACGATGTCGCCGAAGTCGCCGTAGCACATGTGCGTGTGCATCTGGACCGCGGCCGGCTGGTGGAACACGTGGTTGAGGGCGGCTCGCACGCCGCGGGCGTACACCCGGCGGCGTTCCTCCGCGTCCACGGTCGGGAGCGGCCAGCGCTCGCGCACCGCCGGCTCGTCGACCTGCACGATCCGGGCGCCCGCATCGACCAGCGCGCCAACCTCGGCGGCGATCGGCTGCGCGACAGCCCAGAAGAGCCGATCGTCTGGCACGCCCGGCGGCCGGAAGCTCCAGTTCACGATCGTGACCGGTCCGGTGAGCATGCCCTTCACCGGCCGGCCGGCGGCGGCCTGCGCGACGCGCCATTCCCGCACGGTCATCGGTTCAGTGGCCACCGGTGGCGCTGCCAGGATGGGCGGCCGCGTGCAGCGGCTGCCGTAGCTGAGCACCCAGCCGCTGCGGGTGGTGTGGAACCCGTCGAGCTTCTCCGCGAAGTACTCCACCATGTCGGTCCGTTCGAATTCGCCGTGGACCAGGACGTCGATACCGGCCGCCTCCTGCCAGGCCACCGCCTCGGTGATCATGCGGTCGACCTCGTGCTCGTACGCCGGCCGGTCGATCTCGCCGCGCGTGAGGCGGACGCGAAGCTGGCGGACCTCGCTCGTCTGCGGCAGCGACCCGGTGCTGGTGGTCGGGAAGAGCGGCAGGTCGAGGTCCGACTGGGCCGCTCGGCGCTCCTCGCGACCGACGCGTGGGCGGATCTCACCGACCTCGGGCCAGTCGGCCGCGGGCGGGTGGGGTGCGTCGACGGAGCCGCCGCCGGCCAGTGCGGCCGCCCAGCTCGCGAGGGCTGCCGCCTTCTCGCGCGCGAAGGCGAAGCCCGGCGGCAGGTCCTCCCCCTCGACCGTATGGGGCAGGAACAGGAAGCTGGTCGATGGCACCAGGCGCAGGGGCCTGCCGTCGTCTGCAATCGCCTCGATGCGTTCGCGCGCGACGCCGAAGTCGTCGCTCCACACACTGCGGCCGTCCATGACGGACACGACGTGCTCGGGCTGCGTCGCCCAGGCGCCGTCGCCGGAGAGCTCGTCCACGCGCTCGAGGGGCACCTGGACCGCCAGGCCGCGCCGTCCGAGAGCCACCACGGTCTTGCTCGACGGCCGGCCGAACTGAACGGTGACGAGGGCGGGCTCGGCCAGACCGAGGTCCTTCGCATCGGAATAGGCAGTGTCCAGCAGCTGGGCGTCGTCCGCGCTCAGCGCCATCCCCAGGCAGGGCTCGTCGACCTGGAGGCGGAACTCGGGATTGCGGTCGCGCTGCTCGCGGACGAATTCCCACAGAGCGCGACCGGTCGCGCCGGCCAGGGCCTGCGGCTCGGTTTCAGTCCCGAGCTTGCTGAGCTTGACGAAGCTGAACGGCCCGAGGATCGCCCAGGCCGTGTCCGATCCGCCGAGCGGCGTGCGCCATGGGAGCGGGACGAGGCGCTCCGGCGATCCGACGACCTCGGGCACGACGTAGTGGTAGTTCGTGTCGAACCACTTCGTCATCTCCCACGCCTCGCGCTCGCTCGATCCGCGCGCCAGGATCGTCAGAACCCCGAACGGGTCGTCGGCCAGCGCCGAGCGCAGCTCGCGCGGCACGAGGCCGAGCTGCATCGCGGTCTCGAGCACCTGGTCGTACAGGAAGTAGTCGTCGACGGCGGATCCGATGAGCTCACGCTGCTCGTCGAGATGAGCCTGGCGCAGCTCGGTCACGCGGGCGTTGAAGTCGGAGACCGACATGCGGCCGCTCCACGCGCGTTCCAGCGCCCACTTCAGCTCGCGGGCCGGACCGATGCGGGGAAAGCCGATGAGGCGGGCGCTGACGTTGACCATGGCGCCATTATGCAGGCTGCGACCGATCCGAGCGTCAGCCCTCGTTCGCCACGCTGCGGGCCTCGAGCATGGCGATGACCGCATCGGTGGCGTGGTCGGCGGCAACGCGTGCCCTTGCCCCGCGCGCGAGGTGGACCGCGAGCGAGGCGCCGAACGTGTCGCCGGCCCCGACCACCGGGACACCGGTCACGATGCGCCGCGGGACGCTGGCCACGACGCGGTCGAGCGCGGGATCGTCCAGGAGGTAGCCCTCGGTGCCGAGCGTGACGAGGAGAATCGGACGCGCGCCGGCGCGCCGGCGCAGCTCGGCTGCCTGCGCGAACGGGTCGCCCGGTGACTCGACGAGGTCCTCCGTGCTCACCACGACCGCATCGGCCTCCCGGATCATGCCGAGCTGGTCGGTGGTGAGCACACCGAGCGGCAGGGCCGTCACCTCCTCGCCCACCACGAGTCGGCGCAACCATCCCTGGATGAGCAGGACCGTCCGCCCGGGGACGACCTCCGCGCGGAGGCGGGCGACGAGCGATGCGGGAACCTCGTCCGCGATGGGCGCGACGAGCGCCACCTCGGGCCGCCTGATGTTGCGCAGCCGCTCGACGCCGATCGGCTCGGTGCGCGCCTCGAGGACGAGAACGCGAATCCCATCGCGCTCCTCGTGGCGATAGCCCGTGGTGGTGGCGGTGGGCTGGCAGGCGACGTCGCCGAGCGCAGCCAGCCGCTCGAGGCCGAGGCGCGCGGCGGGCTCGTCGCCGGCGACGGTCAAGGTCGTCAGGGTGGCGTCCTCGGACGCGGCGGCCAGCCCGGAATGGAGCACCGAGCCGCCCGGGGCCACGGTCCCGTCCGGGAAGCGGTCGATCGTCAGGCCGCCGACGATCAGGGTCGAGGTCATCGGGCTATCATTGGTGGATGCGACTCTTCTTCTACGAGCTCCACGAGGGAGCCACCGACCTGATGACCGATGCGCTCCTCGTGTCGGAGCGAGACCATACTCCAGAGCAGTTCGCCTCGATGGTGAACGAGGCTCGCGCCTCGGTGCTCGATACATTCGAGGAGGACACCCTCGTCGAGGGGATCGCGCGTCAGCTGGAGCGCGACAACGACGACTTCACGTACATCAGCGACGAGAAGCTGCATGCCTCGATGAGCGTCGGCATGGATGAGCCGGACAACTACCTCGTCGAGCAGAGCGACGAGTTTCGGTCGATCGTGGCGGAGCTGGAGCGCTCCAGCCGCTGACGCGTCCCGCGAGGGGATGGTCAGCGCGCCACGTTGAACAGAATCTGCAGCACGTCCCCGTCCTTGACCCGATAGGCCTTCCCCTCCTGGCGCAGGATGCCACGCCTGCGCGCCTCGGCCATCGAGCCGGCACCCAGCAGGTCGTCGACGCCGATGACCTCGGCCCGAATGAAGCCGCGAGCCAGGTCGGAGTGGATCGCGCCGGCCGCGTCGACCGCCGTTGAGCCGATGCGCAGGGTCCATGCCCGGCATTCGTCCTCGCCGGCGGTGAAGAAGCTGAACAGGCCGAGGAGCGCGTACGTCAGGCCGATCACCCGGCCGCGCGACGGCTCCGCGATGCCGAGGTCGTCCATGAAGAGGCGCGCGTCCTCCACGGGCAGCTCCCCGATCTCGGCCTCGATCTTCCCGGCCAGGGCGGCCACGTCGGCTTGGGGCTGCCCGTAGCGCTCGCGGCCGGCTGCCTCGAGCGCGGCTGTCTCCGGCAGGCGGGCCTCGTCGATGTTGAGCACCACCAGCACCGGCTTCTGGGTCAGGAAGCGGTAGCCACGTAGCAGGAACTCCTCGTCCTCGGTGAGCCCGAAGGAGCGGATCTGCCTGCCGTCCGACAGGTGCGGCTCGATCCGATCGAGGAGGTCCAGCTCCCGCTGCGCCAGCTCGCGCTCCGCCTGGGAGCCGTGACGGCCCTGGGTGCGCAGCTTGTCGAGGCGCTTCTCGATCACCGCCAGGTCCGCGACCGTGAACTCGAGATCCAGGTCCTCGACGTCGCGCCACGGGTCGCCCGGCCCGCCGGCGGCCGGGTCCTCGAAGGCGCGAGCGACGTGGAGCAGGGCATCGGCGTTGCGGACCTGGGCCAGCACGTCGGGGTTGACCGTTCCCTCCCGCGCGGCGCCGGCCGGGATGGCCACGTCGACGTAGGTGACGTCCGCATAGGTCGTCTTCTTCGGTACGAAGAGCGCGGCAAGCCGGTCGACGCGCTCGTCGGGAACCTTCACCACGGCCACGTTCGGCGCGGCGCGGCCGCCGGAGAAGCCGCCGGTCTCTGCGTGCCCGCCGGTCAGCGCGTTGTACACGGTCGTCTTGCCGCTGCCCGGCAGGCCGACGATGGTCACCTGCATCGGCTCAGTAGCCCGCCTCGACGTCGACGAGGTTCCGCATCGGCTCGCCGGCGCGGTAGGCGCGCAGGTTCTCGGTGAACAGGTCGACCGTGCGCTCGGCGACGCGATCGGACGCCCAGCTCGTGTGCGGGGTGATGACGAGATTGGGCGTGTCGTACAGCGGCGAGTCCGGCGGCAGGGGCTCCTCGCCGAAGACGTCGAGCACGGCCCCGCCGATCCAACCGGAGGAGAGCGCCCGACGCAGCGCGATCTCGTCGACGAGGCGTCCGCGCGCGATGTTGATGAGCCAGGCATCCTCGCGCATCTCCGCCAGCTGCTCGGCGCCGATGAGGCCGGCCGTCTCGTCGGTGAGCGGAGCGGCAACGACCACGATGTGGCTCTCACGCAGCACCTCGCCGAGGTCGTCGAGGCCGAGGAGCTCGACGTGCGACGCGTCGCCGGCCCCCCGCTCGGGGTGGCGGCGGGTGGCGAGGATCCGGCACCCGAACGGTCGAAGCAGGCCGGCCAGCTCGACCCCGATGCTGCCGTATCCGACGATCCCGATCGTCAGCTCGGCCAGCTCGCGGCCACGGAGCGGCTGCCAGGTGCGTTCGCGCTGGAGCTCCAGCAGCTGCGGCAGCCGGCGGGCAATGGCCAGCGACATCATCACCACGTACTCGGCGATGGGACGGCTGAAGACGCCGCGAGCGTTCGTCACGAGGAGGCCGCGCTCGCGGACGGCCGGCGTCGTGACGCGGTCGACCCCGGCCGAAGCGGAGTGGATCCAGCGAAGGCGCGGGGAACGCGAGACGATGTGGTCCAGGACGGAGGCCGGCACCGAGCCGACCAGGAGCACCTCCGCCTCCTCGAATGCCGTCTCGTCCGCGTCCCCGTGGATCCGGCCGTCAGCCGCGATCCGGGCGCACCGCACCCCGTCGACGGCTTCGATCCGGGCTGCCAGCTCCCGCGACAGCGGGACGCCCAGGATCGGGGTGGCGAGGACGGTGAGGGCCGGCTCGCTCAGCTGGTGGCTCCCTCGATGCGGGCGATCCACGCGTCGGGGGCACGGATCTCGTCGAGCGTTGGAAGCTGCTCCGGGCCGGTCCAGACGCGGTTGAGGAACTCGCGGCCTCGCTGGACGATGACGCGATCCGCGAACCGCTCGCCCGCGGCGTACTGCTCCATCTTCAGGTCGAGCCCGGTCACTCGCATGATCGCGCGCTCGAGCGCACCGCGGCGCTCGCCGCGCCGCTCGAACCGGTCGTGCAGCTCCGCGAAGCCCGGGAGGATCCGGGCGCCCGCCGCGTTCATGACGTGATTCGAGTACCCCTCGAGCAGCGACATGAGGGCCTGGGTGCGGCTGAACGTCTCGCGCTGCCCGGGCGTCATGATCCGCTCGAGCCAATGCCCCTCGCCGCCGGAGACCGCGTCGCGCACGCGCCCCATCAGGCCGGCCGAGTCGGCGGCGAGCTGCTCGACCGTCTCGGCCACGAGGCCGGCGAAGTACGGACGCAGCCAGGCATGGGCCTCGAACTCGAAGGCGTGCGTCGCCTCGTGCAGTGCGATGAACGTGCGGAACTCGTCGCGCGGCACGCGCAGGGCGGCCGCGGAGGCGACGATGTTGGGCTCGACGAAATGGAGCCGGCCGCGGACCGGTCCGGCAGCCAGCAGGCTGACGTCGTACTGGCCGAGCACCTTGCGGCCGAGGAAGGCGAGCATGAACCCCAGCTGCTGGTTGCCGATGGTGCGGTTCACCCAGCGCGACATGGCTCGGCTCGGCGTGTCAGGTCCCTCCTGTGCGGCAAGCAGCGTCCGCTCGACGCGCTCGAACAGGACGCGGAAGGTGGCCAGGTTGAGGTCCACCCACTGGAGCCGATCGACGACGGCCGGCGTCTCGAGCGCTGCGGGCAGCTCCGAGCCGATCTCCTCCGCCACGATCGGCTCGATGCGCAGCAGGGTCGCACGGTAGAAGGCCTCCGCCTCCGCCCGCTGCGCTGCGGGGATGGGGGCCGCGGCGTCGCCGAGCCTGCGGTGGGCGATCTCGCGGACCGCCTCCCAGTCGATGAGCCGCGTCCCGGCCCGGCGCATGATCTCGCGCGAGGCGACGCTGGCGCCAAAGGCGAGCAGGCCACCGACGAGGATGCCCGCGCCGAGACGGGCGGTATGGCGTGACATGCGGACCAGTCTAGGGGATGGCGCCGGCCGGCTCGATGCGGGCCGCTTCGACTGAGGGCAGCCGCTCCCCGAAGAGCCTGGACGCCACCTGCACGAAGGCGTCGACCTCGCCGGTCGTCGCCAGGCGATGGGACGCGCCCGCGCCGCGGGGTGCGCGGGCGGCGAGAGCGTCGAGCAGGTCCTCGACGGCGAGCGCGGTGGTGAAGGCCGAGTCGACGACGGCCACCCGCTCGCCGACGATCGCCTCGATCACAGGACGCAGCAGCGGATAGTGGGTGCAGCCGAGCAGCAGCGTGTCGATGCCCGGCGTTCCCCCGAGGAGCGGCTCGAGGTAGGCACGCAGCACGGATTCCGCCCGCCGGCCGTCGAGGATGCCGGCCTCGACCATGGGCACGAGCTCGGGGCAGGCGAGCTGGGCGACCCGCGTGCCCGGCGCGGCCTCCGCGATCGCGGCGGGATAGGCATCCGACTCGACCGTGCCGGCGGTGGCGATGACCGCCACGATCGCGCTGCGCGTTGCGGACGCGGCGGCGACTGCCCCCGGGCGCACCACTCCGACGACCGGCACGCTCGAGCGCTCGCGGACGACATCCAGGGCGCGCGCGGTGGCGGTGTTGCAGGCCAGCACGAGGAGCTTCACGTCCTGGGCCAGGA
>Ga0136633_1000018_pt1 | contig 115682 bp, 120 predicted proteins | sample AntDrymeUQ832206_2_FD_105494 | JGI IMG/M metagenome (GOLD analysis project Ga0136633, IMG submission 105494) | Polar desert sand microbial communities from Dry Valleys, Antarctica - metaG UQ83 (22.06) | ecosystem: Environmental > Terrestrial > Soil > Desert | place: Antarctica: Dry Valley...
GAATGTCGGCTTCTTCACGCTGCTCGGGGCGCGCCTGGTCGGCCCGGCGGGGCGCGTGGTCGCCTTTGAGCCGGTGCCGTGGTGCGCGCGGGCGGTGGGCAACAACATCGAGCTCAACGAGTTTGGGCATGCGCAGATCCGGGCGGAGGCGGTCGGCGACGCCGACGGCGTCGCGCGCCTGTTCGTCGTCGGGGAGGCGAGCTGGTCGCACCTGGAGTCCACGGGCCGCCACGCCGACGTGCGCGACGAGATCGACGTCGCGGTCGTCGCGCTCGACAGCCTCGTCGCCGCCGGCACGCTCCCGCCCCCGGACGTGCTGAAGATCGACACGGAGGGCGCCGAGCTGCAGGCGATCGAGGGCGCGCGCGCGACGATCGCCCGTCACCGCCCGGCGATCGTCTGCGAGCTGCACGACACCAACGAGGCCTTCGTCGCGCTGATGGACGAGCTGGGCTACGTCACGACGAACCTCGACGGGCCGCAGGACGTCGCCGGTGCGGGGCCGGTTCATGCGCTTGCCCAGCCGCGCGCCTGATCAGGCCGGCGGCGTGCGCGGCGCGTAGCGGTGATGCAGCATCAGCGTGTTGCCGTCGGGATCCTTGAAGAAGGCCATCTGGCAGACACCGGAATCGATCGCGTCGATGAACGTCACGCCGCGCGACTCGAGCTCTGCGCGCGCGGCCTCGACGTCCTCGACGCGTAAGGCGATCGGGCTGCCCAGCGGCGCGAACGTCATGCCGACCGCCTCCGCATCGAGAACACTGAGCGTCAGGTTGCCGGTCTCGAACTCGGCGCCCCGAGCGGGAGTGTCGCCGCGCTGGTAGACCGCCGAGCACGGCAGGCCGAGGACGTTCGCATAGAACTCGCGCGCCGCCGCCAGGTCCTGGGTCGGCACGGTGACGAAGTCGACGCCGGTGACGGGCGTCGTCGGGGTGGTGGTCATGCCTGCTCCTCGGTGGGGGTCGTCCGCAGACCCATCCTGACGGCTGACCTGTCGAGCCGCTAGGCGGCCTGGCCGCCGGGACCGGGATCGCCCGTCGGGCGCAGTGCCCGGGCGCGCGAGCGCCGGCGCCCAGCGCCGTCACGCGGGCGCAGCGGCACGACGACGGCGGGCGGTCGGTCGTCGCAGCCGCCGAGGAAGGTGTCCAGGGAGGTCGGCTCCAGCCGGCGCGGCAGCTCGATGACGCGGGGGGTGGTCATAGCCGCTCGCTTGGAGGCTCGCAGGGCACAGGTGGTTCGTGGGTGCAAAGGGAGGACATATGACATAGAACGAATCGGGGCTGGTCTTGATTCGTGCGACTCGTCACACAGTTCGGATCATCGGGGTGGCCGAGTTCCCGACGGCGCCGGCGCCGGCTCGTCAGCGCGCGAGCGACTCGACCGCCGCGCGCAGCGCCCGCGCGGTCGGCTCGGGCGCGTAGGCGGCGACGCGCAGGGCCGCGCGCTCGCGCAGCGTCGCTCGCAGCTCGGCGTCGGCGGTGGCGATCGCCAGCAGCTCGGCGACGACGCTCTCGCCATCGCCGTCGGCCAGCAGCAGCGCGGCGTCGCCCGTGACCTCCGGCACACCGCCCACGGGGCGCGCGATCACCGGCACGCCGAAGTGAAAGGCCTCCAGTAGCGGGATGCAGAAGCCCTCGTGCTCGGACAGGCACACAAACGCCGACGCCGAGCGGTAGCGGTCGGCGAGCTGCTCGCGCGTGAGGCCGGACTCGATCGTGATCGCGCCCGGCGAAAGCTGCTCGGCGAGCTCGCGCATGGCGGCATCGTAGGCCCAGTTGACCGGCGCGCCGACGAGCACGAGCCTCGCGTCGGGCGCGTGGCGGCGGCGGTAGAGCTCAAAGGCGCGCATGATCGCGTCCTGGCGCTTGTGCGGCGCGAGGCGCCCGACGAAGAGGATCGTCGGGGCATCGGACCCGCCCGCCTCCGCGGCGCCGGCTGTGCCCTGCGAGCCTCCAGGCGAGCGGGTATCGCGCGGGGCGCCGAGCTCGGACGGGTCGAAGAGGATCGGGATCACGGTCTCCGAGCCCATCTCGCGCGCGTTGTAGAGCGAAACGCCCGCGACGACGTCGGCCTCGGCGGCAAAGCGCGGCAGCTGCTTGCGCCCGAGCGCGCAGACGACGGCCGCCTGCGGGTCGTGGTCCCAGAACCAGCGCGCGGGCGTGATGTTGTGCGACAGCAACAGCTTGCGGTTGGGCAGCTCGAGCACGGCGCGCAGCTTCGGCGCGTAGGCGGAGTAGTGGATCAGCAGCACGTCGCCCGGCGCAGCGTCCAGCGAGCGCAGCGGCGCGATCCGATTGCCGACGCGCGGGTCGATCTCCGCGGCGACGTCGCGCCCGTCCCAGCCCCAGGCGCCGAACAGCGCACGAAACGCGAACGCCTGCGTCGTGACGGCGTCGTACGGGCCGGCGCCGCTGAGGACCTGATGGACCCTCACGGGTCGTCCGCGGGCGGCGCGCCGGGAGGCCGAGCATCCTCCAGCCGCGCCACGCGGTCCTCGAGCTCGGCCACGCGGATCAGCACGTTGAGGTTGAAGCGCGTCTGCTGGGACTGCAGCTCGCGAAAGTACTGGCGCATGAAGTGGATGACCTTGCGCTTGAACCACGTGATCGGCGCGCCCAGTCTGCGCGTCGACACCATCAGCTCGACGTCCGGCTCGATCGCCGCCCATTCCATGAGCTGCTCGATCGAGACGCGCTCGGTCGGCTCGATCGACATCCCCGCGGGCAGCTCGTCGTCGCGCCGCGCCGCCGCAGCGCGGGCCGCGGCCAGGGCCTCCTCGGGGGTTCTCATACCCGCTCGCCCGCAGGCTCGCCGGGCACCGGCGGCGCCGGCTCGGTGGTCCCCATCAGGCGGTGGTAGAACGGCATCCCCTCGCCGACCGGGCCGTCGAAGATCTTGCGCCCGCCGTCGAGCACGATCAGGCGCTCGCAGGTGCGCTCGATCAGCGCCGCGTCGTGGGAGACGAGCACGAGCGTCGCACCGGCGGCGATCTGCTCGGCGATGCGCGCCTCGCACTTGCGCTGAAAGGCCTCGTCGCCGACCGCGAGGACCTCGTCGATGAGCAGCACGTCGGCATCGAGGTGCGCCGCGATCGAGAAGCCCAGTCGCAGGAACATGCCCGAGGAGTACGTCGCCACCGGGGCATCGATGAAGTCGCCGAGCTCGGAGAACTCGACGATCGCGTCCATCCGCGCCTCGATCTGCTCCTTGACCAAGCCGTGCAGCGCCCCGTTGAGGAAGATGTTCTCGCGCCCGGAGAAGTCGCGCCCGAAGCCCGCGCCGAGCTCGAGCTGGGCGATGATCTGCCCGCCGCAGGCCACGCGCCCGGAGTTCAGCGGCACGATTCCCGACAGCACCCGCAGCGTCGAGGACTTGCCCGCGCCGTTGCGCCCGACCATCCCGACGGTCTCGCCCGGCTCGATGCGCAGCGAGACGTCCTTCAGGGCCTCGACCGGCGGCGGCCCACCGGCTCGAGCGCGGCCGATCAGCAGCTCCTTCAGCGAGCGGCCGCGGTCGGCGCGCACGCTGAACGCGCGCGAGGCGTGCTCGAGCACGATCTCGCCGGGGCGCACGCCCTCCTCGAATGCCGGCCGGCTCACACGACCACCGCAAGCTCGCCCTGAAGGCGCCGAAAGAGGGCGCGCCCGCCGAGCAGCGCCACCGCCGACGCGACGAGGACGTACGCGAGCTCCGACAGCCGCGGCACCGCCCCGCCGTAGACGACGTCGCGCACGGCGCCGATGAACGGCGCGACGGGATTCAGCCACTCGAGCACGAAGCGCGCCCGCTCGTCGGTCGTGATGCCCTCGGGCTCGAAGAAGATCGGCGACATGAAGAACCACGGCAGCAGCGCCGCCGACAGGATCGGTGCCACGTCGCGAAAGTAGGCATGCAGGACGCTGACGGCCAGCGCCAGGCCGAGCACAAACACGAACAGGCACGCGAGCACGAGCGGCAGCACGAGCAGCGCGACGTCGACGGTGCCGCGGATCGCGATCGTGACGGGGGCCAGCAGCGCGAGCAGCACGACGAACGTCACAAGCTGCACCGTCACGACCGACGCCGGGATCGTCTCGCGCGGAAAGCGCGCCTTGCGCACGAGCGCGCCGTGCTCGAGCAGCGACGGCGCCGCGCTCAGCAAGGACTGGCTGAAGAAGATCCACACGACGAGCCCGATCAGCAGAAACAGCGGGTACTGCTCGGGCTGGTTGGCGCCGGCGATCTTGAAGACGACGCCGAACATGAAGTAGTAGGCGCCCATCAGCACGAGCGGGTTGATGAGGTACCACAGCACGCCGAGCGCCGAGCCCTTGTACTTCTGGCGCAGCTCGCGGCGGACCATCTGCTCAAAGAGGTAGCGGTGGGCCACTGGGCGATTATGGCCTCCGGCGCCCGCGCGGCGCGCGGGCGCGCGTCTCAGGCGGGCACGCGGCCGGCGGGCAGCGGGCCCTCCGCGTGCGCGCCCGGCATGCCGCCGGGCGGGGGCGGGTCCTCCGCGCGCGGCCTGCGCCGGGCGGCGATGCGCGACAGCCCGAAGGCGAACGCCAGCCCCAGCCAGGCAAAGAACCCGGAGCTCGAGGTCACGCCCGGCTTCAGCTCGAACTCGCGCAGCTCGAAGGCATGCCAGGAGCGCGTGTCGAGCCGTTCCCCGGGCAGCGCGGGCTGCGTGGCATGCGAGGGTACGTCCTTACGGTGCGTCTCGCGGCTCTCGTAGCCGAACGGCTGCGCGAGCGTCAGGGCGAACACGATGACGAGCGCCCACAGGGTGCGGCGCGCCCCGGGCGACCGCCGGCGCCGCAGCGCGATGCCCGCGACGACGACCACGGCGACGTAGCCGAGGACTTCGAGCGGGCCGAGGAACTCGAGGATGCCCTCGGGCAGGATCCCGTCGCTGTACTTCGCGGGCTCGTCGTACGGGCTGATGTGCGTCGCGATCGAGATCATCGCCACGGGGTGGCCGATCGGGTCATGCCCTCATGCTCGAGGCACGAGCGCGACGCGGCCATCCCCTGCCGGTGTGGTTCGCTGCACCCCCGCCCGCCCGGGGCGCGGGGTTCAGCGTCGCCGCACCGTCACGCGCTCGCGGTTGGACACGGCGCCGGCGCAGCGCGCGGTCTGCGCCACGCGGGCGCGGTAGACGTAGGTGGCCGTCGGACGCGTGCGCAGGGTGAGCGAGCCCCCGGAGGACGAGGTCCGCGTGGCGAACGTCCTGAACGAGGTGGATGCGGGCCGGCGGCGCTGGATCTGCACGCGCTGGCGCGCCTGACAGCCCGACAGGTCGGCGAAGGCCTCGACCCGGACGCGCAGCGTGAGCCGCCGGCCGCGGCGCAGCGTCTCGCTGCTCGGCGCGAGCTCGATCGTGCGCCCTGCCCGCGTCGCGGCAACAGGCGCGGGACCGGGAAGGCCCTGCGGACCGGGCGAGCCCCCGGGACCGGCCGGGCCCGGGACCGGCGGCGGTGGCGGCTGAGGCAGCGGCGGCGGCGGGGGCGGCGGGGGCGGCGGCCCGGGCGAGTCGTCGCTGCGCAGGATGTAGGCGCGGCCCTGGGCGGTGCCGGTCGAGCCGCTGTAGTTCTCGGCCGAGACGGCGATGTCGAGCAGGTTGTCGTTGTTGGTGTCGCCCAGCGGCACGATTGCGCCGCCGAACGCGCTGCCGTTCTGGGCGTCGGGATCGGCGATCGTCTGCAGCACCCGCTCGGTCGCGCCGTTGAAGACATGCACGTCATGGTTCGGCGAGCTCGAGAAGCCCTCGACGCCGACGAGCAGCTCGTTCGCCGGCGCGGTGGCGCCGGGCACGAGGTCGCCGACGCCGGCGCTGCCGCCGCCGAAGGTGCCGAGCTTGGAGGGCGTCGGATCGTCGAGGCGGCCGAGCAGGACGCCGCCCGAACCGACTCTGAAGTTGCCGTTCATGATGTAGCCGCGGCCGGCGGAGATGACGGTCGGCGTGTGCTGGATCGGGGCGGGCAGGAAGATGTCGGGCAACGTCGTGTTGCCGAGGTCGCCGACGGCGGGCTCGTGGCTTCCGAGCTGCGAGCCGAAGGTGGCGCCAGACTGGCGGTCGGGATGCAGGTAGGTGTAGAGCACGGCGCCGGTGGCGCCGTCGATGAGGTAGGCGACGCCGGCGTTGGCGAAGCCCGCGTCGGGATTTTCGAGCGGCAGGTCGGTGCCCGGCGACGGGATCACGATGTCCGGGACGGCGTCGGGCGTGGCGATCGCGGACAGGCGCGGGCAGCGCTGTCCGGGCAGGATCCCCGGCGACGTGCACCTGCCGAGATCGCCGACCGTGGTGAGCGTGTTCGCAAGCTGCTCGTTGTCGGCCGGCACGCCGGTCGTCGCGTCGGCCTGCGCGTCGGGGTTCCTGATCGTGCGGATCACTTGGCCGGGCGCCGTGCCGTCGAGGATCGTCGCCGGGTTGCTGCCGGCGATGTCCTCGCCGCGGTAGATGTAGGCGCGTCCGGCCTGCTCGCAGACGGTGGCGGGGGGGCGGGCCGCGCAATGCGACCCCGGCTCGGCCGTCGCCGGGCTCTCCGTGAGCTGCGGCGCGCCGACGACGAGGTCGGGGCGCCCGCCGGCATCGAGGTCGCCGATCGCGACGGCGCGCGGCAGGACGGGACACGGCCCGATCCCGAAGTTGCCCTCGCACGCCGTCAGTCCGGAGGGGTTCTGCGCCACGCGCCCGAAGCCCGACCCGCGCAGCAGCGCGTTGGACGGGTTCGCGGCGTCGGCCGGCGGCATGTCGATGCGCTTGAGCAGCGCGCGCGTCGCGCCGTCGTAGATGTAGACGCGGCCGCTGTCGGTGCCGTTGGCATCGACGCCGCGCGCGCCGACGACGATCTCGGGGATGCTGTCGGGCGCGCCGATCGGGTTCTGCGGGCACAGCGCACCGGTCGTGCCGCCGGTGCAGCTGCCGAGGTCCGATGTCGGGGTCGCCTGGTTGCCGACCTTCGAGGCCGCAAACGACCCGAAGCCGGCTCTCGATCCGGCACCGCCCGGATCGGGCGCGTCGATACGCGCGATCACGCCGCCGGTCGCGCCGCTGATCACGAACACCATGCCCTCGCTGCTGGGGCTGCCGGCCTGCTGAGGAGCGAGAAGGTCATCGATGCTGTCGCCGTTGAGGTCTCCGGCTCCCGCCAGCGCGCGGCCGAAGACGCCGCTGATCGTCGGAACCGGGCTGTCGATGCGGGCCACCTGGTAGGTCCGCGGCAGGGCCGCGGACGCGCTGCTTGCTGCGGAGGCGACGACGACACATGCCGCGCCGAGGAAGGTGAGCAGGCGTGCGGGCATGCGGATATGTGGGGTTCCCCCTGAGATCGGCGCGACGCTAGCAAGACGTGCGCCCCATCAGTAGATGCACAACACACTTATCTGGTGTGTCGGCGCCGCGGCTTTCGCGAGCGCGATCAGCGTGCGGCCAGCGCCTGCTGCACCGCGCCGAACGCCGGCTTGGGCTGCAGCTTCGCGTCGAGCAGCGTCGCCGCGCCCATGCCGGCCTGCGTCTCGGAGATCCACGAACGGCCGTCGGTGAAGCCCCAGAACGTCAGCGACGCGCACCGCACCGTGCGGCACGCGCGCACGATCTGCGCGTAGATGTCGGCCTGCGCCCGCAGGTCGGCGGCGCTCGGCGGCAGCTTCAGCGCGACGTCGGCCTCCGTGATCGCGACGTCGAGTCCGAGCGCCTTGAAGCGCTGCATGTTCGCGACGAAGTCCGGTGCCAGCCCTCCGAGGTTCGCGTGCGTCTGAAAGCTCACGCCGTCGATCGGGACGCCGCGAGCCTTGAGGCCGCGCACGACCTCGTACAGACGATTGGACTTCGCGTTCATCCCCTCGGCGCCGATTTCGTTGAGGTAGAGCTTGGCGTCCTTGTCGGCGACGCGCGCGGTGCGAAAGGCGTCCTCGATGAAGTTCTCGCCGAGGCGGCGCCCGAAGACCGACTGGCGCAGGCCGCCGTCGTCGGAGATCGGCTCGTTGACGACGTCCCAGACGCCGACGTCCTTGTCGTAGTGCGCCATGACATTGCGGATGTGCTCGCGCATCGCCTGGCGCAGGTTCTCGGGGCCGAGCTGCTTGACCCACTCGGGCAGCTGCGCGTGCCACACGAGCGTGTGCCCGCGCACCTTCTGGCGCGCCTCGCGCGCGCGCGCGGCGATGTCGTCGCCGGCCGCGAAGTCGTACTTGCCACGCGCGGGCTCGACGGCGGACCACTTCATCTCGTTCTCGGGCGTGACGGTCGAGAACTGCCGGGCGACGACCTGGCGATAGGCGCGGTTGCGCTTCAGCACGTCGCCGCGCACGGCGGTTCCCAGCTCGATGCCGCGCTGCTTGGCGACCGTTCGCAGCTCCTGGCCCGGCAACGGCTTGGCGTCAGGTCCGCCGCGGACGACGTAGATCACGGCCACGACGACCACGAGGGCGACGAGCGCCCCGACCGCCCGGCCGCGCGTGATCAGAAGGCGCCTTTGCGCGTGAACACCGCGGGCACGGTCTTCACGAGGATGCTGAGGTCCAGAAAGACCGACCAGCGCTCGAGGTACAGGAAGTCCAGGCGCACGAGGTCGTCGAAGTCCAGCTCCGAGCGGCCGGACACCTGCCACAGGCCCGTGATCCCCGGCGTCACGAGGTAGCGCTTCTTGTGCCACTCCTCCAGGCGCTCGAAGTCGCGCTCGGGCAGCGGCCGCGGGCCGACGAGCGACATCTCCCCGCGCAGGACGTTGAAGAGCTGCGGCAGCTCGTCGATCGAGTACTTGCGCAGCAGCCGCCCGACCGGCGTCATGCGCGGGTCCTCGCGCATCTTGAAGAGCGCGCCGCTGGCCTCGTTGAGCGACTCGAGATCGGCCTGACGCTGGTCGGCGTCGCGGTACATCGTGCGGAACTTCAGGCACGCGAACGGCTTGCCGCCGATTCCCGGGCGTATCGAGCGGTACACGACCGGGCCGCGTGAGCTGAGCCGCACGGCGATCGCGGCGGCGGCCAGCAGCGGGCTGAGCGCCAGCAGCAGCAGCGACGCGACGCAGATGTCGAACGTGCGCTTGACGGCGTAGTCGAAGCCCTCGAAGACCGGCGGCTTGAGCTCGAACAGCGGCACGGCCTCGCCGGGCACGAACTCGGCGCGGTGCACGAGCAGCTCCATCGTCGACGGCGCGATCCGCACGCGCACGCCCTGGTTGTGGCAGACGTCGACGAGCTCGACGGCCTGCGGTTGGGGGAAGTCGGGGTCGGCGATGATGACCTCGTCGATGCGATGCGCGGCGATCACGGCCGACAGCTCGGGCAGCGTGCCCAGCGACAGCAGCCCGTTGTTGGGCCGCGGCATCAGCGAGATGAAGCCGACGACGTTGACCGTCGGCGTCGCGGCATCGCGCAGGGCATGGCCGACCGCCTCGATGTGCTGGCCACTGCCGACGAGCACCGCGCGCCGCTGGTAGCCGGCGAGGCGCAGCAGCCCGCCCGTGAGCTTCTCGTAGCCCAGGCGCAGCAGCGAGACGTAGACCGTCGCGAACAGCAGCGAGCCGTAGAAAATGTAGTACGACTCGTAGTCGTAGCGCTGGCCGATCGACAGCGCAAACAGCAGCGCTACGAGCGCGACCTGAAACAGCGAGGAGACGATCCGCGTCATGCCCGGGCGCTCGCCGCGTGAGGCGTACAGGCCCGAGCGCGCGAACAGCAGCACGGTGACCAGCCCCGCGAACTGAAACAGCATGTCCATGTGCACGACCTGGTTGCGCGGGTTCCAGTCATCGGACACGATCCCGGCCTTCAGCCACAGGGCCGTCAGGATCGCCATGTAGATGCCGAGAAAGTCGAGCGTCAGCAGCGTGCTGAGGCGGATCGCCTTGCGCAGGGTGTCGAGTTTGAGCAGGAACGACAGCGCGGGCGGCCGCTTGCGGCGCACATCCCGCTCTCCAAGCGTGAAGCCGGGCGCGGATCCCTCGTCTCGCGCCGTCCCCGCGCCTTCCCGTGGCTGCTGCTGCGTCGTCGGCATCTCCCTGCTCCTAACGCAGCACGATCGCAGATGTTCCGCGGTCGCGCCCGCTACGCGTCACCTTCGTCGGATGCATCATCGCGCGCGACGCGGCGGTCGCGGCCTGAACCCGGGGGGTCAGCGTCCGCCCGCGCCGATCAGGACGTCGCGCCCGGAGCGCTCGATCGTGCGGATCAGGCCTTCGCGCAGCTCGATTTCCGGCTCCCATCCGAGCAGCTCGCGGGCCAGGCCGATGTCCGGCTGGCGCACCTGCGGGTCGTCGGTCGGCAGCGCCTCGTAGACGATCTCCGAGGTCGAGTCGGTGACGTCGATGATCGTCTCGGCGAGCGCCAGCAGGGTGAACTCGTTCGGGTTGCCGATGTTGATCGGCCCAGCCTGGCCGGACTCGGCGAGCGCGATCATGCCGCGGATGAGGTCGTCGACGTAGCAGAACGAGCGCGTCTGGCTGCCGTCGCCGAAGACCGTGATCGGCAGGTTCTGCAGTGCCTGGCGCATGAACGTCGGGATCGCACGGCCGTCGCGCGGGCGCATTCCTGGCCCGTAGGTGTTGAAGATCCGCATGATCGCCGTGTCGACGCCCTGCTGGCGGTGGTAGGCCATCGTCAAGGCCTCGGCGTAGCGCTTGGCCTCGTCGTAGACGCCGCGCGGGCCGATCGGGTTGACGTTGCCCCAGTAGGTCTCCTTCTGAGGATGGTGCTCCGGGTCGCCGTAGACCTCGCTCGTCGAGGCGATCAAAAAGCGTGCGCGGTGCTTCTTGGCGAGGCCGAGCGCGTGGTGCGTGCCGTAGGAGCCGACCTTCAGCGTGTGCAGCGGCAGACGCAGGTAGTCGATCGGCGAGGCCGGCGAGGCGAGGTGGTAGACGACGTCGATCGCGCGATCGACGAAGAACGGCTGAACGATGTCGAGCAGCTGGAACTCGAAGTCCGGCGAGCGGATGTGCTCGATGTTCTTCAGCGAGCCCGTCTCGAGGTTGTCGACGCAGATGACGTGGTGGCCGCGGCGCAGGAGCTCGTCGCAGAGGTGCGAGCCGAGGAATCCTGCGCCCCCGGTGACGAGGCACGTTGGCATGGCGTCAGGCTACCGGGGCGCAGCGGCTCAGCGTGAGCGCGCGGCCTTGAGCTGCTTCTTCTTCGCGTCCGGGGCGATCACGACGAGGCCGTCCTTGCGGCGCGTCGCCAGGCCGCGGTGGATCAGGCGCTTGGTCACCACGGGGCAGCGCTTGCAGCGCGGGTTGCTCTTGCAGCAGCCCTTCTTCGGCTTGTAGACCAACTTCATTAGGTGAGCCTAACGTCGTTCTGCCGGTGGTCAAGCTAAAGTTGCGCCACATGCCAGCCCCAGCATTCGTCGAACGGCTCAACGAGCAGATCGGCCACGAACTCGCCGCCTCACAGCAGTACCTCGCGATCGCCGTCTACTACGACGACGACACGCTTCCGCGGCTCGCGACGTTCTTCTACGCGCAGGCGATGGAGGAGCGCAACCACGCGCTGATGATGGTCCAGTACCTGCTCGACGCCGGCGCCGAGGCGCCGATCCCGGGCGTCCAGACGCCGCTGAACGACTTCGACGACGTCGTCGCGCCGGTCGTCCTCGCGCTCGAGCAGGAGCGCCGCGTGACCGGCCAGATCAACGCGCTCGCCGCGATCGCGCGCGAGCAGGGCGACTACACGAGCGAGCAGTTCATGCAGTGGTTCATCAAGGAGCAGGTCGAGGAGGTCTCGACGATGAACGACCTGCTGCGCGTCGTCGAGCGCGCGCGCGACAATCCGCTGCTGGCAGAGGAGTACATCGCCCGCGAGGGCTTCGGTGCCGGCGAGGGCGCCGACCCGACTGCCCCGCCGGTCGCCGGCGGCGCGCTGTAGCGCCGGTCTCCTGCTCGGGCGCTCCCTCACCGCCGTCGCGCAGCTGCGCGCGCGGCTGGGCAGGGCCGCCCCGCCGCGCGAGGAGCTGATCGCCCGGCACGTCGCGGGGCAGTCGTTCGTCGACATCGGTTGCATGTGGACGATCGACGGAGCGCTGTGCTTCGCCGCCGAGGACGCCGGCGCCGAGACCGTCACGGGCGTCGACGTCATGGCGCCGACGGCGCAGTTCACCGCCGAGCTCGACCGGCGCGGGTCGAAGGTCCGCTTCGTCCAGGGCGACCTACACGAGCCGGCGACGATCGCGCAGATCGGCCGCCACGACGTCGTCTGGTGCTCAGGCGTGCTGTACCACGCGCCGCACCCGCTGCTGACGCTCGAGCGCCTGCGCGAGCTGACCGGGCGCACGCTGCTGCTCGCGACGGAGACCGTCGCCGAGACACCGGGCCGGCGCAACACCTGTGTCATCGCGCCAGGGCGAGACGAGCACCCCAACGCCGAGCCCGCGAACGGACCCGCTCAGGGGTTCGGCCCCTGGTACTGGGGCATCTCGCCGTCGGCGCTGCGAACGATGCTGGCGCTGTCGGGCTTCGAGGTCGTCGAAGTGCACCGCACGCCGTTTCACGTGACGGTCGTCGCCCGCTGAAACGCGCCTTGCGGCGCTTGTCGCGGACGCACACGCATGCGAACATGTGTTCGCATGACGGAGCCGACGATCCTGCACGCCGATCTCGACGCGTTCTTCGCGTCGGTCGAGCAGCGCGACGATCCGCGGCTGCGCTCGCAGCCGGTGATCGTCGGCGGCGGCGTCGTGATGGCCGCCAGCTACGAGGCGCGCGCGTTCGGTGTGCGCTCGGCGATGGGCGGCGGCCAGGCGCGCCGGCTGTGTCCGCAGGCGATCGTCGTCAAGCCGCGTCTTCAGGCCTACGTCGAGGCGAGCCGGGCCGTCTTCGCGATCTTCGACGAGACGTCGCCGATCGTCGAGGCGGTGTCGATCGACGAGGCGTTCCTCGACGTGCGCGGGCTGCGGGAGATCTCGGGCTCGCCGCGCGAGATCGCGACGCGCCTGCGCCGCACGGTGCGCGAGCAGGTCGGCCTGCCGATCACCGTCGGCGTCGCGACGACGAAGCTGCTCGCGAAGGTCGCCAGCAACGTGGCCAAGCCCGACGGGCTGCTCGTCGTGGCGCCCGAGGAGGAGCTCGACTTCCTGCATCCGCTGCCGGTCGAGTGCCTGTGGGGCGTCGGGCGCGCGACGGCGCGCAGGCTGCACGCCGGCGCCATCACGACCGTCGGCGACCTCGCGCTGGCCGGCGAGCCGGCGCTGATCGCGCTGCTGGGCCGCGCGTCGGGTCGCTACCTGCACGGCGCCGCGTATAACCGCGACATGCGCCCGCTGCGCACGACCCGCCGGCGGCGCTCGGTCGGCTCGCAGCGCGCGCTCGGTCGGCCGGTGACGTCGGCCGCGCAGCTCGACGCCGCGCTCGTCGCGCTCGTCGACCGGGTCACGCGACGGATGCGCCGCGCGGACCTCGCCGGGCGGACGGTCGTGCTGCGGCTGCGCTTTGCGGACTTCACCCGGGCCACGCGCTCGCGCACCCTCGCCCGCGCGACGGCCGCCACGGTGCCCGTGCTGTTCACGGCGCGCGCGCTGATGTCGGATGCCAGACCGTTGATCGAGCCCCGTGGCCTGACGCTCGTCGGCATCACGATGGGCGGCATCGAGCGCGACAGCGGCCAGCTCGTGCTGCCGCTGGACGGCCCTCGAGGCGGCGCGCTCGACGCGGCCCTCGACGACGTCCGCGAGCGCTTCGGCACCGCGGCGATCACCCGCGCGGCGCTGCTCGGCGCCGATCGCGAACTGTCGGCGTGGCTGCTGCCGGGCGACGCGCCGGAGGACCAGATGACCTGAGGTCAGCGCAGCTTGTTGCCCAGGTGCAGCGTGTAGGTCGAGCCGGGCAGCGGCGGGGGATCGGGAACGCCGATTGCCACGCCGACGCCCGCGTAGCGGTAGACGGCCCGCAGCATGTTCGCCTTGTGCCCCGGGCTGTCGATCCATGCCTGCACGACCACCGCAGCGGTTCCATCGGCGTCCCAGCCCAGGTTCTCGCCCGCTGACTTCCCTGTGTAGCCGACCTTCCTGAGGCGCCCCGTCAGGTCCACGCCGCCCGGGCTCACGTGGTCGAAGTACCTGCGCCGCACCATGTCCTGCGAATGGGCGGCGGCGGAGCAAGGTTCCACGCCCATGTCTCACAAATTCGTGCATCGCCCGGCGGCGGCCGGCGCCGCGGCCGCCGGGCCCGTGTGTTCAGCCCGGCTGCGCCTGTGCCGGCCTCGTGCCGAGCTTGACCGTCAGCGTGCGCTCGTCGCCGCCGCGGCGCACCCCGACCTTCACCTCCTGCCCCGGCCGCAGGCCCGTGATCGCCGCGGAGACGTCGCTCGACCCGGCGACGGCGCGGCCCGCGATCGACACGATCCGGTCACCAGGCCGCAGGCCGCCGGCCGCGGCCGGCCCGCCGGGCACGACGGCGCCGACGACGGCGCCGGTACCGGTCTCGGCATCGCCGCTCTCCACGCCGAGGTAGGCGCGCTTGATCTCCTTGCCGCTCTTCAGCTGCGGCAGGATCTGCTTCGCCGTGTCGATCGGGATCGCGAAGCCGACGCCGCTGTTGGCCTGCGTCGAGGTCGCGATCTGCGCGTTGATGCCGACGACGCGGCCGCTCGCGTCGAGCAGCGGGCCGCCGGAGTTGCCGGGGTTGATCGCGGCGTCGGTCTGCACGACGCCGTCGATCGAGAAATCGTTCGGCGCGTTGATCGAGCGCTCGAGCGCAGAGATGACGCCGGTCGTCAGCGTGCCCTCCAGCCGGAACGGGCTGCCGATCGCGATCGCCGGCTGCCCGACCTTCAGCGCGCTCGACGAGCCGAGCGCGAGCGGCCTCAGCTCGCGGCCGGCGGGATCGATCTTCAGCAGCGCGAGGTCCGTCGACGGGTCGACGCCGACGACGCGCGCGGCAACGGGCGCGCCCTCCTCGAAGCGCACGCGCACGGTCTGGGCGCCGTCGACGACGTGGTCGTTGGTGAGGATGTGGCCCTCGCGATCGATCACGAAGCCTGACCCCGAGCCGGAGCCCTGGGCGCCGGACACGACGACGGACACGACGCCGGGGCTGACGCGCTCGTACAGCGCGGAGACGTCGGTGGCGCTGCGCGCCGGGGCGGCCGCCGCCGCCGGCGCCTTCGATGAGGACCCCGCGGCGGAGGGGGAGACCGCGGCGGCTCCGGACGGAGCGTTCGATGAGGACGAGAACGCGCCGCCGATGGCAAGGCCCGTGAGCGGGAGAGCGATGACGAGCGCGCCGAGCAGGCCGGCGAGAAAATGAGACCGAGAAGAGCGGGTGGGCATGACAGCCAGTTCACCGTCGATCGCTGAATCGCAGCTCACCCGCACGTAAGAACAACGCGAGAGCGCGGCCTACGCGGCATCCTGGCGCAAGTACCCTTGCCACATGGCCACCGAAGAGCGCTCCACCGTCGCCCCGATCGTCGGCCCGGACGATCCGCGGCGCTTCACCGACTCGGGCATCGAGGTGCAGGCGCGCTACGACGCCGGCGACCTCCCCGCCGAGCCCGAGCTCGGCGCGCCCGGCGACTTTCCGTACACGCGCGGCGTGCATCCCGAGATGTACCGCTCGCGGCCGTGGACGATGCGCCAGTACGCCGGCTACGCCTCTGCGAAGGAGACCAACGAGCGCTATAAGTACCTGCTCGCGCACGGCTCGACCGGCCTGTCGATGGCGTTCGACCTGCCGACCCAGCTCGGCCTGGATTCCGACGACCAGCGCTGCCTCGGCGAGGTCGGGCGCACCGGCGTCGCGATCGACACGATCGACGACATGCGCCTGTGCTTCGACGGCATCCCGCTGGACTCCGTCTCGACGTCGATGACGATCAACGCGCCCGCCGCCGTGCTGCTGAGCCTCTACACGCTCGTCGGCGAGGAGCAGGGCGTCGACACGACGGCGCTGCGCGGAACGACCCAGAACGACATCCTCAAGGAGTACATCGCGCGCGGGAACTTCATCTACCCGCCCGAGGGCTCGATGCGGCTGACGACCGACCTGTTCGCCTACTGCAAGCAGCACGTCCCGCGCTGGAACACGATCTCGATCTCCGGCTATCACTTCCGCGAGAAGGGCTGCTCGGCGGTTCAGGAGATCGCCTTCACGCTGTGCGACGCGATCGCCTACGTGCAGGCGGCGCTGGATGCCGGCCTCGAGGTCGACGAGTTCGCGCCGCGACTGGCGTTCTTCTTCAACGGCCACAACAACGTCTTTCAGGAGGTCGCGAAGTTCCGCGCCGCCCGCCGCATGTGGGCGCACATCATGCGCGACCGCTTCGGCGCACAGGACCCGCGCTCGCTGAAGCTGCGCTTTCACACGCAGACCGGCGGCGTCACGCTGACCGCCCAGCAGCCGCAGAACAACGTCGTGCGCGTCGCGCTGCAGGGCTTCGCGGCCGTCTGCGGCGGCACCCAGTCGCTGCACACCAACGGCTACGACGAGGCGCTCGCGTTGCCGAGCGAGCGCGCGGCGAAGATCGCGCTGCGCACGCAGCAGGTCATCGCGCACGAGTCGGGGGCGACGGACACCGTCGACCCGTTCGCGGGCTCGTACTACGTCGAGGCGCTGACAAACGAGATCGAGTCGCGCGCCTACGAGCTGATCGCGAAGGTCGACGAGCTCGGCGGCTCGGTCAACGCGATCGAGTTCATCACCAACGAGATCGACGAGTCCGCCTGGGGCTACCAGGAGCGCTACCGCCTCGAGCAGGACATCGTCGTCGGCGTCAACAAGTACGAGGAGGACGCGATCGAGGTCGAGGACATCCTGCGCGTCGATCCGGAGTCCGAGCGCGACCAGCTCGACCGCCTCGAGGCGTTCAAGGCCGACCGCGATCACGACCTCGTCGCGCGCCGCCTGGAGCAGGTGCGCGAGGCCGCGCGCGGCAGCGAGAACCTTGTCGATCACATCCGCGTGGCGCTCAAGGACCGCTGCTCGATGGGCGAGGTCTGCGCCGCGATGGGCGACGTGTTCGGCAAGTACAAGCCGCGCGGCTGACGAGGCGGCGGCGCCCGCTCAGCGCGAGCAGGCGATGTGGTGCTTGATCTGCACGTCCGTCCCCTCCGCGGTGCCGTCCTCCGAGAGCCTCGCGCGGACGGCGTCGTCAGCCGCCGTCCTGCTCTCCCGATACGACGCGCCCGCGACGCTCCACCCCTCGAGGTCGGGGCTGTAGGCGGTCCAGCCGTCACCGTGGGTGTTGCAGTGCAGTACGCGGATCGTCGTCATCTTGGGCTCTGCGGAGCGTAACCGGGCGTTCGACGTCGCGGGCGGCGTCTTGCAAGCGGTCGCAATCGGGGGCCGTCCGGCAGGAGTCGCGCGAGCCTGGCCGAACCTCACGCCCATGCAGCGTTCCACGGTTCGACGTCGCCTCTTCACGCTCCGCCCGGCGCTCTCGACACAGCTCACGGAGGACGTGCTCGACCGCCTTGGCGAGGACGGCGAGATCCGGATCACCCGTCTCAACAACGAGACCACCGTCGCCTGGGAGGGCGACCGCGTCAGCGGCACGGTGGAGCTCCCGACGAGGCGCGGCGGTATTCCGGGACCGCCGCCGCCGATGCCCGACCCGAGCCCGCCGAGTCCGGGCCCGCAACCTGGTCCACCCGCGCCGGGCCCCGATCCAACGCCTGGGCCGGGGGGGCCAGATCCTCGCCCGGCGCCCGAACCGCCGAGCCCGGCCCCGACGCCACCGGCCCCGCAGATCGTCGCGCACCCCTCGCTCGACGGGATGCACACGGTCGCGATCCTCGCCGACATGCTCGACGAATTCGTCGTAGGGCGCCGCCGGCCCGACTCTCGAGACTGACCCGGCCAGAGCCTCGTCGCGGACCTATCCCCGCGGCGAGGCGCGTGCCGCTCGACACATGATGCAGCCGCCGCGAAGCGAGATGAGGCCGCCGCTGCCGCGTCAGCCGGCCGGGGCGCGCGCCGAGCGCGCTGGCCTACCATCGGGCGCCATGTCCAAGCGCACCAAGCACCCCGCGACCGCCGAGCAGAAGCTCGCCCAGCTCGCCAAGCTGCGCGAGTCGGCCGGCCGCGTCACGGGCGAGAGCGAGCGCAAGCAGCACGACCGCGGCCGCTACACCGCACGCGAACGCGTCGAGAAGCTGCTGGACCCCGGCAGCTTCCAGGAGCTCGACACCTTCACGCGCCACCGCACGCACGACTTCCAGATGCAGAAGAAGCGTCCCTGGGGCGACGCGGTGGTCACGGGACACGGCACGATCGACGGCCGCCGCGTCTGCGTGTTCTCGCAGGACTTCACGATCTTCGGCGGCTCGCTCGGCGAGGTCATGGCCGAGAAGATCTGCAAGGTCATGGACCTCGCGGCGAAGATCGGCTGCCCCGTGATCGGCATCAACGACTCCGGCGGCGCGCGCATCCAGGAGGGGGTCGTCTCGCTCGGCGCCTACGGCGAGGTCTTCGTGCGCAACGTGGACTGCTCCGGCGTGATCCCGCAGATCAGCCTGATCATGGGGCCGTGCGCCGGCGGCGCGGTCTACTCGCCCGCGATCACGGACTTCATCTTCATGGTCAAGCAGACCTCGCACATGTTCATCACCGGCCCCGACGTGATCCGCACGGTCACCGGCGAGAACGTCGAGTTCGAGGAGCTCGGCGGCGCGATGACCCACAACACGACCTCCGGCGTCGCGCACTTCGCCTGCGAGGACGAGGACGAGTGCCTGCAGGACACCCGCTACCTGCTGAGCTACCTGCCGTCCAACAACCTCGAGACCGCGCCGCGCGTGATGCCGACGGACGACCCGGCGCGGATGGACGCCGAGCTCGACAGCGTCGTGCCGGCCCAGCCCAACAAGGCCTACGACATGCGCGAGATCGTGCGACACATCGTCGACGACGGCGAGTTCTACGAGGTGCACGAGCACTATGCCACGAACGTCGTCTGCGGCTTCAGCCGCCTCGACGGCTTTGCCGTCGGCATCGTCGGCAACCAGCCCGCCAGCATGGCCGGCGTGCTGGACATCGACGCGAGCGTCAAGGCCGCGCGCTTTGTGCGCACGTGCGACGCCTTCAACGTGCCGCTGCTGACGCTCGTCGACGTGCCCGGCTTTCTGCCCGGCACGACGCAGGAGTGGGGCGGCATCATCCGCCACGGCGCGAAGCTCCTGTACGCCTTCACCGAGGCGACGGTTCCGAAGATCACGGTCATCACGCGCAAGGCCTACGGCGGCGCCTACGACGTCATGGCCTCCAAGCACCTCGGCGCGGACTTCAACTTCGCATGGCCGACCGCGGAGGTCGCCGTGATGGGCCCCGAGGGCGCGGTCAGCATCATCTACAAGCGCGACATCGCCGGCTCCCCGACACCGGAGGAGCGCCGCGAGAAGCTCGAGGACGACTACCGGGCGCGCTTCGCCAACCCCTACTCGGCGGCCGAGCGCGGGTATGTCGACGACGTGATCGTCCCGCACGAGACGCGGCCGAAGGTCATCGCCGCGCTGCACGCGCTGCAGACCAAGCGGGCGCAGCCGCCAAAGCGCAAGCACGGCAACATCCCGCTGTAGTGGTCCGTCCCGTCTGGGGCCGGTGATGGGGCGCGCCGTGTGGCTGGTGATCCTCGCGGGCGCCGCGCTGCGCTTTGCGACGCTCGACGCACAGAGCCTGTGGTTCGACGAGGCGATCACTGCGCAGCTACTGCGGTTGGACCTGTTCGGGCTGCTGCACGCGATTCCCGACAGCGAGTCCACGCCGCCGCTGTACTACCTGCTCGGATGGACCTGGAGCCACGTCTTCGGGACGGGCGAGGCCGGCCTGCGCTCGCTGCCGGCACTGCTCGGCAGCGCGACGATCGGCGTCGTGTGGGCGCTCGGCCGGCGCCTGGGCGGCGACCGCGCCGGGCTGATCGCGGCGGGGCTCGTCGCGATCAACCCGATGCTCGTGTGGTTCAGCCAGGAGGCGCGGGCGTACTCGCTGCTGGCGCTGCTCGCGGCGCTGTCGGCGCTGCTGTGGCTGCGCGCGCTCGAGCAGCCGCGCGCGGTGGGGCGCGCCGCGCTGTGGTCGATCGTCGCCGCACTGGCGGTGGCGACGCACTACTACGCGATCTTCCTCGTCGCGCCACAGGCGCTGTGGCTCGTCTGGCGAGCGTGCGACGCGCGAGGGCGCGCCGCCGTGATCGCACCGCTCGGCCTCGCCCTCGCGGGGCTGGCACCGCTCGCGCTGTATCAGCGCGACAACGACAACGCGTCGTTCATCCGCGACAGCCCGCTGCTGACACGCGTCGCCCAAGTGCCCAAGCAGCTGCTCGTCGGCTACGACGGCCCGGCCGAGACGCCCCTGGCCGTGCTCTCCGTGCTGTTGCTGCTGATCGCCCTGCGCGGCGTCTGGCTGCTGGTCGCGCTCAGCGCGCGCGGCTATGCGCGCGAGGATGCGCTGCTTCTGGCGGGAATCGCCGGCGCGGCGCTCGCCCTGCCGCTGCTCGCGGCGCTCGCCGGCGAGGACCACCTCATCACGCGCAACCTGCTTGCCGTCGCACCGGTCGGCGCCGCGCTTGCGGGGGCGGGCCTGGCGACCCTCGGCGAGACGATGCCGTCCCTGGCGCGGGGCGCGCTGGCGGCCGCCTGCGCGATCGGCGTGACGACCGTGGCCGGCGTCGCCGTCGACCCTGCGCTGCAGCGCGACGACTGGCGCGGGGCGGTGCGCGCGCTCGGACACGCCGACGGCGAGCGGGTGCTCGTGGCGACGCCGGCGTCCGCGCTCGCGCCCGTGCGCTACTACCTGCCGAGCGCGCGCAAGCTCACCGTCCCCGTGCTGGTGACGTCGGAGATCGACTACATCGCGCTGCCGGAGCGCAGCCCCGGCGAGCGGCCCAAGCCCCCGCGCCCGGCACAGCCGCCACAGCCCATTCCCGGCATGGTGCCCGCAGGCCAGGCCCAGGCGCAGACGTTCACGGTGCTGCGCCTGCGTTCGCCCGCGGCGAAGGCGGTCGCAGCGGCCGAGGTCGTGGTCGGTCTCGACGGGAAGGCCGCGGCGATCCTGGTCGCGTCGCGGTAGGGCCCCCGCAAGCGCGCACCTGCGGCCGGCGCGACGCCGCCCTCGGTCAAACGTGACGCCTGCGTCATGTTGGTAGGCTCCGCCTGTCATGTCCTCGCGATCGCACGAATACGACTTCGACTGGATCGTCGTGGGCTCCGGCTTCGGCGGCAGCGTCTCCGCGCTGCGCCTGACCGAGAAGGGCTACAGCGTCGGGATGTTCGAGTCCGGCAGGCGCTTCGCCGACCACGAGTTTGCGCGCTCGACGTGGGACATCCGCCGCTACTTCTTCGCGCCGCGCCTGGGTCTGCGCGGGATCTTCCGGCTGTCGCTGTTCAAGGACGTCTCGATCATCAGCGGGGCCGGCGTCGGCGGCGGCAGCCTCGGCTACGCCAACACGCTCTACCGCGCCCGCGCGCGCTTCTACGAGGACTCGCAGTGGGCCGGGCTCGAGGACGACTGGCAGTCCGCGCTGGAGCCGCATTACGACGAGGCCGAGCGCATGCTCGGCGTCGCGACGGTCGCGACGAACGATCCCGCCGACGACATGCTGCTGCGCTTCGGCGAGCACATCGGCGTGCAGGACAGCTACTCCAAGACGCGCGTCGGCGTCTTCTTCGGCGAAGCCGGCGTGTCGGTCGAGGATCCGTACTTCGGCGGCGAGGGTCCGCGGCGCACGGGCTGCATCGGCTGTGGGCGCTGCATGGTCGGCTGCCCGACCGGGGCGAAGAACACGCTGCCCAAGAACTATCTGTGGTTCGCCGAGCGCGGCGGCACGAGGGTCGAGCCGGAGCGCACGGTGGTCGACATCCGGCCTGTCGGGGCGCAGGACGGCTCGGACGGCTATCGCGTGACGACGGAGCGCACGGGCGCCTGGCTGCGCAAGCAGCGCCGCGTGCACACCGCGCGCGGCGTCGTGCTGTCCGGCGGCGCGCTCGGCACGAACAAGCTGCTGCAGCGCTGTCGCCACAACGGATCGCTGCCGAACGTCTCGCCGCGCCTCGGCGAGCTCGTGCGCACGAACAGCGAGGCGATCCTGGCGGTCACGGCGCCGGACGACAGCGTCGACTACGGCAAGCGCGTCGCGATCAGCGGCTCGATCTTTCCCGACGAGAACACCCACATCGAGACCGTCAGCTACGGCCAGGCGGGCGATGCGATGAGCCTGCTGCACACGCTGCTGGTGGGCGACGGCACGAAGGTCACGCGCCCGCTGAAGTTTCTCGTTGCGGTGCTGCGCCATCCGCTGCAGTTCGCGCGCCTGTTCGACCCGCGCCACTGGTCGCGGCGCACGATCATCCTGCTCGTCATGCAGACGCTCGACAACGCGATCGCGCTGCGCCCGCGCCCGGGCCGCTTCGGCGCAATGCGCCTGCAGACCGAGCAGAACCCCGACAAGCCGGTTCCGACCTTCATCCCGGTCGCCAACCAGGCCGCGGAGTGGATCGCCAAGCAGATCGGCGGCGTCCCGCAGAGCTCGCTGATGGAGGCGATCGCGAGCATCCCGACGACCGCCCACATCCTCGGCGGAGCGGTCATCGCGCGCTCGCCCGACGAGGGCGTCGTCGATGACCGCCACCGCGTCTTCGGCTACGAGAACCTGCTCGTCTGCGACGGCTCGGTCGTGCCCGCGAACGTCGGCGTGAACCCCAGCCTGACGATCACCGCGCTCGCCGAGCGGGCGATGAGCTTCATCCCCGACGCGCGCGCCGCCGCCGCCGACGGCGCCGCTGATCCCGCGCTCGTCGCCTGAACCTGCCACGAGCGACCCGGGAGGCCGGTTAGGCTGGGTCTCGTGGCCACCGAACGCATCAAGAAGCAGACGCTTCCCGAGCGCCTGAAGAGCCAGCGCGAGCGTCACAGACAGCGGCCCAAGCCGGTCCGCCTGCTCTACATCGTGGCCGGCTTCACGATCCTCGTCGCCGGCTTCGTGATGCTGATCGTTCCGGGTCCGGCGTTTGTCGTCATTCCGATCGGACTCGCGTTGCTGTCGCTGGAGTTCGTCTGGGCCGAGCGGCTGCTCGACGTGGCGATCGAAAAGGGCGAGGCGGCGAAGCGCAAGGCGCGCGCGACGTCGACGCGCGAGCGCGTGCTGACACTCGTCGCCGCGCTGCTCGCTGCCGCGGCCGTGGTCGTGTGGGGGATCTGGGGTGACATCCCGATCCTGCCGGTCTGATGCGCTGACGCGCGCAAACGCTTCCACGAACGGTGGTGAGGTGCGACGATGCGCGCATGAAATTCCTGCGTCGCACCAAAGACGGGTCGTCCCCGGAGGGCGGCCAGTCGGAGCACGTCCCGGTCGCAGACGGCGAGCTCGAGCCGATCATCGGCGACCTGGCGGGCATGGTGATCGAGAGCCTGACCGAGGTGTCTCTCCCGCCCCCCACGCTGGAGCTCCTGCAGGTCGGCCTGCCGTACATCACGCAGCGCGAATGCTCGACCGAGGCGGTGATCGCCGGTCAGACCGCCGCCCGGCTGGGCTACCTGTCGCGCTCGGCGGAGTTTGCGACCTTCGAGGAGGCGCGCGCGGCCGACGACGATCTGCTTGCGACGCTGAACAACATGCTGGAGACCGCGGACGCGGAGGGATCGCCGATCGACGACGTCATGGCGGAGCTCGCTGCCGAGATGGCGACCGCCGAGTCGATCGACCCGCCGTCGTACGAGTCCGGCCCGTCGTGGTCGATCCCGGGGCTTGATGGCGACGCTCGCGGCAGCCTGCGCCAGCGGATGCTGTCGGGCATGCAGTGTCCCTCGGACCTCCCGAGCGACGACCTTCAGCGCACGTGGAAGTACGGCTACTTTCTGCGTGTTCTCGACGAGCTCGTCTACGAGGAGGACGAGGAGGGATAGGTCGCGCCGCGGTGCGCGACGGCGAGCGGCTACAGCCGCAGCGTCCCGGACGCCACGCGGCCGTCCCGCGCCGCCTCCAGCGCGGCGATCGCGACCGCGAGGTCCTGGATCGCCAGACCGGTCGAGTCAAACAGCGTGACCGCCGCCGGCCCGCTGCGCCCGCTCGCCTCGCCCGCCAGCACGGCCCCCAGCGGCGTGACCATCTCGCGCATGATGAAGCCCGCCGCGACGGCGCCGGCGAGCTCGCCGCCATGTGACGCCTGCTCCCACTCGTCGCAGTACAGCTCGCACCCCCGCACCGCCACGAGGCTCGCCTCGGCCTTGCCCGAGCCGTCGGCGCCGAGCATGTTGAGGTGCTGGCCGGCGTGCAGGGCGTGCTCGTCGACGACGATCTCTGCGCCCGGTGTCACGCAGCAGACGACATCGCAGGCGAGCGCCGCGGCGAGGTCGCCCGCGCTCCAGCCGAGCTCGGCCGCCAGCGCCTCGGCGGCCTCGGCGCGCGGGTCAGCGCAGACGCCGGGGCCGTAGCCGGCGGCGGCCATGCAGCGCGCGACCCACGCGCCGTTGAGTCCGCAGCCGACGATGCCGACGCTCGTCGCGCCCGGACCTGCCAGGGCGAGCGAGGCCACGGCGGCGACCGCGCCCGTGCGCAGCGCCGTCACCGCCGGCGCGTCGAGCAGCGCCAGCGGCAGGCCGGTGCGCGCGTCGGACAGGCAGACGACGCCGTTGACCGTCGGCAGGCCGCGCGCGGGGTTGTGAGGAAACGAGGTGATCCACTTCAGCAGCGCAAAGCCGCCGCCGAGCGCGGGCATCGCGCGAAAGTCGCCGTAGGGCGGGCTCTGGACATAGACCTTCGCGGGCATCGTCCAGTCACCGCGATGATGCTGCAGGAAGGCGTCGCGCGTGGCGGCGATCGCGTCCGCCGGGGAGACCGCGGCGAGGACGGTTTCATGGTCGAGAACCGAGAGATCGGGCACGCGCGATCAGGCTAGCGACCTGCTCCCACGAGCTGGCGCGCATCAATTCCTGAATGCCGACCCGGATTAGGCTGTATCATCCGCGCCTCTCGTTCGCCACCACGGAGTCCTGACGCCCATGGAGCCCAGCTCGACCGCCGGCCGCCAGGGAACACTCGAGAACCCCGAGGTTCGCGAGGATGTTCCCGGCTACATCATCCCGATCATCCAGCGCGAGTTCGACGACTTCGACACGGAGTCCCAGCGCTACCTGCGCGACGAGATCGAGGAGACGGAGTTCATCAAGTTCCGCCTCAAGCAGGGCGTCTACGGCCAGCGCCAGGCGGCCGTGCAGATGATCCGCGTGAAGCTGCCCTTCGGCGGCATTACCCCGGAGCAGCTCGACGCCTTCGCCGACGTCGTGGAGAAGTACGTGCCGCTGAACAAGGGGCACATCACGACGCGCCAGAACATCCAGCTGCACCATGTGCCGCTGCCCGACGCCGCCGCCGCGATCCGTGAGCTGTCGGATTGCGGCCTGTCCTCGCGCGAGGGCTGCGGCAACACCGTTCGCAACGTCACCGGCGATCCCTGGGCCGGCGTCTGCGACGACGAGGTCTTCGACCTCACCCCCTATGCCGGCGCCTACGTGCGCTATTTCGTGCGCCATCCGACGACCCAGATGATGCCGCGCAAGATCAAGACGGCGTTCGACGGCGCGCCGAGCGCCGACCGCTCGCTGACCGGCATCCACGACATCGCCTTCCTGGCGCGCGAGCGCGACGGCGTACGCGGCGTCGAGGTGCGCGTCGGCGGCGGCACGTCGATCATGCCGCGCATCGCGCCGACGCTGTACGAGTTCGTCGGCCTCGACGACGGCGAGTACCTGAAGGTCGCCGAGGCCTGCTTTCGGATCTTCGACCGCCAGGACTTTCTGCGCGTCAACCGCGCCCGCGCCCGCATCAAGGTCCTTGTCGACAAGGTCGGCATGGACAAGTTCCGCGAGATGGTCGACGAGGAGCTTCAGGGCGACTGGGTCGCCGAGCGCCACTTCGACGTCGCCGGCCTGCGCTTCGACGTCGACGAGGAGGCGCTCGCGCCGGGCGCGCCCGCGGTCTTCGCGTCTCCGAACGGCGACCTCTCCGAGTATGAGCGCTTCGTCGCCGACAACGTCCTGCCCCAGCGCCAGCACGGCTTCTCGACCGTGCACGTGAAGGTCACGCGCGGCGACCTGACGCCCGAGCAGTTCCGTGGCATCGCCGAGATCATGCGCACGTACACCGGCGGCTTCATGCGCACGACCGTGCACCAGAACTTCCTGCTGCGCTGGGTGCGCGACGAGACCGTCTACGAGGTCTGGCAGGCGCTGCACGCGCTGGACCTCGCCGACACGGGGCCCGACACGGTCACCGACGTCGTCTCGTGCCCCGGCACGGACTCCTGCAAGCTCGGCATCACGTCGTCGATGGGCCTGAACGCCGCGCTCCAGGAGCGCCTGGAATCGATGCAGATCACCGATCCGCTGACGCGCGCGATCCACATCAAGATGAGCGGCTGCCCGAACGGCTGCAGCCAGCATCACATCGCGAACATCGGCTTCTACGGCGCGTCGATCAAGGTCGGCGAGCACACGATCCCGGCGTACGTCGCCCACATCGCCGGCAACTTCGAGGGCGGCGACATCGTCTACGGCACGCGCCTGAAGGTCCGCCTGCCGGCCAAGCGGATCCCCGACGCCGTCGAACGCTGGCTGCGCTGGTACGAGGCCGAGCGCGAGGACGGCGAGGGCTTCAACGACTTCGCGGGCCGCGTCGGCGCGAAGGCCTTCGAGGACAAGGTCCGCGAGCTGTCGCTGCCCGTCGAGTTCAACCTCGAGACGATGAACACGTTCATCGACTGGAGCCGCGACGTCCCGTTCGCCGTCGTACGCGGCGAGGGCGAGTGCGCGGTCTAGAACCCCCGACCGGCGTCGCGGGGTCTCTGACCGAGACCCTGCGGCTGGCGGCCGCCCACGAGCGGCTCGTCTTGCTGTGCTCGTTTCAGAAGGAGGAGTCGGTGATCCTCGACGAGCTGCTGCAGATCGCGCCGCACGTGCGCGTCGTGACGATCGACACCGGCGTGCTGTTCGCGCAGACGCTCGACACGTGGCGGCGCTTCGAGCAGCACTACGGCCTCCGCGTCGAGGTGCAGGAGGCGAAGTCGTCGGTCTGGACCGGCCCAGAACACTGCTGCGGCTCGCAGAAGGTCGCAGCGCTCAACCGCGCGCTCGACGGCGCGGACGCGTGGATCACGGGGCTGCGCCGCGAGCAGGGGCCGACGCGCGCGGCGACGAACCTCGTCGAGGTTGACAACAATCGGGGCGCGATCGCGAAGTACTCGCCGCTCGCGCACTGGACCGAGCGCGACCTGTGGACGCGCATACACGAGCGCGGCCTGCCGTATCACCCGCTGCACGACGCGGGCTACGAGTCGATCGGCTGCGCGCCGTGCACGAACCCCGGCAGCGGTCGTGCCGGGCGCTGGGCGGGCACGGACAAGACCGAGTGCGGGCTGCACGCGTAGATGGCCTCCGCGACGAAAGCCAACTGATGGACCCGCTGGTCATCGCCTTCGGCTTCGGCGTCGGCATCCTGATCGGACTCACCGGCATCGGCGGCGGGTCGCTGATGACGCCCCTGCTCGTGCTGTTCGCGGGCGTTCCGCCGGTCGTCGCGATCGGCACCGACCTCGCCTACGGCGCCGTCACGAAGACGCTCGGCGGCTGGCGGCACCTGCGCAAGGGCACCGTCGACCTCGGCGTGTCGAAGTGGCTGGCGGTCGGCAGCGTGCCCGGCGCGCTCGTCGGCGTGTGGCTGCTCGGCGCCCTTCAGGCCGCCTTCGGCCGCAGCTTCGAGCCCACGCTGCTGATCGCGATTGCGATCGCGCTGCTGATCGTCTCGCTGACGATCCTCGGGCGGGCGCTGTTCATGCCCAAGCTCGTCGCGCGCGAGAAGGACGCGATCGAGCAGACGCGGCGCACGAAGGTGACGGCGGTGGGCATCGGTGCCGCGCTCGGGCTGATCCTCGGCGTGACGTCGGTCGGCAGCGGCGCGCTGATCGGTCTCGCGCTGATCCTCGTCTTCAAGCTCACGCCGCACCGCGTGGTGGGTACCGACGTCTTTCACGCCGCGATCCTGCTGTGGGCGGCCGGCCTCGCGCACATCGCCAGCGGCAACGTCGACTTCCTGCTGATGGCGACGATCCTCGCCGGGTCGCTGCCGGGCGTGCTCGTGGGCACCGCGCTGATCACCCACGTTCCGGCAACCGGCCTGCGCCCGGCGCTGGGCTGCGTGCTGCTCGGATCGGCGCTCGGCGTGCTGTCGAAGGCCGGGGTCGACGTGCCGCCGGCGGCGCTGATCGGCGTACCGCTGGCGGTGGGGCTGTTCGCTTACGCGCTCGAGCGCGGACGGCGCTTGCGCCGCGTGTCCAGCCACGAGGCGGAGGTTGTGGCGGCATCACCGCGCGACTGACGCACCTGCAGGAGCTCGAGTCCGAGGCGATCCACGTCATGCGCGAGGTCGCGGCCGAGCTGTCGCGTCCCGTCCTGCTGTTCAGCGGCGGCAAGGATTCGATCGTGCTGCTGCGGTTGGCGGAGAAGGCGTTTCGCCCGGGCCGCTTCCCGTTCCCGCTCATGCACGTCGACACCGGCCACAACTTCCCCGAGGTCATCGAGTTCCGCGACCGCCGCGTGGCGGAGCTCGGCGAGCGGCTGATCGTCGCGTCGGTGCAGGAGTCGATCGACGCCGGCCGCGTCAAGGAGGAGACCGGGCCGCGCGCGTCGCGCAACCGCCTGCAGACGACGACGCTGCTCGACGCCATCGAGCAGCACGGCTTCGACGCCGCCTTCGGCGGGGCGCGACGCGACGAGGAGCGCGCGCGGGCCAAGGAGCGGATCTTCTCGTTTCGCGACGACTTCGGCGGCTGGGATCCGAAGAACCAGCGCCCGGAGCTGTGGTCGCTGTACAACGGGCGCATCCGTCGCGGGGAGAGCGTGCGCGTGTTTCCGATCTCCAACTGGACCGAGCTCGACGTCTGGGAGTACATCGCCGAGGAAGCGCTCGAGGTGCCGTCGATCTACTTCGCCCACGAGCGCTCGGTCTTTGCCCGCGACAAGATGCTCTACGCGGTGTCCGAGGCCGTCGAGCTGTCCGATGGCGAGGTGCCGTTCACGACGTCCGTGCGCTATCGCACCGTCGGCGACATGAGCTGCACCGGGGCGGTCGAGTCGACCGCCGCCGACCTCGGATCGGTCGTCGCGGAGATCGCCAAGACGCGCATCACCGAGCGCGGCGAGACGCGCGCCGACGACCGCGTGAGCGAAGCGGCCATGGAAGACCGCAAGATCGCCGGCTACTTCTGATGGGGCTCGCAGCCGCGGACCTCATGCGCCTGGCGACCGCCGGCTCCGTCGACGACGGCAAGTCGACGCTCATCGGGCGCCTGCTGCTGGATTCCAAGCAGGTGCTCACCGACCAGCTCGAGCACGTCGAGGAGGCGTCGCGACGTCGCGGCGGCGACGTCGACCTGTCGCTGCTCGTCGACGGCCTGCGCGCCGAGCGCGAGCAGGGCATCACGATCGACGTCGCGTACCGCTACTTCGCGACCGCTCGGCGGACCTTCATCATCGCCGACACCCCCGGCCACGTGCAGTACACGCGCAACATGGTCACGGGCGCCTCGACGGCCGACCTCGCCGTGATCCTCGTGGATGCCCGCAAGGGCGTGCTGGAGCAGTCCAAGCGCCACGCCTACATCTCGTCGCTGCTCGGCATCCCCCACATGGCCGTCTGCGTCAACAAGATGGACCTCGTCGACTTCGACGAGGAGATCTTCGATGCGATCGTGCGCGACTTCTCGGCCTTCGCCGCCGGCCTCGGCGTGCGCGACATCGCCTACCTGCCGATCAGCGCCAAGCACGGCGACAACGTCGTCGACCGCTCCGAGCGGATGCCCTGGTACGGCGGCGTGCCGCTGCTCGAGCACCTCGAGTCCGTCCAGGTCGCCGACGACCGCAACCTCGCCGACGTGCGGTTTCCCGTCCAGTGGGTCATCCGCGACCACGAGACCGACTACCGCGGCTACGCCGGCCAGGTCGCCGGCGGGATCCTACGCCCCGGCGACGCGGTCCAGGTGCTGCCGTCCGGCGCGACGTCGCGAATCGCGCGGATCGACACCTTCGACGGACCCGTCGAGGAGGCGTTCGCGCCGATGTCGGTGACGCTGCTGCTCGAGGACGAGATCGACATCTCTCGCGGCGACCTGGTCTGCGCGGTCGACGGGGCGCCGGAGCTCGAGCGCGAGGTCGAGGCGACAGTCTGCTGGATGACCGACGCGCCGCTGCGCGCGGGCGCGAGGTACGCGATCAAGCACGCGACGCACGCCGCACGGGCGTCCGTCGGCTCCGTCGTCGACCGCGTGGACGTCCACACGCTCGAGTCCGACGCGGGCGCCGACGAGCTCGCGCTCAACGACATCGGCCGCGTGCGCCTGCGCACGTCCAAGCCGCTGGCCTTCGATTCCTACGTGCGCAACCGCGCGACCGGCTCGTTCATCCTCATCGACGAGGCCACCAACGACACGGTCGGCGCGGGGATGATCTGCTGAGCAAGGGGGGCGTCCTGGCCTGGGGTGCCAGGAGGCCTCTGGGCAGGACGGCACACGCGTCCGCGCGCGCGGGCGGTGGTAACGTCGCCGCCCCCCGGACCAGAGGAAAAGCCATGGAGACCGACGAATTTCTCGTCGTGGAGCGCAGCTACTGCGACGACGAGTCCAAGCTCTCGGTGGGGCTGGCCAACATCCGCGCCGACGTGCCGGACATCGAGGCCAACAAGGACAAGATCCTGCGGGCCGTGAGCATCTTCAAGGAGCGCGGCGTGAACATCGCCGTGTTTCCGGAGTTCTGCCTGTCGGGCTACTTCTGGGACGAGCGCGAGAAGTGTCTGCCCTACATGCACGACGCTGTCACCAAGAACCACACGGAGTGGATCGAGCGCGAGCTTCAGCCGCTGCTCGGCGACTCGCCGTCGTCGAACGTCGAGCTCGAGGCGATCGTGCTCAACAACCTCGTCGCCGCCGAGAAGCCCGACCGCTTCCTGAACCGCACGTTCGTCGTCGGCCGCGAGCGCGACTACCTCGCCGACGAGAACACCTACGACAAGGTCTTTCTGCCGGGCATCGAGAAGGACTACACCGACAGCGGCCGCGACGACCGCCTCGTGCTGAACACGCGCCACGGCCGGCTGGGGTTCACCACGTGCTACGACTACCTCTTCAGCGAGCTGCTGCGCGAGTACTCGATGGTGGAGGAGGTCGACGCGATCGTGCAGATCGCGTCGTGGCGGGCCGCCGGGCGCCGTGACTACCCGCGCATGAACCAGCGCACCGACCACTACTACGGCGAGCTGTGGGACTCCGTCATGCCGGCGTCCTCGGCCACCAACCAGTTCTGGACGATCGCCTGCAACGCCGTCGGCAACCACGGCGTGAGCGGCGTGCCGTTCTGGGGCGGCTCCGGCATCTGGGCGCCCTCCGGCATCTGCCTGATCCAGGCCTCGCACGTGCGCGAGGAGCTGGTGGTCGTGCACAACGTCGACATCGAGGGCGCCCGCGACTCCGAGAAGGACGACTTCGACTACGCCTTCGACTTCAAGCAGGTCTTTCGGCCGCTCGAGGGCGGCAAGACCTTCAGCCGCGACCTGTCCTGACCGGCCGAACCCCGAGAAGCCGGGGTGCCCGACGGCCTATGCGCCGAGGGCAGCCCCGGCCTTTGCGGCCGAGCTGAGCATCGGGGCCCACTTCTTGACGCTCGCGATGAAGTCCGTCCTCTTCTCCGCAGGGGTGCGATGTGACTTGGTGACCTTGGCCATCTCTGACTTGAACTTCTTCAGCTGCGACTGATCCCCGCCGAGACGCAGGCGGACTTCCGCGGCGAAGATCTCGAGGTCCTCGTCTCCCAGTTCTCTGACGAGAACGAGCCGTCGAGGACGATGGCGCACCGGTCTGCGTAGGTCTTGAGGATGTCCCGAACGAACGGGTCTTCGACGAGAACCTTGAAGCCCTTGTCGTCGGCCTCCAAGCCGTTCGCGGGCCACTTGAGGACCGCGCTGCGGAGCATCGCCTCCCGGTCATCGGCCGTCGCTACAGCAGATCGAACACCCGCAGCTCGATCTCCTTGGACTGCGATCCCAACGCCGGCCGAAAGAGCAACTCGCAGAGGTCCTCGAGGACAGCGCGCGATCGGGCGTCGTCGATGCCTTCCAGCCACGGTTGCGATGCAGCCACGCCGGAACTATCGCCGCACGCCGGCGGTGAGGCACATCGACCCTTGACGAAGGCGGACGACCATCGCCGTCGGTGCCGGCCCGAGGGCGCGGGCCGAACTCGCTCAGCTCACCGCCGCCGTGACCATGTGCCCCGCGACGTGCTCGGCGTCGCGAGCCACGCCGGCGAAGCGGCCGGAGCCCCACGTGTACAGCCACGGCAGGCCGAGCACGTACAGCCCGGGGGTCGCGCCGACGACGCCGCGCACGTGGTCGGGGTAGCCGGACTCGTTCAGAAACGGGACCTCGACCCACCCCCAGTCCGGCCGAAAGCCGGTGCACCAGACGACCGACGTGATGCCGGCCGCCTCGAGGTCCAGCGGCTCGGGCGGGCCGCCCGGCGGCTGCCACGCCGGCTCGTACACCGTCGGGCAGCCGGCGGCGACGATGCCGTGCTGCTCGATCCAGCGGTCGATGCCGGCGTTGATGTGCCGACGACGAGCACCGCGCCGTCGGGCAGCGCCGCGGGGGTGCGGTAGGCGTTGGAGTGCAGCTTCACGATGGCGTCCGGGATCGCCGCGTCGACCTTCGGCGGTGCCCACGGCGTGTGGTAGCCGCCGACCGCCACCACGACCTGCTCGGCCGTCAGCGGGCCGGCGGTCGTCGACAGCTCAAAGCCGGCATCCGGCGCGAGTGCGAGCCTCGTCACGGCGACGCCCTCGTACAGCGGCGGGTCGCGATCGTGTAGAAAGGCGTCGAGGTAGGCCGACACCTGGCCAGATTGCGCGGCGCCTGAGAGGACCGGCTGGCGGGTGGCTAGCCTGGAAGTCCATGAGCGTAGCTGCCCGCCCGCTGTTCGCGTTCGACAACTCCTACGTTCGTGACCTCGAAGGCCTGTATGTGCCGTGGCAGGCGACGCCGGCGCCTGCACCGCGGCTGCTCGCGCTCAACGCCGAGCTGGCCGCGGAGCTGAGTGTCGATGGCGAGGAACTGCGCGCACCCGACGGCGTCGCCATCCTCGCCGGCAACGCGGCGCCCGACGGCGCGTCGCCGGTGGCGCAGGCCTACGCGGGCCATCAGTTCGGCGGCTACGCGCCGCGCCTCGGCGACGGGCGCGCGCTGCTGCTCGGCGAGGTGCTCGACGTCCACGGCCGGCGCCGTGACCTGCATCTGAAGGGCTCGGGTCGCACGCCGTTCGCGCGCGGCGGCGACGGCAAGGCCGCCGTCGGCCCGATGCTGCGCGAGTACGTCATCGGCGAGGCGATGCACGCGCTCGGCATCCCGACGACCCGCGCACTCGCCGTCGTGGCGACCGGCGAGGAGGTCGTCCGGGAGACGCTGCTGCCCGGAGCGGTGCTCGTGCGCGTCGCGGCGAGCCACCTGCGCGTCGGCACGTTTCAGTACGCGGCGGCGGTCGGCGACGCAGACCTCGTGCGCCGTCTCGCCGACCACGCGATCGCGCGCCACCACCCGCAGGCGCTCGAGGCCGAGAACCCGTACCTCGCGTTCTACGACGCCGTCGTCGACGCGCAGGCGTCGCTGATCGCCTCCTGGATGCTCGTCGGGTTCGTCCACGGCGTCATGAACACCGACAACATGACGATCTCTGGCGAGACGATCGACTACGGCCCATGCGCGTTCATGGACGCTTTCGACCCCGACACCGTGTTCAGCTCGATCGATCACGGCGGGCGCTACGCGTACGGCAACCAGCCCGCCGCCGCGCAGTGGAACCTCGCGCGGCTGGGCGAGACGCTGCTGCCCCTGATCGGCGCCGAGGCGGACCCGGCAATCGCGGCGGCCGGCGGCGTGCTGGAGTCCTTCCCCGACCGCTACCACGGCTATTGGCGCCGCGGGATGCGCGCGAAGCTGGGGCTCGGCGGCGAGCGCGCAGAGGACGGCGAGCTGATCGGCGACCTGCTGGCGCTGGCGCGGGCGCAACGAGTCGACTTCAGCTCGTGCTTTCGAGCGCTGTCCGCGGCCGTGCGCGCAGACGCGCACCCTGCGCGCTCGCTGTTCGAGGAGCCTGCCGCCTTCGACGCGTGGTCGGAGGGTTGGCGGGCACGGTTGTCCGACCAGTCGTCCGACCCCTCCGCGATCGCGGACGCGATGGACCGCGTCAACCCGCGCTACATCGCGCGCAACCACCACGTGGAGGACGCGCTGGCCGCCGCGACCGACGGCGACCTGGGCCCGTTGGACCGTCTGCTCGACGTGCTCACCAAGCCATTCGACGAGCGACCCGGCCTGGAGTCCTTCGCCGGACCTGCACCGGCGAGCTTCGACGGCTCCTACCGCACGTTCTGCGGAACGTAGCTGCCCACGATGTCGGAGGGCCCGACGGCGGCGTAGTCTGCGCTGCGTGAACCGCCGCCCGCAGCTTCGGATCGTCGCGCCCGGCGCCTCGCCCGAGCAGGCCGCGGCCGTCGTCGCGGCGCTCGAGCAGCACATGCGCGACACGGCGCCTGCACCCGCCCGGCCGTCCGCCGCAGCGCCGGCGCCGTGGGCACGCACGGGACTGCTCGAGGCGACCGGGCATGCTCCGGGCATGTCCCCACAGTGGGGCGACCGCGGGCGCTGGAGCTGAGCGGCGATCGCCCACGCCGCGCCGCGGCCAAGCGGCGCGACCGCCCGCTAAGTGTCCGGCGCTCAACGGCCGATACCTCCAGAGTGGACTTCACAGACGAGTGCGGAGCGGTCGTTGACGAGCGCTTGGCGCCTGCCGGACTGACCCGGCTGCTCGGAAGCTACGGCGCCGGACGCGCCTCGGTACTCGCCATCGCCATGCTGCTGATCGTCGGCGGATGCGCCGTGTTCGTGCTCACGACCGCGCCACAGGTGACGCTCGGCCTCGCGTTCATCATCGCCGTCACGCTCGTCGCCTCGGAGTTCGGTACGCGCGCCGGCCTGCTGTGCGCCGCCGCCGCGATCAGCGCGATGTCGGCGATGACGCTCGTGGGCTTGGCGGACGAGAGCCCCGCGACGATCATGATGCGCTCGGCGGTGCTGCTGTTCCTGGCGCCGATCATCGGCCGCGCCAGCGAACGGGCCGCGAACAGCCGCCGGCTGCTCGAGCAGGTGCTCGAGGCGACGACCGACGCGATCTACGTCAAGGACCTCGAAGGGCGATACCTGCTCGTCAACAGCGCGACCGCGCAGCTCATCGGCCGTCGCGCCCACGAGGTCGTCGGGCGCACGAACTTCGAGTTGCTGCCGGACGTCGCCGAGCAGGTCGCCACCCACGACGGCGCGGTGCTGGACTCCGAGACGCCGTCCTCCTATGAGATCGGCGGACGCTTCGGCGACACCCGCTACCTGCTGTCGGTCACGAAGAGTCCGTTTCGCGACGCCACGGGCACGGCGATCGGGTCGCTGGGCATCGCGCGCGACATCACCGAGCAGCGCCGCCTGCAGGAGGAGAGCACGCGCTTCTTCGACCTTTCGGGCGACATGCTGTGCACCGTCGACTTCGACGGGCGCCTGCACCGCGTCAACGGCGAGTGGGAGAAGCACCTCGGCTGGAGCGCCGCCGAGCTGCTCGGCAGCTCGATCTTCGACTACGTGCCCGAGGAGGACCATCCGGCGATGTCCGAGGCCACGCGCGCGGCGCGCGTCGCCGGCGCCCCGGGCGCGCGACTGTCGACCCCGTGGCGCGCGAAGGACGGCTCGGAGCACCGCATCGCTTGGAGCCTGCGCACGGTCCACGAGGAGCGCACGGTCTACGCATCGGGCCGCGACGTCACGCAGGAGCGCCTCGCCGAGGAGGCGCTGGCCGGCAGCGAGCGCCGCTACCGGGCGCTCGTCGACGGCCTGCCGGGGACAGCGGTGTTTCTCGTCGACGGCGACCTGTGCCTGGAGTTCGCGGCAGGCCAGCCGCTGCACGACGGCGCGATCGCCCCGCGCGAGCTCATCGGCGAGCACGTCGGCCGGCTGCTGCCGGGGCCGCAGGATGCACAGCTCGCCGACGCCTGCGTGGCTGCGCTCGCCGGCGAGGAACGCAGCTTCGACAGCGTCTGCGCAGAGTACGGCTACGCGCTGTGGCTGCGCACGAGCCCGCTGCGCGGCGAGTCCGGGCAGGTCGGCGTGATGCTCATCGCCCAGGACATCCGCGAGCGCGTGGAGCGCGAGCGTGAGATCGGCGAGGCGCAGGAGCGGTTCCGGCGCGCCTTCGACGACGCGCCGATCGGGATGGCGGTGTCCACCCTCGAAGGGAAGTTTCTGGAGGTCAACCAGGCGCTGTGCGCGATCACGGGCTACCCGCCGCACGAGCTGGCGGGCAGGACGTTCTCGGAGATCACCCACCCCGACGACCTCGACGCCGACTTTGTCGTGATGTGGGGGCTGGTCAGCGGCGAGATCGATTCGTCGGCCGACGAAAAGCGCTACCTGCGGGCCGACGACTCGGTCGTGTGGGTCGCGCGCAGCGTCACGCTCGTGCGCGATGCCGACGGCAAGCCGCTGCACTATCTCGACCAGATCCAGGACATCACCGAGCGCCGGCACTTCGAGGGCGAGCTGCGCCACCTCGCCGACCACGATCCGCTGACCGGGCTGCTCAACCGCCGGCGCTTCGAGCAGGAGCTGGACCGTCACGTCGCCGAGGTCGACCGCTACGGGGCGCGCGGGGCCCTGATCGTGTTCGACCTCGACCACTTCAAGGACGTCAACGATGCCCTCGGCCACCCCGCCGGCGACGAGCTGATCCTGTCGGTCGCGGCGCTGCTGCAGGACCGCCTGCGCGAGTCGGACCTGCTCGCGCGGCTCGGCGGCGACGAGTTCGCCGTGCTGCTGCCGCACGCCGACGGGGAGGACGCCGCGCACGTCGCCGCGACGCTCGTGCAGGCGGTGCGCGAGGAGGCGAGAGTGGGCTCGGCCGCGCGTCCGCAGCGGATCACGACGAGCGTCGGCGTGGCGACGATCGGCCGTTCCGGGGCGAGCGGCGCGCAGCTGCTGATCGACGCCGATCTGGCGATGTATGACGCGAAGGAGGCCGGCGGCAACCGCTATGCCATGGCCGGACCCGGGAGCGCCTCCGCCGAGCGGGTTCGCGGGCGCGTGAGCTGGCTGCAACGCGTGCGCAGCGCACTTGACGACGACGGCTTCGTCCTGCACGCGCAGCCGATCCGCGACCTGCGCAGCGGCGAGGTCTCCCAGCACGAGCTGCTGCTGCGCATGCTCGGCGACGAGGGCGAGCTGATCGCGCCGGGGTTGTTTCTGCCGCTCGCCGAGCGTTCCGGGCTCGCGCCCCACATCGATCGCTGGGTGGCCGGCCGCGCGATCGAGCTGCTGGCATCCGACCCGGCGGGTCACGTCGCGTTGGAGGTCAACCTGTCGGGCGCCTCGCTCAACGACACGGAGCTGCTGCACGTCATCGAGACCGAGATCAAGCGCTGCGACGTCGACCCGCGACGCCTGATCTTCGAGATCACCGAGACGGCCGCCGTCGCCAACATCCCGCTCGCGCGGCGCTTCGCAGAGCGCCTGTCGCAGCTCGGCTGCCGCTTTGCGCTCGACGACTTCGGCGCGGGCTTCGGGTCCTTCTACTACCTCAAGCACCTGCCCTTCGACTACCTGAAGATCGACGGCGAGTTCGTCTCGGGCTGCCTGGGCAATCGCACCGACCAGCTTGTCATCGAGGCGGTCGTGCGGATCGCGCAGGGCCTCGGCAAGGAGACGATCGCGGAGTTCGTCTCGGACCCGCAGCTCGAGCAGTTCATGCGCGCTCAGGGCGTCGATCACGCCCAGGGCTTTCACGTCGGGCGCCCGGTGGCGGTGGGCGAGCTCGGCCTGCACTGGCCGGCCGCGGGCGTCGCCGCCTCCTGACGGGCCCGCGCGGCACGGCATAGGATCGGGCGCCAGCATGTTCTCGAAGATTCTCATCGCCAACCGCGGCGAGATCGCCGTGCGGGTCATCCGGGCGTGCGACGAGCTCGGGGTCGCGACGGTCGCGGTGTACTCCGAGCTCGATCGTGACGCGCCGCACGTCGCCCGCGCCGGCGAGGCGTACCTGCTCGGCGGCGCGGCGGCGGCCGAGAGCTATCTCAACATGAAGCGGATCCTCGAGGTCGCGCACGAGAGCGGCGCCGAGGCGGTGCACCCCGGCTACGGCTATCTCGCCGAAAACGCGACGTTCGCGCGCGCCTGCGAGGCGGCGGGCATCGTGTTCATCGGACCGCCGGCGAGCGCGATCGAGGCGATGGGCTCCAAGACGCGAGCGCGCGAGCTCATGCAGGCCGCGGGCGTCCCGATCGTGCCGGGCACCGTCGAGCCCGTCGCCGACGTCGCGGCCGCCCGCAGGATCATCGACGACGAGATCGGCTATCCCGTCGCGGTCAAGGCCGCGGGCGGCGGTGGCGGCAAGGGCTTTCGCGTCGCCCTGAAGACCTCCGAGCTCGCGGCCGCCTTCGAGGGCGCCGCTCGCGAGGGTGAGAAGTTCTTCTCCGACGCGACCGTGTACCTCGAGCGCTACCTGCCCGACCCGCGCCACGTCGAGGTTCAGATCCTCGCTGACGCGCACGGCACCACGATTCACCTGGGTGAGCGCGACTGCTCGATCCAGCGCCGCCACCAGAAGCTCGTCGAGGAGTCGCCGGCGCCGGCATGGATCGTCGACGAAGCGCTGCGCGAGCGCATCGGCACGATCGCCGTCGAGGCCGCGCGCGCCGTCGGCTACCGCGGCGCGGGGACCGTCGAGGGTCTGCTGTCGACCGGAACCGAACGCGAGGGACCGAGCGAGTACTTCTTTCTCGAGATGAACACGCGCGTGCAGGTTGAGCACTCCGTGACGGAGATGACGACCGGCATCGACATCGTCCGCGAGGGGATCCGCGCCGCCGCCGGCGAGCCGCTGTCGGTCTCGCAGGCCGACGTGCTGCTGCGCGGCCACGCGATCGAGTGCCGCATCAACGCCGAGGACGCTGCGACGGGGTTCATCCCGACGCCCGGCACGATCGGCGCCTACGTCGAGCCGTCGGGCCCCGGCGTGCGCGTCGACTCCGGCGTGCGGGCGGGCAGCGTCGTCTCGGAGACCTACGACCCGATGGTCGCCAAGCTGATCGTCTGGGATACCGATCGCGAGCGGGCGACCGCGCGGATGCTGCGGGCTCTGGCGGAGTTTCGGATCGACGGCCTGACGACGCTGATTCCATTCCACGCGGCGCTGCTGGCGACAGAGCAGTGGGCCCGCGGCGAGACCTGCCGCGACCTGCTCGAGGATCGCGCCTGGCTGAAGCGCGTGGCCTCCGCGCCGGCGGTCGAGCTCGAGCAGGCCGGCGACGAGCAGGTCGTCGAGCGCACCTACACCGTCGAGGTCTCCGGGCGTAGGTTCGACGTGCGGGTGATCGGGGCGCCGCCGGCGGGCGGCCCCGCCGACGGGGCGCAGGCCGGCGCCGCGAGGCCGCTGCGCGGCGAGCGCAAGAAGTCCGCTCGCACGCCGCACGGCAGCGACACGCTCGCCTCACCGATGCAGGGCAGCGTCTGGAAGGTGCCCGTCCGGGAGGGTCAGCAGGTCGCCGAGGGCGAGATCGTCACGATCATCGAGGCGATGAAGATGGAGAACGAGATCACCGCGCACAAGGCCGGCGTGATCGCCAAGCTGCCGATCTCCGAGGGCGACTCCGTGCGCAGCGGCGACGTCCTCGCGGTCATCGAGGACGGATAGCCGGCCGCCACTCGCGCTGCTCACGCCATCGCCTCAGCGGTCGTCGTCGTCATCGCGACCGTCGTCGTCGCGGCCATCGTCGTCGTCGCGGCCATCGTCGTCGTCGCGCCCGATGAGCCCGGCGTGTGACAAGCATGAGAGTTCACTCATGTTCGGTGTCGCCTAATCTACGGACGCGGTGTCCGCCTCGACGACATCACGCGCATGGGTCGCCGGGCCCGACGAGGCCGAGGTCGTCGCCTCGCTGCTCGTCGCGTTCCGCGACGACAACGGCAGCGACTGGCCGTCGGCGAACGCCTTTCTGGCATCCGTCGAGCGGCTCTTCGAGGACCGCAACACGGAGTTCCTGCTCGCCGCGCGCGACGACGACTCCGCGCCCGCCGGCATCCTGCAGCTGCGCTTTCGCTTCAGCGTCTGGCGGGCTGCGCCCGACGCCTGGCTCGAAGACCTCTACGTGCGCGCCGACGCGCGCCGCGCCGGCGTCGGCGACGTGCTGCTGACGCTCGCGATCGAGCGCGCGGCCGAGCGCGGCGCCAAGCGGATCGAGCTCGACACGGACGAGCACAACGCGGGCGCGCTCGCGATCTACGAGCGCCACGGCTTCTCGAACCGCTCCAAGGGCAACAAAGGGCGCGACCTGTTTCTCGGCCGCCCGATCGACTGACTCAAGGTCCGGTTCGCGGCGGCCGACACATGCAGCAAACGCAGACGTCGATCAGGGGCTTTCTCCATGAGGCGCATGAACATCTCGCGATGCCGCCGGCTCGCGCTCGCAGCGATCGCGGCGTCCGCATGCGCCGGCGCCGCGCATGCCGCAGTTCCGCCCGCGCCGCCGATCGACCCGTGCGCCACGCCGGCGGATTCCAACTGCCTCGTCGCCGACGCGACCCAGCCCGGGATCATCGGGCTCGTCTTCTACAACGCGCAGAACTCGCGCGTGGTGTTCTTCGAGTGCGTCGGCGACCGCCTCAAGCGCCTCGGCGCCGAGCGCTCTGGTTCCGCGAGCACCGCGACGCGGCTGCCCGCCGCGACGACGTGGTCGTGCGACCGGCTCACGCGGCGCTTTGCCGCGGTCACCGTGCTGCCCGACGGCACGATCGCGTTCGGGTCCTACAGCGTGCGCATGCCTTCGTGCGCGAGGCGCTTCGAGCTCGACGTGCCGCGTCGCGTGAAGCCGGGCGCCAAGGCCCGCGTGCGCGTCCTGGACCGCTGGGGCATCGGCGGCATCAGCCCCGAGCTGTGCATCGGCCCGGCGGACCGGTTGACCTGCCGCTCGCTTGCGTTCCCGAAAGCCGTCTCCGTCGTCAGCCGCCGCTTTCGCGCCGAGCAGCGCGGGCGTTGGAACGTCGAGCTGTGCGTGCGCCGCGAGCGCGTCAAGACCTCGCTCGCCGTCGGCGGCGAAGGCGGCGCCCGCCGGACGGCGCCGCCGATCGTCTACGCCGCCGGCGACTCGACGATGCAGGGCGTCGACAGCTTCCTCGCCGACGAGCTCGGCGAGGACTTCTACGTGCGCGCGGACGTGCAGCCGGGCAGCGGCATCAGCCGCGGCACCTACTGGAAGTTCCGCTCGGAGTCCCAGACGCGGCGCCGGCGCCAGCGCGCGACGGTGTTCTCCGTCGGCGCCGCCTCCGACGGCCTGCCGATCCCGACCGCGCTCGGCGTGCTGACGCCGTGCTGCGGCGTGCCGTGGATGCAGGAGTACTCCAACCGCACGCGGGCGATCATGCAGACGTTCCTGCGCGGCGGGCGCGGGCGCGTCGTCTGGATGACGCCGCCCGAGCCGCGGTTTGCGCCGCGCGCGGCGATCACGCACGCGATCAACATCGCCGTCGAGCATGCCGCCCGCGGCCTCGCCGGCGTGAAGGTCCTGCGCATCGACAAGCTGTTCTCGCCCGACGGCTACCGCGACGTCATCCGCTTCCGCGGCCGCGACGTGCGCGTGCGCGAATCCGACGGGGTGCATCTGAACGTCGCGGGGACGGCGATCGCCGCCAAGGCCGTCGCGCAGGCGATCAAGGACCTTGAATGAGCCCTACGGCAGACGGCCGTTCATGCTCAGCGACGCGACCATCGCGCCCGCCAGCAGCAGTAGCGCGGCGCCCGCGAAGACGACCGTGATCTCGCGCTGCTCGGGCTCGGTGCCCAGTTGCGAGCCGATCTCGTCGTAGACGGAGGAGAGCTCGTCGGAGTCCTCGGCGCGGAAGGCCTTGCCGCCGGACAGCGACGCGATCCGCCTGAGCGCCTGCGGGTCCGGAGTCGCCCGCGTGAGCTGCCCGCCGCGCATGATCGTCCCCTCCGGCGTCCCGAGCGCGACGGTGTAGATCGGCACGCGCAGGCGCCGCGCCTCGGACGCTGCGACGAAGGCGGCATCGCGGTCGGTCGCCGCGCCGTCGGACAGCAGCACGATCGCAGCCGGCGGCCGGCCGGCGGTGCTCTTGCCGCGGATCTTGAGATCCTGCAGCGCGGCATTCAGGCCGGCCCCGGTGGCGGTGCCGTTGATCGGCTGCAGCGTCTCCAGCGCGCGCGACACCGCCTTGTGGTCAGTCGTCGGGGTCTGCAGCGTCTGCGCGTAGTCCGAGAACGAGATCAGCCCGACGCGCAGCGTGTCGGGCACCTTCTTCAGAAAGCCCTGCGCGGCGCTGCGCGCGGCCTCCAGACGCGTCGGCTTGACATCGACCGCCGACATCGAGCGCGAGACGTCCGTGACGAGCACGACCGATGCGCGCGCGACCGGCACGGCGACCGTCCGCTCGGGACGCGCCAGCGAGATGACGAGCGCCAGCAGCGCGAGCGCCAGCAGCGCGAACGGGACCTGCCGGCGCCATCGCGGCTCCTCGGAGGCGATCGCCGCGAGCGTCGACAGCGCCGTGTAGCGCACGGGATAGCGCCGCCGGCGGCGCTGCGCCGCCACGTGCGCCATCACGGCCAGCGGCAGCGCGGCGAGGCACAGCAGCGCGAGCGGTGACGCGAAGCTCATCGCAGCGCCCGTCCCAGGGCCCGCAGCCAGTCGCCCTTCGTCGACAGCACGACGTGGGCCGCACCGGCCCGGCGCAGCGCCGTCGCGACCCCGGCGCGCTCCTCGGCGGCTGCGACCTCGAAGCGCTCGCGCAGTCCGCGTCGCGACGTGTCGACCTCCAGCAGCGCGCCGGTCTCCGGATCGACGAGCGACAGCCGGCCGACCGGCTCGAGGCGCTCCTCGCGCGGATCGCGGATCTCGACCGCGAGCACGTGGTGGCGTGCGGCCAGCGCGCGCATCGGGCGCTGCCAGTCCAGCGGTCCGCGGAAGTCCGAGATGACGACCATCAGCCCCGGCTGGCGGGCGAGGCGCCCGACGCGGTGCAGCACCGGGCCGAGCGGGCGGTGCTCGCCGCCGTCTACCGCGACGCCCTGCTCGAGCAGCTTGCGCAGCCCGAGCTTCGCGTGCGGCCCGCCGCGTGGCGGCAGCATGCGCTGCGGGCCGCCGGCCGTGAAGACCGCGAGCCGGCCGCCATGGCGCGTCGCGGCACGCCCGACGACCTGCGCGACGCCCTCGGCGACGTCGGACTTCAGCCGGTCGGCGGTGCCGAACGCCATCGAGGCCGAGGTGTCGAGCACGAGCCAGGTCGTCAGGATCCGCTCCGGGACCTGCAGGCGCACGTGCGGCGTCCCCGTGCGCGCGCTCGCCGCCGGATCGAGCTGGCGCACGTCGTCGCCGACCTGGTAGGCGCGAAGCTGCGCGAGCTCGGTGCCGCTGCCGACGCCGGGAGCGAGGCGATCGCCGGGCAGCACGCCCGCGCCCCGGCGCGCGAGCGACAGCGCGAGCGCGTCCACGAGCGCGGCCGGCGTCGGTCCCGGCCCCTGGCGGGCGGGCGGGACGTGCAGCGATGCGTCGGCCGGCGTCATCAGGCGGCCGGCAGGTGCTCCGCGGGCATCCGGGTGGCGCGCGTGTCGCCGAGCGCGCCGAGGACGCGGTCGAGGACGTCGTCGGTCGTCACGCCGTCCGACAGCGCGTCGTAGGACAGCACGATGCGGTGGCGCAGCACGTCGGCGGCGAGGTCGCGGACGTCGTCGCACAGGGCGTGCCGGCGGCCGCGCAGCAGTGCCAGCGCGCGAGCTGCCTGGACCATGCCGATCGCGCCGCGCGGGCTCGCGCCGTACTGGATCTGCTCGCGCAGGTCGCCGAGGCCGTAGCGCTCGGGGTTGCGCGTGCCGTCGACGAGCTGCACGGCGTAGGCGACGACCTCGCGGTCGACGAAGATCTCCTGCGCCGCGCGCTGAAAGCGCACGAGCTCGGACATCGACAGGCGCACCTGCACGTCCTCGGGCGGACGCAGCGAACGGCCGACGATCGAGGCCTCCTCGCCGAGCGTCGGGTAGTCGACGAGGACCTTGAAGAGGAAGCGGTCGATCTGCGCCTCGGGCAGCGGGTAGGTGCCCTCGGACTCGATCGGGTTCTGCGTCGCGAGCACGAGAAAGGGGTCGGGAACGGGGAAGCTCTCGACGCCGATCGTCACCTGGCGCTCCTGCATGACCTCGAGCAGCGCCGACTGCACCTTCGCCGGCGCGCGGTTGATCTCGTCGGCGAGCAGGAAGTTGCCGAACACGGGGCCGAGCTCGACGTCGAAGCGGCCGCTGTCGGGGCGGTAGATGCGCGTGCCGACGAGGTCGGCGGGCACGAGGTCCGGCGTGAACTGGATCCGCCGGAAGGTGCCGCCCATGACGTCGGCAAGCGTGCGCACGGTGAGGGTCTTGGCCAGCCCGGGCACGCCCTCGAGCAGCACGTGACCGCCCGCCAGCAGCGCCACGAGCAGCCGCTCGAGCATCGCGTCCTGCCCGACGATGACGCGCTTGATCTCGTACAACGCCTCCTCGAGGGCCTGGCGCGGAGCGCGCCCGTCCGCGTCCTCAGGCGTTGGGTGCATGGTGCTCATCGGGGGTTCCTTTCGGGTGCGTTCTCAGACAAGACGGCGAAACCAGTGCATCGACAGCGCTGCGCCCGCGGCCAGCAGTGCCAGCGCGCCGCCGCTGAAGGCGGCGGTCAGCTCGCGCTGCTCGTCGCGGTAGCCGATTCGCGAGCCGAGCTTCTTGTAGACCGTGCTCAGCTCCTTGAGGTTGTCGGCGGTGAACGCCCGCCCACCGGAGATCCTCGCAACCTCGCGCATCTCGTCGGGATCGGGCGGGACGGGCCGCGTCTGCGGCGTCCCGTCGGGCCGCGTGACGGTGATCGTGCCGGCGGGGGTGCCGAGCGCGACGGTGTAGATCGGGATCTTCAGGTCCTTGGCGCGCTGGGCGACGACCGCGGGGTCGCGGCCGCGGACCGACTTGCCGTCCGACAGCAGGACGATCGCCGACGGCGCGCGCTTGCCGGACCCGTCGATCTCTGAGGACAGCGCGGTCAGCGAGACCGACAGCGCCTCGCCGGTCGCCGTCCCGCCGCTGGGCGCGAGCGCCGCGATCGCCGCGCGGACCTCGTCGCGGTCGGTCGTGGGGCTCGCCGCGAGGCGCGCCGACTGGTTGAAGGAGACCAGGCCGATGCGCACCTTTGCGGGCACGTCGCCAAGAAAGCGCCGCGCCGCCGCGCGTGCGGCCTCCAGGCGGCTGGGCTTGACGTCGGTCGCCTGCATCGAACCGGAGTAGTCCGTCGTCAGCATGATCGACGCGCGCTCGATCGCAACGGCGACCGTCGTCTGCGGCTTGGCCAGCGCGACGAGCAGCACCGTCAGCGCGAGCGCGTAGACGGCTAGCGGCACGTGACGCCGCCAGCCCGGCGTGCTCGGCGCGACCGACGCCATGACGGCGGGCGCCGCGAACGCGGCGATCGCGGCGCGGCGCGTGCGCTCGTGGCGGCGGTAGGCGAGCAGGCCGAGCGGCACGAGCACGAGGGCGACGAGGAAGAGCGGCTGCGCGAAGCTCATCTCAAGGCGCCTACGGGGTCGGAAGCCCGGGGAGGGACCCGCCCGAGGGCGAGGCGTTGTCCGGGCGATTGCCGAGCGTCACCTCAAGCGACGTCGGCGCGCCGGCGCGCTGCACCTCGATCTCGATCCGCTCGCCCGGCTTGCGATCGGCGATCGCGGCGCTGATGTCCTCGGGGATCGTCACGGGGCGGCCGCCGACCGCGATGATCACGTCGCCCTGCTGGAGGCCGGCGGCGGACGCGGGAGCACCGGGGGTGACCTCGGCGACGTAGGCGCCGGGACCGGTCTGAGACTCGCGGGTCTGCACGCCGATGTAGGCGCGCCGGACCGTGCTGCCGCGCTCGAGCCGCGGCACGACGTCGCGGACGGTGTTGGAGGGCACGGCGAAGCCGATGCCGACGCTGCCGCCGCCGCCGGTCGTCAGGATCGCCGTGTTGACGCCGATCACGCGACCGGCCGCGTCGAGCAGCGGGCCGCCGGAGTTGCCGGGGTTGATCGCCGCGTCGGTCTGGATGACCTTCTCGATCGAGAAGTTGTTGGCCGCGTCGATCGAGCGCCCGAGGCCCGAGACGATGCCCGACGACGCCGATGCGCTGCGGTTCAGACCGAGCGGGTAGCCGATCGCAAGCGTCCCATCGCCGACCTGCACCTTCGCGGAATCGGCCAGCGCCAGCGGGCGCAGCCGCGACGCCGCAGGGACCTTCAGCACCGCGAGGTCCGACGACACGTCGCTGCCGAGGACCTCCGCGTCGACGTAGCCGCCCTTGTCGGCGAGACGCACCTGCACCTCCTCGGCGTCCTTGACGACGTGGGCGTTGGTGACGATGACGCCGCCCTTGTCGATCACGAAGCCCGTGCCGCTGCCGGCCGACGTCGCGCCGCGGACGCGCACCGGGACGATGCTCTTGCGGGCATTGGCGTAGATCGCGCGGATCGAGCGGCTGCGCTGGTCGGCCGGCGCCGCGCCCGGGATGACCGGCAGCGAGGCGGCCGACGGGCCGTCGTCGCCGCTCAGCAGGTTCGCGCCGAGCACGCCCGCCCCGACGAGCAGCAGCGCGACCGCGGTGCCGATGACGAAGCCGAGCACGCGCCGGCGGCGCAGCGCGGCCTCGCGGTCGCGCGGGTCCTCGGGGGGTTGCGGCGGCGGCGTCGCGCGCGGCGCGACACGCCGCCGCGGCTCGAGCCACGGCGTGTGCTCCTCCGCCTCGCGAGGGTCCGTCCACAGACGGCCGCGTCCGGGCGAGGGGTCACTGGTCATGCGGTCACGGTAGGGCGGGTTCGTCAAAGGTCCTTAAGTTGGGCGGCGCCGTGCGTAAGACCGGCATAAGACGAGGGGCGCCAACGCGCCGGGCTGCGGGACGCCGCCCAAAAAGCGTAGGGGACCGCGAAGGGCGGATGCGCCATCTCACACGGATCGGCCGCGGAGTGCCCGAGGCCGAGCACGAGCCAGTCAGGTTGGACGGCCGGACGACGCGGGCGGGCGCGGAGGGCAGGTCAGCCGGGCGCGAACGCCATGACCTCCACGCGGTGACCCGCCGGGCAGCGCACGAAGGATCGCGGCGAGCCCCAGTACTGTGTGCGCGGCTGCGGCTCGAAGCCCGCCTCGCGCAGCGCGGCCAGCGTCGCGTCGTAGGCGGTGGCGACGACCGCCACGTGCCCTTCGGGCGGGATCTCGGGCGCCTCGGTGAGCAGCAGGTGGACCTGCGTCGAGCCGGCCTGCACCCACACCGCGCGGGCCGCCAGCGCCGGCGGCGCGCCGACGCGCCTGAAGCCGAGCAGCGCCCAGAAGCCGACGCACGGCTCGACGTCGGCCTCGCGCACCTCGATCGCGACGTGCGCGATCACGACGGCGCGCGCACGCGCGCGACGTTCTGCTCGTGGATCGCGCGCTGCGCCGGACCGCGCCGCGCCATCGGCAGCTCCGCGTCGGGCAGCTTTGCGAGGTAGTTGACGTCCTCGCGCAGGATCGCGGCGGCGCGCACGCCATCGAGCACCTCGCCGTGCCCGGGGACGACGTGCGCCGCCGAGTCGACCAGCGCCTCCAGCCGGCGCAGCGTCGCGAGGTAGGCGTCGCGCGAGCCGTCCGGCGAGATCCACGGGATCTCGACCGGCGACAGGTAGTCGCCGCAGACGAGCGTGCGCGCCCAGTCGATCCAGATCGCCATGCCGTCGGCGGTGTGGCCGTCGGCGGGGTGCAGCTCGAGCTCGGCGTCGCCGATCGCGCAATGGCCGGGCACCGGCAGCGCCTGCACCTGCCCGAGCGACAGCGGCGGCGAGCGATCGAGGTAGTGCTCGTCGTCGAAGTCGCGCAGCTCACGGGCGGCCGTGCCCGGCTCGGCGGCGAGTCGTGCCGCGGTCGTCTCGGCGACGCCGAGCGCCGCCGCGGGAAACGCCAACCGCGCAAGCAGGTGGTCCCAGTCGCCGTGCGTCGCGAGCAGGCCGCTGAAGCCAAAGCCGGCGTGCTCGAGCACCGCCGGCAGGACCTCGAGCTCGTCGGGCAGGATCGGAGAGTCGATCACGAAGCATTCCTCGTCGCGACGCACGATCGTGCACGTCGTCTGCCAGATGCGGCTCGTCGCGACGAGCACGTCGCGGTGCAGGCCGACGATGCGCAAGGGCTCTACAGCCCGAGCAGCTTGACCGCCTCGGCGAGGTTCTTGACCTCCGCGGTCGGCTTCTTCTGGCCCGGCTCGAGCGCCTCCTTGTGGCGGTTCACCCAGATCACCGGAATCTTGTTCTTCACGGCGGGCTCGACGTCGTGGTAGTAGCTCGCCGAGACGTGCACCCAACCCTTCTTCGTGCCCATCCGCCGCGCGCACTCGGTGAAGTGCGCCATGTCGGGCTTGTAGGAGCGCACCTGCTGGGCCGTCACGACGAGGTCGAAGTCGTGCTGGATGTGACGGCGCGTCTGCCCCAGCAGCTTGTCGTCGATGTTCGAGATCAGGCCGGTCTTGTACTTCTTGACGACCTTGTTGAGCTGCGGGTTGGTCTCCTTGAAGGCCGGCCAGCGCTGCACGCTGTCGGGCAGAAAGCCCGAGCGCGAGGGTTCCAGCGGCCAGTCCACGCGCTTGGAGATCTCGACAGCCGTGCGCCGCAGCACCTCGGCGTAGAGCTCGTAGGAGCCGCTCTCGATCTCGCGCTCGATCTCGTGGAAGTTGCGGATCAGCTCGTCGCGATCGATCGTGAAGCCGTCGCGGGCGGCCTCCTGTGCGAACGCGTCGACGACGCCCTGCTCCCAGTCGATGAGCGTGCCGTAGACGTCGAACGTGACGAGGTTGATCTGCTTCGGTAGTGCCATTGCGGCGCCATGATACGCCGCAACCTGCGAAGTCCGCGAGTGGGCTATGGTCGGCGCCTGCGATGGACCTCCTCGAGTACCAGGGCAAGCAGCTCTTCGAGCGCTACGGCGTGACGCAGCTTCCCGGCCGCGCCGCCCGCGACGTCGACTCCGCCGTCGCCGCCGCCGAGGCGGTCGGCTACCCGTGCGTCATCAAGGCCCAGGTCAAGATCGGCGGGCGCGGCAAGGCCGGCGGAATCAAGATCGCCGAGAACGCCGACGAGGCGCGCGGCTACGCCACGGACATCCTCGGCATGGACATCCGCGGCTTCACCGTCCACGAGATCTGGATCCAGCTTGCCACGGAGATCGAGGACGAGCTGTACGCCGCGGTCGTCTTCGACCGCGCGGCGAAGAAGTCGCTCGTGATGCTCTCCACGCGCGGCGGCATGGATATCGAGGCCGTCGCGGCCGAGGAGCCCGAGGCGATCGCGACGCTGCACGTCGACCCGCTCGTCGGCTTCAAGCCCTTTCACGGCCGGCGCCTGGCGTTCGAGGCCGGCGTCGACGACGACGTCGTCGTGCCGGTGGCCGAGCTGCTGGCGCAGATGTACGCCGCGTTCGCCGGCGAGGAGGCGATGCTCGTCGAGGTCAACCCGATCGTGATCACCCCCGAGCGCGAGGTCGCCGCGCTGGATGCCAAGGTCACGCTCGACGACAACGCGCTCTTCCGTCACCCGGAGAACGCCGCGCTGACCGACCCCAGCGACATCGATCCGCAGGAGCAGATGGCCGCCCAGCGCGGCCTGACGTACGTCAAGCTCGACGGCGACATCGGCATCTTCGGCAACGGCGCGGGCCTCGTCATGAGCACCCTCGACGTCGTCACGCAGGCAGGCGGGTCGCCCGCGAACTTCCTCGACGCCGGCGGCGGGGCCAAGGCCGACTCGATCGTCGCCGCCTGCGAGGTCATCCTCTCCGACCCGAAGGTCCGCGCGGTGCTGTTCAACGTCTTTGGCGGGATCACGCGCTGCGACGAGGTCGCGCGCGGCCTGATCGAGGCGGTGCGGATCCTCGAGCCGCAGGTCCCGTTCGTCGTGCGCCTGGACGGCACAAACGACGTCGAGGCGCGCGAGCTGCTGGCGAACGCGGCGCTGCCGGGCGTGCATCCCGAGGCGACGATGGACGGCGCCGCCGCGCGCGTCGTGCAGCTCGCCCGCGGAGCGGGCGCATGAGCATCATCGTCGGCACGGACACGCGCCTGTGCGTGTCGGGCATCACCGGCCGCGAGGGCACCTTCCACACCCTCAACAACCGCGCCTACGGCACGCAGGTCGTGTCGGGCGTGACGCCGGGCAAGGGCGGCCAGGACGTCGAGGGCATCCCGGTCTTCGACACCTTCCGCGAGGCGGTCGCCGAGAGCGGCGCGAACACGGCGATGATCTTCGTGCCCGCGCGCTTCGCCGCCGACTCGATCCTCGAGGCCGAGGACGCCGGGATCGCGACGATCATCGCGATCACCGAGGGGATCCCGGCGCACGACGAGCTGCTCGTCTTCAACGCGCTGCGCCTGAACCCGAACGTGCGGCTGATCGGCCCCAACTGCCCCGGCGTGCTGTCGCCCGGCGAGGCGAACGTCGGGATCATCCCGGCGCAGTTCTTCAAGCAGGGAAATGTCGGGGTCGTCTCCCGGTCGGGCACCCTGACCTACCAGATCGGCAACGAGCTGGCCCAGCAGGGCTTCGGCAACTCGTCGATCGTCGGCATCGGCGGCGACCCGGTGCCCGGGTCGAGTTTCGTCGACGTCATCGCGCTGTTCGAGGCCGACCCGCAGACCGAGCTGATCGTCATGAGCGGCGAGATCGGCGGCTCGGCGGAGGAGGAGGCGGCGAAGTACATCGCCGCGCACGTCTCCAAGCCCGTCGTCGGCTACATCGCCGGCGTCAGCGCCCCGCCCGGCAAGACGATGGGCCACGCGGGCGCGATCGTGTCGGGCTCAAGCGGCGGCGCACTGGCGAAGATCGCGGCGCTCGAGGCGGTCGGCGTGCGCGTCGGCCAGACGCCGACGAAGGTCGCCCACATCGCGATGGAGATCCTCGGCGGCTGAGGCTCACGCGGCGAAGATCTCGCCGACGAGCAGCGAGAAGCCGGGCAACAGCGGGGAGGTCAGCGTTTCGTCGGTCGTCAACTCGAGGCTGACGTCGAAGCTCGGCGCGTCCGGCTCCGAGCGCCGGAAGACGAGCACGACGTCGGCCGCGGTGTCGACGAGCCACAGCTCCGGGAGGCCGTACCGCTCGTAGTTGGCCTTCTTGGCGCCGATGTCGAGGCGCCAGGTCGATGGCGAGCGGACCTCGACGGCGATGTCCGGCATCGGATAGGGCGGCGGTGCACTGCGCCCCGGCGCCCGACCATGGCGGTACCAGACGATGTCGGGCTCGTACACGTTGCGATCGTCCAGCCGGACATCGAGTGGCAGGCCGACCCAGCCGCGTTCTGGAGCACCACGCGTCCAGACCTTGAGCGCAACCGCTATCTCGAACTGCGAATCGTTGTGCGACCTGCTCGGTTCGTTCACGACGAGCTCACCTTCGATGAGCTCTTGATGCACGATGCCCTCGGGCCGCAGCCCGAGTGCGAGGAACTCCGCTGCGGTCATCTCTGCGGTCGCCGTCACGGCGTCCATGGTAAGCCCCTCTCTGATCGTCGTCCATGCCTCCCATAGGCGTTCGCCAACCGAAGTTCGCCCCCTACGGCGGAGAACCGCACAACCATTGGGGGGTCATCCCTCATGCGCTCGCGGCGCCGCTCGTAGAAGCTGCACCCATCACGCAGCCGGCACCCACTCCGAGGAGAGCGACCATGACCTTCACCGCCACCACCCGCCGCCTCGCCGGCGCCGCCGTCGTCTGCGCAGCCGCCGCACTCAGCGTCCCCGCCGCAGCGCCCGCCGTGTTCGGTGATGCGCAGATCCTCGCGCCGTTTCCCGCGAACCCCGGCTTCCCCGAGGGCGTCGCGGTCCGCGACGGCAAGGTCTACGCTGCCGGCGCCGCGACGTTCGGCACGACCGGTTCCGGCCCGTCCGCGGTCGTCTCGTTCGACCGTGCGACGGGCGCGCAGGCCGGGCGCTTGGACACGCAGGGCGAGAACCTGCTCGCCGAGCACGGCGGCTCGTCGATCGCCTTCGACGCCGCCGGCAAGCTCTACGTGCTCAACACGCAGCTCGGGACGCTGCGCCTGGACCCGGACACGGGCGTGCAGGAGCAGTACACCCCGCCGTTCCCCGACCTCAACCCGTGCTTGGCGCCGGTGGTCAACCCGCCGTGCTCGCCGAGCCCGCTGCCGCTGCCGCCACTGCCCAACGACATCGCATTCGGGCCCGACGGCTCGGCGTATGTCACCGACTCGATGCAGGCCACGATCTGGCGCATCCCGAAGGGCGGCGGCACGCCGCAGATCTGGTTTCAGGACAGCCGCTTCAACTCGCCGTACATCGGCGTCAACGGCGTGCGCGTCAGCCCCGGCAACACCCGGGTCTACGTGACGGTGAGCGTCGACCTGGCCGGCCAGGCGTCGGTCTACTCGCTGCCGATCGGACCGGGCAAGCCGACGGCCGCCCAGATGAAGCTCGAGCACCGCTTTCCCGCGGGCGACCTGCCGGACGGCATCGCCTTCGGCGAGCACAAGGACCTGTTCGTCTCCATGGCCTCGCCGACGGCGCCGGGCGTGAAGATCCTGCGCCCCGACGGCACGCTCAATGCACAGATCAAGAACCCCGGCGGGAACCTCACCGCCCCCTTCGACGGCCCCGCGAACATCGCCTTCGACGGCGCCGGGCGCATCGTCATGACCAACCACGCGCCGGTCACCGGACTCGCGCTGCGGACGTTCTCGATCGTCGACGTCGAGGTCGGCGACAAGGGCTGGCCGCTGAACACGCCGGCAATCGGCTGAACCCCGGGGCGAGAACTGCCCTCCCCGTCCTACAGTGACGGGATGTCTTCCACGACGGACATCGAGAGCGGGGCCGGCGAGCTGCTGCGTGAGCTCGCCGGCCCCGGTGCGTCGTTTCGCGAGCATCAGCTCGAGGCGATCCGCGATCTCGTCGAGGACCGCGCCCGCGTCCTGTGCGTGCAGCGCACGGGCTGGGGCAAGTCGGCGGTCTACTTCATCGCGACCACACTGCTGCGTCAGCGCGGCGCGGGCCCGACGCTGATCGTCTCGCCGCTGCTGGCGCTGATGCGCAACCAGATCGCCGCGGCGCAGCGCCTGGGCATCCGCGCGCACACCGTCAACTCGACCAACCGCGACGCCTGGGACGAGATCTCGGGGCTGCTCGACGACGACGCCGTCGACCTGCTGCTGATCAGCCCCGAGCGCCTGAACAACCCCCAGTTTCGGGCGACGATGCTGCCGGCGTTCGCCGCGCGCGTCGGCCTGCTCGTCGTCGACGAGGCGCACTGCATCTCGGACTGGGGCCACGACTTCCGCCCCGACTACCGCCGCATCGCGGAGATGCTCGAGCGGCTGCCAGGCGGCGTCGGCGTGCTCTGCACGACCGCGACCGCGAACGACCGCGTCGTCGCCGACGTCGAGGAGCAGCTGCGCACCGGGCACGCGGACACGCAGCTCGTCGCCTACCGCGGGCCGCTCGGGCGCTCGAGCCTGCGCCTGGAGGTCGTCGAGCTGCCGGGGCAGGCCGAGCGCCTGGCATGGCTTGCGACCTGGCTGCCGTCGCTGCCCGGCTCGGGGATCGTCTACACGCTGACCAAGCGCGACGCCGAGCAGGTCGCCGCCTGGCTGACCGGCCGCGGGATCGCCGCCGAGGCCTACACGGGAGAGATCGCGACGGACCGCCGGATCGCAATGGAGGACCGGCTGCTGTCCAACGAGATCAAGTGCGTCGTGGCCACGAGCGCGCTCGGGATGGGCTACGACAAGCCCGACCTCGGCTTCGTCGTGCACTACCAGGCGCCGGGCTCGGTGATCGCCTACTACCAGCAGGTCGGCCGCGCGGGCCGCGCGATCGACTGCGCCGAGGTCGTGCTGCTGCGGGGCCGCGAGGATCGCCAAATCCAGGACTTCTTCATCGAGCAGGCGTTTCCGCGCCTGGAGGTCGTCGACACGGTGCTGAGCTACCTCGGCGACGCCGGCGTGCAGGGCGCCACGACCGCCGAGCTGACGGCGCAGGTGAACCTCGGCAAGAGCCGCATCGAGGCGCTGCTGAAGGTGCTCGACGTCGAGGGCGCGGTCAGGCGCTCGGGGACGCGCTGGGTGCGCACGACGGGCGTCTGGGCCTACGACGCCGAGCGCTACGCCCACGTGACCGAGCTGCGCCGCCGCGAGCAGGAGACGATGGCGAGCTTCGGCGCCGACGGGCGCTGCTTGATGCGCGCGCTGCAGGAGGAGCTCGACGACCCCGAGCCCGAGGACTGCGGGCGCTGTTCGGTGTGCGCCGGGCCGCGCTACGACGCGCCGCCCGAAGGCGCGCTCGTCCGCGCGGGGCTCGAGCACCTGCGTAGGCGGCCGCTGACGCTCGACACGAAGAAGATGAGCCCCGACGCCGAGGGGAAGATGCGCAAGATCGCGCCCGACGTGCAGGTCGCCGAGGGCCGCGCGCTGTCGCGTATCGGCGACGGCGGCTGGGATCCGGTCGTGCAGGCGGGCCGGCGGTCGGGCCGCTTCGACGACGAGCTCGTCGAGGCGACGGCCGCGCTCGTGCGCGACTGGGCGCCACCTGGCGTGACGTGGGTCGCCGCCGTGCCTTCGACGCGGTCCGGGGAGCTGTTGGCGGACTTCGGCCGGCGCCTGGCCGCGGCCCTCGGTCTCGAGTTCGCGCCGCTGCTGCAGCGCGTCAGCGACCGCCCGTCGCAGCGCGAGATGGCGAACTCCGTCCAGCAGGTCGCCAACGTCCGCGGCGCGTTCGCGGTCACGGGCACGCCGCCGACGGGCGGCTGTCTGCTCGTCGACGACCTGCGCTTCAGCGGCTGGACGACCGCGATGGTCGGCGGTCAGCTGCTCCAGCGCGGGTCTGGAGCGGTCTTCCCGCTCGTGCTCGCGACGGCCTTCTGACAGCGCGGTAGGGCGCCCGGTCACGCTCGAATGTGATCCGAACTGCGCTCGCAGTCGCTATCCCATCGACCGCGCCCGACCCCGCGGCACGTCCTCGACCACCGCGGAGCCTGATCTCAGGCGCCGTAGACGGGAGTCACATGTCAGAAGTCACGAACCATCTGTATGACACGATCGACCGCCAGAACAGCCACGAGTCCGCGCATACGCGCCGCAAGCTCGTGGCGACCACGGGTGCCGCGCTCGGCTCGATGGGCCTGCTCGGCCTGACCGCCAACAGCGCGTTCGGCCAGATCAAGACGTCCGAGGAGAACTCCGTCGAGACGATCGCCGCCGTCGCGGCCACCGCCGAGGTGCTGGCCACGATCGTCAACACGGTCGGTCCGGAGAAGCTCGGCAACCGCCTCGACCCCGTCACCACGCGCAACATCCGCGCGGCCGCGCAGCAGGAGAAGAACCACTACGAGCTGCTGACCTCGAGCGCGGTCGGCGGCAAGCCCGTCACGACGACGATCCACGTCCCCGACGAGGTGTTCGCGTCGCCGCAGAACCTGCTCACGACACTCGTCGTCGGCGACCAGGTGTTCATCAACGCCTACCTGCTCGCGACGACGGTGTTCGCGCGCCAGGGCACGCTCAGCGGCTCGAAGTTCGCTCGCTACACCGCCGAGATCATGGCCACCGAGGCCGTGCACCGGGCGCTGGCACTGCAGTCGCTGGGCCGCCTGGGCAACGATCGCGTGTACGCGAAGTTCACCCAGCGCGAGCAGGTCGCCGGCCTGCCGACGACCGGCGCGGGCGGCTTCTTCAAGATCATGGACGCCGTCGGCGTCCTCGAGTCCGCCGGCTTCGGCTTCGGCAAGCCCGGCTCCAAGCCCGGCGCCGCGTACGAGTACGCCACGGTCGCCGCGCGCACCCCGACCGACCCCGGCGTCAACACGATCTCGATCTCCTAGGTCGAGCAGGCACCGCAGCACCCGCCGCCAACGCGCCATGTGCCCCGGACCGACCGGCCGGGGCCATGCGCGGCGGCGCGCCCGGCCGCTACCCTCGGGGCATGGCTCCCTCCGACACCATCTCCTTCGCCCGCGGCGCGCCCTCGCTGGACATCGTCGACGTCGTCGGTCTGCGCGAGGCGGCCGTCGCCGCCTTCACCAACGATCCTGGCGGCGTGACCGGCTACGGGACGAGCATCGGCTACCCGCCCCTGCGGCGCTGGATCGCCGAGCAGCACGGCGTCAAGGAGGCGCAGGTGCTCGTCACCAACGGCTCGATGCAGGCCGACGCGTTCCTCTTTCAGACGCTCGTCTCGGCCGGCGACGCCGTCGTCGTCGAGAAGCCCACCTACGACCGCACGCTGCTGAACCTGCGCACCCTCGGCGCGGACGTGCGGATGGTCTCGCTGCGAACCGACGGCATCGACGTCGACGAGCTGTGCGAGCTGCTCGACAGCGGCCTCGCGCCGAAGCTCATCCACATCATCCCGAACTTCCAGAACCCGGCCGGCTACACGCTGTCGCTGGACAAGCGCAAGGCGCTGCTGAAGCTCGCCGCCGAGCACGACACGGTGATCTTCGAGGACGACCCCTACCGCCACATCCGCTTCGCGGGCGAGGACATCCCGACGATGCTCGAGCTCGACGAGGGCGAGAACGTCGTCTACGCGTCGTCGTTCTCGAAGACCGTCTGTCCCGGCATCCGCGTCGGCTACCTCGTCGGCCCCGAGGCGCTGATCGCCCAGATCCAGAAGCTCGCGACGAACACGTACATCTCGCCGAGCATGGTGTCGCAGTCGATCGTCTACGAGTTCTGCGTGTCCGGCGGGCTGGAGCGCTCGATCGCGAAGGTCCGCAGGGAGCTCTCCAAGCGCGTCGTCGAGCTCATCGCGCAGCTCGCCGAGCAGATTCCCGATGCGGTCTACACGCCCCCGCAGGGTGGGTACTTCATGTGGGTCGAGCTGCCCGAATCCGTCGACGTCGACGCGCTCTTCGTCGCCGCCGGCGAGCACGGGGTCACGTTCGTCAAGGGCTCGGACTTCCTGCTCGAGGGCGGCCGCAACACGCTGCGCCTCGCGTTCTCCGGGGTCACGCTGAACCAGATCGACGAGGGCATCCAGCGGCTGGCCGACGCCTACATCTCGGTCGTCGGCCCGCCCGGAGCCGCCTGAGCCAGGGCGAGCGTGCTGTGCGCCTGCGCACACACGCGCGCCGCCGTGGGCGTCATGGTCGGTGGGTCCGCCCGCTACGCCACCACGGAGACCCGCATGAGCCACAATGACATCTCGCCCTGGCCGCTCGTCAAGAAGGGCGCATCCGAGCACCCCGTACGCACGCTGCAGCACCTGCTGCGCGCGCACAAGCAGACCGTGACGGTCGACGGCAAGTTCGGCGCCAAGACCGAGACGGCTGTCAAGGCCGTGCAGAAGGCCAAGAGCCTGACGGCTGACGGGCAGGTCGGCCCCAAGACGTGGGCGGCGATCGTCGTCACCGTCAAGAAGGGCAGCAAGGGCGACGCCGTCCGGGGCGTGCAGGAGGAGTTTCAGTTCCGCAACGGGTCCGGCGACCCGACGATCGGCCTGCAGATCGACGGCATCTTCGGTCCCGAGACCGACGCCACCGTGCGCGGCTTTCAGGATGCGCTGGACATCGACGTCGACGGCATCGTCGGCCCCGTGACCTGGCGCGCGCTCGTCAGCGGCATGCTGTCCTTCTGACGCGCCGGCTGCCGCCGCAGGACCCGTGTCCTGCGGCCGCGGCCGCGTCAGTCGGCCAGCAGGTCCGGCGGGCGGATGACCGTCAGGCCGACGTTGACCTCGGCCGGCTTGGCGACCGTTCGCGCAGGGCGCGGCGGGCGGCGCGTGAAGCGCCGCTGCCACAGGCCCACGAGGCCGAGCTTCCAAGCGAGGTAGCCGGTCTTGCCGGGCGTGATCGAGAAGTCCATGACGCGCATGTGGCACAGCACGCGCTTGGTGAGATACAGCGTGCGCAGCAGCATGCCGAGGCGCGGGTAGAGCCCCTGCTCCTCGTGGCTTGCGCGCACGTGGCCCATCAGGCGGTTCCACAGCCATGGCGGCGGACGCCACAGGGCGATGATGTACAGCATGAGGTTCGCCCACTTCGGCGGGATCGCCAGGTACGAGTCGTCGATCTCGTCGAGGTCGACGCCGCGCTCCTGCATCGCGGTCGCCAGGCCGGTGTTGGGAATGACCTTCAGCGAGTAGATGAACAGCGTGTACGGCCGGTCCATCTTGTAGAGCAGCTGCAGCGTCGACTTTACGTCGTCCCGAGTCTCGATCGGGTTGTCCATGATGATGTCGTAGGCCGCGGGGATGTGGTACTTCGGCGCGAACGACGCGATCACCTCGCCGGCCGCGAGGATCTTCTCCGGCGGCGTCGGGCGCTTGTAGAAGTCGAGCATGTTCTTCGATCCCGACTGGATTCCCATCCGGATGCGGTTCATGCCCGCCCACGACAGCAGCTCGAACTTGTCCTGGCGGACGTAGTTGGGGATCACGCCGTAGACGGCGAACGGCAGCTTGAGCTCGTCGTGCCACAGCTCGGCGAACTCCTCGAGCTGGCCGTAGGGGATCGCCATGAAGCTGTCATCGTGAAACGACACCTGGCTGAGATGCGGAAAGCGCGCCCGGGCGTCCTTGACCTGGTCGACCATGTAGCGCGCGCTCGGGTGGCGGATGCGCTTGTACTTCGGGTCGTTGGCGATGAACTTCGTGTTGCCGCAGTAGGCGCAGTGAAACGGGCAGCCGATCGACCACAGCGTCGTGTAGCCGAGGCCGTCGTTGAGCAGGTAGTCCTCGACGGTGGTCTTCACGAACCCCTGGCCGGGGAGGTAGATCTTCTCGTGCTCTTCGCCGTACTGCGGAAACGGCAGAGCCTCCATCTCGGAGACCGTCATCAGCGGCAAAAAGTGATTCTTGATGATCTCCTGTCCCCCGTTGGCGTTCGTGGGCTTGAACCAGAAGTTCTTGGTCTGCGTGACGTCGCGGCCCTCCTTGAAGGCCTGCAGAAACTCCTCGAACGCGAACTCGCCCTCGCCCGTGCAGACGGCGTCGACGGCGCCGAGGACCGCGTCCTCGGGCTGGATGATCGGGTGGATGCCGCCCCAGATCATGTACGTCGACGGGTTGAGCTCGCGCACGCGCCTGATGACGCGGTGCGTGAGGTCGGCGTAGCCGGTCATCGAGGAGAAGCCGATGAGGTCTGAGTCCTTCAGGCCCTGAGCGATCTCGTCGACCTGCTCGTCGGGCATGCGGCCCTTGTCGCCCATCCCGCGCACGGCGGCCTTGACGCTGCGATAGCGCTCGGTCGAGATGTAGCAGGACTCCGTCCCGGGCTGCAGCTGCGCGACGTACGCGGCCATCTTGCGAAAGCCGCACGACGTGATGCCATCCTCGAGACAGACCATCTGGGTCTTCATGCGCTCTCCCCGCTTCCTGCGGCTGTGGGACCGCAAGCCAGACTAGTGGTCCCCCGCCGGCGGCGCCCGCGCAGCGGGCGCGGGCGCTTGCGAGTCCTCAGCGCCCGTAGCGCTCGCGCGCGAGCACGAGTTGCTCGGGCAGCGCGATGCGCTGCGGCGGCGACGGGTCGGCGATCACCGAGACCGTCTCGGAGACCGAGAACGTCACGGCGATCTCGGTGCCGTCGTCGGAGGTGAGGGTCACGAGCTCGGGCGTGCTGGCCGTCAGCGTGCCCTCGAGCCCGGGCTCGACGCCGATCTCCTTGAGGTAGTGCAACAGGTCCTCGGCCTCGTTCTCGAAGCGCAGGATCTTCACGGACGCGCCCTCGGCGACGTCCGCGAGCGGGACGCCTTCCAGCCGCGCGCCGCCGACGATCGGGTGGCCGTGGGGACAGGTCTTGGCGTCGCCGATGGCGGCGAGCATGCGCTCCTCGAGCACCGGGCTCATCGCGTGCTCGAGCCGCTCGGCCTCCTCGTGCACCTCGTCCCAGGGGATTCCGAGCACGTCGGTGAGGAAGCGCTCGATCAGGCGGTGGCGCCGCACGACGCCCTCGGCGTGGTCGCGCCCTGAGTCGGTGAAGCTGATCGCCTTGTCCGCCGCCCGCGTGATGTAGCCGTCGCGCTCGAGACGGCCGATCATCTCGTGCACCGTCGGCGCGGAGAGCTGCATCGCCCGCGCGACGTTCGCGCCCGTCATCGGCAGCTTCGCCTCCTGCAGCCAGAACAGCGTCTGGAGGTATTCCTCCTCGGCGACGGTCGCGTGCTCGGTGGTCATACGAGCGATGCTATCGCCACCGCGGGGTGCCCGCGCGAAGATCCAAATGGGGTGGGGCCACTAGTGTCCGCGCGGTGCGGATCGGATCTGGCACGCGAGCGTTCGTCACCGGGGCCTCCCGCGGGATCGGTCGCGCGCTCGCGCACGAGCTCGCCGCGCGTGGCGCGACCGTCGGGCTCGCCGCGCGCTCGGTGTCCGACCTGCGGGCGGTCGCCGCGGAGCTGCCGGGAACCCACCACGTGCTCGTCTGCGACGTCGCGCTGCGCGCGTCGGTGCTGTCGGCCGTCGAGGACTTCGTCGCCGCCGAGGGCGCTATCGATCTGCTGATCGTCAATGCCGGCGTCGCGCACTACGAGCCGGTCGCGAGCCAGTCGACTGAGACGATCGAGCTCATGACCGAGGTCAACTGGATGGGGACCGTCCACACGGTCAAGGCCGCACTCGAGCCGATGCTGCTGCGCGGGGCCGGCCACATCGTCGTGATGTCCTCCGGGGCGGGGCTGCGCGGCTTTCCCGGCGCAGCCGCCTACTCGGCGACGAAGGCCGCCCAGCGGACGTTCGCCGAGGCCCTGCGCCACGAGCTCGCCGGCAGCGGCGTCTCGCTGACGACCGTCTATCCGGGCGAGATCGCCACGTCGCTGCACGACCATCAGAACTCGGGCGAGATGCCCGCCTGGTACCGCGGCGGCGAGCAGGCCGCGCCGGCCGAGGAGCTCGCGGTCCGCGTCGTCAGGGCCGTCGAGCGCGACAGCCGCGACCTGTACTGGAAGTCGCCGGTGCGCGGCATGGGGCTGCTGCACGGCATCTCGCCGCGGCTGGCGGACGCGGCGCTGCGCCGGCTGCGCGGCCCGAGCGCCGCACCGCGCCGGGATTGATGGATCAGGCGGCGCGGGGAGCGGCGGCGCAGGCGCGGTCGCGGCCCTCGCGCTTGGCGCGGTAGAGCTCGCGGTCGGCCTGGGCGACGAGTTCGTCGGCGGTCATCGGCGCGCTCCACGCGGCGACGCCGGCGGAGGCGGTCAGACCGGCGGGCATGTCGCGGCGCAGGCGCTCTGCGATCCGCAGCGCCTCGTCGGCGTCGCAGCCCGGCAGCAGCAGGCCGAACTCCTCACCGCCGATGCGAGCGAGCACGTCGATGTCTCGCACGTGCGCGCTCCAGCGGTGGCCGAGCTCGCGCAGCGCGAGGTCGCCGCCCGGGTGGCCGTGACGATCGTTGTAGGCCTTGAAGTGGTCGACGTCGACGAGCACCGCCGACACCGGGTGCGCCAGGCGCGCGGCGCGGCGCAGCGCCGACGGCAGCTCCTCGTCCCACGCCCGCCGGTTCGCGAGACCGGTCAGCGCGTCGGTGCGGGCATCGGCGGCGAGGCGCCGGACGAGCTCGCGGCGCTCGATCTCGTTGCCGACCAGCAACGCGATGTCGGCGAGGGCGTCGAGCGCGGCGGGGTCCCAGCGACGGGGCACGCCGTCGATCGCGCAGAGGCTTCCGAGAACGTGTCCGTCGGGGCTGAGGATCGGAAACCCCGCGTAGGCGATGACGTCGAGGTCGGAGATCGCGAGGTTCGAGCACAGCACCGGATCGCGCCGCGCGTCCTCGACGACCAGCGGCGCCGCGTTGGCGACGACGTGCTGGCAGAAGGAGTGCGAAAGCGGCGTCTGGCGCGCATCCGCCCATGGCTGGCTGACGCCGCACATCCCGGCAAAGCACTGGCGGTCGTCCGTCACGAGCGACACGATCGCGACCGGCGTGGCCGCGACGCGCGCGGCGACTCGGGCGAAGCGGTCGAAGACCGGTTCGGGCGCGGCGCCGAGCAGCCGGGCCGAGGTCAGCGCCGCGAGCCGCGCCGGGCGGCCGACCGCCGTCTGCAGCCGGGCGCCGGAGGCGACAGGGGGTTGGGCCTGGCGTCTGGTGAAGAGGTCATCGGTCATCTATCTGTCCATGCTTGCCCCAGCAACCTGTATCGGCCTGTCAGCGCACGACTTGAGCCGGCGTACGCTTCTGGCGCGCACAGGACGCTCACGCCGGACCCGGGGCCCGCCGCCGCGGCGGCTGCGTGCGCAGCTCCTCGGCAATCGCATCCAGGCGGCGCTCGGCGAAGGTCATGAACTCGCGCGTCGCCGGTGAGAGCTGGGCTCCGCGCCGCCAGGTGAAGGCGAACGTCTCGTAGATCGGCTCGGCGAACGGGACCCAGCCCAGGCTGCTCGGCGCGAGCCGGCGCAGCATCCCGCGCGGCGCGATCGTGTCGCCGAGGCCGCGGGCGGCGAGCTCGAGCGCGACCTCCATGTCCTCGACGTCGATCTGCGGCTCGATCGCCACCCCCTCGCGCTGGGCGAGCTCGGACAGCTGGCGGCGGGTGGGGTCCTGCGAGCCCCAGCTCGCCTCGGACAGGATCAGCGGGACGCCCGCGAGGCGCGCGATCGTCATCGGGCGCCGCAGGCGCGCGGGATCCGTCGAGACGTACAGAACCTCGTCGCGCATCGCCGGGCGCACGCTGAGCCCGTGGTCGTCGATCGGCAGCACGACGAGCCCGGACTCGAGCTCGCCCGCGCGGATCGCCTCGGCGGTGTCCGACGAGTTCTGGCCGACGATCCGCACGCGCACGTCGGGATGGCTGTTGCGAAAGTCCTCGACAAGATCGCTGCCGAGGTAGGTGCGCGCGGTGCCGAAGGTGCCGAACGCCGCGAGCCCGCCGCGCAGCTCGCGGATCGCCCCGACCGATTCGCGGGCGCGCTCGACGGCGGCGAGCGCGGCCTCGGCGTGCGGGCGCAGCGCGCGGCCGGCTTCCGTCAGCACGAGCCCGCGCCCGACACGTTGAAAGAGCGCCACGCCGAGCTCGGCCTCGAGCCGGCGGACCTGCTCGGAGAGCGACGGCTGAGCGAGGTGCAACGACTGCGCGGCAGCCGAGAACGACCCGTGCTCGATCGCCGCCAGCATGTACTGGAGCTGCTGGAGTGTCATAGGCGTGTCCTTGAGGTGATGAAGACAATCAAGGCTACCGCTGGACGGCACAAAGTCCGACAATGCGTGGCATGTTGCTCTTCACCTCACTTCTCAGCGCCTTTGCAATCTTCGAGGTGCTCGCCTATCGCTACGGGGCAGAGTCCCGTCCCGGCTTCGACGAGCGCCCCGAGCGTGGACCCCGCCGCAGCCTCTGACGGACCACCTTCGCGTCGTCATCGAAGGTGGATGATGACCCGGCGCGCGGGCATCGCGCTGTGCCTCCTGTCGGCCTGCGGTTTCGGCCTCATGGCGATCTTCGCCGTGCGGGCCTATGACGCCGGCGTCGGGGTCACGACGCTGCTCGCGGTGCGCTTCGTGCTGGCCGCGGTCGTGTTCTGGTCGATCGTCGTCCTCCGGCGGCGACGGCGGACCCTCATGGAAGGTGGTGCGGCCGCGAGAACGCGCGAGGACACCGGCGCCACAGCGCGGCGGGGCATCCTCCTCGCGCTCGCGCTCGGCGTCGGCTACAGCGCGCAGTCGGGGTTGTTCTTCTCCGCGTTGCGCCACATCGACGCGTCGCTGACATCGCTGCTGCTCTACACGTTTCCCGCGCTCGTCTGCTGCGGCGCGGTGCTCCTCGGGCGCGAGCGCCTGACGCGTGCCAAGACGGTCGCGCTCGCCCTCGCCAGCGCCGGCCTGGCGCTCACGCTGCTCGGCGGCGGCAGCGGCGAGCTGCAGGCGACCGGCGTGCTGCTCGGCTTCGGGTCGGGCATCGCCTACAGCGTGTACATCCTCACCGCGGAGAGCATCGTCGCGCGCGTCGACGCCTGGCTGTTCAGCGCGCTGATCACCACCGGCGCCGCGCTGACGTTCGTGTTGACGGGCGCGGTCAGGGGCGCGCTGTCGGCCCCGAGCGGGGCCGGCTGGTCGTGGATCGTGGCGATCGCGCTGCTGTGCACCGTGCTGCCGATCAGCACCTTTCTGCTCGGGATGGCGCGCGTCGGCGCCCCGACCGCGTCGATCGTCTCGACGATCGAGCCGGTGATCACCGTGTCGCTCGCGGTCGTCGTGCTGGGAGAGGGCCTGGCGGCGCTGCAGGTCGCGGGCGCCGTGCTCGTGCTCGCCGCGATCGTCGCGCTGCAGTCCCGCCGCGCCGGGCAGGGCGTTAGCGTTGCGGGCGATGACCCTGCCCCTGCAGCCGCCGGTCGCGCCGCAGCTCGCACGCCCGCGCGCGACGCTGCCTGAGGGCGACGGCTGGGCCTACGAGCCGAAGTGGGACGGCTTTCGCGCGATCGCGTTCGTCGACGCGGTGCAGGATGCGCCGGCCGCCGTCTACCTGCAGTCGCGCAACGGCAAGCCGCTGTCGCGCTACTTCCCCGAGGTGAGCTTTCCGCCCGGCCGCTACGTCATCGACGGCGAGCTCGTGGCGTCGTCGTTCGACACGCTCGGCCAGCGCATCCACCCGGCGGTCTCGCGCATCGAGCGGCTGGCCGTCGAGACGCCGGCGCGCTTTGTCGCCTTCGACGTGCTGGCGATCGAGGACGAGGTCGTGATGGACCGCCCCTATTCCGAGCGCCGCGCGCTGCTGGAGACGATCGCCGGGCTCGAGCTGACGCCCGTGGCCTACGCGGCCCAGGACGCCCGCCGGTGGCTGCAGGACGAGGAGGGCGTGATCGCCAAGGAGCTCGGCTGCCCGTACATGCCCGGCGAGCGCAAGGCGATGGTCAAGGTCAAGCGCGTGCGGACGATCGATGCCGTCGTGATGGGCTGGCGGCCGGGCAAGGAGGAGGGCACCGTCGGCGCGATCATCCTCGGGCTCTACGCCGAGGACGGCCGCCTGCGCGAGGTCGGCCACTCGAGTGGCTTCACCGCCAAGCGCAAGCGCGAGCTCGTCGCCGAGCTCGAGCCCTACGAGACCGGCGACCGCGGATCGGGCGGGCCGTCGCGCTGGAGCGGCGGGCGCGACCTCGAGTGGGTGGCGCTGCGGCCAGAGCTCGTCGTCGAGGTCAGCTATGACCACGTCTCGGACGGGCGCATCCGCCACGGCACGAAGGTCCAGCGCTGGCGCAACGACAAGGCGCCTGCGGACTGCCGGGTCGAGCAGCTCGACTCCTGACTCGAGGACCCTGTCGCACCTCCGAACGTCGGGGGGTCGAAGCGGTGATCGTCGCTACGGCGCGCGTCCCGCCGCCGGACGCGGCCGGACGTGCTCCACGGTCAGCCTGTGACGCTCGCGCAACCGCTCGGCGATCAGCCGGGCGACGTCCGCCACGCGCAGGGCGTCGAGAAAACGCCGGCAGGTCGAACTCGTAGACGCCGATCGTGACGACGGAGGCCATCGCGGCGAGCTGCGGCGAGCGCCCGGCGGCAGCGTCGCCCCGACCTCGGGGCTAGATCCGCCGCGTCGGCTCGGTCGACGAGCCGGCGCGCTCGGCATAGCCCGGCTCGCCGGCACGCGGGGGCTGCGGCACGGCCGGGTTGGAGCCGTCGGGATCGACGTGGCCGCCGTGGCCGCCGCGGTGATCGCCGGCGCCCGGGCGCGCGGCGTTGAACGCCACGGAGATGCGCGCAAAGGACAGCACGGTCCCCGCCACCATGAGGATCGCGCCGGCGAGCGCGAGCCACAGCCCCGTGCTCGGGTCACCGAACCCTTCGCCACCCTGCACGACCGGCGGAGGATCGATCAGCGCGTAGAGCACGATCACGAGCGCCGCCGCCGACGCCGCAATCAGCCAACTCGCCGGCCGCGGCGGCCCGAAGCCGAGCCGGCCGGCAACCGTCATGAGGGCGAGAATCGCGAGCGCGGCGAGGACGAGGTCCCAGACCTCGAAGACGTCCCAGGCCTCGCGGTTGGGCGTGTACCACTCGAGAAACAGGCTGACCAGCAGCATGATCGCGCCGAGGGCGATCAACAGGTGGCCCGGGTCGACGCTTCTGGCACCGCCGGGCAGGCCGCCGCCCGCTCGTGATGGCGTGCCTTCGTATCCGTCGGTCGGCATCCCGATCTCCTCGTGTTCGTTCGAAAGAACGATCGGTTGCTACCCGCCGCGGTGGCCTACCAACCCGGCGCAACGAGCTGCCCACCGGGGGGCCACGCCGCCCCGGAGGTGGCTCCCCGCGGTGCCGCCCACCGCACCGAACGCCGCGTCAGCGCGGCGTGCACAGGACGTGGACGTTGCCGCCCGCCTGCGCCACCGGCTCGGGCCCGTCGAGGTTGCCGACGCCGTAGCCGGCCGCCTCCATCGCCGCGCAGAACTCGGCGTTGCGACCGTGCATCTCGCAGATCACGAGCGGGCGGGCGTCGCGCAGCAGTCGGGTCATGCCCGCGATGACATCGAGCTCGGCGCCCTCGACGTCGATCTTGACGACCGTCGGGGGCGGTCCGGCGACATCGTCGAGCGCGATCGTGCGCACCTCGACGCGCCGCTCGCGGAGGTCGTGGTCGCCGACGCTCGCAAGCCGCGTCCACAGGCGATCACGGACGACGACGAGCTCGGCGACGCCGCTGCGATCCGCCGCCGCGGCCTCGAGGACCTCGATCCCGTCGAGCCCGTTCAGCGCGGCGTTCGCGCGAACCGCGGCGGCGCAGTCGGGGTCGGGCTCGATCGCGAGCACGCGCCCACCAGGACCGACGACGCGCGCGGCCACGAGGCTCATGAAGCCGATGTTCGCGCCGACGTCCCAGACGTGGTCGTCGGCACGCGCAGAGCGGACCAGCGCCTGCTGGACCTGGATCTCGTGCGTTCCGGTCAGCACCCCGTAGGCCTGCGCACCCCAGGGCGCGAACGTGCGCGCCTCGATCCGCAGGCGCGCCGCGAGGCCGCCGAGGATCGACAACTCGCCGCGGCCCGTCAGCGGCGCCAGCGGCCGCAGCAGCCCGCGCGCCGCCCAGCGTGCCCTGCGCTCGTGCGAGACCGCGCGCATCAGCAGCCACACGAGGCGCGTGCGGGCGACGAGCGCGGCCTTGGTGTAGAGCTTGCGCGCGATGGCCGACAGCATGCCACGCGTCCTCGTCGCACCTGAGGCGTTCGCGCCACAACTCGGAGCACCCGCGGTCGCGACGGCGATCGGCCGCGGGCTCGAGCGGGCCGGACTCGCGCCGCCGATGCTGTGCCCGCTCGCCGGCGGCGGCCGCGGAACGCTCGAGGTGCTGCTGCCGGCGCTGGGTGGCCAGACCGCCGGCGCGACCGTCCTCGATCTGTTCGGGCACGAGATCGTCGCGGACTTCGGCCTCGTCGACGGTGGCGGGACGGCGATCGTCGAGGCGGCGCAGATATCCGCCGTCGGTGGGAACCGCGGCGACTGCGGCGATCCGATCGGGTCCTCCTTCGGCGTCGGCCAGCTCGTCGCGGCGGCGGTCGACGCGGGCGCCGAGGTCGTCGTGCTCGCGTGCGGCGACTGCGCCGGCTGCGACGGGGGCGCCGGCGCGGTGGACGCGATCGCCGCGGGCGGCGGGCTGCGCGGTGCGGCGCTCGTGCTGCTGTGCGACGAGCGCACGCCGTGGGAGCGGGCGCGCTGCGGCGCGGCGGGGGCGCAGCGCCTGCGCGAGCTGGCGCCGCGCATGAGGCGCGACCCGCGCGGCGTGCCGATGACCGCGGCCGGGGGCGGGCTCGCCGGCGGGCTGTGGGCGCAGTTCGATGCACAGCTCGTCTCGGGACCGGCGTTCGTGCTCGAGGAGCTGGGCTTCGACGCGCGCATGCGCGCCTCCCGGGCGCTCGTCGTCGGTGAGGCGCGGCTCGATGCCGGGACGCTGGCCGGCCGCGTCGCCGGCGAGGCCGCGATCCGCGCCCGTCAGGTCGGCGTGCCCTGCCACGCGGTCGCCGCGCACGCCGCGATCGCGCCCTTCGACGTGCGCATCCTCGACCTGCAGGCGATCGTCGAGGCCGCGCCCACCTGCGGCGAGGACCCTGCCGCCGCGCTCGCGGCGGCCGGCGAGCGGCTGGCGGCGCTGCTCTGAGGTTCGCTACGGGTGGTGGAACCTCCATGACGGTACGACAGGACCGCGTGATCAGCACCGCCGGCGGGCGGTGGCGGGCCACGCTCGGGGCTTGACACCGTCCTGCGATGTGACGAAATGCCGACGTGAGGGTTTCCGACAATCGGATCTGGGAGTACTCTGGCGGCGATGAAGGTCGTCAAGCCCAGGCCAGCGCACGTCCTGCCGCGCGGCGTCGTGGGCGGCAACGAGGTCTCGCAGGCGACGACGGGCGCCGAGAACATCTACATGGGCGTCTTTCGGGTGCCCGCGGGCGCGCAGTCGATGCCCCACTACCACGCCGGCTGCGAGTCGGCGGTCTTCATGGTCTCCGGCCGCCTGAACGTGCGCTGGGGCGAGGGGCTCGAACACGCCCTGAGCCTCGAACCGGGCGACATGGTCTACGTGCCGCCACGCGAGACGCACCTGCTCGAGAACCCGTCCGAGGAGGAGGCCGCGGAGTACGTCGTCGCCCGCGACGCGCCCGAGGAGGACTCCGTCGAGGTGCCCTGGGCGACGTAGAAGGGCGGGAGCGCCGGCCTCCGTGCCGTCGCGTCCTGCGTTCGCCTCGTCCGGCGGGTCAGCTGAGGTCCAGCGGCCCGTCCGCGGCGGCGTCGCCGTCATCACCTTCGCCGCCTTCGGGCTCCGGCGGCGGTGGCAGCTTCTCGGCCTCGGCCAGCGGGTCGTAGTCGCCCTCGTGGCCATGCGGCGTCGCCAGCGCCTGCGGCGGGTCGTCGCCCGCCTTGACGCCCTCGACCGCCGCCGCAGCGCCCTCGTGGGCTGCCGCTGACGCAGCGGCCGCCGCGCCGGCGTCCGGCGCGGCGTCGGCGCCCTCGGCGTCAGACGTCACGATCTCGTCCTGGCCCGTCTGTTCCTCGTCGCTCATGCGCTCTTCGGTCATGTCTGCTCTCCCGCTCGGTGTTCGGGCGTCAGCTACCCGCGACACCGAATCTCAAGCCCGGCGGAGGAGCGGCGGGCCGGCCGAGCGGTCAGCCGTCGGGGCGTGGGCGATCGCGCTCCGCCCGCTCGCGACGCGCCCGTTCGCGCGCGGCCGCGTCGCGCTCGCCTGTCTCGGCCCGTCCGCCGTCGCGTGCGGGGCGCTCGCGCACAGGGCGCGCAGGGCGCTCGCTGCGCGGGATGCGCGCGGCTCGGGGAGGCCGCTCGGCGCGCGGGGTGCGCGCCGGTCGCTGCGTGCGCTCGCGCCGCGCGGTGGCCGGCGGCCGCTCGGCACGCGCAGGCGCGCCCTGCCGTGCCCGCCGCGCGCCTGGCGAGAGGACGCTCGCCGCCGCGCCCGCCAGTCCAGCGAGCAGGATCACGACGATCCAGTCCAGCCACGGCACGTAGCGCGACCGTGCCTGGACGCCGCCCGCCACGGTGTAGGTGCACGTCCGTGTCAGCGGGGGCGAGAAGGACGGCGAGGACTTCGCGGTGCTGCCCTGAGGCAGGCGCTCGAGCTGGGCGCACGGATCGCCGATCGGCTTGACGAGCCACACTGCGAGGACGCCTGCGAGCAGGATCGCGACCGCCAGGCGCACGGGACCCTGCGCGCGCGCGGGCGAGGGGGCGGCTGTCACGCCCGGCAGGCTATCCGCGCCGTGCGAACGGCAGAATGACGGGTAGATTGCGACGCCGTGGCGGTCGCGACCCAACCCCAGCGCGCTCGCCTGCCGCTGCCCGGCGGCAGCGCCGGCGCGACCGTGCGCGTGCATCCGCTGCGCTGCGGCGAGGTGCTGCTGCCCCCGCGGGCGCTGGACCGCCCGAGCGGGCCGCTGTCGCAGCTGCGCGGCATCGGCCTGCACACGCCGCGCTCGCGCTGGAGCTGGGTGCCGGTGCCGGTCTTCCTCGTCGAGCACCCGACCGCCGGACCCGTGCTGATCGACACCGGCTTTCACGCCTCGGTGCAGGACGGCGCGCGCACGAGCCTCGGCCGCCGCGCCGCCTGGCTGCTGCCGGCGCGCCAGGCGCCGGGCGAGTCGGCTCCCGAGCAGCTGCGCAGGCTCGGCGTCGAGCCCGCGCAGATCGGCGTCGTCGTGATGACGCACCTGCACAACGACCACGCCAGCGGCGCGATCGAGTTTTCAGCGGCGACGTTCGTCGTCGACGCCGCGGAGTGGCAGGCGGCATCGCGGGGCGGATTCGCCGAGGGCTACCGCCAGGCGCACTACGACCAGCCGCTGGACTGGCGGACCGTCGACTACGTCGAGGGCGCCGGCCATGGGGCCTTCGAGCGCACGCTCGACCTCTTCGGCGACGGCTCCGTGCGCCTGCTGTCGACGCCCGGCCATACGCTCGGCCACCAGTCGGTCCTGCTCGCGCTCGACGGCGGCGAGCTGCTGCTGACCGGCGACGCCGCGTACACGCGCCGCGCGATCGACGAGGACCTCGTGCCGATCTTCTTCGCCGACGACAAGCTCTACGTGCACTCGCTGGCGCAGATCCGCGACCACGTCGCCCGCAATCCCGGCACCGTCGTGATCACCGGCCACGACGCGCAGCGCTGGCCGCAGCTCGAGGCGGTCTACGAGTAGGGCTCCGCAACCTCCGGCCGCGGGGCGAGTTCTCCTCAGAACATGCTCCGTGCCTCGCTCACCGCGCTGCTGACCGCAGCCGCCGTCGTCCTCGCCGCCGGATCCGCCGCCCACGCCCGCTCGATCGTCATCGCGACCGGCACGGGCGAGCTCGCCCTGACCGACGTGCCCGCCGACAAGGTCGTGGCGCGCCTGGCGCTCGGCTCGCCGACGCGTGCCGTCGTGGCCGCGCCCGACGGCGCGCGCGCGTTCGTGGCCTCGGGCCGGCAGATCACGGTCGTCGACCTGGCGTCACGGGCGACCGCCTCGGCCCCGCCGCTCGCCGGCGCGATCATCTCGCTGGCGATCTCGCAGGACGGCGCGCGGCTGCTCGCAGCTCGCCGCGGGGCGATCGACGTCTTCGACACCGCGACGATGACGCCCGCGGGGAGCATCAACCTGAAGGGCGCGCGGCCCGGCGCCGTCGCGATCTCGGCCGACGGGCTGAAGGCGGCGGTCGTGCTCGGCCGCCGCCTCGGGCTCGTCGACATGACGACCGCGCGCCTCATGCGCCGCACCGGCCCTACGGCGCTCGGCAGGCGCGGCGCGCCGCTGCCGGGCGGCGTCGCCTTCCCGCAGGCGGGCTCGCTCGTCTGGGTCAGCACGACCGACGGCGTGCTCAGCGGCCTCGATCGCGTCAGCGGCCGGCCGCGCGCGCGGATCAACCTCAAGCCGGGCGTCGGCGCGGGGCTCGCGATCTCCCCCGACGGCTCGCGCGCGGCCGTCGGCGCCAACCGCGGCAGCCGCGCCGCCGCGATCGTGAACCTCAACTCCAAGCGGCTGCTGACGCGGGTGCGCACCGGCCGCGGCCCCGGCGCGCCCGCCTACGCGACCGAGGACTCCCGTCTGTACATCGGCGACGGCGGCGCCCACACGGTCTCCGTCTTCTCGACGATCTCCTACAAGCGCCTGGGCGTACAGCGCCTCGGCGCGCGCACGACGCCGCGCGGGCTGGCGGTGCAGCCCGGACTCGCCGTGAAGATCGGCAGCGAGGGCCCGGACAACATCACCGGCACGCGCGGCCGCGACCGCATCGACGGCCGCGGCGGCGACGATGCCCTGCGCGGCGGCCGCGCGAACGACTCGCTGCTCGGCGGCCTGGGCAACGACGTGCTCGGCGGCGGCGCGTCCAACGACGTGCTCGACGGCGGCGACGGGAACGACTACCTCACCGGCCAGGCCGGCAACGACAGCCTCTTCGGCGCGACCGGCAACGACCAGCTCTTCGGCGGCACCGGCAACGACAACCTCGACGGCGGCAGCGAGAACGACTTCCTCGAGCCCGGCGACGGCGACGACATCGCCCGTGGCGGGCCCGGCAACGACAAGATCGTCGAGGCCGATCTCGGCAACGACTTCCTGCTCGACGGCGGCGACGGCGACGACTTCGTCGACGGCGCGCGCGGCACGGACAACATCGTCGGCGGCGCCGGCGACGACACCCTGCGGGGCGGCCCCGGCGCGGAGAAGATCGACGGCGGGATCGGCGACGACAACGTCGACGGCGGCACCGGCGGCGACCAGATCTTCACCCGCGAGGGCAACGACGCCGTCCGCGGCGATGCCGGCCGCGACCGGATCTCCACCTCGGTCGGCGACGACAACATCGACGGCGGCTCGGGCGACGACACGATCTCGAGCTTCAGCGGCAACGACGAGATCGTCGGCGGGCCGGGCGCCGACACGATCACCGCGGGCTCGGGCGACGACGTCATCCGCGTCGCGGACGAGGATGCCGACGTCGTCGACTGCTCGACCGGGCGCGACACGGTCTACGTCGAGAGCACCGCCCCGAGCCGCGACCGGCTCACGCGCTGCGAGACGGTCATCCAGGTCGCGCCCGAGCCCTCGACCGACGCCCCGCCGACGGCGCGGACCGTTCCCGGCACGCCCGGCAACGACAGGCTGCTCGGCAGCGACGAGAAGGACTCGGTCTTCGGCGCCGACGGCGACGACGAGCTGTTCGGCAACGGCGGCGACGACTACGTCGACGGCGAGAACGGCAACGACGTCCTGCACGGCGGCCTGGGCAACGACCAGATGTACGGCCGCCGCGACAACGACGTCGTGCTCGGCAACGAGGGCGACGACTTCCTCAACGGCGACCGCGGCCTGGACACGATCAACGGCGGCCCCGGCAACGACCGCATCTTCGGCGGCCTGGACTCCGACAACATCACCGGCGACGAGGGCGACGACCGCATCAACGTCGTCGACGGGTCGATCGACCGCGTCGACTGCGGCGACGGCAACGACACGGTCTTGGTCGACGTCGTCGATGTCGTCACGCCGAACTGCGAGAGCGTCCGGCGCTAGTGGACGGTGGCTGCGCGGGCTGGCGGTGTTCTGCGTCGCGCGGCCGCGGCGATCGAGATGCAGATTGGGTGCGGATACGCGGCTCGGCCGGGATGCGAGCCGCCGGGGTGCGAGGAGGCTTGCAGACTGCGCATGGCGCGGTGCCGGTCGGGCGGGCCGCGCTCGCGTGCGCTACGCCGTCGCGGCGTGCTTCTTGCCGCGTCGCTCCAGGCGGCGCTGCTCGCGCACGCGCGCCAGCACGCCCCTGCGCCCGAGCGCCTCCAAGCCGCTGTGGAGCACCTTGATCTCGGCGAAGATCTCGTCCGCGACCACCATCTGCTGGTCGCGCGCGGGCTCGTCGACGCGCTCCCAGCGGATCGGATCGCCGTACTGGATGGTGACCTTCGGAAACTCGCCCTTGCGCCAGTTGCGCACCTTCGAAGAGCCGTAGATCGCGACCGGCACGACCGCGGCGCCGGTCTCCAGCGCGAGCTTGCCGATGCCCGGCTTGGCACGCTCGGCGAGCTTGCCGTCGCGCGAGCGCGCGCCTTCGCAGTACATCGCGACGCAGCCGCCGCGCTCGAGGATCGCGCGGGCGGTGACGAACGCCTCCTCGTCGCGATGCCCGCGGCGCAGCGGAAAGACGCCCCCGTGTGTGTAGACCCACTGCGCGGGCGGCTGAAAGAGCTGGGACTTGGCCATGAACATGACCTTGCGGCGGATGAACGACGCCAGCAGAAAGTGGTCCATGAACGAGCCGTGGTTGGGCGCGAGGATGACCGGGCCCGACTGCGGCACCTTCTCGCTGGAGATCGAGCGTGCGCGAAAGAAGCCGAAGGCCCACAGCGTCGCGATGACGCGCACGGCTTCGTATGCGGCGTCTGGCTCGCGCTCGCGCGAGCGGGCGTGAAACGCGTCGAAGTGCTCTGCCGGACGCTCGTCGCGATGCGACTGCGCGGTCACCGCGGCGAACTGCTCGCTGCGCCTCAACTTCGACATGCAGACAACTTTACCCCTGAGCCCAGCCCCGGGCACGTACGACGGCGCGTCGCCAGTCGTCGATCAGCGCGTAGCGCTCGTCGCCCCCCATCTTCGGCTCGTAGCGGGCGCGCTCGCCGCCGCGGCGCGCGACGTCGTCCTGCGTCCACGCCCCCGCCCCGACGCCCGCGAGCAGCGCTGCACCGAGCGCCGTCGTCTCGGCGATCTCGGCGACCGCGATCGGCACGCCGAGCACGTCGGCCTGAAACTGCATGAGCCAGCCGTTGGCGGTCGCGCCGCCGTCGGCGCGCAGCTCCTCCAGCGGCTGCTCGGCAACGCGCTCCATCGCCTGCACGGCGTCGACGGTCTGAAAGGCGATCGCCTCGAGCGTCGCGCGCGCGAGGTGCGCGCGCGTGCTCCCGCGCGTCAGCCCGACGATCGTGCCGCGCGCGTAGGGGTCCCAGTGCGGCGAGCCGAGGCCGGTCAGCGCCGGCACGAAGTACACGCCGTCGTTGGAGTCCAGCGACGCCGCGAGCTCCTGCGTGTCCGATGCCTGCTCGATGACGCCGAGGCCGTCGCGCAGCCACTGCACGGCGGCGCCGGTGACGAAGATCGCGGCTTCGAGCGCGTAGATCGTCCGCTGGGCGGGTGGAGATCCCATCCCCCATGCGATCGTCGCCAGCAGGCCCGGGGGCGCGGTCGGCGCCTCGTCGCCGGCGTTCATCAGCACGAACGATCCCGTGCCGTAGGTGTTCTTGCCGAGGCCCTGATGCAGACAGCCTTGGCCGTAGAGCGCGGCCTGCTGATCGCCGGCGATGCCGCAGATCGGGACGCCGTCGTGGCCGTCGCCGAGCGCGCCGTCGCGCACGGTGCCGAACTCGCCGATGCTCGGCAGCACCTCGGGCAGCGAGGCCCGGGGGACGTCGCCGAAGAGCGCGAGCAGCTCGTCGTCCCAGTCGCCGCGGACGATGTCGTAGAGCATCGTTCGCGAGGCGTTCGTGACGTCGGTGCGGTGCTCTCCGGTCAGCTTGTAGACCAGCCAGGAGTCGATCGTGCCGAACAGCGCGCGGCCGTCCGCGGCGCGCTCGCGCAGCCCGTCGACGTTGTGCAGCAGCCATTCGATCTTCGTCGCGCTGAAGTACGGGTCCAGCACGAGCCCGCTGCGCGTGCGCACGAGCGGCTCGTGGCCGGCGGCGCGCAGCTCGTCGCAGCGCTTGGCCGTGCGCCGGTCCTGCCAGACGAGCGCGTGGTGCAGCGGCTCGCCGCTGTCGGGATCCCAGACGCAGACCGTCTCGCGCTGGTTGGTGATGCCGATCGCCTGGAGGTCGCCAGAGGCCGCGTCCGCGTCGTCGAGCGCCTCGAGCGCCACCGCCCGCGTCACGTCCCAGATCTCGCCCGCGTCGTGCTCGACCCAGCCGGGACGCGGGAAGTGCTGCTGGAACTCGCGGTACGCGCGCCCCGCGAGCTGCGCGTCGGCGTCGAAGACAAGGCACGTCGTGCCCGTCGTGCCTTGATCGATCGCGAGGATCACGAGCGGAAAGGTAGTGCGTGTCCCGCGTGACCGGGCGCGACCCTCGCGCGCGCCGCGGCGGCCGCTTGCCGCTGAGAGCTCGAGAGACAGGCCGGGACCGGGAGGAGAAGGTCCCGGCCTGCTCTCGGATCGAGGAGCGTCGTGTCTGCGCGGGGTCAGTGCGCAGACGGCTCCGCAGGCTCCGCCGGCGACGGGCATGACCGCTGACGGTGCTGGGACCCAAGGTACGGACGTCGGGGGCCCCGCCCCATCGACGAGCGTCCAAACTGACGCGCCGCGCGTTCGACAGGCCGTCGCACGGCCCGGCCTCAACCCTCCAGCAGGGGGCTGAGGACCTCGTTGGCGATCATCAGCGCACCGACAACGGCGAACGCCAACAGGAAGCGACGCTCCCTCACGTCCTCGACCGCGTGCAGTCCAAGGCTGAGCGACATGAGCGCGAGGCCGAGTGCCACCTGTCCCAGCGGACGCGGTCCTCCGACGATGCCGACAAGCTCGTGCACTCCGGCGACGGTCAGCAGCACGCCCGCGACGATCCGACGCCACCCCCAGGAGACCGCCTCCATCGAGACAGCCTAGACCCGCGCTCAGCGGCGGGTCAAGTAGACCGCGACGAAGTCGGCGAGCTGGCGGCCGCGGTGCGCGAAGCCGCGCAGCGTCCTGCGCGTCGCGCGGTGCGCGAGATCCAACGCGACCTCCTCGATGACGAAGCCCGCGCGCGCGGCGTCCACCGTCATGCCGATCTCCATCCCGAAGCGCGGGGCGAACGGCACGACCGTCGCGAAGACGGGGCCGCTCAGCGCGCGCTGGCCTGAGATCGGGGCTCGCATGTCCAGGCCGGTGAGCCGCTGGATCGCGCGATGGGCGTAGCCGACGGCGAAGCCGAAGCCGCCGCCGACGCGCGAGCTGAAGACCGCCACGGCGAGGTCGCAGCGCCCTTCGCGCACGGCGACGGCCAGCGGCGCCAGCCGCGCGGCGCTGTCGGCCAGGTCGCCGTCGCACAGCACGAAGACCGGCGGGTCGGGCTCCAGCGCGCGGCTCAGGACCGTGCGCGCGGCGAGCGTGGCCACGCCGCCCTTGCCGATCGTGCGCTCGCTGCGCACCACCTTCGCGCCGGCATCCGTGGCGACCTGTGCGGTGGCGTCGGTCGAGCCGTCGTCGGCGACGATCACCTGCGCGCCGGGAAACGCGGACGCCAGCGCCGCGAGCGTGTCGGGCAGGCGATCGGCCTCCTCGTGAGCGGTGACGATGATGATCGTGTCGCTGGGCATCGCCGCGCGGACTCTCGCAGACGCGCGCGCCGGCGCACGCGCCTGGCCCGTGCGCCGCGGGGACCACACCGTCCAGGGCGGCGGTTACGCTGGCGCTGCCTGTCGTCGGCTGGCGTCTACGAGGAGGAGCCGTGATCGAAGTCGAGGCCCACATCACGGGCATCGTGTGGAAGATCGAGTGCAAGGTCGGTGACGTCGTCGAGGAGGGCGACACCGTCGTGACGCTCGAGTCGATGAAGATGGAGATGCCCGTCGAGGCCGAGGATCCCGGCGTCGTCAAGGAGATCCTCTGCGAAGAGGGTCAGCCGGTCGACGAGGGCGACACGCTCGTCGTGCTCGAGTAGCGCCCGCCCGCGCCGCTACTCCCCCTCGTCGCCGTGGGCGACAGCGAGGTCGGCGAGATCCTGAAGATCCTGCGGCCGCCCGGCCGCGCGCTTCATCGCGCGCAGCTGCGCAAGCGAGCAGATCCGGACCGGCACGCCGGCGACCTCGGCGTCGACCGCCTCGCCTGAAAGCGGCTGGTAGGCGTGCTCGCTTTCGATCCCGGAGACCCACTGCATCACGTCGAGGACGCCGAGCGGCGTGTCCAGACGGAAGTTCCCGCCCTGTGCCAGATCCGCGGCGCGCGTCGGATCGAATGGCATCTCGTCCTTGTCGAAGTCGCCGAGCCCCAGTTGCGTGGCTCCCAGGTCCGCGAGGCAGCGAGCGAGCCGCTCGAGGTTGCTTCGGTCGGGCCCGGGAACGATGTCGAGATCCTTCGTGACCCGCACGACGCCGTATGAGATGACCGCGAAGCCGCCGATCACGACATGCTCGACCCCCGCCAGCGACAGCGCCCGGAGCAGCTCCACCGGGTCCAGCGGCCCGCTCACGACGAGCGGCCACGCGTTGCGGCGCCGAAGAACGCTCGCGCGGCGCGGGCGAGAACCACGCCTTCGGCCAGATTCTCGCTCGGGCTGCGCGCCCCGTCGCGCCGCAGGCGCTCGCGCCGAGCGCGCTCGTTGCGCTCGGCGTCGCCGGCCTTCCAGGCGATGATCTCGGCCTCGGTACGCCTACGCGGCATCCTCATATGGTGCCCGCCGCGGCCAGGCGCCGCCACTCGATTGCCGGGCAGCGGTCCATGACGACGAGCAGGCCGGCCTCGACGGCGCGCGCGGCGGCAGCGCGATCGACGACGCCGAGCTGCATCCAGACGGCGCGGGCGCCGATCGCGATCGCCCCGTCGACGTGCGCGCCGGCCCGGTCCGAGCGCCGAAAGATGTCGACGACGTCGACCTGCGCGTCGCCGGACAGGTCGTGCAGCGAGGCGTACACGCGCTCGCCGTGGATCTCGCCGGGCGCGACGGCCGGGTTGACGGGGATCACGCGCTTGCCGCGCGACTGCAGCAGGCCGGCGATGCGGTGGCTGTCGCGCCGCGGATCGGGCGAGCAGCCGACGATCGCCCACGTCTCGAACTCCTCGAGCAGCGTGCGGATCGCCTCCTGCATGGCGGCCAGCCTACTCGCGCCGCCGCCCCCGGCCGCGGCGGACCGTTCGGCAAAATCGACTGCGGGGGAGGCTCGGCACGACACACCCCCGGCCACAAGCCGGCCGGGACCGGCCACTACGATCGCTCACCATGACGACCCGCAACGAGCGCATCCACATCGCCGACGGGGAGTTCGACGCGCATGTCGCGCTCCCCGAGTCCGGCAGCGGCCCCGGCCTGCTGCTGATCCAGGAGATCTTCGGCGTCAACGAGTACGTGGAGCAGGCCGCGCAGCGGCTGGCCGCACTCGGCTACGTCGTGCTGGCGCCCGACCTCTACTGGCGCACGCAGCCCGGGTTGTCGCTGAGCCACGGGCCCGAGGAGCAGAAGCTGGCGTTCGCCGCGGTGGCGCAGCTCGACGTGCCGCTCGCGGTGCAGGACGCGATCGAGTCGCTCGCCGCGCTGCGGGCGTTGCCCGAGGTCGAGGCCGCGGACGGGCGCGCCGGGGTGCTCGGCTTCTGCCTCGGCGGCACGATCGCCTACCAGGTCGCCGTGCATGCCGATCCGGACGCCGCCGTCTGCTACTACGGCTCGGGGATCCCCGACGCGCTCGATGCCGCGACGCGGATCGAGTGCCCGATGCTGATGCACTGGGGCGGAGCGGACCAGTTCATCGCGCGCGAGCAGGTCGACACCGTCGCCGCGATGGCCACTGAGCACGACGGGATCGAGTGCCATGTCCACGAGGGCGCCGGCCATGCCTTCGACAACAGCTTCGCGCCGATGTTCCACGATCCCGAGGCCGCCGCCCGCGCCTGGGAGCTGACGAGCGCCTTTCTGGCGCGCGTGCTGCCCCCAGACTGACCGTCCGACGCGGCTGCCAGTCTGCCGCTTGATGCCACCGCTCATCACTCGAGAGGAGGCGCTGCGCCTCGGCGAGCTCGAGGATCACGGCGCGATCGAGGCGCTGATCGAGCGTGCGTGGCAGGTCCGCGTCGAGCGCTTCGAGGACGCGACGGACCTCTGCTCGCTCGTCAACGCGAAGTCCGGCGGCTGCGCGCAGGACTGCGGCTTCTGCGCCCAGTCGCGCTACGCCGAGGCCGAGACGCCGCTGCACGCGATGATGGAGCCCGAGCAGATCCTCGAGCACGCGCGCGCCGCCGAGGCGGCGGGGGCGCACCGCTTCTGCATGGTGACGCAGGGCCAGGGGCTTTCCAAGCGCGACTTCGAGAAGGTGCTCGAGGGCACGCGCCTGGTCGCCGAGCACACGAACCTCAAGCGCTGCGCCTCGGTCGGCCACATCTCGCCGACGCGGGCGAGGGCGCTCAAGGACGCGGGCGTCCAGCGCGTGCACCACAACGTCGAGACGGCCGAGTCCTACTACCCCGAGGTCTCCACGACCGTTCGCTACGAGGGCCGGCTGCGCACGATCGACGCCGTCCGCGAGGCGGGCCTGGAGACGTGCGTCGGCGGCATCCTGAACCTCGGCGAGACGCGCGAGCAGCGCGTCGAGATGGCGTTCGAGCTCGCGCAGATCGACCCCACCTCCGTGCCGATCAACCTGCTCAACCCGCGCCCGGGGACGAAGTTCGGCGATCGCGAGTACATGGACCCGTGGGAGGCCGTGAAGTGGATCGCGATCTTCCGCCTGATCCTGCCCGATGCGCTGTTTCGGCTCTGCGGCGGGCGCGTCGAGAACATCGCCGAGCTGCAGGGGCTCGCGGTGCGCGCCGGCATCAATGGCGTGATGATGGGCAACTTCCTCACGACGCTCGGCAACACGCCCGACGAGGACCGCGCGATGTTCGAGGAGCTCGGCCTGAGCGTCGAGCGCCAGGCCGACAACGGCGCCAACCCGCGCCCGGACAACCGCAGCGGCTGGCTGGAGGGCGAGACACCGCAGCGCACGGCTGCGGCGGGCGCGGCAGTCGCCGAGCCGCCGCCGTCCCCCGTGCAGGTGCGCATGTGGGACCCCTCGACGCAGCTGCGCTTCGGACGCAAGCGCCATGTCCCCGAGCGCCCGGACGGCGCTCCCAACACGACCCCGTCGCTGCGGGGCTGACGAGCGAAGGGAACGGGCGATGACCGAGATCCAGGCCCGGCTGTCGGAGCTCAAGGACCGCGGCCTGTATCGCCGGACCCGCCTCGTGAGCGGGCCTCAGGGTCCGCACGTCGTGCTCGACGGCCGGCCGGTGCTGCTGCTGTGCTCCAACAACTACCTCGGGCTCGCCGACCATCCGCGCGTCCAGGAGGCGGCCGCGGACGCCGCGATGCGCTGGGGCGTGGGCGCCGGGTCCTCGCGCCTGGTGTCAGGGACGATGACCGTCCACAGCCGCCTCGAACAGCGCCTGGCGGCCTTGGAGGGCACGGAGTCCGCACTGCTGTTCGGCTCGGGCTATCTCGCGAACCTCGGCGTCGTCGGGTCGCTCGCGCGTGCCGGCGAGGTCGTCTTCTCCGACGAGCTCAACCACGCCTCGATCATCGACGGCTGCCGCCTGTCGCGCGCCGAGGTGTTCGTCTATGACCACAACGACACCGAGCATCTCGCCTGGGGGCTCGCGCAGGCCGGCCCGCGCGCGGCGCTGATCGCGACGGAGTCGGTCTTCTCGATGGACGGCGACGTCGCGCCGCTGGAGGACATCTGCGAGCTGGCGCGGCGCCACGACGTGCGCATGGTCGTCGACGAGGCGCACGCCACAGGCTGCGTCGGCCCGGGCGGGCGCGGGGCCGTCGCCGAGGCCGGACTGGAGGGCGAGGTCGACGTCGTCGTCGGCACGCTCGGCAAGGCGCTCGGCTCCTACGGCGCGTTTGTCGCCTGCGACGCCGAGCTCGCGCAGCTGTTCACGAACTCCGCGCGGTCGCTGATCTTCTCGACGGCGCCGCCGCCGCCGGCGATGGCAGCGGCGCTGGCCGCGCTCGATCTGCTCGAGTCCCAGCCGCGCCGCGTCGAGCGCCTGCAGGCCAACGCCGAGGTGCTGCGCGGCGAGCTTGCGCGCGAGGGCTTCGACGTCTGCGGCTCGACGACGCAGATCGTCCCGCTGATCGTCGGCGAGGCGTCGACCGCCATGCGCGTCTGCGAGGCGGCGCTCGAGCGCGGGGTCTTCGCGCAGGCGATCCGGCCGCCGACGGTGCCCGTCGGGACGTCGCGCCTGCGATTGGCCGTCATGGCGACGCACACCAAGGACGAGCTGCGCGACGCAGCCAGGGTGCTCGGCCGCGCCGCGCTGCAGGCGGGCTTCCGGCCGGCGACCGCGATGCCGGTCGCGGCCGCCCACGAGGCGTCGCACGCCGCGTACGACGCGGTCGGCTCGTCCGAGGCCGGCGCCGCGCCGTTCGACGCCGCCGCGGCCGACGGGCCGCGGTCGCGGCGGCGCGTCCCGCGCGCGGCATAGTCGCCGCACGGGACGCGCCGGTGTCGCTGCGCGGCTGCTTCGTCACCGGCACAGACACCGGCGCGGGCAAGACGGTGCTCGCGGCGGCGCTGTGTGCGGCGATGCGCGCCGATGGCGTGACTGCCGCCGCGTTCAAGCCCGTCGTGACAGGTGTCGGCGAGCCGGCCGGCGGCGGGTGGCCAGCGGACCACGAGCTGCTGGCGAGCGTCACCGGCGTGCGACCCCGCGACGTCTGCGCGACGACGTTCGCGCCGGCGGTCTCACCGCACCTCGCCGCATCGCTGGCGGGCGAGACGATCGCGCTCGACGACCTGCTCGCCGCCGCGCGTGCTGCCGCGGCGGGCGCGGACGCGCTCGTCGTCGAGGGGGTCGGCGGGCTGCTCGTCCCGCTGACCGCCGAGCATTCCGTGCGCGACCTCGCAGCGGCGCTGGGGCTGCCGGTCGTCATCGCGGCACGGCCGGGGCTCGGGACGATCAACCACTCGCTGCTGACGATCGAGGCCGCACGCGCAGGCGGGCTCGACGTCCGGGCGGTCGTGCTGACGCCCTGGCCCGACAAGCCGACCGTCATGCAGCGCTCCAACCGCGAGACGATCGCGCGGCTCGGCGGCGTCGAGGTGGCGGCGCTCGGCGAGGTGTCGTGCCACCTCGAGCAACTCGCGGCTGCGGGCGCGACCTTGCCGTGGCTGGGGTGGTTGGGTACCTGCACACGGTGACCTCCGTCTCCCGCCCCTTTCTGACCGCCGACTGGCATCACGTCCTCGGCGTGACCTACGCGACCGAGGTGGCGCCGCTCGTGCCGTACCTGCCGCCCGGCGCGGAGATCGACGAGCTCGGCGGCGCGGCACGGGTGAGCCTCGTCGCATTCGGGTTTCGCCGCACGCGCGTCCGCGGGCTCGCGATTGCAGGCCACATCACGTTTCCGGAGATCAACCTGCGCTTCTACGTGCGCCTGCACGGAGAGCGCGCGGTGGTCTTCATCCGCGAGTTCGTCCCGCGGCCCGCGATCTCGCTCGTCGCACGGCTGCTCTACAACGAGCCGTACCGCACGATCCCGATGCGCGAGACGGTGATCGAGCCGGGCAGTGGCCCGACCGCGCACGACGGCCGCACGCGCTCCTACCGCGTCGAGCATCCGGTGTGGGCGCTGCACGAGGTCTCCGACCTCAAGCTCGACGTCGACTTCGCCGCCCTCTACGGCCGGGAGTGGGGCTGGCTGCACGACGCACAGCCGTCGCACGTGACGCTCGCCGCGGGCTCCGGCGTGCGCATCTCCGCGCCCGTCGACACCCAGCCCTGAGCTGGGCGCCCCAGCCGGCGCGCTCGCCGCCGCGCTGCTCACGCGCTCGCGACACCCGCGCGGCGACCTCCTACCCTCGAGCTGAGTCCCGCCCCAACCTCGGAGGCCATCCCGATGAATCACCGCACGCTCGGCCGCGACGGCCTCGACGTCTCCGCCCTCGGCCTCGGCTGCATGGGCATGTCCGAGTTCTACGGGCCGGCCGACGACGACGAGTCGGTCAAGACCATCCACCGCGCGCTGTCGATCGGCATCACGCTGCTGGACACGGCCGACATGTACGGCTCCGGCGCCAACGAGCAGCTCGTCGGCGCGGCGATCGCCGACCGCCGCGACGATGTCGTGCTGGCGACGAAGTTCGGCATCGTGCGCGAGGAGGGTCGGCCGCGACGCGTCGACTCGAGCCCGGAGTACGCCCGCCGGGCCTGCGAGGCCTCGCTGCGCCGGCTGGGCGTCGACCACATCGACCTCTACTACATGCACCGCCGCAACCCGGACGTCCCGATCGAGGAGTCCGTCGGCGGCATGGCCGAGCTCGTTCACGAGGGCAAGGTGCGCCACCTCGGTCTCAGCGAGGTCAGCGCGGACACGCTGCGCGCGGCCTGCGCGGTGCACCCGATCGCCGCGCTGCAGAGCGAGTGGTCGCTGTGGACGCGCGGCATCGAGAGCGAGATCGTCCCGGCCGCGCGCGAGCTGGGCGTCGGGATCGTGCCCTACAGCCCCGTCGGCCGCGGCTTTCTGACCGGTGCCTACGGGTCGGTGGACGATCTCGCTCCCGACGACTTCCGCCGCTACAACCCGCGCTTTCGGGGCGACAACCTCGAGGCGAACCTCAAGCTCGTCGAGCGTGTGCGCGAGGTCGCCGACGACGTCGGATGCACCCCCGTGCAGCTTGCGCTCGCGTGGCTGCTGCACCAGGGCGGCGACGTCGTGCCGATTCCCGGCACCAAGCGCGTGAAGCACGTCGAGGAGAACGCCGAGGCGGCCGAGATCAGCCTGTCGGCGGACCATCTTCAAGCGCTCGACGAGGCGATGCCGGTCGGCGCCGCGGCGGGCGAGCGCTACCCCGAGGCCGCGATGGGCTCGCTCGAGCTGTGATCGGGAGGGGTGTGTCGAGTTGAGACGCCTGATGAGGCGTCCAAACTCGTCACACCCCCTATTCGTCGCCGCGCCCGCGGAAGACGAACCACCACAGCGCAAAGCAGGCGATCCACCCGAGGGCGAGCACGACCGCGCTGAGGAAGCTCACGAAGTCCATCGTCAGCGCTCGCCGTCGGCGGCGACCTCGGCCAGCGACGCGTCGACGAGCCACTCGACCGGCGCGACGTCGTCCGTGTAGACGCGGCCGCCGCGCAGCCGCGGCGCCAGACGCGCTGCGGTCTGGATCGCGGCGGGGCGCAGCGGCGCCGGCAGCCCCTGGACCGCCGACGCCAGCCGCGTCGCCGAGGCCTGGCCGCGGGTGGCGAGCAGGACGGTGTTCGTCGGCTGCGCCGCGTCGCGCAGGACCGTCGGAAAGACCGACGCGAGCGTTGCGCTCAGCACCTGCTCGAGGTCGTCGGAGCCCTCCGGATGCCCGGCGTTGATCAGCAGCACGCCGCCGGGGCGCAGGCGGTCGCGCGCGAGCTCGAAGAACTCGCGCGTGGCGAGGTAGAACGGGATGTACGGTTGGCGGTAGGCGTCGACGACGATGACGTCGAAGCGCCGCCGCGTGCGGCGCAGGTAGGGCCGCGCATCGTCGGAGTGGGTGTGCAGCCGCGGCCCGCGCAGGTCGAAGTAGCGTCGGCCGATGTCGGTCAGCTCCCCGTCGATCTCGACGGCGTCGACGCGCGTGGCGGGGAAGTAGTGGCCGTAGGCGCGCGCCGTCGTGCCCGCGGCGTTGCCGAGGATCGCCACGGACCCCGGCGCGCGGCCCACGGCGGCGAACGGCAGTACCAGCATCTCGTCCCAGTAATCGCCCGTCAGGTAGCTGCCGGGGGTGCGCACGGAGTGCACGGCCTGCCCCTCGTTGAGCTCGAGGCGGCGCGTGCCGTCGGCGTCCTGCACGACGCGCGCGTACTGATATTCCGTGTCGGTCTCATGGATCACGCGCGAGCCGGCATCGGTCTCGCCCTTGACGCTGCCGACGGGCAGCGCGAGCAGGACCACAAGCGCGAGTGGCGCCAGCGCGTAGCGCGCGCGGGCCAGGCCGAGCGCGGCGATCACGACGAGCACGAGGCCGAAGACGAGAAACGTGCGCCGCGTACCGATCAGGGGAATGAACAACAGCGCCGAGGAGAACGTCCCGAGCAGGCTGCCGACGGTCGAGATCGCGTACAGGCGCCCCGACACGGTGCCCGCCTGCTCGACGCCGCCGACTGCCAGGCGCAGCGCGTACGGCGCGACGGCTCCCGAGACGAGGATCGGGATCGCGACCAGCACCGTGACGCTCAGCAGCGAGCCGACGAACGCCCCGGCGGAGATCGAGTCCAGCGCGTCGACCGCGAAGCCGAGCAGCGGATCGGCCGCGAACGGCACCACGGCCAGCAGCAGCCCCGACAGCAGCACGATCCGGTGCAGACCCGCCCGGGTGGGGTTGCGATCGGCGAGCTTGCCGCCGTACCAGTAGCCGATCGACAGCGCCACGAGCACGATCCCGATCGTGTTCGCCCAGACGATCGTCGAAGCCCCGAAGTACGGCGCCAGCAGCCGTGCGGCCGCGATCTCCGCGCCGAGGATGCTGAGGCCGACGGTGAAGACGATCAGGCCCAGCGGGGGCTCGGGAAGGCGGCGCACGGGGCGCGGAGGGTAGTCGGCAGGGCCGCCGCGCCCGCCGCTGGACGCCGCTGCGCCAGGCCCGGCCGGCGGATTTCGTCCGGCGCTCGTCCTAGGGTCCGCCGCATGACCACGCGCGAGCTCGCAGCGATCGACCGCCAGGTGCTGTGGCACCCGTTCACGCAGCAGCAGGGATGGAGCGAGGAGGACCCGTTGATCGTCGAGCGCGCGCGCGGCTGCACGCTCTATGACACCGACGGCAACGCCTACATCGACGGCGTCTCGTCGCTGTGGTGCACGGTCCACGGGCACGCCCATCCCACGATCGACGCCGCCGTGCGCGCGCAGCTCGAGCGCGTCGCGCACACGACGATGCTCGGCCTCACGCATGCGCCCGCGATCGAGCTCGCGCAGCGCCTCGTCGAGATCACGCCGCCCGGGCTGAGCCGCGTCTTCTACTCCGACAACGGCTCGACGGCGGCCGAGGTCGCGCTGAAGATGGCCTTTCAGTACTGGCGCCACCGCGGCGAGACGCGGCCGGGGTTCATCTGCCTGCGCGACGGCTACCACGGCGACACGATCGGCTCGGTCTCCGTCGGCGGCATCGACCTCTTCCACGCGGCGTTCGGCCCGCTGCTGTTCGACAGCTGGCAGGCCGAGCCCGGCGACGCGCGGCACATGGCGGCGATGCTGCGCGAGCACGCCGGCGAGGTCGCGGCGGTGATCGTCGAGCCGCTCGTGCAGGGCGCCGCCGGCATCCTGACGCACCCCGGCGGCTACCTGCGCGCCGTACGCGAGCTGTGCGACGAGCATGGCGTGCTGCTGATCTGCGACGAGGTCGCGACCGGCTTCGGGCGCACGGGAACGATGTTCGCTTGCGAGCAGGAGGCCGTCGCGCCGGACCTCATGTGCGTCGCGAAGGGCCTCACCGGCGGCTACCTGCCGCTCGCCGCGACGCTCGCGACGGAGCGCATCTACGAAGCGTTTCTCGGCGACTTCGCCGAGCTCAAGACGTTCTTTCACGGACACACCTACACCGGCAACCCGCTCGCCTGCGCGGCCGCGCTGGCGACGCTCGAGCTGTTCGAGACCGAGGACACGATCGCTGCGCTGCAGCCGAAGATCGCGCTGCTCGGCGAGCTGCTGGACGAGCACGTCGCGCCGCTGCGCTCCGTGCGCGAGGTCCGCCGCCGCGGCTTCATGGTCGGCATCGAGCTCGAGGACTTTCCGCTCGGGGAGCGCATGGGCCATCAGGTCACGCTCGCGGCGCGGCGGCGCGGCGCGATCGTGCGCCCGCTCGGCGACGTGATCGTGCTGATGGCACCGCTGTCGATCGGCGAGCACGAGCTGCGCCGGCTCGTGACGATCACCGCGGCCGCGATCGCCGAGGTCACCGCGGCCGTGCCCGCGTTGCCGTCCGCGGTCTGACGGCGGCCCAGCGCTTCGCGCCCGCCCCGGCGGCCGCGGCCCGACGCGCGCCGGCCTCTAGCGCCCGCCCAGGACCTGCGCGACCGCGCGCGCGGCGATGGCGCTGCCGGAGACGTTGAGGTGGATGCCGTCGGGCTCGCGCACGTCGATGACGCGACCGCGGTGGCTGATCGTCTCCTGGTAGGCGCCGCTCGGCGAGAACAGCTGGTCGATGCGCAGGATCCGGACGGCCGGCTTGCCACCCGCGGCGAGCAGCACGGCACGGTTAACGGCGGGGAAGATCTCCACGCGCCGCGGGTCGCGCGGGATCGGCAGCGTCAGCCAGACGACGCGGCCGCGCCCCGCACGCGCATAGGTCCGCATCATCGCCTGCACGCGCTGCGCGTACTCCGCGATCCACGCCTCGCCGCAGCAGACATGTTCGGCGCCCGCCGCAGTCGTCGTCGGCCCGGCGTCGTTGGCGCCGATCGAGATGACCGTCGCGCTCGGGCGCAGCCGGCGCGCGTCATCGTGTTCGGCGCCGAGGTCGCGGTGCCGACGCGCCGCAGACGCCCGCGGACGCACTCGGAGAAGACGACGGCGAGCCCTCGGCGTCGAAGAAGATCAGGTTGATGACTCCGGTCTCGCTGGCGTTGGCGGCGAGGTACTGGCTCGCCGCCGGGGCCGCGCACGGGTCGGTGGAGGCGGCTGCCTGGACGATGGCGGCTGGTGCGAGCGACAGGACGAGCGCGAGCAGCGTGATCGCCAGCGCTCGCGTCGCTCCCGTCGTCGCCTACCGGGCGGCGGGGTGGTCCATGTGGTGTCATCGACCTCGGCGAGCTGAAGCTCGAGGGCCGCCGCTGGACGGATGTCCAATGCCACGGCGGCCGGCTCACGCGCGTGGCGCAGCGCCTCCGCGAGCCACGGCCGCGCGGGCACCGTCGCCGGACGCGGCGGCCAGCCGTCCATGATGGCCGGCAGCTGCCGGTAGCGCTCGGCGCGCGTCGGCGAGGGGGTCGCCGAGCTCGCGCAGCGTGCGCACGAGCTCGACCCGAGCGGCCGCGCCGTGGCACAGCCTAGGCCGCCGTCGCGTCGCCGTGCATCGCCTCATCGTGCAGCCTCTGCCGGGTGGCGGGTCAAGCGCTGCGAGACATTCAGCTCCGCTCGATGATGACCATCGGCGACTTCACGACCGCCGTCGCCGCCTGCCCGGGCTTGAGGTCGAGCTCGTCGGCCGCCTCGCGCGACATCAGCGAGACGATCCGAAACGGCCCGCAGGCGAGGTCGATCTGCGCCATCACGCCGTCGCGCTTGACGTCGACGATGACGCCTGCCATGCGGTTGCGCGCGCTGGACTGACGGTTGGAGGCGCGCTCGCGCAGGACGCGCGCGAGCTCCTCGGGCTCGAGCACGCGCTTGCCGCCACGGCGCTCAAAGACGATCCGCCCGTCGCGCTCCCAGCGGCGCAGCGTGTCGACGCTGACGCCGAGCGCCTGTGCAGCCACACCGATCCTGATCCCCTCGTCCACGAGTCGCGCAGCCTACTGCGCCGTCCCGCGGCGCCGCAGGGCCTCCGTGAGCTTCATCGGCGCGCCGAAGCGCAGCACCGAGCGCGCGTACAGGCGCGCCGCGACCTTCGCGACGACCAGCACGGTGAGCAGCATCAGCGCGATCGACGCGGCAAGTTGCCAGGCGGGCAGCGCAGCCTGCGCCGCGCGGCCGGGAACGATCATCGGCGCGATCGGCGGCAGGAACGTGCCGACGACCGCGAGCGTCCCGTCCGGGTTGCCGAGCGCCGTCGTCGAGAGGACGTAGCCGCCGATCAGGATCACCATCAGCGGCATCGTCGTGCTCTGGATGTCCTCCTGGCGCGAGACGATCGACGCGGCACCGGCGAACGCCATCCCGAACAGCGCGTAGCCCAGCAGAAAGTAGACCGTCACGAGCGCAGCGGTCTGGCCCGTCGTGCTCGGCATGTCGACGCTGCCCGTCGCCAGCGCGACGCCGAGCCCCGCCGATACGACGATCACGATCTGCATGAGGCCGATCAGGCCGACGCCCAGCACCTTGCCCGCCAGCAGCTGGCTCGGCCGGATCGCGCTCAGGACGATCTCCACGACGCGCGAGTTCTTTTCGGTGACCACCCCAGAGGCGATCGCGTAGCCGCACGAGATGACCGCGATGTACAGCAGCAGCGAGCCCAGAAATGCGAGGCCTTCCCCGCCGCCCTCCTGCGCCGCGACGCGCTCGGTCGCCAGCGGCGCCGGCATCATCGCGGCGGCGATCTGGGGCTGCGTGAGGCCCGCGTCGCGCAGGTTCTGCGCCGACCGCGCCGAGCGCGAGGCGCTCTGCAGCAGCGCGACGAGCGCCGCGTCGGGATCGCCGGGCACGAGCAGCCGCCCGCCCGTGAGCGCGGCGTCGACCTCCTCCTCGCGGACCGCGCGGCGCGCCGCAACCGCATCGGGCAGCTCGCGCACGCGCAGGCGCAGCTCGAACCCCTGCTGCTGCGCGCGGGACCCCTGCTGCTGCGCGCGGGCGGCTCGCACGACCGGTTGCGGCTCGGTGCTGACGACGCCGAGCTCTAAGCTCGGGGGGCCGTCGTCGCTGCCGCTCGCCGCGGCGAAGAGCGCGATGGCGACGACGAGCAGCACCTGGACGACGAGCGATGCCCGGATGGCGCGCGAGCGCACGCCCTCGCGCAGCTCGCGCCCGGCCACGAGCCGGATCGTCGGCCAGGCCTTCATCGCGCCGCCGTCGCCTCGCGAAAGAGCTCGGCCAGCGTGACCTCCGCGGGACCGAAGCGCTCGACGCGCCCCTGGCGCCGCGCGGCGTCCAGCAGCGCCTGCGGGTCGGCCTGGTCGCCGAGTTCGTAGATCGAGTCCTCGAGCGCCCGCACGCCGTCCACGCCGCCATGCCAGGCCGCCGGCGCGCCGGACACCTGCACGCGCCAGCGTCTCGAGCCGTGCGCGCGGCGCAGCTCGTCGACGCCGCCGCTGGCCACCAGGCGTCCCGCCGCGATGATCGCGACCGCGTCGCACAGGCGCTCGACGAGCTCGAGCTGGTGTGAGGAGAAGACGATCGTCGCCCCGCGCCGGCGGACCTCGTCGAGCAGGACCTCGCTGAGGACGTCCACGCCGACCGGGTCCAGGCCCGAGAACGGCTCGTCGAGCACGAGCAGCGGAGGCTCGTGCACGAGCGCCGCCGCGAGCTGCACGCGCTGCTGGTTGCCGAGCGACAGCGCCTCGACGGGATCGTCGGTGCGGTCTGCGATGCCCAGGCGCTCGAGCCAGCGCGCGGCCGCGTCGCGTGCCCGCACTGCCGGCATCCCGTGCAGCTGCGCGAGGTAGCCGAGCTGCTCGCCAACGGGCATCTTCGGGTACAGGCCGCGCTCCTCGGGCATGTATCCGATGCCGCGGCGGCCCTGCTCGTCGAGCGCGCGCCCTTGCCAGTGGACCTCCCCCGCGTCGGGGGCGAGCACGCCGAGGACGATGCGCATCGCCGTCGTCTTGCCGGCGCCGTTGGGCCCGACAAAGCCGAACATGCGCCCCGCGGGCACCGAGAAGGACAGCTCGTCGAGCGCCACGGTCTCGCCGTAGCGCTTGCTGACCGCGCGCAGATCGAGTCCCGCCGGATCGGCTGTGGGGCGGCCGACACCTTCGCACCGTCTACCCTCAGCCTGCCGCCCAAACCCTCGTGCGTCTCGTCGGTGCGAGCGCGCCCGCGACCCGCGGTTTAGTCCTCGTAGGGCGTGAAGTCCTTCTTGCGGGCGCCGCAGACGGGACAGAACCACGTGTCTGGGATGTCGGCGAACGCGGTTCCCGGCGGGATGCCGCCGTCCGGGTCGCCCTCTTCGGGCTCGTAGATGAAGCCGCAGGATTCGCAGATCCAGCGCGTGGTCTCGGTCTGTGTGCTCATGCCCGGCAGACTAGTGGTTGGTAGCTTCGAGCACGGTCATGGACAGTTCTCGCCCGGCCTCACGCGAGCAGCTCAACGACGGGCCGCCGACGATCCCGCGCCAGTCCGCGGCCGTCGTCCTGCTGCGCGACGCGGACGACGGATACGAGCTGCTGCTCGCGCAGCGCAACCCGGCCCAGCGCTTCATGGGCGGCTACTGGGTGTTTCCGGGCGGCGCCGTCGACGCGCACGAGGGCGAGGGTGACGCGGCGCATCGCGCCGCGGCGGTGCGCGAGCTTCGCGAGGAAGCCGGCGTCGGCGACATCGCGCCGGGCGACCTGGAGAAGTACAGCCGCTGGATCACCCCCGAGCTGCTGAGGATCCGCTTCGACACGCACTTCTTCCTCGCGCGGGCACCGGCCGGCGTGCAGGCGCGCGCCGACGGGCGGGAGTGCGTCGACCTGCGCTGGGGCACCCCGCGCGAGCTGCTCGACGCCAACGCGCGCGGCGGCCTGGAGCTCGCGTTTCCGACACAGCGCCACCTGGAACAGCTGTCGGCCTTCGCGAGCGTCGAGCAACTGCTCGAGCACGCCCGCGCGCACGAGGTCCTCCCCGTGCACCCGCGCGCCGCCCGCACGGGCGAGATCGCTCGCCTGATCCTGCCCGGCGAGCCGGGCTATGATCCGGAACTGACCCGAAGTCCCTGCTGCGACGCAGATTTCTCGCCATTACCCCAGGAAGATGACCGAGGGTGATACTGGGGTTGCCGCCATCCGTGGCGCTGCGTAAGCTTGCAACGAAGCAGTCCTCTTTCTGCAGACCAGAATGGCCTGCAACCCAAGAAGGCAGGCGTTGATGGCTCCGGGGCGGTAGGTATCGATGCTTGAAGCGACGACTGAGCACGACGCTCTTCCGAGGCCGCGTCAGGAGCATGAGGAGGTCCGCGTGAACGAGCGCCGGGAGCTGCGCGCCCGGGTGCGCGCCGCCATCGTCCCGGGTCTCGAGGAGCTCGTCGATCCGGACGCCGACCCCGCGGATCTCATCGCCCGCGCCGTTGCGCAGTCCAACCGCCTGCGCGCGGACTTGGAGGTCGTCGAGCCGGAGGGCGACCTGCGCAGCCGCGACGCCGTGGCGCGGCGCGCACGCGATGACGAGCGCGAATGGGTGCGCGGGCACCTGCACGACACCGCCCTGCAGATCCTCGAGTTCATCGCGGGCGATGGCTTCGGCACCGGGCTGACGGCCGCGCAGATCGCGCACCTCGCCGGCGGCGCGGCGCGCGACCTGCGCCGCTGGATCGACAACGTCGACCAGCCGGCGGTCGCAGAGCTGCTGCCCGCGCTCGAGCAGATCGCGGCGCAGGCGCGCACGCCCAGCCTCAGCGTCCGGTTCGTCGTCGGCGAGATCGGCGTCCCGCCGACCGGCGAGCAGGCGTCGGCGATCGCGGGCGCCGCGCGCGAGGCCGTGACCAACGCGCGCAAGCACGCACGGGCGTCGCAGGTGATCGTCCGCGTGCAGAGCGCGGGCGACGGGCGTACGCTCGTCACCGTGAGCGACGACGGCATCGGCTTCGATCCCGCGCGGGCGGCCGGCGGCCGCGGCCTAGGCGTGCGCACGAGCATCATCGGGCGCATGCGGCGCGCCGGCGGGCATGCGTCGATCGAGCGGGCACCGGGCGGCGGAACGCTCGTCACGTTGCTGACGTGCGGGCAGAACGCATGACGATGCGCATCCGGGTGCTCGTGGTCGACGATTTCCCGCTCGTGCGCGAGGGCGTCGCGCGCGCGCTCGACAGCCATCAGGGCATCGAGGTCGTGGCGCAGGCGTCGACGGGTCGCGAGGCCCTGGACCTCGCCGCGCAGCTCGAGCCCGACGTCATGATCCTCGACCTGCGCATGCCCGATCTCGGCGGGCTTGCGGTGCTCGACAAGCTGCGCACGTCGCACCCGGACATCCGCGTCATCGTCATGACGGCGAGCGAGCAGGCCGGCACGCTGCTGGACGCCGTCGCGGCCGGCGCCGCCGGGTATCTCTCCAAGCGCAGCACGGGCGAGGAGCTGCGCCAGGCGGTCATCACCGCCCACGCCGGGGGGTCGGTCATCACGCCGTCGCTCGCCAGCCACCTGCTGAAGGAGTTCTCGAGCTCGGCGCGCGGCGAGCGCTCGTCGGTGCGCCCGCTGCAGGGTCGCGAGCTCGACGTCCTGCGCCTCGTCGTGCAGGGCAAGACCGACAACGAGATCGGCAAGGAGCTGTTCATCTCGCCGCGCACGGTCCAGAACCACCTCACGCGGATCCGCGAGAAGACCGGCCTGCGCCGCCGCTCGGAGCTCACGCGCTGGGCCGTCGAGCATGCCATCGGATAGACGTCGACCGAAGGTCCGAGCCTGCGAGGACCGCAGGGCGAAACCCTCACTCCGGAGGTCGGCGCTTGCGACGACGAAGGGCGAAAACCTTGGTCCGAGCCCGCGAGGACCGCAGGGCGAAATCTATTCCTGTACGCGCACCCGTCCGGTCATGCCGCGCCGCTCGTGGTCGGCGATCGGGCAGAACCACTTGTAGGTTCCCGGCGCGAAGCGCAGCGCGATCGTCGCGCGCTCCCCGGGCCGCAGCGTCACCGACCTGACCCCGCCGGCGGGGCCGTCGACGGCGAGCGCGTGTCGCTTCTGGCCGTCGTTCGTCGCGACGAACGCGACCACGCCCGAGCGCGCGACGCGCGGATCGGCGGGCTCCAGGCGATACTCGACGAGCGAGACGTCGACGGTCGCCGCGGCCCCCCCGGCCGGCGCGGCCGGCGCGCCGACGGGCACCGGCGACGTGCGCGCCGCGGCGCCGCCGGCGGCGCGCTGCTCGCCGCAGCCGCCGAGTGCCACGGCCAGGGCGGCGAGGACCAGGAGGTGGGCGGGGCGGGCTGACACGGCCCGCGCAGCGTACGCGCGCCGCCCCGGCGCCGCGCACCGCGCCGGGGCGCGGCGGGGTGTCCTCGTGCGCGCGGCGTGCGACCAGCGCGTCAGGGCGACGGCGCGAGCGCCGCGAGCGCGTCCCGCGCCCGGGAGCGCGCGAGGTTCGCACCGGCGAAGCCGTCGCGCCGCGCCAGCCGTGCGCGCTGCGGTCGCAGCGCGTCCTCGCGCAGCCTGAGCGGCAGGCGCACGAGCGCCGGCACGGCGTCGGCGCTGAGCCCCGCGAGGTAGTCGACGTCGATGCGGCCCGTCGCCTCGTAGCGCTCGACGTTGTGCGTCGCGATCCGCCCGTCGGGGTCGCTGACCCAGAACGCCAGCGCGGCGAGCGCGCACAGCGCGACCGTCGCCCGCGGCAGCCACTCGCGCCGGTCGCGTGCCAGCGCGACGAGCACGAGTGCGAACAGCGCGCCGTTGAGCAGCAGAAACGCGTGCACGACCAGCCGGGTGCGCGTGAACCCGAACGCCGCCTCGTAGAGCCCGAGCCGGTGCAGCGCCGAGGCCAGCACGACGAGCGTCAGCAGGCACAGCGCCGCGAGCAGCGCTCGCAGGATGCGTCCTCCCCGGGCATCGCCGGTCCGTGCCCAGCGCAGCGCGCCGGCGACCACCGCGAGCGTCAGCATCGCGACCACGACGAGCTGGGCGAAGCCGGAGCGGGCGTTCTGGGCGTAGGTCAGCCCCGCGCTGTCGCGCACGTAGGCGTCGCCGCCGAAGAGCACCGCGACCTGCACGCCGACGAACAGCGCGAACAACAGGTTCAGCGCGCACAGCGGCAGGACCCACTCGCTGCGCCCCAGGCGCATCAGCGGCTTGCCGGCCGGCCTGTCGACGACGCGCGCGGCCTGCGCGAACCCGCCTGCCAGCGCCATGACGAGGCCGAAGACGACCAGGCGCGCCGGAGCGTCGTCGAGCGCGAGCGCGTCGGGCAGCAGGTCGCCCGCCACCTGCGCGAACGCGCGGTCGCCGGCTGCGAAGAGCGCGCCGAAGATCGCGACCAGCAGGCCGGCGAGCACGAGCCCGCGCCCTGCGGCGAGCGCGCCGCGCGACGAGCCGCTGGGCAGGGCCAGGCGGGCGTCGCTCGCGACGCGCCGGGCGCCGGAGGGCAGCCGCAGCGCCGCCGCGATCGACGCGAGCGCCGTCGCGCGCCACGTGCGCGGCGCGCTCATCGCGACTGAGCCGAGCGCGACGGCGCACAGCAGTTCGCCGCCGACCACCCAGCCCGCATCGCGCAGTGCGGCGGACGCGGCGAGCGCGAGCGCGAGCGCACCGAGCAGCGCCGAGCGCAGCGGGTCGGGTTCGCGTGCGCTGTCCTGCCCTGTGGTCGCGGCGCGGCCCCGGGGCAGGACGGCGGCGCACGCGGCGATCGCGAGCGCGACGGCGACGAGCACGAGCCCGACGCCGGCGGGGGCGCCGGGCAGCAGCATCGCGGCGAGCGCGCCCGCGGCGACGGCCGCGAGCGCGAAGCGCGCCGGCGCGCTCACGAGCGCGCCTGCGGGAGCGTGACGACCATGTGGCTGCCGTGCGGCTGGCGGCGCTCGGCGCGGATCGTGCCACCGTGCAGCTCGACGATCCAGCGTGCGATCGCCAGGCCCAGGCCGGCGCCGCCGCCGTCCGATCCGCGCCGGCCCTCGCCGCGGTGAAAGCGCTCAAAGACGTGGTCGAGCTCGTCCTCGGCGATCCCCGGGCCCTCGTCGTCGACCTCGACCGTGACGGTGTGATCGCGACCCGAGGACGCCCGCAGCGCGACGTGCCCGGGCCGCGGCGAGTAGCGCACCGCGTTCTCGACGAGGTTCGTGACGACCTGGTGGATGCGCTCGGGGTCGCCCGCCGCGCGCAGCTCTCGAGGCGCGTCGATCGAGAAGACGACGTCCTCCGGCGCGTGCAGTCGTGCCTCGCGGGCGGCGCCCTCGAGCACGTCGCGAACCCCGAACGGGTGGATGTCGAAGGGTTGATCACCCGCCTCCAGGCGCGAGAGGTCGAGCAGCTGGGAGACGAGCCGCCCGAGCCGGCGCGTCTGCTCGAGCATCGTCCTGAGCGTCTCGGGATCGGGCTCCGAGACGCCGTCGACGACGTTCTCGAGTACGGCCTGCAGTGCGCCGAGCGGCGTGCGCAGCTCATGCGAGACGTTCGCCACGAGGTCGCGGCGCAGGCGGTCGGTCTCCGCGAGCTCGGCCGTCATGCGGTTGAACGCGCGCGCGAGCTCGCCGACCTCGTCGCTGGACGTGACGGCGACCTGGCGCCCGTGCTCGCCGCGCGCCATCGCGGTCGCGACGGCGGCCATCTCGCGCAGGGGCTTCGTCGTCCCGCGGGCGAGCAGCTGCACGCACGCGAGCGCCAGCGCGACCCCGACCGCGGCGCCGACGATCGACGGCAGCGCCAACACCCGAACCGCGACGATCGTCGCCACGGCCGTGATGCAGACCGCCGCGACGATGACGATCCCGAGCTTGAGCTTCAGCGACGACAGCGACCGCAGCGGGCTCACGACGCGGGCTTCGCAAACGCGTAGCCGATGCCCTGGACCGTGCGCAGGACATCCGCGCCGAGCTTGCGCCGGACCGCGGCGACGTGCGAGTCGACGGTGCGCCCTCCGGTCGTGCCGTCGACGTAGCCCCACACCTCCTCGAGCAGCTGCTCGCGGCTGAAGACGATGCCCGGGCGCAGCGCGAGGCGGTGCACGAGGTCGAACTCCGTCGGCGTGAGGTGCACGAGCCGCCCCTCGCGGCGCACCTCGCGACGCTCGACGTCGATCGTGATCGCTCCATGGACGATCGGCTTGACGCCGGGGGTCTCGTCCACGCGGCCGGCGCGCCGCAGCAGCGCGCGCACGCGGGCGACGAGCTCGCGCTGGCTGAAGGGCTTGGTCATGTAGTCGTCGGCGCCGATGCCCAGGCCGACGATCAGGTCGGTCTCGGAGTCCAGCGCCGTCAGCATCAGGACCGGCACCGGGCGGTGACGCTGGATGCGCCGGCAGACCTCGCGGCCGTCGATGCCCGGCAGCATGAGGTCGAGCACGACGAGGTCGGGCTGCAGGCGGTCGCACAGCTCGACGCCGTCGTGGCCGTCGTGCGCGACCTCGACCGCGTAGCCCTCGGCGCGCAGCCGCGCCGCCAGCGCTCCGGCGATCGCGGTCTCGTCTTCGACGATGACGATCGTCGTCTGTTCAAGCCCCTCCACGTCGCGGATGCTACGGCCGCGGCATGGGCGCTGGTTGGGGGTCGTGTGGAGGTTCTGTGCAGGATCCGGCGCCGCGCCGCGCCGCGCAGCGTCGCGCCTTGCGCGGCGCACCCGCGCGTCCCATGGCCACATCAGCCATCTAGCCTTGGCGCATGCAGCGCGCCGCGACCGCCACGCCGACGCTGCAGCGCCTGCCGCCACAGGCGCTGTTCATCCTCGGCGCGATCTCGCAGTACGTCGGCGCCGCGCTCGCCGTGCTGCTGTTCGCGTCGGTCCCCGCGGCCGGCGTCGCATGGCTGCGCGTCGTCTCGTCCGCGGCCGTGCTGCTCGCCTGGCGCCGGCCGTGGCGCACGAATTGGACCGCGGCGCGGCTGCGGCTCGTCACGGCCTTCGGCATCACGCTCGCGGCGATGAACGTGACCTTCTACCTGGCGATCGACCGGCTTCCGCTGGGGACCGCCGTCGCGATCGAGTTCTGCGGGCCGATCGCCGTGGCGGCCTTCGGGTCGCGCACGCGGCGCGACTTCGGTGCGCTCGCGCTGGCGAGCGCCGGCGTGCTGCTGCTCGCCGACGTGCATCTCGCGGGCAGCCCGGGCGGCCTCGCCTTCGCGGTCGCCGCCGGTGTCGCGTGGGCGGGCTACATCGTGCTCGGCCATCGCGTCGCCGCGGACGCCGCGATCCGCGCGCAGGACGGGCTCGCGCTCGGGATGGCGATCGGCGCCGTCGCGTTCGCCCCGCTGCTCGTGTCGAGCGCCGCTCCCGCGCTCGACAGCCTGCTGCTGCTGCTCGCATGCCTGGCGGTCGGCGTCGCCTCGAGCGTCGTCCCCTACGCGCTCGAGCAGATCGCCATGCGGCGGCTGCCGCGGGCGAGGTTCGCGCTGCTGCTCGCGCTGCTGCCGGCGACGGCCGCGATCGTCGGCGCGCTGATCCTCGACCAGGTCCCGGGACTGGTCGAAGCGGCCGGCATCGCGCTCGTCGTGGTCGCGTCGCTGCTGCGCAGCCACGAGTCACTGTGACGCGACGCACATCCGCTGCAGGTTTTCGCACAACTTCCGGCCACACGGGCGGTTACAGTGCCTGAGGACACATGGAGGCCGGGACACTTCGAGCACCCGCCGCGCTTACCCGGATCTCGGTCACGGCGCCTCTGCTGCGCCTGCGATCGGACGAGCAGCTCGTCGCACTCTTTCGCGCCGGCAACGACGCGGCCTTCAGCGTCATCCACGATCGCTACCGCCAGCGGCTGTTCGCCTACTCGCGCCAGATGCTCGGCGGCTCGCGTCAGGACGCCGAGGACGCGCTGCAGGACGTCTTTCTGCGCGCCTACTCGTCGCTGCGCTCCAACGACCGCCCGCTGTCGCTGCGGGCGTGGCTGTACCGCGTCGCGCACAACCGCTGCATCGACCATCTGCGCCGGCCGACGCCGCCCGCCGCCGACCTCTTCGACACCTCGCGCAGGCCGCAGCACGACCCGATGGACGAGGCCGAGCGCCGCGAGGACCTGCGCCAGCTCGTCGCCGACGTGCGCCGCCTGCCCGACCAGCAGCGTTCCGCGCTGCTCATGCGCGAGATGGACGGCATGAGCTACGCAGAGCTCAGCGAGGCGCTCGGCGTCTCGCTGCAGGCCGTCAAATCGTCGCTGGTGCGCGCCCGGATCGGGCTCGTCGAGGCGATCGAGGCGCGCGACACCGCCTGCTCGGAGATCCGTCTTGACCTCACAGACGCCTTCGATCGCGGCGTGCGCGCCAGCGGCCTGGCCCGTCGCCACCTGCGTGATTGCGACGGCTGCATCGAGTACCGCACGCAGCTGCGCGCCGTGCGCCACGGCCTGAGCATCCTCGGACCCGGCGGATCGGGACCGCTCGCCGGCCTGCTGAAGCTCGTCGGCCTCGGCGGCGCCGGCTCGGCCGGGGCAGCGAGCGCCGGCGGCGGGGCCGCGGCCGGCGGCAGCGTGCTCGCCGCCGCGACGACCGGCACCGCCGCCAAGGTCGCCGCGGTCGTCTGCTGTGCGGCGCTGACCGCCGGCAGCGCCGTGCAGGTCACAGAGCAGATCGTCAGGTCCTCCGGGTCGTCGTCGGCGGCTGAGCGCCGCGACGCCGCGGCGGCATCCCAGCGGGCGATCGCACCGGTGCTGCGCGCTGCGCCGGCGACCGCTGCCGCCGCCGCGGCGGGCGCGATCGCGAGCGCGAGCGCGCCCAAGGCCGAGGCGAAGCGCGCCGCAAAGGACGCCGTGGCAGCCACGACGGCCGGCCGCCACACCCGCAGCATTCCCGTACCGGCCGCGGCGGCCGTGCCGATGACCGATCCCGCCACCGCCGGCGCGCCGGCCGTCGACGCCACGACCGGCGGCGCGGCCGCGCCGGGCGAGGACGAAGGGTTCGGCGACGGCTCCGCCGGGACGACCACGAAGCCCGAGACGGGCGCGGCGACGGCGCCCGCGGTCGTGCCTGACGCCCCGGCAGGCACGACCGGCGGCGGCGGCGGAGCCGCGACCCCGTCGGAGACGGCACACGGCGACGGCGGCCCCGCCGGCACGGCCGGTACGGCGGGCGCGGCATCCGGCAGCATCCCGCCCGGTTGAGCACCGTCCTGACCGACCGCTACGCCGCCACGCTGGACCACGACACGGTGCTCGTGCGCCGCGGCACGCGCTCCGGGCTGTTCACGATGGTCGCCGTGCACTCGACGGTGCGCGGGCCCGCGCTCGGCGGCTGTCGCATGTGGCACTACGACGACTCCCGCGCCGCGCTGCGCGACGTGCTGCGCCTGTCGCGCGCGATGACGTTCAAGTCCGCCGTCGCGGGGCTGCCGCTCGGCGGCGGCAAGGGCATCATCCTCGCGCCGGACCCCGCCGCACCGAACCGGCGCGGCCTGCGCGCCGACGCACTGCGCGACTTCGGCGACACGGTGCAGGCGCTGGGCGGCGCGTACGTCACGGCCGAGGACGTCGGCACGTCCGCGCGCGACATGGAGGTCATCGCATCGGCGACGAGCCACGTCAGCGGCCTCTCGCGACGGCGCGGCGGGTCCGGCGATCCGAGCCCGTGGACGGCGCTCGGCGTCGAGACGGCGATCGGCGTCTGCTGCGAGCGCGTCTTCGGCACCCCCTCGCTTGCCGGCCGCACGATCGTCGTCGCCGGCCTCGGCCACGTCGGCGCGCGCGTGGCGAGGCTCTGCGCGAAGGCGGGCGCGACGCTGCTGGTGACGGACATCGACCCGGCCAAGCGCGCGCTCGCCGGCGACCTCGACGCGCGCTGGATCGAGCCCGGCGAGGCGCCGTCGGCCGGGGCCGACGTGTTCGTCCCGTGCGCGCTGGGTGGCGTCCTGGACCACGACAGCGTCGCGCGGCTGGGGGCGCCGATCGTCGCCGGCGCCGCCAACAACCAGCTCGCCGGCGACGACGTCGCGGACCTGCTGGCCCGGCGCGGCGTGCTGTGGGCACCGGACTTCGTCGTCAACGCCGGCGGCATCATCAACATCTCCGTCGAGCTCGAGCCCGCCGGCTACGACCCGCGGCGCGCGCGCAAGCGCGTCCGCGGCATCGGCGACACGCTGCGGCGCATCTTCGACGACGCGCAGGCGACGAGCAGCTCGCCGCTGACCGCCGCGATGGCGCTCGCCCGCGAGCGCCTCGCGGCGGCGGCGCCCGCGCCGCCTGCGGCGACGCCGCGCGACGCGGCCGCCTGAGCAGGCTGCCGGGCGGGGCGGCGCTACACCACCGGCCGCAGACCCCCCGGCGGCGGCCACGGCGGTCGCTGGACACCGGGCGGCAGCAGGCTGTCCTCGTCGAGCTTGTCGAGGTGCGCCGCCAGCGTCGCCGTCGCGGCGAGACGCAGGCTCGCGGGGGCGTCTTCCCAGACGCGGTCGAGCAGCTCGTCGGTCGTACGCAGGCCGCCGGCGAGCGCCGCCAACAGCCGCTGCTCGCGGTCGCGGCGGTGGGCGAGATAGCGGTCGAGCAGCGCGGCCGGGTCGGTGACCGGCGGGCCGTGGCCGGTGCACAGCAGCGCGAGGTCCAGCGCGCGCAGGCGCTCGAGCGCCGCGAGGTACCCGCGCAGCGCGCCCGGATCGGGGGCGACGAAGACGCTGCTGGCCGCGAGCACCGCGTCGCCCGTGAAGCAGACGTCGCCGAAGACGAACGCGAGGTGGTCGGTCGCGTGTCCAGGGGTGGCGACGACCTGCAGCGGTCCGTACGTGTCGCCCTCGGCGAGCAGCAGGTCGGCGCCCGCCCAGCGCGCGGCGCCGACCGGCGGCAGGCCTGCGGCGCCGCGCACCGCCGCCGTCGCGTCGGCGTGATCGCCGTGGTCATGCGTCAGCGCGATTCCTCCGATGCCGCCGCGCCGCCGGGCCTCGGCGAGGACGGCGGCGACGTGCGCGTCGAGCGCGGGGCCTGGATCGACGATCCAGCACGGATCGCGCCCGACGATCCACGTGTTCGTCCCTGTCAGCGTGAACGCGCCGGGGTTGGCCGCTGATACGAGCGCGATGTCGCGGCGCTGCAGCGCGTCGGTCATCGGCCCAGCCTACGCGTGCGTCCGGGCCCGGCCGGGCGGCCGCGGGCTGCCGCGACGCTCAGGCTCAGCCCGCGGCCAGGCGGTAGACCGGGCCGGCGAGCGAGATGACGTACACGCGCCCGAGCGCGTCCTCGCCGAACGAGGACAGGCTGTCGACCTTCCTCAGCCCGAGCGAGCGATCCCCGCCCGCCGAGCCCGCGGACAGCCGCGCGGAGCGCAGCTCGCCCCTGCAGAAGTCGCCGTAGACATAGCGCCCGGCGAGCCCGGGCAGGTCGCGGTCGCGCACGACGTAGCCACCGGTCACCGAGCAGTTCTCGGCGCTGTGGCGCAGCTCGAGCACCGGCGCGACCGCGCCGGGCGCCGGCTCGTCGAAGTTGCGCTCCCGGCCCTCGAACGGCCGCCAGCCGTAGTTGGCCCCGGCACCTTCGCCCTTGCGAGCGAAGTTGATCTCCTCGATGACGTCCTGTCCGACATCGCCGATCGTCAGATCGCCGGTCGTGCGGTCGAACGAGAAGCGCCACGGGTTGCGCAGGCCGTAGCTGTAGATCTCCGACCGTGCGCCGGAGCGTCCGACGAACGGGTTGCTCGTCGGGACGCTGTAGCCGCGCCCGCCCGAGCGGCGCGGATCGATGCGCAGCAGCTTGCCCTCGAGTCTGCCGAGATCCTGCGCGTTGCCACGCGTGCCGTGCTGGTCGTCGCCGCCCCCGCCGTCGCCGGTGCCGACGTACAGCAGCCGGTCGGGTCCGAAGACGACCAGCCCGCCGTTGTGGTTGGCCTCGAACGGGTCGTAGCGCAGCACGAGGCGCGCGCTGCCGGCATCCGCGCGCTCGGCGTTCGAGCGCGAGCGGCGGTACTCGACGACCCGCTGCACGCCGGAGCGGTCGGTGTAGTTGACGTAGAAGCGCCGCGAGGTGGCGTAGTCGGGCGCGAACGCCATCGACAGCAGCCCCTGCTCGCCGCCCGAAGTGACCTTCGAGCGGATGTCCAGAAACGGTGCCGGACGCCGCTTGCCGGCCCGCACGACGCGGATCGTGCCGCCCTGCTCGACGACGAAGATCCGCCGCCGGTCGGTCGCCGGCGCGGTGACGTAGACCGGCGCCTGGAAGGTGCCGACGGTGGCGAGCTTGACGCCGCGCGCGGCCGCCGCCTGCGCGGGCGCGCCGGAGGTCGTCGCCGCGGACGCGGTGCCCGAGTCCGGGCCGGAGCCGGAGTCCGGCTCCGAGCCTCCGCACGCGCCGAGCGCCAGCGCGGTGGCGAGCAGGATCGAGACAGGCGCGATGCGGGTCACGCAGGCAGGATGCCACGCCGCGGTCGCGCGCAGTCGCACTTGGGCGCGTGATCCTTCCGCCGGCCCGTCGCCGATGCCACGAGTCGCTGCCCGCGCGAATCGCCGCGGGCGCTCACATGCTGACGAGCCGCGTCGCCGTCGCCTTCCAGCTCGCCGTCACAGGCGTGCCCGGGACGAGATGCAGCCCGTCGACCGCCGCGCCAGTGATCTCCGCGACCAGCGGCTGCGGCGCCGCCAGGCCGACGCGCACGCGGTTGCCGATCCGCGTCACGGTCACGACCTCGGCTTGGAGCCGGTTCTGCGCCGATCCCCCGCCTGCGGCGCCGGCGGCCTGGAGCGAGATCTCCCAAGGATGCACGCTCAAGGCCACCGGCCCGGTCCGCCGGTCGGTGCTCGTCGCGCTGCCGCCGCCGTCGAGCTCCACAACGGTCAGCCCGCCCGCACCGGCGTGCGCGACGCCGGTCAGCACGACGGCGCCGGTGAAGTCCGCGACGAAGGCCGAGGCGGGGGCCGCGGCAAGCTCGCCCGGCGTCCCCTCCTGCACGATCCGCCCGCCGTCGATCACGGCGACGCGGTCGCCGAGCACCGCGGCCTCGGTGAAGTCGTGGGTGACGAGCAGCGCCGGGACATCCGCATCGCGCAGCACCGCCGCGAGCTCGCGCGAGGCGCTCGCCCGCGTGCGGGCATCGAGCGCCGACAGGGGCTCGTCGAGCAGCAACGCGCGCGGCGCGACGGCCAGGGCGCGCGCGAGTGCCACGCGCTGGCGCTCGCCTCCCGACAGCGTCCGCGGCTTCGCGGTCGCCAGGTCTTCGATGCCGAAGCGCCCGAGCAGCTCGTCCGCGCGGCTGCGGCGCTCGGCGCGAGACAGGTTGCGAAGCCCGTAGGCGACGTTCTGCCACACCTGCATGTGCCCGAACAGCGCGTAGTCCTGAAAGACATAGCCGCAGCCGCGCAACTCGGAGGCGACGTCGCGCCGCGTGGCGGTGTCCAGCCAGACCTCGTCATGCCACGTGACGCGTCCCGCCGCCGGGCGCAGCAGCCCCGCCGCGATCCGCAGCAGCGTGCTCTTGCCCGAGCCCGACGGGCCGGCGATCGCCAGGCAGCCCCCGGCGGGGGCCTCGATCGCGGCGTCGAGCGTGAAGGCGCCGAGCGTCGTGCGGGCTTCAACGCGCAACATCGGCCACCTGCGATCCGCCCACGAGCTTGGCGGTCAACAGCAGCGAAGCGGACACGACGACGAGCACCGCCGCCAGCGCCAGCGCCGCGGTGAAGTCCGTGCCGAGGCGCTCGTAGATCGCCAGCGGCGCCGTCTGCGTGCGCCCCCGAAACGACCCGGCGAAGATCAGCGTCGCGCCGAACTCGCCGACCGCCCGGCCCCACGCCAGCGCGAGGCCCGCGAGCATCCCCGGCGCGGCCGCCGGGATCGCCACGCGCAGGAACGTGCGCGCCTCGCTCGCCCCGAGCGTCCGCGAGGCCTCGAGCCAGGTCCGGTCGACCGAGGCGAAGGCGACCTGCGCGCCGCGGATGAAGAACGGCGCGGCGACGAAGGTCAGCGCGACGACGACGCCCGCCGTCTCGAGCGCGAGCCGCACCCCCGCGTCCTCGATCGCGCCGCCGACGATGCCGGCGGGACCGAGCGCCGCCAGCAGCCCGATGCCGGCGACCGCGGGCGGCAGCACGAGCGGCAGCTCGACGAGCGTCGTCACGATCGCCTTGCCGCGGAAGCTGCGCGTCGCCAGCGCGTACGCGGCGGGCGTGCCGACGAGCACGATGATCGCCAGCGCGATCAGCGTCGTGCGCAGGCTGAGCCACAGCGCGTCGAGCACGCCGGGATCGTCGAGCGCCGCGACGAGCTCGCCGGGGCTCGAGCGCACGAAGATCGCCACGATCGGCAGCGTCAGAAACGCCAGGACGATCACGAGCGCCACGAACAGCGCCGCGGGGAACGCGCGGCCGCGAGTCACGAGCCGGGCGGCGGCTCGAATCGGGCTGCGCGCAACGCGTCGGCGCCGTCGCCGCGCAGCAGCCCGACGACGAAGTCGCGAGCGGCCCCGCGACGCTTCGAGCCCTTGACGATCGCCACTCCGTAGGCGACGTCGGGCTGCAGCTCCGGCGGCAACTCGATCGCCCGCAGACGGCCGTTGGATGCGGCGACATCGGTCGCATACAGCAGGCCCGCCCTGACAGCGCCCTCCGAGATCTTCGCCGTGATGCCGCCGACGTCCGGCTCGTTGGATCGCACGTTGGCGAGGATCCGCCTGCGCGTGCTCGCCGGCAGGCGGCCGAGCACCTTGCGCGTGTAGGCGCCGATCGGCACGCCCGGCGCGCCGACCGCGATCGTCATGTTCGGCTCGGCGAGATCCTCGATCGCGCGGGTCCGCGTGTCGTTGTCCAGCACGGCGAGGACGAGCTTGTTGGCGGCGAAGACCCGCGGCTTCTCGACGAGGCCCTCGGCGAACAGCTGCTCGGGCAGCTTCGTGTTCGCAGCCGCGAAGACGTCGGGCTTCGCCCCCGACCGGATCTGCGCCGCGAGCTCGTCGGAGCCCGCGAAGGACAGCTGCACGTTGGCAACGGAGAACCGTTCGCCGTACTCGGTGAAGGCGCGCTTGAGCGACGTCGCGCCCGACACCAGCAGGTCGTCGCGACCGTTGCCGGAGGATCCGCAGGCCGCGAGCGCGAGCGGGAGCACCAGAGCGGCTGCGGCGAGCAGCACGGCGCGACGAAGAGCAGAAGGCGACATCAACCTAAGCATTGCATATGTACGTGCCGCGAGGCGGTCGACTCACGAGGGGCATCACGACACCGTCGCCGCACTTCGCGCGTCGAGTAGTGACCGCATGCCAGCACTCGAGAACTGCGCGGCGCGGGGGCTACGCCTGCGGCAGCGTCCCCTCCACCCAGGCGGCGTCGCCGTCCTCGTAGTGCTCCTTCTTCCAGATCGGCGCCTGCGCCTTGACGGCGTCCAGCAGGGCGCGGGCGCCCTCGAACGCCTCGCCGCGGTGCGCGGCGGACGCGGCGACCACCACGCTGGGGTCGCCGAGCGGCACGATCCCGACGCGGTGCACGCAGGCGACCGCGACGCAGCCGTGCTCGTCGACGACGCGCGCGGCGAGCTGCGCGATCTGCTCGCGCGCCATGTCGACGTAGGCCTCGTACTCGAGGCTCGGCACGTCGCGCGTCGTGCCCATGAAGACGACCGTCGCGCCCGTGGCGGGATCGGCCACGCTGCGGCGCACGGCCTCGACGTCGATCGTCTCGCCGACGACGTCGACGAGCCGTACCGCCCCGCCCCCGCCGCCGCTGACGGGCGGCACGAGCGCAAGCTCGTCGCCGGCGGCGAGCGGGTGGTCGGGCTTGATGTACTCGCGCGCGACGGCGGTGACGAAGGGCGCGTTGGGCGCCAAGCCCGCGAGTGCGCCGCCGCGCAGCTCGGCGATCGCGTCGGCGACGGTCGCCCCGTCGGCGAGCTCGAGTTGCAACGTGCCCGATCCGGCGTGCTCGCGCAGGCTCGCGAAGAGTCTCACGGTAACGTCCATGACGTGATGCTAATGGCCGATCCCGCGCGTTCGCCGCGATCCACCGCAGGCCGGCGCGTCACGGCGCCGCGCCCCTGATGCCGACCGCCGCGATCCTCACGATCTCAGACACGCGCTCGGAAGGCAGCCGCGCAGACACGACCACGACGATGATGGCCGAGATCCTCGGCGAGGCCGGCTTCGAGATCTCCGAGCGCCGCCTCGTGCCAGACGAGTTCGACGACATCGCCGCCGCGATCACCGAGCTGGCGGCGACCGCCGAGCTCGTCATCACCTCCGGCGGCACCGGACTCGCGCCGCGCGACGTGACACCCGAGGCCACGCGCTCGGTGATCGACCGCGAGGCGCCGGGCATCGCCGAGGCGATGCGCGTCGAGACCGCGAAGATCCAGCCGCTGGCCTACCTCTCGCGCGCCGTCGCCGGTCAGCTTGGCACGACGCTCGTCATCAACCTGCCGGGCAACCCGAAGGCCGTTCGCGAGTGCCTCGACGTGCTGCTGCCGATGCTGGCGCACGCGATCAAGACGAGCACGGGCGGCGGCGAGGGCACCCACCAGAGGATGGCCGAGTAGCGGCCGCGCCTCAGTCGTCGGCCGCGGGCTGCACCGGAAACCCGGCGGCTCGCCACGCTTGAAAGCCGCCGTCGAGGTCGGTCGCGCCGACGAAGCCGAGCTCCTGCAGCGCCGCTGCCGCGAGGCTCGAGGTGTAGCCCTCGTCGCAGATGACGATCAGGCGCCGGTCCAGCCCGCCGACGCGCTCGTCGCACGCGTCGCTGGAGGGGTCGCACCGCCACTCCAGGACGTTGCGCTCGAACCACAGCGCCTCGGGCACCGCGCCGTCCGCGGCACGCAGGCCCTGCGGCCGGATGTCGATCAGCAGCGCGCCGTCGCGCTGCTGGGCGCGCGCCTCCGCGGGTCCGACGCGACGCAGCCCCGCGCGCGCCTCGGCCAGCATCTCGTCGATCGTCCTGCGTGCCGGCACAGCGGTGCAGGCTACACCCGCGACTCACGCAGTGAAGCGGTCCTCCGCGATCCCGACGCGCTTGGAGAACGGGCTGTCGAAGACGCCCGTCGAGTTCATCTGCCGGTGCACCGCCTGCCAGTCCTCGTAGCGCGGGTACATCGACGCGACGAGCCCGTGGCTGCCGGTGAGCGTGTTGACCTGGCCCCAGTGCGGCCTGCCGCCGAGCGCGTAGAGCGCGTCCTCGTAGGCGCCGAGCATCTCGTAGCCGCCCTCGTTGCCGCGCAGCTGGATGAGCTCCATCATCATCGTGTCCTGGCCGTGCATCATCGACGCGTAGGCCGGCGACGCCTTCACGAAGCGCAGCGCGATCGGGGAGCTCTGGTAGACCGAGCCCAGGCGGCGGCGCTCGTCGGCGATCTCGAACACGCGCTCGACGGCGGCGATGTGACGCCCGTCCATCGCGACGGCGATCTCCGACGAGTAGGCCGGCACGAGGTTCGCGTTGCCGATGTTGAAGACCTTATCGCTGACCTCGTCGTAGCGGTCCTTGACGAGCGCCTTCATCGCGCTCTCGATCAGCAGCGGCGCGAGGTCGGGCCGGAGGCGCAGCACGAGGTTCAGCAGGCGCGGCGTGACCGGCAGCTTCGCGAACAGCTCCACGAGCCAGTTGCGCATGCGCTTGTCCCACGGGCGGTTGCGCGGGTCCGAGACGCGGTTGCGCGTCGTCACGAGGCACGGGTACTCGTGCTTTCGCCGGTAGGGACTGAAGACGAGCTCGTAGTGCTCGTTGTCGCGCAGACGGCGCCGTCCTCGAGATCGGCCTTGACCTTCGCCCACGGGTGCATCTCGCGCACCTCGCGCAGGTGGTAGCGCGGCTCGACCTCGATCAGGGCGGTGCAGATGATGCCCATGCAGCCCATGCCGACGTTGACGGCATGAAAGACGCCGTCGTCCTGGATCAGCGTGCGCCGGTCGCCGTGGTGGGCCTCGTAGGCCACCCGGTTCGTCGGCCCACCCCCGCGCTCGATCCGCACGACGCGGCCCTCCGAGACGATCATGTCGACGGAGTGCACGAAGTCGTTGAGCGGGCCGAACTGCATGCCGGACCCATGCGTCGAGGTCGACATCACCCCGGCGATCGTCTGGTGGTCATAGCCCCCCATCTGCGACAGCCCGAGGCCGCTCGCATCGAGGTACGCGTTGAGCTCCTTGATGCGGATGCCCGCCTCGGCGCGCACGACGCTGCGCCCTTCCCATGCCGGCGCGAGGAAATCCGGCTCGGGCGCCGGCACGCGCGATAGCCCGTCCGTGCGCATCAGAAAGCCCTCGGTCAGCGCGACGTCCGACCACGAGTGCCCGGAGCCGACGGCGCGGGCGCCGACGCCCTCCTGCTCGGCCAGGCGCACGATCGCCACGGTTGCGCCAGGTTTTGCGGACTTCGAATGGCGGCCCCGCGGTCACGGCCTGCCCCGCGCGATCAGGGTCTCGACGCCGCGCTCGGCGAGCGCCGCGATCGTCTTGGACGGGTTGACGCCCAGCGACGTCGGCACGATCGACCCGTCGAGGACGACCAGCCCGTCGTAGCCGTGGACCGCGCCGTGCTCGTCGACGACGCCCATGCGCGGATCGTCGGACATCGGGCAGCCGCCGAGTGGGTGGACGGTGATGAACTTGCCCAGCGGACCGGCATCCAGCGCGAAGAACGACGTCGCTCCGGACGCCTGCGCAAGCTCCCCCGCGACCCGGCGCATGCGATCGAACAGCGCGGCGCTCGCCGCCTTGCTCCAGCGGATGTCCAGGCAGCGAAACGGCCACGTCAGGCGCATGCGCCCGTCGGCGGCGTCGCGGCCGATGTTCAGAAAGACGAGCGTGTCGCCGACCGGCGCCATGCGCCTGTCGAGCGTGACGTTGCGGTGTGTGACCTGGCGGTCCGACAGGCCGGCCCGCGCCGCGAGGTCCTTGGCACGCAGCGCGACCCGGCCGAGCCCGGTGATCGCGCTGATGCCGCGGACGATCTGCAGCAGACCGCCGAAGCTCTGCGGCAGGCCGCCGTCGGCGACCATCATTCCCTGGTCGGCGTCGAGGTCGATGCGGCTGGTCATCGTCGGCCCGTACTCCGTCCGCGCCCCGGCGACGCCGGGCTCCTGTGGATCGATCGCCAGCGACAGCGCGTCGCCGTTGCCCGAGAAGCGGGTGCCGAGCGCCGGCGACAGGCGCCGCAGGCGACGGCAATGCAGGCGGTCCTCGCCGAAGTGCACGGCGATCGGCAGCCGCTCGGACTCGAGGCCCGCGCGGGCGGCCATCGCGTCGAACGCGCGGACCTTCGGCAGCGGCGGGTCGGCCGGGGTGGTGCGCGGGTCGAGCGCCGCCTCCGTGCGGTCGTAGTACGGGCGCAGCGAGGCGGCGTCCAGCGACGCCGGCCAGGCTGGATCGTCGAAGACGTCGTCGGGCGCGCGCAGCTGGACGTTGGCGTAGACGAGCGAGCCGCCGCCGACGCCCGCGCCGGTCATGACGGCGACGTCCTTCATGATCCGCAGGTCGAACATCCCGCCCGGGTTGTGACGCGCGTGCCAGAACATCCGCGGCGCCTGCTCGGGCCGGTCGGGGTAGTCGCCGGGCCCGAAGCGCCGGCCGCGCTCGAGCACGCACACGTGCCAGCCATGCTCCGCGAGGCGGCAGGCGACGATGCCCCCGCCGAACCCGGACCCGACGACCACCGCGTCGTAGGCGGACTCCATTGGTAGTCACTGGCGCGGTGCTCGCTCACGCGAGCCCGTTTCCAGATTCCCCTTTCAATCCGTGCGTGCGGTTTTCCCGCACACGGCTTACCGATGATCTTCCTGGCGCGGCGACGCAACCAACAAGCGATCGACGACAGCACGCCGCCCGGGGAGAGTCATTCCACCGAGACCGTTTGGCGTACCGCGACGAGGCTCGTGGTCGCTTGTCCGCTACCCATAGCCTGCACCGTGGCCACGCATGCGCGACCGACCGGCAAGTGGCCACAACGACCATTTCGCTTGCCGACGGCACGACGGGCCAAAGCCCGTCGGGGTGGTTGGCCCGCAATGCGGGCATGCCCTGGCGCTCGCGTCCTACACAGGCGCGATCAAAGCGAGGGTCCTTCGCTCCTGGCGCGTTGTTCTGCACGCCGATCTCAACTACTACGACCCCCTCGGACTCCCGCTGGCCTCCGCTCGATTTCGCACTCGGCTTATACGAGCGGTCTTTGCTGACGAGGCTGGCCAGACGGGTCTCCCTTGTTCCGTGATCAGACCTTGCGCGCGTGCAAGTCTCCGTACCCCGCAGGGACCCGCCGCACCCGATCCGGAACCAGGACTGGCGGACATGGCCTTCGCCGTGAGATGAGCGGCTCGGCTCCCCAATTGTGAGTCTGACGAGGCTGCAATCCCAGCCCACGCGCTTGCTCCCTCCAAAGAGGCTCTTGACGCCCCGCTCGGCCGCGGGGATCTCTCCCCGAGACTGGGGCCTGCTACCGGGCGCTCCGGCGCTTGCCCGGACCGGACTTCCACCGGCTGGCCTGATCCAGCTTGCAAGGCGCAACATCGCACGACACTAACCCGGCTGGGCGCAGGCGTGTGAGAGAGGCGGCCGGAGCGCGTACCGTGCCCGCGATGCCGAGCTCGAGCCTGCGCGACCTCTTCGACAACGCCGGGCGCGGCGGACCGGCTTTCGTGCCGGCCGATCCGCGACCGCGGATCTTCCACCGCAGCCTGCCGGGCTACCGGCCGAGTGCCCTCGCCCCGGCCCCCGGCACCGCGGCGCAGCTTGGGCTCGAGCGCCTGCTCGTGAAGATGGAGGTCGAGCGCTTCGGCCTGCCGTCGTTCAAGATCCTCGGCGCGTCGTGGGCTGTCTGCCGGGCGCTGAGCGTCCGGGCTGGCCGCGACGAGCCCGCGCCGACGTTCGGCGAGCTGCGGGGGCTGGCGCACGAGCAGGACGAGCTGACGCTCGTCGCCGCGACCGACGGCAACCACGGGCGCGCGGTCGCGCACATGGCGCGGCTGCTCGGCCTCGGCGCGCGGATCCTCGTGCCCGAGCACACCGCCGCCGCGCGGATCGACGCGATCGCCGCAGAGGGCGCGGCCGTGGAGGTCGTCCGCGGAGGCTACGACGACGCGGTTGCCGCGTCGGCCGCGGCGGCCGGGAACCGCCGGCTCGTCATCTCCGACACGTCGTGGCCGGGCTACACCGACGTCCCGGGCTGGGTCGCCGACGGCTACGCGACGATCTTCGAGGAGCTGCGCGAGCAGCTGCCCGAGGTCCCGCCGCTGATGGCCGTGCAGATCGGCGTCGGCGCGCTCGCGTCGGCCGCGGTGCGCGCGCTCGCGGCGCCGGGACGGGTCCTGCTGGGCGTCGAGCCCGCCGACGCGGCCTGCGCGCTGGCGGCCGTCCGCGGGGGCGCGCCGGTGCTCGTCGCCGGGCCGCACCGGTCGGTCATGGCCGGGCTGAACTGCGGCACGGCGTCGCAGATCGCGCTGCCCGACATGGCGCGGGGCATCGACGCCTTCTGCGCGATCGACGACCGCGCGGCCGAGGCGGCCGTGCGGATGCTGCTGGCCGACGGCCTGTCGTGCGGCGAGACCGGCGCGTCCGGCGTGGCGGGGCTCGTCGCCCTGCGCGAGCACCGGCCGCAGGCGACGTGGGAGCCGCTGGGGCTGCCGGCGCGCCCGAGCGCGCTCGTCCTCTGCACGGAGGCCCCGACCGACCCCGCGTCGTTTGCGCGGATCACCGGCGCGGGCTGACCCGGCGGAGGGAGCGGCACACGGCCGAGTCTGGCGGACACGACCCCGCGGCTCAGCCCGTGGGCGTGACCGGGCGACTCAGGCCGTGAAACGTGCCCAGGGCGGCTCAGCTTGCGGGCGCGCCGCGGGCCGCGGGGATGTCGGCGACGAGCAGCGCGGCGATGCCCATCACCGCCGTCACCAGCAGCACGGCCGGCCAGGTGCCGACCGCGCCGGCGATCACGTGCGACAGCACGAACAGCGCGAGGTACAGGCCGACGAGCGCGACCGTGCGGGCCGTGCCGACCGACGAGCGCCAGCGCAGCGCGCACCACCCCGCGCCGAGCGCGAGCACGATGCCGCCGAGCGGCCGCACCCCGGTCGCCTGCGCGACCGCGAAGCCGAGCAGCAGCGAGCCCGCCGCGACCGGCCAGGTCATCATGCCGGCGCGCGTGTTGGCGACCGCCGTCGCCATCAGGGCGAGGTCATGCGCCGGAACATCAGCGCGCAGACGACGGCCACGATCGCGGCCAGCAGCGGGATGCCCATCCCGAAGCTCGTGGAGAAGAGCGCGAGCAGGAAGCCGACGACGGCGACGGTCGCCGCGATGCCTCCCACGGTGATGAGCTGCAGCGCGCGCTTCTCGCGCACGCGGCGCGGGGTTCGGTTGGGACGCTTGGCGATGTCGGACATAGGTGGTCTCCTGAGGGCCGGTCGGACGACCACCGTAGCCGGAGCATGCCCGGAGTGCGACGATGGGCCGCGCGATGGAGGACGTCGAGCGATGATCCGCGTGCTGATCGCCGACGACCATGGCGTCATCCGCGACGGCCTCGGGCGGCTGATCGCAACCGAGATGCTGCCGATTCAGGCGTCGAGCAAGCAGCGCCAGCGCAGCCGTGGGTAGCGCCCGAAACCGCGATCGAAAGTCACGAGCTCAGCTCGTTGCTCCAATGCCAGCGCTGCCAGGTAGGCGTCTGGCACGAGATTGCCTCGCAGGTTGAGCTCCCGGCACAAACCGGCAAAGCGAGGCCAGTGCCCGGCTCCCGCAGTGACGACCTGCACGGGCGGGTCCAGCAGCGCGTCGATGTAGTCAAGCACCGCGTCGACGGTGTCCGGCTGCACGAAGACGCGTGGGTTCGTCGCAAGGCGCACCAGCGAGCTCAGCGCGACATCACTGACGGCGAGAGTGACCGTTTGCGAACGCGCATCCTCCAGAAACGAGCGTGCCGGCCGATGGTGGATGTGATCGGTGCGAAAGCCGGCGAGCAGGACGTTGACGTCAGGCAGCAGCACTGTCGTCGTCCGCGGCATCCAGCAGCGACGCGTTGGAGCCCGGGTCGATCCACGGCTGCGTGCCCCCGCTGTTGCGAGACACGGGCAGCGGGCGGCGGTCCGATGCGGACGGCACACGCCGCGCGAGTCGGAGGCGCAGCCCGTCGGCCAGCAGAGCCGTGAGCGTCGTGCCTTCATCGGCTGCGCGGCTGCGGGCCTGTGTCAGCAGCTCGTCAGGCAGATCGACGGTGGTCCGCATGCAGGAAACCATATCACCGTATGCAGCATGCTGCATCACCGCTCGATCGTCTCGTAGGCGTGCGCCGCTGGCGGGCCCGCTGCGTCGGCGTGCGCTCGTGCAAATCGGTTTGAGCGCCGCCGAAGCTGCCCCGTCGACGCCGAGGTTGCGTGGCGTTCGGTCTTCAAGCGTCACGCCGGGCTTCCCGCGCGCAACCTTCGCCGCACGGCTTCGTTTGCGATGCATGGTGAGAAAAGGTTTGCCCGCGCTGCTCGGACTCTGCGTGGCGGTGACTTGCATAACGGGCCGAGCCGATGTCGCCGCCGCACACGACAGCCTCGCGCCGCCCGGCGCCTGGCACAACTGGCTGCCCGCCGAGGCATGGGTGCACCACCGCAGGATTCCCTTCGACGAGCAGGCGCTCAAGCACGCACTCGGCCTGCCACGACTCGATCTGCAGGCGTACCTGTACAACGACCACCACGTGCTCGCCGAGCTGGCGCGCCGTCGCGGCATCGGCGTCGACGAACTGGCAACGCGGCTCATCGCACCCTGGCAGGGCATCAGCGCGAAGCATCGCGCGCTGCTGCGCGAGCGCACGCTGCGGATCCTTACCCAAGGTCACCTGGCGCAGCACATGTTCTTCCACGTCTTCCACGGGCGCTCGCTGTTTCCCTACGCGCAGAAGCTCTTCGGACTCCCGTCGGGGACCTACTCGATGTTGCGCGACAAGGGTCTCTCCTACGTGCAGATCGCCGAACGCGGCGGCGTGTCCCACGCGCGGCTTCGGGCGGGCCTAGTGCGGCTGATCGAGCAAGAACATGACGACGGACTCGATCGGCGTGAGATCTGGCCATCACAGTCGCGTCGCTCCAAACAGCGCACCATCACATGGCTGTCGTGCTGGATGCGGAGCCCCCTGCCGGCGCTCGACCCGACCAACCCGTACGGCAAGAACATGCAGTTACACGGGATCCACGCTGCCGGTTGGCCAGCGAGCGGTCGCGAGATCCTCGAGGACGAACAGCGCGTCGAGCGCTTCCGCAAGCGACTGCCGTCGTCGTGCTGGACGCCTCCCGCGCGCTGGAGCTGGACGGGGTTGCGACCACAGTCTGCGTGAGGCAACGCCAAGCATCGGTCGCCGTCCCGCAGGACGTGCCCCGAGCGCGGCTCGGCCGTCATGCCACTGACGTGTGTCTGACTCAACGCCACAGATCGCGAGATCGATCAGACCGCATCAGCGGCTCTCCGGCGGTTGGCGTTGATTGCGCTGCAGGCGATGGTGGGCGATGCGCTGTCGGCGAGCACGCATGAGCTCGACGCGCCCGGCGCGGCGGATGGCGGGGCCGCGGCCCTCGTGCTCGTCTTCCGGGGTGACGTAGCCGATCCGGCGTGCAGCCGGACGGTGGCGCTGATGGCACGCTGGGAAGCACCTGATGCTCGCGCATCCGATACAGCCGCTGCACGTCGGGCGTCGCCGTACAGCCGGTGCCCCGCGGACGTGCGCTGCGACGGTACGAGCAGCCCGAGGCCGTCGTAATGATGCAGCGCCTTGATCGTCAGGCCCGTCGCCGACGCAAGCTCGCCGACCCGCCAGCACCGATCGTCGCCCGTCATGGATCGCACCGTATGCCCTCACCCAGGGGGATGCGCAAGTCCCAGATGCTCGGCCCGTCGGCTCACGGCGAGGACGGCGCGGGCCCGGCCAGCGCGACGTCCCCGGACTCGGAGACGAACAGCACCGGCAGGTAGCTGCCCGTGTCGATCAGGAGCGTCTCGCGCCATGTCCGCTTGGCGCCTGCGATTGCACCGGCCGGCGACGCCGCGTGAGGACTGCATGAGAGCCACCCGCATGCGCCCGGCTCTCCGGGAACAATGAGAACGATCTCAATATGCTCACACCAAAGGTCGAACAACTCAGCGCCACGACGGCGCACCCGATCAAGCCGAAGCGCACGTAGGCGCTTCGCGGGCCGCGCCCGACCCCCGGGTCAGCGCGGGCGCGAGGCGCGGACCAGCGCGTCGATCGC
>Ga0136633_1000019_pt1 | contig 111372 bp, 93 predicted proteins | sample AntDrymeUQ832206_2_FD_105494 | JGI IMG/M metagenome (GOLD analysis project Ga0136633, IMG submission 105494) | Polar desert sand microbial communities from Dry Valleys, Antarctica - metaG UQ83 (22.06) | ecosystem: Environmental > Terrestrial > Soil > Desert | place: Antarctica: Dry Valley...
AGGCAGATCTCGGTGAGAACCGGATCCTGCGGATCAGGCCGCGCGCCGACTATCGCGAGTTGTTCCGCGCTGGTGCCTATAGAAAAAGTGTGACCTATGGTCGGGGCGAGAGGACTCGAACCTCCGACCTCGTCGTCCCGAACGACGCGCGCTACCTACTGCGCCACGCCCCGACCGAAGGGCGGCCATCGTAGCAGGCGAGGGACGGAGGGTCCAACGCCGAGATGCCACGGCGGGCACGGAAATCCCGAAGGAACCGCGGCGATCGTTGAGGTGATCTCGGACCGGCCAACTGCCCCTTCGGGACGGATCCATCATCGGGCCTGCCGAGGTGCCGATCAAGCCCCTTAGTCCACGAACATCGCAGGCTGCACGCCAGTTATCCACTCGCTTCCCACGACGGCTCTGCCGCCAGGTCAAGTGGGCGGCTGTCGGCGAGATAGCCGTCCGGCCGCAAGAGCCAGCTCCTTTCGTCGCCGTAGACGGATCCGCGGCCGACGACCACGGTTGGCAGGCCGAGGTCGATCTGTTGCGGGACGACCGCGACGTAGCGATCGCCGATCCGGTCCCGCAGCCGGCCTCCACCCGGCAGCAGGACGTCGGGTGCAACGCTGCCGTGCCGCAGCGGCGAGTCACCCGCGGGTCCGGCCGACACGATGGACGACGAGGCATAGGTCGCCGGCTCGGCCAGCCGACCGGAGTCGACACGCCGTCGGAACCACGTGAAGCGGGGCGCAAGGCGCAGGACGAGGTCGCGCCAGGTTCGGCGCAGCGGACCGCTGGGCGCCATGAACCGCATCGTCGCGTTGGTTGCCGCCAGGTTGTCGAGCGCCGCAGGCCGCCGCTCGGCGCCGTACGTGTCGAGGAGCGTGACCGGCGCATCGCCGCGCAGCACGAGCGCGAGCTTCCACGCCAGGTTCTCGGCGTCGGCGACGCCGGAGTTGAGGCCCCGCGCGCCGAACGGCGCCATGACGTGCGCCGCGTCGCCGGCAAGGAAGATGCGGCCGGCGCGGAACGCATCGGCGATGCGCTGGCTGAATCGGTACCCGCTCAGCCACACGAGCTCGTAGGGCTTCCCCTCCCCGATGACCGCACGGATGCGGCGGTCGAGCCCGCCGTTCGCGTGCTCGGCCTCGGCATCGGTCTCGGGCGGGACCTGCCAATCGATTCGCCAAACGCCGTCGGGCTGAGGGTGGATCAGCACCTGCCGTCCGGGGTTCCACGGCGGGTCGAAGTGGAAGTGCCGCTCCTCCGCGAAGGGAAGCTTGGCGCGGATGTCGGCGATGAGGAAGCGGTCGTCGAACGTGTGGCCGTCGAAGCCCATCCCGATGGCGTGGCGGACGGCCGAATGCGCTCCATCGGTGCCGACCAGGAAGCTCGACCGATGCCGTGTCTCGCCCCGTTCGGTGGCGAACGTGGCGCTCACGCCGTCCGGGTCCTGCTCCGCGCCGATGAGCCGATGGCCGGACCTGGTCGTCACGCCGAGGCTCGCAGCACGCTCCACCAACCGTGCCTCCACCTCCGACTGGCTGATGTTGACGAACGGCGGGAAGTGCTCGTCGGTCGCTCCGGGCAGCTCGACGCTGAAGAGCTCGCGCCCGCGGAAGTAGGTACGGCCGATGCGCCACTGGATGCCGCGCTCCGCCACCGCATCGCCAATGCCGAGGCGTGCCCAGATCTCGAGCGTCTCGCGCTGCATGCAGATGGCGCGCGAGCCGACTCGCTCGGGCGCGTCGCTCGCCTCGAACAGGGTGACGCTGGCGCCGCGCTGGGCCAACCGACCGGCAAGCGTGAGTCCGACCGCCCCCGCGCCGACGACCGCGACATCGGTCATCGGTCCGGTCAAAGGTTCAGTCCTGGAGGGCGTTCCAGACCTCGCGGTCACGCTCCGCGGTCCAGATGCGCGGGTGGTCGATTCCGTCGAGCTCGTCCCATGTGCGCTGGACGTTGAACGGCATCGTGTGCTCGAAGATCGGAAAGCCGGCGTAGCGAGGCGCGAGCTCGGCGTGGACCCGCTCGAAGGCTTCCCTGAGCGTCCCGCCGGTGTCCCGCGTTGCGCGCGTGCCCTCGAGCGTCGTGCGCAGGAAGGCACGCGTGTCCTCGATGGCAGCCCCCACGGCGCGGCCGCTCACCACCGGGCCTCGACCGCCCACCAGCTTGCGTGCCCCCAGCGCGGCGACGTTGTCGAGCGTGGTGGTCGACCAGTCGGCCACGTGCGAGTCGCCCATGTAGGGAGCGGCCTGGGCTTCGACGAGGTCGCCGGCAAAGAGGATCCCCTCGTCGGGCAGCCACACGACGATGTCGCCGCGCGTATGGCCGCGGCCGAGGTGGCGGAGCTCGACGACCCGATCGCCCAGGTCCAGGCTGAGGACATCCTCGAACGTGTCGGTCGGGTGCGTCAGGCCCGGGATCGTCTCCGCCCCGGCGAAGAGCCGCGGCATGCGGCCCTGCTCGCTCGCCCAGTCGGCCTCGCCGCGCTCCTCGATGAGGGCCTTCGTGTTCGCATGCGCGACGATCCGGCGCGCGCCGAACGCGCTGGCGCCGAGCGTCCGGACAGCGTGGTAGTGCGTCAGGACCAGGTCGCCGAAGGGCTTGTCGCTGACGCGATCGCGGATCACGTCGATCCACTGCTGCGCCATGTAGGGGGTGGCGCGGGCCTCGATGGCGAGGATGGCATCGGTCCCGACGATGGCGCCGACGTTCGGGTCGCCCTGCGCGGTGTAGGCGAGGACGCCGGTGGCGAGCTCCTCGAGCGTGGCCTCCTTGGCCGCCAGATCCGCCGACGAGGCAAAGGGCTTCGGCATCGGTCGAATGATAAGCGGGCGGTAAGGGGCCGATAAGCGGCGAACGATCATGATCGTCGGATGGAGCCCTCGCCAGACCGGAAGCCAGTCATACGGATGCCCTGGGATACGAAGCCACCGTGGGAACGCGACGACCTCACGTCAGACGACGCGCGTGACAACGTGCTCCACGGTGTCACGCGTCGCACGGGGCTGCCGCCGGGCGGGCCCGGGCCGATTCGCGACCCGCGCCTGATCAACGTAACCTTCCGCGTCGACGACCTGACCCTCAACTACGCGCGTGGCCGCGCCGTCGTCGAGGGCACCTCGATCAACGCGCTCGTCTGTCGACTGCTCGAGGACTACTCCGGCTACGCCCGCCCGCCGGGTCGGGAGATCAGCCGGCGGATCCCGATGTTCCGCGAGCGGCGGATCCGACCCATCGAGGGAGTCGATGACCTCTGACCGTCACCGCCTGCACGTTTGCACTTGCCAACGTGGCGCACGTTGTCACGCCAGGGGCGTGATAGCGCGGCGACTGCCCTCGAAGCCTCCTATAGCCGAGGTAGCTCCACGACTCGCGCCTCGACGATCCCGTCAGCATCTCGAATCCGCCCGAGCACCGGCTCGTCCAGGGGATCGTCCACGGATACGAACATCATCGCCTGACCCCGCTCCGACAGGCGGGAGAGCTCGAGAGACGAGATGTTGATGCCAGCCTCCGCGAGGATGGTGCCGACGGCGCCGACGATGCCCGGACGGTCGTGGTGGCGCGTGACGAGCATGAGCCCGGCCAGCTCTGCATCGATGGCGAACCCGTTCAACCCGGCGAGGTGCGGTCGCCCATGTGCGGTCGAGCCGGCCAGGGTGAGGGTCGGCGGGCCATCCGAGGGCCCAACCGCGAGCTCGACGAGCGAGGCCCACGGCTCGGACGACGCCGTCCTCGTCTCGCGCACGGTCAGCCCGCGCTCGTGGGCGACGAGATCCGCGTTGACGGCGTTGACGCGCTGGTCGGTGACGGCCTCGAGGATGCCTGCCACTGCGGCGGTGCGAATCGGCGCGCACTCCCCCGCCGCGATCTCGCCGGCGTAGGTCAACCCGAGGGAGTCGAAGGCGCCCGGCACCAGCTGGCGCGCCAGGATGGCGAGCCGTCGACCGAGCTCGACATAGGGACGAAGACGAGGCGCGGTGTCGGGCCCCACCGCCGGCGCGTTCACGGCATATGGTGGCGTCACGCCGCCCAGCGCCATCAGCACCTGCTCGGCCATCTCGACGGCGACGCGGTCCTGCGCCTCTGCGGTCGATGCACCCAGGTGTGGCGTCAGGACGACGTTCGGCGCACCGCGGAGCGGGTTGTCGGCGGCCATCGGCTCCGTGGAGTACACGTCCACCGCCGCCCCGGCCAGCTGCCCGGAGACGAGCGCAGCGGCGAGCGCCGCCTCGTCGACGATGCCGCCGCGGGCGACGTTGAGGACGAATGCGCCCGGCTTCGTCGCCTCCAGCTGCGCACGGCCGAGCATGCCGCGCGTGTGGGAGGTGAGCGGCGTATGCACGCTGATGACGTCGGACCGATGGAGCAGCTCCGCCATCCCGACGAGCTTTGCACCGAATTCCGACGCCTGCTCCTCGGTCAGGTACGGATCGCTCGTGATGACGCGCATCTCGAAGCCTGCCGCACGCCGGGCGACCGCCTTGCCGATCTTGCCGAGGCCGACGAGCCCGAGCGTCTTGCCGCGCAGCTCGCGGCCGGTGTATCGACCGCGCTCCCACTCGCCGGCCCGCACGGACGCGTCGGCCGTCGGCACGTGGCGGAGGAGTGCCAGCATCAGGGCCATGGTGTGCTCGGCGGCGGCGATCGTGTTGCCGGTCGGGGCGTTGACGACCATCACGCCCGCCCGGGTTGCGGCCTCGACGTCGATGCGATCGATGCCGACGCTCGCCACGCCGATCACGCTCAACCGCGGCGCCGCGGCCGACAGGAGCTCCGCGTCGACACGGGTCTGCGAGCGGACGACCAGCGCGTCCCAGCCGACGCCCTCGCCCAGCAGCCCGAGCAGCGCGTCACGACCGAGCCCTGACCTGAGCTCGGCCTCGTGCGCTGCGACGAGGAGATCGACGCCGGCCTGGGCGACCGGCTCGACCACGAGGATGCGCGCCATCGGTAGCCGCGAGTCTAGCCGTGTGTGATCCGAGTTGATTGTGGGTCGCGGTGTGCCGTAGAGTGGCGCGAGCCTTCACGCGGGCACGCGCGAATGTCAGCACCGGGTGGGAGAACGGCGAACCGATGATCAGACGGCACCTCATGGTCCTGCGGGTCGCCCTCATGCTTGGCGACGGCCTGAGCGCGGTGCTGGTCTTCCTGGGAGTGTCGTTCCTGCGCTTCGGTGACGGCGACCCGACGGCGCTCTGGCGCGACTTCGGGATCGACATCCGGCTCGCCGCGGTGCTCTTCGCCCTCACCTGGGTCGCGACGCTGTGGGCGATGGGGCTCTACCGCCTGAGCGTCCGATGGCGGTTGTGGACCGAGCTGCGTGACATCGGGCGCACCGCACTTGTCGTCGTGGCCATCACCCTGTCGACCCTCTTCATCGTCAAGCAGGAGGATGTCAGCCGGCTCTTCCTCGCGCTCCTGTTCGTAGCACAGCCGGCCGTCACGCTGACGTCACGCGTGCTCCTGCGCTTCGCGTTTGAGGCAATCCGGCGCCAGGGGCACGACGCGCGGTTCATGCTGATCGCAGGAACGGGTCGCCTCGCGCAGAACTTCGCCGACCGGGTCGAGAGCCACCCCGGGCTCGGGATGCAGATCATCGGCCACCTCTCCGCGCCGGGCGAGAAGCGGCGTGTCGTCACCAGGCCGATCCTCGGATCCGTGGATGACATCGAGGAGATCCTCCACTCCCAGGTCGTCGACGAGGTCGCCGTGTGCCTGCCACCGACCGCGATCCGCTATCTCGAGCCGATCACCGGGCTGGCGGCCGGCGAGGGCAAGACGGTCCGGATCCCGGTCGATCCCGTCGAAGAGATCCTGCCGAGCGCGTACCAGGAGGAGTTCGACGGGTTCCTGGTGCGGTCCCTGATCCACGATGGGCAACGGGAGGCGGGCCTCGTCGCGAAGCGCCTGCTCGACATCGTCGGCTCCGGCCTGGGGCTTGTGCTGCTCAGCCCGCTCCTGCTGGCGACGGCACTCGTGATGCTCGTGCGGGAAGGCTCCCCTATCCTGTTCCGGCAGGAGCGCGTCGGCCTGCACGGCCGGCCCTTTACGATCTACAAGTTCCGCACGATGGTTCCCGGCGCCGAGGAGCAGCTCGACGAAGTCCAGCACCTCAACGAGCGAAGCGGCGTGACGTTCAAGGCCAGGAACGATCCGCGCGTCACTCCGTTCGGACGCTGGCTGCGCAAGACCTCGATCGACGAGCTGCCGCAGCTGTGGAACGTACTGACGGGCTCGATGAGCCTGGTCGGGCCACGTCCGCCCCTCCCGAACGAGGTGGCGGAGTACGACGTCTGGCACCGGCGACGACTGAGCATGAAGCCGGGCATCACGGGCCTCTGGCAGGTCGAAGCGCGCCACGAGCCCGACTTCGATCGATGGGTGGAGCACGACCTGATCTACATCGATGGCTGGTCCATGTGGCTCGACCTGAAGATCCTGGCCAAGACGCTGCCAGCACTGCTCGCCCACGGCGGCCACTGAGGGCGGCCCGAATCGGATCGTGGGACGGGCCTCCCACGGGCGGGCTAGCATGGCGCCGACCGAGCGCCGAACCGAGGGCCGATCCGACCCAGATGCAGGACACGCAGTCATACCGACGGCCGACCCGGGCCGAGGCTGACCTCGCCGCGCGCGCGGCGCCGCGGCGAAGGCGGCGACGGCGGTCCGGCTGGCGGCGCCGAATCGGGCTCCTCCTGCTCCTCGTGTTCGTCGTCGTCGTGGCCGGTGGCGTGCTGGTCTGGCAGCGGGCCGTCGCCTTCAACGACGCGGTCTCCACCGAGCCGGCCCTCTCGATGCGTCTCTTCGGGCCGTTGAGCGGCGGCGATCGCGTGAACATCCTCCTGCTGGGGTACAGCGACGAGTCTCGCGAGGGCGCCTTCCTGTCCGACTCGATGAACGTCGTGAGCATCGACCGTGCGACGGACACGACGACGATGATCCCCATCCCGCGTGACCTGTGGGTCGAGGGCGTGCCCGAGGTCCCACAGAACATGAAGGCCAACGAGGCGTTTCGGATCGGGACCTATGAGGCCGGGCTCGAGTACGGCGCCGAGCTCGCGTCGAAGGCTGTCTCGCGCATCACCGGGCTCGAGATCCACGGGTGGATCACCCTGGATTTCCAGGGGTTCGAGGCCATGGTGGACGCGCTCGACGGGATCACCCTGGACAACCCGACCGCCTTCTCCTACACATGGGACGAAGGCAGCTACTTCGCCGGCGACTTCCCGTCCTCGTTCGCGGCGGGCGCACTGCAGCTCGACGGCCGGCAGGCGCTCGATTATGCCCGCAGCCGATACACCAGCGTGGTGACCGAGTCGAGCGACTTCGCCCGACTCGTGCGCCAGCAGCGCGTGCTCCAGGCCATCCGCAAGGAGGTCGTTGGATGGCAGGCGCTTCCGCGCGGGCTCGCCGTCTCGGAATCCCTGGCCGGCCACCTGCGCACGAATCTGCCGGTCCTCGACCTTGCCATGCTCACCGGAAAGCTCGACATCGATCGGCGCGTGGAGCTGCTGGAGGGCGAGACCCTGGTCGCGTCGACCAACACGATCGGTCAGTACATCCTCGTCGTCACCGGCCAGGCAGCCACGACGGACTACTCGCCATTGCACGACTACATCGACGCCGCCCTTCGGGAGCCGATTCCCGTCGCGTCACCGTCGCCTTCCGGTGCGGTGCCCTAGCCTCAGGGAACCCGGGCAGCGCTGTCGCCTGGGCCGCGCAGGTAGCCGACGAACTGGCCGACCGCCTGGCTGTACAGGAGCCACATGATCCCCGGGACCGCCGGGATCAACTTGGGCAGGTAGCCGCGCGCGCTGCCGAGTGCCACGATGCGTCCGAATCGCAGGATCGGGACGACGAACGCGCCGCCGAAGCGGAGCCAGTCTGCGGACGCCATCTCCTGGCGCCGCGCGCCGGGCACGGTGCGGCCTGCGTGGTAGTGCGCAGCGGTCGTGCCGCGGAATCCGAGGGACTGGTCGTGCGCGATCCGGATGCGGTCATCTGCCATGAGCGCTTCGCCGCGCTCGAGCAGCACTCGCTGGTGCAGGACGTCCAGCGCCCCCAGCGGGATGGGCGCCTCGTCTTTCACGCATCTCCTCGTGAGCCGCCGATCGGGCTGGGAATCGGCGCGGATGGTAGCAGAGTCCCGACGGCCGAAGCAGCGCGGCGAGCGGTGCCATCCCTGCGGCATACTCGGACGCGACTATGCACCTCCGTTCCCCGGCGAGGCGGACCCTGGCCGCCCTGGCTGCCGCCGTGCTGCTCACCGGGCTGTCACAGAGCGTCGGCGTGTCCTCCACGCACTTCGGCGCCGTGCAGGCGCAGGCATCGTACGAGACCGAGCCGCCGACCGAATGGGGACCCAGCGAGACGCGGACCTACGACGTGACGATCGTCAACACGGGCGAGGTGGGCTGGAAGGCGGGTGGCGCGCGTCGGGTCCGGCTCAGCGTCAGCTTCGGCGGCCGGAGCGACGACCCATCGGTGGGTCGGATCACCGACCAGCGTTTCAATCTGCCGAAGGACGTCGAGCCCGGGGAGCGCCTGACGATGGAGGTCCGCGTCACCGCGCCGTCGCGACCCGCGAACTACCTGCTGCGCCACCAGCTGGTGATCGAGCGAGGCGCGTGGTTCGACGACCTGGATCGTGCGGAGGTGCAGGTCGTATCGGGCTGGCCCATCGTCATCGTGCTCGGCGCCATCGTCGCGGCCGTGCTGGGAGGGACCGGCTGGTACGTCGCACGCTCGACGCGGCGGCAGCGACGGTGAGCGCATCCGCTCCGCAGGCCGAACGGGTCACGACGATCGCCGGGGTCGGTTTCCACGACATCGGTTTCGCCCGCACGGTGGACCGTATCGTCGAATGGGCGCGCTCCGGCAGGCGTGGCTACGTCTGCACGCCGAACGTCGACTACCTCGTTCGCAGCCACCATGACGTCGCCTTTCGCGAGTCGATCCTCGCGGCTGACCTGCGTGTGCCCGATGGGATGTGGGTCATCTACGGGTCGCGGATAGCCGGAAGACCCCTCCATGCGACGGTCACGGGACGCATGCTCCCGGAGGGCGTCGTGCGTGCGATGGATGGCGAGCAGCTGCCGATCGCCCTCTTCGGCGGACCATCGGGGGTTGCGCAGGCCGCCGGGAAGCGCCTGGAGGCGAGCGGGGCGCGGGTGGTCGAGGCCTTCGGCCCGGGCATGGGCTTCGTCATCGGCTCGGCCGAGGACGCCGAGGCCGTGGAGCGCATCAAGCGCTCGGGGGCGCGGATCGTCTTCGTCGGGCTCGGGGCGCCGAAGCAGGAGGGCTGGATGTTCCGGCACCGCGACGAGCTCGACGCGGTGCTCGTGGGCATCGGCGCCGGCCTCGACGTCCTGGCCGGCCGGGTCCGCGAGGCGCCCGGGTGGATGACGCGCAGCGGCCTGGAATGGGCCTTCCGCCTCGCCCACGAACCGAGGCGGCTCGCCCGTCGCTACCTGATCGACGACCCGCGCTTCCTGTGGTGGATGCTGCGCGAGCGCGTCGGCCGGCGTCCCGACCGCGACGTCACCTGAGGCCGAGCTCCGCGTACAGGCCGTCGATCTGGTCGGCGAGCCGCCCGATCCCGAATCGCTCCGCGCGCGCCCGACCCAGGCGCGCGATCTCCACTGAAGCCTCGGGCGTCAGGGTCAGCTGTGCCTCGATGCCCCGGGCGACCTCCTCGGGATCGTCGAACCGGACCAGCTGGGCGGCGAGCGGCGGCCCCAGCAGCGACGCGTGCGCCGGGATGCGGTTTGCAATCACGGGGACGCCGGCCGCCATGGCCTCCAACAGCGCCAGCCCGAACCCCTCCCCGGGGCTGGGGAAGATCGAGACGGCGGCGCGCGAGAGATACGTCGCCTCCGCGCCGTCGTCGTACGGGCCTGCGAGCGCCACGCGATCGGCGATCCCGAGGCGTGTGGCGACCGCCTCGAGCCGGGCACCCTCGCCCGGCTCGATCGGCCCGGCGATCTCCAGGTGCCACGGAACCCGCACGCGGCCCAGCGCCCTGAGGGCATCACCGATCCCCTTGGACGGCGCAACGCGGCCGAGCAGGACGACCAGCCCCGCCTCCGGTGACCGGGTGATGGACTGCACTCGCGACAGGTCGATTGCGTTCTCGAACGTATGGGTCCGTGGCGCCAGGTACGGGGCCAGCTCCACGAGGGCGGCGCGATCGGGGTCGCTGCCAGCGATGATCCGCGCGCCGGCGATGCGGAGCAACGGGCCAAACAGGCCACGCATGGCAAGCCTCTTCAGGGAGCCGGCCCAGGGCGTATGGAAGATCAGGCCGTGGGTGTGCAGGAGCACCGGCCGCCGCAGGCCGGTGGCGAACAGCGTCCCGAGGACGAATCCAAAGCGCAGGTCGTGGAGATGGATGACATCCGCGTCGCGGATGGCGCGGCCGAGCAGGTCGGGCCTGAAGGTAACGGCCAGCCGGCGGTTGCCCGCCCCGGGAAGTCGGATGACGTCGACCCCATCGTCGTCCCAGCGTGCGGAAAGCTCGCCGGGCACGACGCCCACGACGTCGCGGCGCAGCGTGACGACGCGAACGGCGTGGCCCCGGCGGCGCGCTTCGTGCGCGAGATCGCGGACGAGGCGCTCGGTGCCGCCGAGAAGCGGCGCGTAGCGACGCACGACGTGCAGGACGCGCAGCTTTCCGGGCATGGGTGCTCCATCATACGAGCGTGTCGACCGCGCATGGCCTCCCCGACGCATTGGTGCCCACGCACGTCGGAGGGCCGCGGCGAATCGTGTACCTGACCGCCGACTGGCCCTGGCCGCCGACGAGCGGCGGTCGCCTCCAGGCGACTCACCTGGCCGACGCGATGCGCGTGGAGCACGACGTCACGGTGCTGGCCGCCGACCGCGAGGACGATCGCTTTCCGGCCTGGTCCGGGGCGGTCAGGGCAATCAGGGCTCGACGATCCTCGCCGGCAAGACGCGCGGTCGATGCGGCCCGTGCGCTGGCGGCGGGCCGGCAGGTGCTCCTACAGCGGATGCTGAGCGCCGGTGGCCCGGCGGCGCTGTCCGAGGTGCTCGATGCCATGCGTCCCGATCTCGTCGTCCTCGGCCGGCCGTACTTCGATGGCTTCGTCGACGTCGCCGCCGAGCGGCGCCTGCCGCTCATGATCGAGGCCAACGAGGACTTGCTGCGGGCATCGCGATCGATCGCGCGACACGGCGCCACGCTTCGTGCGCGGCTGGTGGCGACGGTCGACAGCCTCGTCGTCGGTCGCATGCAGCGACGGAACTACGCCCGGGCCGATCAGCTCCTGGTGTGCTCGCCGATCGAAGCGGACATCTTGGCCGCCACGAGCCATCCGAAGCGCGTGTCCGTGGTCCCGAATGTCGTCCCGGCCGTGCCGGCAGCCCCGCAACCCGACGAGATCAAGGCGATTGCGTTCCTCGGCGCGTACGGGTACGCGCCGAACGAGGCGGCCGCCATCGAGCTGATCGAGGAGATCCTGCCGCGCGTGGCAGCGCTGGGAGGGCCGAATGCGGCGGTCCTGATTGGCCGTGACCCGACCAGGCGCATGAGGCGCTCGGCAGACGCCCACCCGGCGGCCCGCCTGACGGGCGAGGTGCCGGACGTCGTCGCCGAGCTGTCGGCGGCAGGCGTGCTCGTCGTGCCGGTCCGATCGGGCGCCGGCACCCGAGTAAAGATCCTCGAAGCGGCCGCGGCGGGCATCCCGACCGTGTCGACGCCGTTCGGGGCCGAGGGCCTCGACCTGCGCGATGAGATCGAGCTGCTCATCGCCAGCACGCCGGACGAGATCGCGGTTGCCGTCATGCGCCTGCACGCCGACCCGGACCTGCGGCGGCGCTTGGGCGCGGCCGCTCGCTCGGCCGTCGCCGAGCGCTATTCGATCGAGGCGGGACGGCGCGCGGTCGGCGCGGCGATGGCTCCGCTGCTCGCAGCCCCGGACGAAACCGACGCCGCCGCATCAGCGTCTAGACTGGCCGGCGAGCCACCAGCAGGGGCATCGAGCACATGACGACCGCAACCCGCGAGCGCGGCGCCTGGCGCGATTCAGCATCCATCGACTCGCGCGAGGCGGTGGTGGTCGGCGCATTGGTCGCGGCCATCGTCACCTGGCTCGTCATCCAGACGCCGGTCGTCCTGCTGGCCTACCAGTACGGCGGCATCCCCACGACGGCGGCCCGGCTCGCCCTGCTCGCCAAGGACATGGTGGTGGCGGTCACCGTCTTCGGCCTCCTCGTCCGCCATCGGCACCGGATCGACCTGCGCTTCTACGACATCGCCGCGCTCGCGTACATCGGGCTCATCGCGATCTACTCGGTCGTGCCGTGGGCGCTCGGCTCCGACCTGCCCTTCGTGGCCGTTGCCGCCTCCGCCCGAGTCTTCCTGATGCCGGTCGAGCTCTACGCGCTCGGTCGCCTCGCGGTCCTGTCCGGCGTCGACGTCGGCGCCATCGTGCGGGTCTTCATCGGCGCCTCGGCCATCGCGGCCGTGTTCGCGGTTGGCCAGTGGATGCTCGTGCCGGTCGAGTTCTGGGCGTCGTCCATGGACATGCCGCGCTTCGTGCGCGAGGTCCAGGGCCTGCCCGGAGCGCTGTCGCTGTGGGACATCAGCATCCTGGGACACTACGGGGTGGGTGTGGGCGGCCAGTTCCCGCGCGCCATCGGGCCATTCACGCACCCCGTTGGAGCCAGCCACTACTTCATCGCGCCGCTGCTGCTCGCGGTCGCCAGGACGATGACGCTGGATCACCGCGCCGCGCGAGGCGCCGTCATCGGCTGGGGGCTGCTCGCCCTCCTGTTTGCGGCCGCCATCATCACGCCGATCTCGCGTGGCAGCTGGATCGCGGCCGGCATCGGCGTCCTGGCCTGTGGCGTCCTGCTTCGGCGCGTTCGGATCGCGGTCCTGGCGCTTGCGCTGACGGCCCTCCTGGTCGTCCTCGTCCCCCCGTTCAGCTATTCGATCCGGTCTGCCGCGAGCTTCGATGACTCGTCCGTCATTGCGCACGGCCAAGCGGTGGAGGAGGGCGTCGGCACCGTCCTCGGCAACCCGATCGGCCTCGGCGTCGGACAGGCCGATCACCTGGGAACGGCCCTGGCCGGCGCCGCCGACGCCGCGGGGGTCGGCGAGAACATGTATCTCTCCATCCTGGTCACGGTCGGGCCGCTCGGGTTGCTCGCGTTCGTGGTCTGGATGGCAGGCGTCGGCATCGGGCTGGCGCCACGGCGGCCGGGGGCCGCCGCCTGGATGCGCGTCGCCCTGTTCGCCGCCCTGGTCGGCTACGCAGCCTCCGCCTTGACCGCCTCGGGTCTCATGCGGTTCACGACGTCCGCCTCCTTCTGGCTTGTGGCGGGTCTGCTGGTCGGTGGACTGCCGGCCATGGCGCGCGGGCGGCGGGCGCGCAAGGGCGGAGCAGCTCCAGAGCCAACCCCGGCACGAACGTGACGCCGACGGCGCCCGTCGTTCCGTACCGCTGGCTCACGCTCCTGCTCGACGCCGAGCGACTCCGCGAGACACCGTGATGTGGCCGGCCGTCGCACGGCGCGATCAGCCCATGGTGTCGGAACCGCCGAGCAGCTCGCGGTAGAGGCGCCACCCGCCACTCCATTCGATCACCACCACGCTGAGGAGCGTGACGCCGAGCGAGACGAACAGGCTCAGGTTCGGCAGCACCGCGTTCAGAGCGAGCAGGCAGCCGAGGGGGACCACGAACCACAGGATCTGGCCGGCGAAGATGGCGATTGTCGCCGTCTTCAGGTACCGCAGCGACACGAACGAGAACGCCATCAGCAGGACGACCTCCCGCCCCACCACGGCTGCCGCAGCGCCGAGCCCACCGAATTGCGGCACCAGGACCACCAGCAGCGTCACGCTGAGCACGGCCGCCACTGCCACGATGGCCAGGTAGGCGCGTTGGAACCCGGCCGCCACCATGCCGCCGGCAACGACATTGTTGTAGAAGCCGAGCGGGATCCAGAGGGCAAGGACGCGCATGATGTCGGAGCTCGCCGCGAACTCGGCGCCGAACACCGCTCGCACGATCGACGGCGCCTCGACGAGGAAGAGGGCGGTCACCGGCAGGGTGAAGTGGGCCGCCAGGCGAATGAGCATCCTGAGCAGGCGCTGGAACATGCTCATGTGCTCCTCGTACCGACGCACGAGCTGCGCGAACGCGGCCTGCGACAGCAGTCCGGACAGCGTGAGGACGAAGAGGACCAACCGGTACGCCGCGGCATAGAAACCGACTTCGGCAGGCTGGCTGAGGAAGCCCAGCACGATCACGTCGAGCTGGAGGAGCACCTGCGTCAGCAGCGTGATGCCGAGGAAGGGGCGTCCCTCCCGGGCCATCTCGGTCATCGCCGTCAGGCGGAAGGGGCTCGGGCGCAGCCGGTACCGGCGCCAGAGGATCGCGGCGCAGACGACATCGCCGGCGACGATGCCGACCGGTGCCGCGATGGCGGCCCACAGGATGTCGCCGGTGACGGACACGCCCACGAGGCCGAAGGCCGCGCTGGTCACCTGGGTCACGACCTTCACGGCCGCGACGTCGTTCATGCGCTCCAATCCCTGGAGCACGTAGACCAGGCTGAACGCCTGGGCCAGGAGCACCGGCAGCAGCACCAGCAGGAGCCGCGTGGTGGCGTCCGGGATCGGCAGGATGGCGGCGAGGACGACGAAGATCACCAGGGTGACGCTGCCGAGGCCGACTTGCGCGACGGTCGCGATGGTGGCCACCGCGCTGGCCTGCTCCGGGCGAGCCGCGATCTTGCGCTGCGCGAGAATCGAGATGCCGCCGTCGCCGAACATGTTGGCGAAGGCCGCCAGCCCCTGGGCCAGGGCGAAGCTGCCCATCACCACGGGGCCGACGATGCGTGCGATGAGCGCGACCGACACAATCGACGCAACACGCGCCACCGCCTCGGCCGAAACGAGCGCGGCGAAGTTCCGGACCAGGCCATGTCCGGCGAGTGATCGGAGGCTTCGGAGCGTCGGCCCTTCGGCCCCTCCGCCGGTCGCGGAACCGTCGAGACCGCTCACACGGCCGGCCCGGCGGGATTCAGGAGCATGGCGCCAGTATCATTGGCCGCAGCCGCCACGCGCGCTGCTGGCGTGCATCCGACCCCGCGGCGCATGACAGGAGGTAGGGTGACCAAGACGGCGCTGATCACCGGCATCACCGGGCAGGATGGCTCGTATCTCGCCGAACACCTCCTGGCGCTCGGGTATCGGGTCGTCGGAATGACCCGCCGATCGAGCACCGTCACGATCGAGCGGATCGAGCACATCGTCGACCGCCTCGAGCTCATCCAGGGCGACCTCCTCGATCAGAATTCGCTGGCGTACGCCCTGCGCGAGGTCGAGCCTGACGAGGTCTACAACCTCGCCGCGCAGTCGTTCGTGCCGACCTCGTGGAACCAGCCCGTGCTCACCGGCGAGTTCACTGCCCTGGGCGTGACGCGTCTGCTCGAGGCCGTTCGCCAGGTCGATCCGACCATCCGTTTCTACCAGGCGAGCTCGAGCGAGATGTTCGGCAAGGTGGCCGAGGTGCCCCAACGGGAGCTGACCCGTCTCCATCCGCGCTCGCCGTACGGGGTGGCGAAGGTCTACGGACATTGGATCACCCTCAACTACCGGGAGAGCTACGACCTGTTCGCGGTGAGCGGGATCCTGTTCAACCACGAATCGCCGCGGCGCGGGCTCGAGTTCGTGACCCGCAAGGTGACCGATGCGGTGGCGCGCATCAAGCTCGGACTGGCCACGGAGCTGCGACTCGGCAACCTGAAGTCACAGCGGGACTGGGGATTCGCCGGCGACTACGTGCGAGCGATGCACCTGATGCTGCAGCGGGACGACCCTTCCGACTACGTGATCGCCACCGGGGAGACCCACTCCGTCGAGGAGCTGTGCGGCGTGGCGTTCTCGCACGTCGGCCTCAACTGGCAGAAGTACGTCCGTGTCGACGAGGCGCTCGTCCGCCCGGCGGAGGTCGACCTCCTGGTCGGCGACGCGAGTCGCGCACGCGCCGAGCTGGGCTGGTCACCCACGGTCGATTTCACCGGACTCGTCCACATGATGGTCGAGGCCGATCTCGCTCGCGTGGAGGAGGCCATCCGGCACGGCAAGGCCAAGGTGCCGGTGGTTCACGGCGTTTGAAGGCCCTCGTAACCGGGGCTGACGGCTTCGTCGGTCGCTGGCTCGTCGAGCATCTGAGACGCGAGGGGGACGAGGTCCTCGAGGCATGCGGACAGCACGCGCCGACCGACGAGCACAGGACGCGCATCGACCTGCGTGACCCGCGGGACGCCCAGCGCGTGTGCGACTGGGCCCGGCCCGAGGCCATCTACCACCTGGCCGCGATCGCGTTCGGACCGGATGCGCAGCGCGCACCGGCCGAGGCGCTCGACGTCACCGTCGGCGGGACGCTGAACCTCCTCCGCGCAGCCGCCCTGCTTGACGAGTCACCCACCGTCTTCATTCCGTCCTCCGGCGAGGTGTACGGCCGTCCCACCACCGAACGGGTGCTCAGCGAGGACGACCCGATCGCCCCCGTCAGCGCCTACGGCAACACGAAGGCGGCCCAGGAGCTCGTGGCTCTCGCCTATCACCACGCCGGCACGCTCCCCATCGTCGTGGCTCGTGCCTTCAACCACATCGGCCCGGGCCAGCGAGACGCGTTCGTCGTCGCCTCCTTCGCCACCCAGCTCGCGGAGGTGGCTGCGGGCGGCCGAGAGCCGCTGCTGCGAGTCGGAAACCTGGCCACGGAGCGCGACTTCACCGACGTCCGGGACGTCGTAGCCGCCTATCACCTGCTGGTCGCGGGCCGCCACGCGGGCGGCATCTTCAACGTCGCCAGCGGCACGGCGGTCTCGATCGGCACGATCCTCGACCGCCTCGTCGAGATCAGCGGCCTCGAGGTCCAGATCGAGGTCGACCCAGACCGCGTCCGGCAGGTCGACCCGCCCAGGATCGTCGGCGACGCGACCCGCATCCGCGCCGCGACCGGGTGGGAGCCGCAGTACACCCTCGACCGGACCCTGCGCGACGTGTGGACGGACGCGTCGACGCGAGTGTCGCTAGCCGTCCAGCCCTAGCGCTCCTGGCTCGGCGATCGAGAGCGCCCTGGCGGCGTTGCGGTTTCCCACGAGCGGGAGCTGAGCCGCGAGCAGTGCGGCCGGCCGAATGGTCGGCCGGCATGCAGTGATGAAGCGGGACCATCTGCCGCGTGGCGTCTCCTGCCGGCACGCGGCGGCGAAGGCGATCCAGTAGGCGCGCCGCCATGACCACGTCCGTCCGCGCTCAGCGACGCGGCTCGCGTCTGCCAGCAGCCGTGGCAGCCGCTCGTATCGCGCTCGGATCTCGCGCTCCTCGGCGTGCAGCTCGGCCGCCTGCGCGGAGCTCTTGGCGTCGGGATGGATGCGCTCCACCGCCAGCACCTCATCCAGCTTGTGAAAGCGGTATTGGTCGAGCGCTCGGATCCAGTAGTCCAGGTCGCCACCGAATCGAAGGCCGGCGTCGAAGGTGCCGAGCCCGTCCACGACGGACCGGCGCCAAAAGACCGCCGGCTGAAAGAAGGACCCGAGCCGGCGGACATAGGCCGCACTGAACGGCGGCGCGAAGATGAGCGCCAGGCTCCCAGCCTTCTCGTCCACCTTGACCACATCGCCGTAGACGAAGTCGACCTCGGGGTGACGCCGGAAGGCGGCGACGACCGTGCTGAGGGTCCACGGCAGGTACAGGTCGTCCGTGTTCAGGTAGGCGAGGATCGTCCCCCGGGCCTCGCGCAGGCCGGTGTTGACTGCGTCATACATCCCCTCGTCGGGCTCCGCTCGCCATCGCAGCCCGCGCTCGCCGGCGTAGCGCTCGAGAATGGCGTGGGTTCCATCCGTGGATCCCGCGTCGAGGACGAGGTGCTCGACCGGCGTGTGCTCCTGGCGGGCGACGGAGCGCAGCGTGGCCTCGATGAAGCGACCCTGGTTGTAGCTCGGCGTCACGACCGTCACGAGGTCGGTCAAATCGGCTCCTCCTGTGCCAGGATTGCGCGGTCGTCGTCGGTCAGGGCAGAGCCGAGGATCCGGCGATAATGGGCGCGGAGCCGTCGAGCCGTGCTGGGCCACGTCAGCCTGGCGACGCGCGCCCGGCCACGGCGCACGAGCTCGTCTCGTCGCGCCTCGTCCGTCCAGAGTATCTCCATGGCGGCCGCGATCGCGTCGACGTCCGTCGGCTCGAACACGATCGCTGCGTCTCCCGCCAGGTCGGGCAACGACGTCACGTTCGAGCACGCGACCGGCACGCCGCTGGCGAACGCCTCCACGATCGGCAGCCCCCAGCCCTCGAAGAGCGATGGAAAGACGAGCCCGGCCGCGAGCCGGTACACGGCATCGAGGTCGGATGGGACGACGAATCCGGTGAACCGGATCAGCTCGGGCACGCCGAGCCTCGCGGCCTCGCGCTCGATCTCGGCCACGGTGTCGCTGATTCGGCCTGTGCTGACCACCGGGACGTCGAGACCTCGTTCGCGCAGGCGGCCCACCGCGGCGACAAGCCGGAGATGATTCTTGTGGGGCCACGCCTGCGCCGGATAGAGGAGGAACCGCGATGGGAGTCCAAGGCGCGCGGCAACTTCGGGGAGCCGGTCGTCGGGCAGCGGCTGGTACGCCGACAGCGGGGGTGGAACGTTGACGACCGCGATTCGCTCGGGCGGCACCCCGTAGGCGCCGATCACATCTCGCTTCGTCCACCGCGACGCGGTCACGATCAGCGTCGCGTTCGCGCAGAGCGCCCGGTAGGTCTCCTCGCGCCAGCGGATCGTCGAGGGCGAGAAGAACTCGGGCAGGTGCCGGTGCTGCAGGTCCCAGGGCTGGTAGATCGTGGGCAAGGGCGTGCTCGTGCCGCTCTGGAACGGAAAGTGGACCAGCCGCGCGCCCATCGCCTCGAGGGTTCCTTCCGGCGGCGGAAGTGCGCCGGCGCGGGCGCCGGCGCCTCGCAGGGCCCGGCCTCGCCCGGCCAGGCGCCAGAGCGCTCGCAGCCAGGGGAGCGCGGCGCCGACGCGGCCACGGACGCGCGAGCCCCGATCGTTCGCCGGCGGACCGTCGGCCGCCTCGACGAGGCCTGCCGGGCCGGACAGGTATTGGGCGAGCCAGTCACCCTCACCGGGATAGACGAGGAACCGATAGCGCTCGGAGCCATCGGTCAGGGTGGACAGGCCCGAGGCAAGACCGATGACCCACGGCTCCACCCCGCCGTAGCGTCCGGGCTCGAGGCGGGCATCGATGCCGATGATCGGCCCGTCCGCATCCGCGGGACCCAGGGACGGACCGCTCGACCCGGTCAGGGCAGCGAGGACGCGACCGTCTCGGACGGGACGAGCGTGTCGAGGTACCAGCTGATGGTGCGACGCAGCCCATCCTCGAACGAGGTGTGCGCCTCGAATCCGAACCAGTCTCGGGCTCGGCTCACGTCGAGCGCCCTGCGTGGCTGGCCGTCCGGCTTCGAGGTGTCCCAGCGGATCTCGCCCTCGAACCCGGTGAGGCGCGCGATGAGCTCGACCAGCTCCCGGATCGTGATCTCGCGGCCGACGCCCAGGTTGACCGGCTCCTCGCCGTCGTAGCGCTCGGCGGCGAGGACGATCCCCTCGGCCGCGTCGTCGACGTAGAGGAACTCGCGCGACGCGGATCCCGTGCCCCACACCTCGAGGAAGTGATCGCCGCGGCGCACCGCATCCACGCTCTTCTTGATGAGTGCCGGGATGACGTGCGAGCTGGCAGGGTCGAAGTTGTCGCCCGGGCCGTAGAGGTTGACGGGCAGGAGGTAGATCGAGTTGAACCCGTACTGCTGCCGGTAGGCCTGGCCCTGGACGAGGAGCATCTTCTTCGCCAGCCCATAGGGCGCGTTCGTCTCCTCCGGGTAGCCGCTCCACAGGTCCTCCTCGCGGAACGGCACCGGGACGAACTTCGGGTACGCGCAGACCGTGCCGATCGTGACGAACTTGTCGACCTCGGCCAGCCGGGACTGCTCGATGAGCTCGATCCCCATGATCGCGTTCTCGTAGAAGAAGCGGCCGGGATTCTCACGGTTGGCGCCGATGCCACCGACGATCGCGGCGAGGTGGATGATCGTGTCGGGACGGCTGTCCTCGATGACGCGCCGGATCGCCGACCGATCGCGCAGGTCGTAGTCCCGGCTGGCGGGCGCGATGATCGAGCGAGCTCCAGCCGCCTCGAGCCGGTGGATGACGGCGGTCCCGAGGAACCCGCGACCGCCCGTCACGAGCACCCGACGATCCGCCCAGTAGTCGCTCGTCACGCCTGCCTTTTCGTCCATCTGAGGCACGCGGAGGATCGTAGCATCGCCGGCGGGAATCGACGTCATTGTCCAGCCGGAGCTTGCCCGTGGCACGAGCAGGCGGCCACGTTCATACTCGTCGGCCATGTCGAGGTTGTGGCATACCCACCCGGTCCTGATCGCCTGCGCCTTCGTCCTCCACCTGTGGTCGCTCAACCTCGACCAGGGGGTCTCGATCCGCGCCGTCCTCGTGCCGTTGGTGGCGACGTCGGCCTCTGCGGCTGCCCTGACGGCCATCTGCGCGTTGGCCTCTCGGAGCCTGGCCGGGGGTGCGCTGGCGGCGACTGCCACGGTCATCGTCGTACTGGGCTACGAGCAGGTACGGCCGCTCATCTCGGTCGCATCCGACGCTGTCTTCCTCGTCGGCTGGGCGCTCTTGTGGGTCGGCGTGCTCGTCGTGATCGCTCGGGCCCGATCGTTGAGGGGCCGATCGGTGATGCCGCTGTCACAGGCGCTCTCGGTCATGGCGACGGTCTTGATCGCGATGAACCTGCTGCCGATCGTCCTGCATGGCATGGCGGGAGGCCAGGCTGCCGCTGCGCCGGTCGAGCTCACGCTGACGGAGGGTCCGAACGCCGTCGCGCCCGACGAGCGACCGGACATCTACTACCTCATGTTCGACCGCTACCCCTCGGCCGAGACGCTGCTGGGCGTCTTCGGCTTCGACAACACGCCGTTCGTGGAATCGCTCGAGGCGCGTGGCTTCTTCGTTGCAGACGACAGCTTCGCGAACTATCCGAAGACCGCGCCCTCGATCGCGTCGTCGCTCGATATGAACTACCTCGATCGCGATCGCCTGGCGGCAAACGCTGCCGGCCCGGCGGATTGGACGCCGGTGTACGACCTCCTCGGCGGAAGCCTCGCGGCACCCCGATTCCTCAATGGACTCGGCTACACCTACGTGAGCCTGCCGAGCTGGTACGAGCAGAGCGGGTCCGGCTCGGATGTCGACGTGCGGCTCAGCCTGGGCGGCGCCTCCGAATTCGCGTCCGTCCTGTACGGCACGACCATCGTGTCAGCCATCCAGGAGGAGCTCGGATGGACGTCCCCGGTCGACTTCCGGGATCGCTCGCGCGCGCACTCGCTGTTTCAGCTCGATCGGCTGGTCGCGCTGGACGAGATCCCGTCGCCGAAGCTCGTCTTTGCGCACGTCCTCGTGCCGCACGACCCGTTCGTCTTCGATCGCGATGGATCGTTCGTGTCCGAGGAGCTCGCGGCGAGCCGGTCGTACCGGGACAGCTTCATTCGACAGGTCGAGTACGCCAACCGTCGCATCCTCGACGTGATCGATCGGCTCCAGGCGGCCACCCCCGACCGGCCGCCGGTGATCATGCTCCAGGCCGACGAGGGCCCGTTCCCCGAGCGCTACGTGAAGCAGACGGTTGGCTTCGACTGGACCGAGGCGACCATCGACGAGTTGCGCGAGAAGTACCTGATCCTGAACGCGTACGCCTTCCCGGGCGTGACGTCCCCCGACCTGCACGAATCGATCACCCCGGTCAACAGCTTCCGTGCGCTCCTCCGCGCGTACTTCGACGTCGATATCCCGATCGTCGCGGATCGAGCCTTCGTCTTCACCGATGAGCTGCACCTGTACGACCTGTTCGAGATCACGTCGCTGCTGGGAGCGGACGCCGGAGGCGACCCGTCACTGCAGGCCTCCTACGACCTCGGGAACACGGCCCTGGATCGATGGACCGCGGGGAAGACGAGGCGATACACGGTGACGGTGACGAACCTCGGCAGCACGAGCTGGGAGTCCGAGGGACCCGACGCGCAGCGCCTGGGCATCAGCTTCGGCGGCGACAGCGAGCGCCCGGGAGACGGTTGGGTGACCGACGAGCGAATCGGACTGCCCCGGGACGTCCGGCCCGGCGAGGCGGTCGCCATCCCCGTCGCCGTGGCCGCCCCGGACGCCGACGGCGGGTATGTCCTTCGCCACCGGATGTCGCGCGGCGCGCAGTGGTCGTCCGACATCGGCCAGGTGGAGGTCGCCGTCTCCTCCACGATCGACACGTGGGAGGACCAGCTGTCGGCCCGCTATCGCCCCGAGCACACGCCGATCTGGAACGTGGGCGAGCAACGGACCATCGAGATCGAGCTGACGAACACCGGCAGCTATACCTGGAACGCCGGTGGCGACCGGCTGGTGCGGCTCGGCGTCAGCTTCGGGCAGGAGAGCGACGACGTCGGTGCCGGCTGGAGCACAGATGAGCGGTACATGCTCGATCGCGACGTGACGCCGGGCGAATCCGCGACCCTTCGCGCGGCCGTCACGGCACCGGCAACGCCCGGCGACTACACGGTCAGATATCGAATGGTCAAGGAGGGTACCGCCTGGTTCGACGAGCTCCAGCGGGCCAGGGTCAGCGTCCGCCCGCTGACGGGCAGCGGCGACGCGTGGCCGGGGCTCATCGCCGGCGCCGCGGGCGCGCTCGTGCTCCTGGGCCTGGCGGTCCGGCTGGTTTCCCGGCGCCGAACCCGGCGGAGGTGACGCATCAGGGCTCGTCGGTAGGCGCCAGCTCGTAAACCCACATGTGGCCATCGCCGCCGGCGTTGTCGAACTCGGCGCGCAGCTCGACGTCCCATCCGGCCGCCTCCAGCTTGGGAACGGCGTCGGGATCGTCGGCGGTCATGTGCGCGAGATACATGCGGTTGCCCTGGGGCGTGATGGCCGTTACCTCCGGGTACCAGAAAACATGCGCGTCGTCGGTGGCCAGGCAGTAGCCCAGATGCCAGGACAGGGCCTGGTTCCACACCACGGTCTGCTCGTCGCCGTTGCGTTCGATCCAGTCACACAGCGCGCCGAACCCGTGGTAGCGCATGTCGGCACGCTCGGCGGTCAGGTATTCGCCCCGCACGGCGCCACCGACGCCGGGAACCGAGGCGACCACGACCACCCCGGCCACGGCCACGGCGAGCCATCGCCGCCCACGCGGGGCTGCGGCAACGAGCCAGCCGAGACCGATGCCCGCCGCAACGACGACCGGCGGCAGGAGGTAGATCAGGTATCGGTCGTAGAGGGGTGACCTCACCACCACGACGAGAATTGCATACCCGAGCCCGAAGCCCGCCACCGCCAGCACGGCCAGGTGCCGTCGCGACCAGCCGAATGCGACCGCGGCCAGGAGCCCCAGGAGCACGACCACCAGCAAGGGCCCGACGAACACGTATCTCCCGAACGTCCACCAGTCGCCCATGCGGCCGAGCCATGCCTCTGGAGCGATGACTCCGGTTCCGCCCACGCCCTCGTACTGGAGGCCGAGGAACCACGGGGCGCCGAACAGGATGGAGCGCGCCAGCATGAGGCCCATCCAGAGCGCGGCCACGACCGTGAATGCGATGCTCAACCGGGCGACGTCGGGGAGGCGCCTCGAGCTCCTCGCCACGAGCAGCGCGATGGCGAGCGGCGCGAACGCCAGCGCAAAGAGCTTGGCGCCGATCGCGAGACCGAGCATCACCCCCGACGCCGCCGGATGGCCGCGAGCGGCAAGGAGCACCCCCAGCGTCCCGATCGCGACGGCCATGGGATCGACGAAGACCGTGGCCCCGAAGAGGATGGCGAACGGTGATAGCGCGAACAGCAACGCCGCGAGGACCGCACCGACCCGCTGCCCGCCGTCCAGCTCGCGCGCGAGCAGGTAGACCGTCACCAGCGTGACGGCCGCCGCCAACAGCCCGGGAATACGGATCGCGATGGCGCCGTCACCCGCCAGGGCAATGACGCCTCCCAGGATCCAGAACGCCAGCGGCAGCTTGTCGAGCGGGAACCCGGCATGCAGCAGGAGCGGATCGCGATCGCCGAACGTCGCGATGCCATACGACGCATACAGGGCTTCGTCGACGTGCAGGATGGCCGGGTCGAGGGCCCAGAGCCGCAGGGCGGTCGCGATCGCCAAGAGGCCGAGGAGCGCGATGACCTCGGGCCAGTCGAGGCCGAGGGCGCGGAGGCCCGCCGCCGGCCAGGGGCGCCGGGAGACGGGGGAGGTCATCCCGCCAGTATGCGGAACGGCCCCGCTCCGCCGCTCACGAACCGAAGATGCGCGCGCCCAGGTCTCGGATCGCGTCGAGGTCGGGATGCAGGATGTAGCCGGAAGCGCTGAATGGCTCCGGCGTGACGTACCGAGGCGGTGCGAGGACGATGCGCTCGAGACCCTCCAGGTCCGCGTCCTGTCCCTCGGCTGCCAGCTCGGAGATGCGCCCGGAGGGAATGTCCGTGGCCAGGTTGTCCCGGATGGCGTCGAGCAGGCCCGGCAGCGTGACGAGGATGTTGCCGGAGCTGAGCTTGTCGGCGATCGCGGTCAGCACCTGCTGCTGGCGCTCAGCGCGGGTGAAGTCGCTGTCGCCCTCACCCATCCGGGAGCGGACGTAGCCGAGGGCTGTGGCGCCGTCGAGGTGATGGTTGCCCGCCTCGAGGTAGAAGCCCATCTCGTTCGTGAACGGGTCATGGAACTGCGGGTCGTTCACGGTCCGGGCGACCCTGACCTCGATGCCGCCGACCGTATCGATCACCTCGCGCAGCCCGGCAAGGTCGATGGCCGCGAAGTAATGGATCCGCGTGCCGAGCATCTCCCCGATGGTGGCCTTCAGGGTGCCGGCGCCGCCCAACGGAAAGCTCTCCGGATCGGCTCCGGCCACGGACATGAGCGAGTTGAGCTTGTCGTTGTAGGTCCTGCCGTCGGGAAGGGGCACGCCGAAAAGATCGCGCGGCACCGACACCATGGCTCCCTCCCCCGTTCTCGAATCCAGGGTGACGACGAGCATCGTGTCCGTCAGGTGGGTCGTGCGCCCCGGCGCGTAGTCCATGCCCACCAGGAGGACGGTCACCCGCTCCCCACGCTGGACCTCGGGCTGATGGCTCGGCGGCGTGATAGTCACGTCGCGGCCCTCGCGCTCGTCGAAGAGGGCTCCGCCGCCCTCGAGCGACACGCTGTCGAGCGTGTCGATCGCCTTCGTCGCGTAGTAGGCCGGCACCACGTGCATGCCGAGGGTGAGGACGACGAGCGCCGCGGTCAGCCAGGTCGGCCAGGTGCGGAAGGTGAGGCCGGAGCGCGCGCCGTGCGCCTGGAGGATCGCGACCAACCGCCACCCCAGGAGGGATACGTCGAGCACGATCACCGCGATCAGGACGCCGGTGTCGAGGAGGCGGCTCACGAAGGAGCCCGGGCCCACGATGGCCAGCACGACGACGATGATGAGCAGGACGACCGGCGCCGCCAGCAACCCGGCCAGGAGGTACTGGCGGTTGTACGCCTGGCCGAAGCCGGGAAAGAGGAACGAGAGCAGCGCCGCCGCCGCTGAGCGCGGATCGGACGGGCGCTCCCGTCGATAGTGAGTCACGGAACTCCGATGGTGGCGGCCGGCGGGCAGCGAAGTATAGCCCCGAGGCGGGCTCGACATCCCAGACGCCTCCCGCCCACCGCATGTTGCGTTCGGGGCACGATCGGACCATGGGCGTCGGCGGCGTTCCCCCTAGTATTGGCACCCATGGCACCGAACGCTCCGTCCCCGCTCCGCTCCCGGCGGGCGCTCATCGCCGGCGCGGTCGGCGTCGCAGTCCTCGTCATCGGCGCGCTGGTCGCATTTGCGATCGCATCGCCGGATCCGTTGCCGAGCCCGACGCCGTCGCCCTCGCCGACGGCCTCGCCGACACCGTCGCCGTCGCCGAGCCCATCCCCGTCCCCCACCGCGTCGCCCTCGCCGACGCCGGTGGCTCGCTGCCCGCTGGACGGCCTGCCGCTGGCCGAGGGAGTGGAGCTTACCGGCCCCGCGCTTGCGGTCCAGGTGGAGAACCATCCCGAGGCTCGGCCGGGGCGGAACCTGAACCTGGCGGACATGATCATCGAGGGCACGGTCGAGGGTGACACCACCCGCTTCACCGCCCTCTACCTGTGCGATGAGACCGAGGGCATGACCGGCCCCGTCCGCAGCGCCCGCTACTACAACATCGACCTGTGGCAGGACCTTCGCGTCCTGACCGTCGGGTTCGGTGCGAGCCCGGGCGCCGAGCAGCGGTTCGCTGCCGCTGGCATGCCATACCCCAATGGCATCTACGGGCAGTGGCCCTGGTACCAGCGCTACGGTTCCCGCGGGGCGCCGCACAACCTGTACGTCGACCTGGAGGGCCTGCGCGACGGGCTGATCGACAACGCCGCGCTGGCGGCGCTGGCGAGCACCGTCGAGGAGCTCCGTCCGCCATTCGCGTTCGACGAGGAGCCCAGCCTGCCGGATCAGAGCCGCGCGGTCGGCGAGATCGAGATGTGGACCAACAGCTACTGGTTCTTCGGCTTCAGCTGGGACGCCGAGCAGGAGGTGTACCTCCGCAGCGACGCGGGCGTCTTCGTGGTGGACGAGGCGACCGGGGAGGCCGTGGCGCCGAGATCGCTCGTCGTCCAGAACGTCACCCAGGAGGTCGTCTTCGGCGACCCCGATCCGGGCGGCAACCCCCGACGTCTCCAGCACCTCGTGGGCAGCGGCGACGGCACGCTCTACACCGGCGGGCGCGCCTACGCCCTCACCTGGGTGCGGCCGACGGCGGCGGACGCCACCACCTGGACACTCTCGGAAACCGGCGAGCCGGTGGAGCTGCTGCCGGGACAGGTGTGGCTCGAGATCCTTCCGATCGAGGCGACCCTGATCGAGCGCTGAGATCGGCCATACTGCGGCGCATGGAGCAGCCGCTGGTCCGCGGGCCGGTCGAGGTGACGGTCGAGATCCCGTCTGGAAGCCGCAACAAGTACGAGTACGACCACGTGCGCCATCGGTTCGTCCTGGATCGGACCCTGTACTCGAGCGTGCACTACCCGTGCGACTACGGGTTCATCGAGGGCTCGATGGCCGACGACGGCGATCCGCTGGACGTGCTGGTGGTCATCGCCGAGCCGACGTTCCCGGGCTGCGTGGTGCGCGCGCGTCCGGTCGGCGTGCTCGACATGGCCGATGAGAAGGGCCACGACTTCAAGATCCTGGCCGTGGCCGCCGACGACCCGCGCTGGGACGCGATGCATGCGCTCGAGGATCTGTCGCCGCACCGGCTGCTCGAGATCGAGACGTTCTTTCGCACGTACAAGATGCTCGAGAACCGGCCCACCGTCGTGCGGGGCTGGCTGGGGGTCGACGACGCGTGGCGGATCATCGACGAGGCGGCAGAGCAGGGCACCCGCGTCCGGAGCGGCGAGCTCGGCGCGGCGAGCGAGCCCGGAACGTGGCGTTGAGATGGGTCGGCTGGCTCATCGATCGCGTTCACAGCAGGTGGCTCGTGTGGTCGATCCAGGGTGACGCGCTGGGTGCGGTCCCCGGCGACGACCCGGCCGGCTGGGTCCGGCTCGATGAGCGGCGAGTGGATCACCTCTTCGCAGCCGAGCCAGAGCGGCGCTCGCGGTTCCTGGCCTTCCTGCGGCGCGGGCACCGGGGGGTGGCGCTTGCCGATGCCGGCCGGTGGGTCGCGTACGGGTGGCTCGCCACGCCGCGCAGCGGTCCGGCGGACCACCTTCCCACCTCGACCGCGGGTCGCTACTGGATCTTTTACTGCCGCACGGCCGACGATCAGCGGAACCGCGGTCACTACCGACGCGCGCTCGTCGCGCTCGTGGGGGCCGCCGCCGGAGACGCGGACCCGGGCGACGCATCGACGCCTACGGTGTTCATCGATACCCGCGACGACAACGCGCCGGCGCGAAGTGCCATCGAGCGGCTCGGGTTCGTCCCGGCAGGCGTGGTGCACCTGTGGCGATTGCCGCGAACGACTCGCCGGCTCGGGTATTGGCGGAAGGCGGAGGCGCATGGGCGGTAGCCGGAGGTGACCGGGAGCGGCCAGGACGGGGCCTATTCGGTGTTCCAGCGACGCTGGTGGCTCGACGCGGCGGCCCCCGGCTGCTGGGACGAGGTGCAGGTGCGCCGCGGCGACGGCGTCGTCGCCCGCCTCCCATTCGTCCTGGCGCGCCGAGCGGGGCTGACGCGGCTCGGGACGGCGCCGTTCACGAAGACCCTCGGGCCGTGGCTTGCGCCGTCGGACGCGAAGTACACGAATGCCCTGGCGACTGAGATCGAGCTGACGGGCGAGCTCATCGAGCGACTGCCTCGACACGACGTCTTTCGACAGGCGTTCGCCCCGGAGCTGACCAACTGGCTCGCATTCCACTGGGCCGGGTTCCGGGCGTCCGCTGCGATCACCTACCGGATCAACGTGCTCGACGACCTCGATGGGGTATGGAGCAGCATGCGCGAGAACATCCGGCGCGAGATCCGCAAGGCCGAGAGGCAGGTCGAGATCGTCGACGATCTCGGCCTCGGGCGGCTCGTCGACCTGGCCGGCCGGACGTTCGCGCGCCAGGGGCTCGCCGGCGGCGTGGACACCGCCGCCCTGGAGCGGATCGACGCCGCCTGCGCCGACCGCGACAGCCGCACGACGCTGTTCGCGGTGGACGCGCAGCGCCGCGTGCACGCCGCCGCCTACTTCGTGTGGGACGAGCACGTCACCTATTACCTGCTCGGCGGCGGGGATCCCGAGCTGCGGAACAGCGGCGCATCGAGCCTGCTCCTGTGGCGCGGCATCCAGCACGCCGCCGGCGTCTCGCGCAGCTTCGACTTCGAGGGCTCCATGCTCGAGCCGGTGGAGCGCTTCTTCCGCGCCTTCGGCGGCCGGCAGACTCCCTACCTCGTCCTGGCTCGACGCGGGCGACTGGCCGGCGCGCTGGCCGCCGCCGCCGGGGTCGCCCGGAGCCTGCGGAGATAGCAGCACCGGTGCTCCGGGTCGAGGCACCCGAGGGGCGTGCGCCCGAGCGTCGCTATGTGCTCGATCTCGTGCTGGGCGAGCGTCTCGGGCTGGACTGGGAGTTGTCACCGGGCCCAGCCGGTCGGGTGACCCTGCTGCACGACGGCTCGCGGCTGACGCTGCCGGACATGCTGCTGGCGACCGATCGAGACCGATGGCTGACGCCGTCGAGCCTGCCTCTGACGCCCCTGACGCGCGCCGCCATTCCAGGGCCGTTCGCCGCCGGCCTGGTCGAGCCTGAGCTGCCGATCCTCTACGGCGATCCGAGGGGCGATCGGATCTCGCCGATCATCATCACGGAAGGCGGCGACGCCGAAGTCTCCCTCGACATCTTCGGCAGCATCTTCTTCCTCCTGGCTCGCTACGAGGAGCTCGTCGTGGCCACCCGCGACGAGCACGATCGGTTCCCCGCGCTCGCCTCCGTCACCGGCGGCCGCGAGCACCTGGAACGGCCCCTGGCCGACGAGTACGTCGAGCTGCTCTGGGCGGTCATGGCTCATCTGTGGCCGGATCTGCGTCGTCGGTCACCGCGGCCGAGGCTGCACCTGACGCACGACGTCGACTTCGGACGCTTCGCGCAATCCGCGACCCTTGCCACGGCGATCCGCGCCACGGTCGCCGACATCGTCAAGCGCCGTGAACCAGGGCTTGCGGGGCGACGCGCCGCCGCCTACGTGGGGGGCCGCATCGGGCGTGACGTCCGGGGCGACCCGCTCGACAGGTTCGACGACATGATGACGGTCGCCGAACGCCACGGCCTGCGGAGCGCCTTCTATTTCGTGGCGAGCCGGTCCGGCGGCCCATTCGACGCCACCTACGACATCGCGGAACCGTGGGTCGAGAGGACGATGCGGCGCATCGTGCAGCGGGGGCACGAGATCGGCCTCCATGCCAGCTACGCGAGCCATCGCGACCCGAGCCGGGTGCGGCTGGAGCTGGAACGGCTCCGGGCGATCACGGAGCGCGCGGGTGCGGCACCGGACGGATTCGGCGGCCGGCACCACTACCTGCGCTGGCACAACCCCGACTCGTGGCGGGCATGGTCGGAGGCGGGCCTCGCGTACGACAGCACCCTCGGGTACGCGGAGGCTCCGGGCTTCCGGGCAGGGACGGCGTATGACTATCCCGCCTTCGACGTGGCGGGTGGCGAACGGCTGGCCCTTCGAGAGCGGCCGCTGGTGGTGATGGACGTGTCCTTGCGGGGCTATCTCGGCGCATCACCCGAAGACACGTACACGCGAACCGTGGAGCTGGCCCGCCGCGCGCGGCGGGTGGGTGGCTCGTTCGTGCTGCTCTGGCACAACACGAGCGTCGTGGGCGCGGCGCAACGCCGCCTCTACGGCGAGCTGGTGGCGGCGCTCGCTCCGCTGTTCGGCTGATCGCCCCGCGAGCTCACGATCGTCCCCCTCGGTCGAGGTCCGACCAGACCTGCTCGAGCGCCGCCTGCCAGCGCTCGAGGCTGAATCGCCGCGCGGTGGCGGCAACGGCTGCCGGGTCGTAGTCGGGGACCGCCGCGAGCGCAGCCGCGAACTCGCCCCGGCGCACCAGCGTGCCGTTGACGCCCTCGATGACGATGTCGCGCAGGCCGCCGACATCGCTGGCAACGACCCATCGCCCGCTGGCGATCGCCTCGACGGCGACGAGGCCGAAGGGCTCCGCCGTGGAGGGCACGAGGACGACGTCGTGGTCGGCGATGAGGCTTCGGACCTCGTCCGGCTGGACCTCGCGCAGGCCCGGGCCGACGAGCGTGTCGGCGAGCTGCGTGGCCACTTCGTAGCCTTTCCGCCGGTTGCGGCCGCCCAGGTACAGGACCCGCCGCTGCGCGGGGCGCGGCGTCGGCACCCACTCCTCGAGCGGGATCCCCGGCGGCGCCACGATGGGATCGCGTCCGAGGCGGCGGACGTGGGCGGCCGTATCGGTCGAGTTCGTGACGATCGCGTCGGCGTGCCGCACGACCCAGCGCGTGAACCACCGGTAGCCGGGCCCGCGGTTCGGGGCTTCGCGCACGTCGGTTCCGTGGGCATAGACGAGTACCGGAACGCGTCGCAGCCGAGCGACGGCCCACCCGACCAGGCCGGCGGGATACACGACGTGGGCCTCGACGCCGTCGAACCGGCCCCGGATGCGGAGCGTGTCCCACGCGAAGCCGAGCAGCGCCAGGATCCAGTGTCGATGCTGATGGCGGGCTCGGGCCACGGTCACGTTCGTCATGCCGCGGCACCGATTCGCCACGAAGATGCCGCTCGAGGGCGCGTCAGGCGTCGGCCAGATCCTCGTGACGAGCAACAGCCGCCGGTCGCGACGGATCATCGGTTCGCGCCTCTCGTTGGTCCGGGTGGAGTTTGCGCGCAGCGGCCGGAGCCGCTCCCACTACCATCTTGCCGGTGAGCGAAGGCAGTGTCGAACCGGCGGGGCCGCCAGCAGAGCCATCGATGAGCGGCCGGCCGTCGATCCTGCGGCGGATGCTCGGGGAGTCCGCGGTCTACGGGCTCGGAGGGCTCGCCAACCAGGCATTGGCCATCGTCCTCGTCCCGGTCTACGCGCGCGAGCTCGGCGTGGAGAGCTACGGTGCCGTGGCGATCATCAACACCACGTTCGCACTGACCACCATGGTCATCACGCTGGCACTCCCGCAGGCCTTCTTCCGCTGGTACCTCAAGGAAGCGCAGAGCGACCGCGAGCGCGCGGACGTCCTGCGGACCGCCCTCGGCCTGCGACTGCTCGTCTCGATCCTCGGACTCCTGGTCTTCAGTGCCCTCTCGCTGCAGCTGTCGGTCGTGCTCCTGGGTTCCGCCTCGGACTGGCCGCTGATCGCCCTGATCGGTCCCATCGTTTTCCTCGACTCGCTCAACCTCGTCCCGATGGCGTTCCTGCGGGCGCAACGCCGGCCGCGCCCGTTCGCCGTGATCGCGTTCATCCGCGCCGTGCTCGGGAGCGTGCTGATCATCGTGTTCGTCGTGGTTCTCCGGATGGGGGTGCTGGGCGTCGTGCTGGGATCCCTCGGCTCGGCAGCGGTCACGACCGCGGTCGGCTATGTGGTGCTCGCCCGTGAGGGCGGACTTCGCATCGGCGTCGATTGGACCCGCATCCGTCACATGCTGGCCTTCAGCCTCCCGCTCGTGCCGGCAGCGGTTGCGGGTTGGACGCTGAACCTGTCGGATCGATACATCATCCAGGCCTTCGATGGCCGGGCAGCGGTCGGGCTCTACTCGGCCGGATACGTCGTGGGGCTTGCCATCAACGCCCTCGCCATCGCGCCGTTCACGCTCGCCTGGGGTGCCACCTACTGGGAGATCGCGAGGCAATCGGACGCGCGCCAGACGATCGCACGGGTGCTGACCGGGTTCACGGCGCTGGCCGCGTTCGCGGCGCTCGCCATCTCGGCGCTGGCCACCGATGCCTTCCGGATCCTGCTCACGCCGGCCTTCGAGGCCGGCCGGTTCGTGACGCCGTTCAGCGCATTCGGCTATGTCCTGTACGGGATCTACACCGTCGTGACGACCGGGCTCAACCTCGAGAACCAGACGCGGCGCGTGCCCGTCATCACCGTCGCGGTGGCAATCGTCAGCGTGCTCCTCAACCTGCTGCTCGTCCCCGCCATCGGGTATATAGGCGCCGGCGTCTCCACGCTCGCCAGCTACGCGTTGCTGGCCGTCGTCTCGGGCCTCGTGTCCCAGCGCCACTACCCGGTCCCGTGGGAGCTCGGACGCGTCGGCGCGCTCCTCGGGATTGCGATGGGCCTGGCCGCGGCGGCGCTGCTCGGGCCCGACCACGTCGGGTGGCGCCTGGCCTGCCTGGCCGCCTATCCAGCCGTCGTGCTCGGCCTGCGCATCATCCCGGTTGGGAGCCTCTCGGCGCTGGGCGCGCTCGGGCGTCGCCGGCACTAGCCGCCTCGCCTCCTCGCCCGCGGTCGGGTGGACGGATGCGCTGGTACGTCTCGACCAGGGTGCCGCCGGCGACGTCCCAGTTGAACCGGTCCTGGATCGCGCGACGCGCGTTGGCTCCCATCCGCCGCGCGCGCTCCGGATCGGCGAGCAGCTCGTTCAGGGCGGCGGCGATCGCGGCCGGATCCGTCATGTCGACGGTGATGCCGGCGTCGTGGGCGTCGACGACCTCGACGACCTGGGGAAAGTTGCTTGCCACGACGGGCAGGCCGGCCGCCATCGGCTGGAAGAGCTTGTTCGGCAGCGAGTAGATGTAGTTCAGGCAGGTCGGCACCGCGGCGGAGACCCCGACTGTGGCGGATGCGGCATAGGGAATCACATCGTCGGGGGGCACGAGCGGCAGGACGTGAAGCCGATCGGCCACGCCGATCCGCCGCGCCTGGGCCTCGATGACCGGTGCGTGGGCGCCGCCTCCCAGGAAGACGAGGTGCGCGCCGGCGTCAACCATCGGCAGGGCGGCCACGAGCTCGTCGACCCCTCGCCCCGAGATGACCCGGCCCAGGTAGAGGACGATCGGCACTCCTGGCGGCAGTCGCTCCGCGCCCGGCAGCGTCTTCAGATCGCGCACCTCGGGCGGCCCGGTGGGCCGCTCCGGGACGTTCGCGACCACGCCGACCGGACCGATGCCGTACTCGCGCTCCAGGTGTCGGGCGATCGGCCCGCTGACGGTCACCCAGCCCGCGGCGCGAGGAAGGAACGTGCGCTCGACCCAGCGGTAGTACGCCTTGAACAGCGCCAGGTTCAGGCGAGAGCGGTCGCGGAAGATGCGCCCCAGCCACAGGTCGTGCGCGTCGTACACGAAAGGGACGCCCAGCCGTCGCGCGAGCCGGCCGACGGGCTCGAGCGTCTCGGAGTCGTGGGCGTGAATGATGTCCGGTTGCGTCGCCTCGACCGCACGCATGAGGTTGCGACGATGCCGGAGGTAGCGGAGCACGGGGATGCGCCGTCCCAGGCGCGGGATGCGCCAGACGGCGACCCCGTCCTTCGTCTCGCGCGCGGGTAGCGCTTCGTCGCCGTCGGCCACGATCGTGACCGCGTACCCGGCGTCGCGCAGCGAGCGCGCCTCCTTCTCCACGCGCGTGTCGTGGGTGTACGGGTTCCGGAGCAGCATGGTGACCCGCGTGGGCCGGCCGTCCGTCACGGGAGCAGGAACGGAGCCGGCTCACCCCAGTCGACGTAGCGGCCGTCGCGCGGCCGTGAGTAGAAGCGGATGCCGTGGCGCCGCAGCTCGTTCGTGAGGCGGTCGCTGGCGGCGTCGGCCACCCCCCGCGCGCGTCGGGCGCCCGTGTCGAGGACCGTGACCCCATCGCCGTCGGCGGCGGGTGTTTCGCCGATGAGAACCGTCCGCTCGCCGCCGGCCTGGGCGTCGCCCGCCTCTCCGACGCCATCCCCGAAGACGGCGACGTACCGCGTTCCTTCGGCGCGCAGCTGCACGCGACCGTCCGCGGCGTCGGTCCGGTCATCGGTTCCGAGGATCCGGGCATACCCATCGAGGAACTCGGTGAAGAACGCACGCCGACCCTCCGGTGACAGGGGCCGGGGGTACGCGCCTTCCTTGATCACCTTCGCCGGGGAGCCCGCGGCCAGGGCGCCGTCGGGGATGTCGCCGCTGACGAGAGAGTTCACGCCGATGACGCAGTTGCGGCCGATGCGGACGCCCGGGTTGATGACCGCCCCCGGCACCCAGGTGTGGTCGCCGATCTCGACGCCGTCGAACGCGACCGGGAACCCCATGAGGCGCGACGGGTAGGCGCCGTGGGTGTAGATGCTCGTTCGCGTTCCGAGGCCGACCTCATTGCCGATGCGCACCGGGCGCGCGGTGTTGACGAGCGACTGCACCCCGAGGTGGAGGAAGTGGCCGGCGTCAAGCAGCGAGTCGCGCTCGAATGCCGAACCGCCGCCGATCTTGGCCCCCGGCAGCATCCACAGCTCCTGTCCGATCCGCACGCGGCGACCCGAGATCTCGCACGACTCCCCCAGAGTGCCGCCCGCGCCGATGTGGAGCTCCTCCGCCACGTTGATCGTCGAATGGCGCAGGACGCGAACGCCGTCGTCGAGGCGGATCTCACCACCCTCGATGCGGACGCTGCGGCCGATCTGGACGCCAGCTCCCAGTACGAGGCGGCGGACCCTGATGCGGACGCCGGGAGGGGTGCGGAAGTCGTCGCCATCCGAGATCCCGATGCGGCAGCCCGGGCCGACCTCGATCTGGGCAGCCTCGATCTCGACGTCCGGACCCACCTCGCAGTCCGGCGGCAGCGGCGCGCTCATCGGGCTAGATGATAGCCATCCGAATGACCTCGAACGCCTCTGCGGCCGGCTGGTTGATCTGCAGCCCACGCACGGTGGCGAGCGACCGGATCGCGTCGGGGGCGAAGTACGGCCGCCAGGCCTGGGATCGATACACCGCCGCGTGCGCCAGCTTGGCCTCGAGGTGCCGTTCCTCCAGCCGGACGAAGCAGGAGTGCTCGAAGGTGACGGTGTTCATCGGCATCTCGTAGCCGAGGACCGTCACGTGCTTGAACGCCCGCAGGCCCTCCCGCGCCATGACGCCGTGGTCCTGGTGAATGTCACCCATGGCCGGCACGAGCACGAGGTCGGGCTGAATGTCCTGGCGAAGGCGGACGAGCTCCTCGAGGATCTCCTGCCGGTGCGCGGGGAAGTGCCGGACCGGAACGTCAAACTGCTGGAAGCGCTCGCGCGGTATGCCCAGGACGGCGAGCGCATCCAGCACCTCGTGGGTGAGGACGTCGGGCGCGAAGCCCTCCGGCACCGACGCGGCGGCCGGCGAGAACGCGGCGATGTGCACCTCGATGCCCTCTTCCACGAGGCGCACGATCGTGCCGGCGCAGCCGAACTCGTCGTCGATGTGAGCGCCCAGGACGAGCGCCCTGGAACCGAGCTGGAGCAAGTGGGCCTCCTTCGTCCGCGCAGTATGGCCGACCGCGAGGAGCGCGGCCGACCGCGTCACGCGCGTTCGGCGAGCACCTCATCCCAGATCCGCGCCATCGCAGCCTGCGAACGATCGAGGCCGAACGGGGCGGCAGTGGCGGCCACGACGTCGGCGTCGTAGTCCGGCACCCGCGCGAGCGCACCGGCGAAGTCTCCGTCGGCCACGAGCGTGCCGTTCACGCCGTCGATCACGATATCTCGCAGGCCGCCGACGTCGCTCGCCACGACCCACCTGCCGCTGGCGATCGCCTCGACAGCCACCAGCCCGAAGGGTTCCGCGACGGACGGCACGAGGACGATGGTGTGGCCGGCCATGAGCTGCGGTACCTCGCCTGGCTCCACGTCGCGCAGCCCAGGGCCGACGAGGGTGTCGGCCAGCTCGGCCGCCACGTCGTACCCCTTGCGGTGGTTCCGGCCGCCGAGATAGAGGACGCGCGGCTGCGCGGGGCGCGGCGTTGGCCTGAAGCGCTGCAGGTCGACGCCCGGCGGAGCGATGATCGGCGCCCCGCCCAGCTCACGGACGTGTCGCGCGGTGTCGTCCGAGTTCGTCACGACCCGCTCCGCGCGTCGCACGACGAGGCGCAGCAGCCAGCGGATCGGCGCCGGCCTGCGCCGCCAGTCGCGAACGTCTCCGCCGTGGGCGTAGACCACCAATGGCACGTGGCGCAGCCGCGCAACGACGAGGCCGACCAATCCGGTCGGCACGACCATGTGCGCCTCGACGCCACGCACCGGCCCCCGCATGACGAGCGCGTCGACCAAGAGCAGCGCGTAGAGCAGCGGCCACGGTGCTCGGCCCGAGCGCGGGCGGACGACCCGCAGTCCGGCGACTCCGCGAGCCCGGTCTCGCACGTAGGTGCCGAGGCTGGGCCGCTCGGGCGTCGGCCAGATGCGGGTCAGGACGATGATGGAGGGACCTAGAACGCCTCCAGGTAGCGGTCGACCTCCCATGCGCTGACCTGCATCCGGTACTCGTCCCATTCCTCGGTCTTGGCCTCGACGAAACGCTCGAAGATGTGCTCGCCGAGCGCGTCGGCGATGACCCGGTCGGCCTTGAGCTCGTCGATCGCCTCGCGCAGCGTGCCAGGCAGCTGCTTGATCTTGCGACTCTCGAGCTTGGCGGCGTCGAAATGATAGAGGTTCTCCTCCACCGGATCGGGCGGGGTCAGCTTGCGCTCGACACCGTCGAGGCCGGCGGCCAGCATGGCGGCGAAGGCCAGGTACGGGTTCGACGACGGATCCGCGCAGCGAAGCTCGATGCGCACCGAGTTGTACTGGCCCTTGCTGCTCTGCGGGATGCGGATGAGCGCCGAGCGGTTGATGCGTGCCCAGCCGATGTAGACCGGCGCCTCGTAGCCCGGCACCAGCCGCTTGTAGGAGTTCACGAGCGGTGCCAGCACCGCGATCATGCCGCGCGCGTGCTCCAGCACGCCGGCGATGTAGCTGCGCGCCAGGTCGGAGAGCCCGTACGGATCCTTCGGGTCACTGAAGGCGTTGCGGCCCTTCTTGTCGTCCCACAGGCTCATGTGGGTGTGCATGCCGGAGCCATTGATGCCGAAGAACGGCTTCGGCATGAAGGTCGCGTACAGGCCCTTCGACGCCGCCACCGCCTTGAGCGTGGTCTTGAAGGTCACGGCGTTGTCGGCGGTGCGCAGCGCATCGGCGTACTCGAAGTCGATCTCGTGCTGGCCGGTGGCGACCTCGTGGTGCGCCGTCTCGACCCTGATCCCGAACTCCTCGAGCGCGTTCATCATCTCCTTGCGGACCTCGGTGCCGAGATCCTCGGACAGGTCGAAGTAGCCAGCCGCGTCGTGCGGCAGTGGCTCGACACGGCCGTTCGAGCGGCTGAGCAGGAAGAACTCGAGCTCCGGCCCCGTGTTGAGCGTGAATCCGAGCTTCTTGGCCCGATCCAGCTGGCGCCGCAGCACGCCACGTGGGTCCCCCGGGAACGGGTCGCCGTCGGGTGTATACACGTCGCAGATGACGCGCGCGCTGCCGGTGTGCAGCTTTCCCTTGCCGTCGGGGCCGATGCCGGGCTCCCACGGGATCGGGCTGAATGTCGACAGGTCCGGGACGAGGAACATGTCCGACTCGGCGATGCGGGTGAAGCCCTCGATGCTCGAGCCGTCGAACCACTTGCCGTGCTCGACCGCCTCCTCCAGCTGATGCATCGGGACCTGGACGCTCTTCACTTGGCCAACGATGTCGGTGAACTGGAGGCTGACGAAGCGCAGGTTGCGATCCTCCGCCAGCTTGAGGGCATCGGCGAGCTTGGTCGTGGCCATGGAGAACCTCGTGCGGTGGACGAAATGGGGTCGCCGATCAGCGTACCGCGCAGCGCTCCGCCGGATGGACCGATCCGGTCGCTGGGGACCATCGAGGCTTGTGCAGCTCGCACAAATCGATCAGTCGTCGGACCCGGGCCCGCGCAGGAGACGCAGCGCATCGTCCGGCCGGCGAGGATCGATCCCGAGCTCGGCCTGCGCCCGTCGCAGCCGGTACAGCACCGTGTTGCGATGGACGCCGAGGGTTCGTGCCGCCGGCGCGATCCGCCCGTTCGCGCGTGCCACCGCCAGCAGCGTGTCGCGCATCGGATCGCCGGTCGACGGTTGGGTCTTCGGCATGCCCCGCGCGCCCGCCGGCTCGGCAGCCCGACGACGGAGGAGCGCACGAAGGGTGACGGCCAGCGCCTCGAGGCCCAGCGCGTCGATGCGTGCCGGCGGCAGGTCGTCGAAGAGCCAGGCCGACGCGCCGGGATGGATGGACCGCTCGAGGACCCACAGGCCGTCCCGCGTCCGGCGCGAGGCGCTGCCGGGGTCGCTCCGTTCGGCCAGCAGGCGGGCGTGCGCGGCTGCGAACCGTGGGGCCAGCGCGTGCCCGGCGGGACGCGGATTGAGCGCGCGCAGCGTCCCATCCACCGTAACCGCGATGCCGCGCCGCAGGCGCGCGGCGACCACGCCGGCCGGGGCCGCGGGCTGCGGATCGGCCAGCGCCGCCTCGGCGCCGGCGAGACGGATTGCCCGCACGAAGGCGGCAAGCTGCTCGGGCTCGTCGTCGAGGTACCCCTCCATGGCGGCGGCCATTCCGGCGACCGAACCAGTGCCGAGCAGGATCGGCAGGATGGCGCCGCCCGGCGGGACCTCGATCGGCGCCTCACTCACGACCCAGGCCGCGACCGGCCTCGAGGAGCCTGGCTCGCCGAGCGCGGCGGCGATCGGGTCCAGGCCATCTCGGCCGAGGATCGAGGCATCGACCACGAGCACCTCGCCGGCCCCGATGTCCGGCAGGTGGGGCGGTGCCGCACGCGTCCTGGCAATGCCGCGCACCGGCCGGCCGAGCTGGTCGATCGATCCGGACACGAGACGGGCCGACGGATCCACGGCGCGCCACAGGTCGAGGACGCTCGTCATGCCGGGGCACCCAGCGTCCGGGCCAGGCGCTCCAGCTCGCCGGCCGGCCGGTCGAACCTCTCGCCGCGCAGGAGCAGGTCGAGCTCGCCCCCGCGCGACCGCACCGTGACGCGGCGGCGAGGGAGCCAGAACCCGACGGTGAGGGCCGCGCACAGGGCGGCCGCACCTGCGAAGAGCACCAGCAGCCCAGGGTCGCGCCGGGACAGGAACGTCACCCACGCGTCGAACCCGGTCATTGCCACGCGCAGATCGCCGACGCGCATCTCCTCGCCGGGCAGGAGCCGGATGCTGTCGACCAGGCCACCCGCCGCGACGACGCTCACGCCCAGCTCGTTGCGCGCGGCATCCGTCACGGCCAGCCCCAGCGTCACGCCCGCCGTCGGCAGCTCGGTGGACCCGACCGGCGTGCCGTCGCGCACCTGGTCGAGCGGGATCGCCGCATCGAGCAACGCGGACCCGCCCAGGGTCGTCACGCGCAGCCGGACGGCGGGGCCGTAGGTCCAGGGATGGACGAGGTAGCCGTCGAAGTCACCCGGCTCGTTGACGCGCAGGACGGCATCGCCGACCGGTTTCCCGTCACGCAGGAAGGTGACCGCCGTGTCGAGCCTGCGCGGCCGGTTGTCGGCACCGAACTCCGCCTCGAAGCGCTCCAGGCGCACGGCCGAGGCGAAGCCGCTGCGCGGGCTGTCGAGCAGCGCCTGGTCGCCCGGGAGCAGCGAGAAGACGGTCTCGGAACCGAATGCGGCGCCGATCGCCGCGCCGAGCACCACGACGACGAGCGCGAGATGGCTGACCAACCCGGCGAATCGCGACCACCCACGTCGCACGCCGTGGACGGCCCACCGAGCGCCTCGACCCTCCGTCCGAATGCGATAGCCCGCCGCTTGCAGCGCGCGGGCCGTCCCGTCGGCCGAGCCCAAGGGCAGTCGCATGCGCATGGTGCCCGAGCCGGCCTGCAGGCCCGCGGGTCGGCGCCACTCGCGCCAGGCCGTGGGCGCCCGCACGGCAGCCGCGGCCACGCCGCTCAATGCGAGCGCCCCGAGCAGGAGGGCATACGGCCATGCCCCGAGCAGGCGTGGACCATCGGGCAGGAAGGCGGCGACGGCGTTGGCCGCGCCGGCGAGCAGCAGCAGGAGGAGGCCGGTGCGCGCATCGCCGGCCGCGCGCAGCGTTCGCTCGGCTCCGCGGGCGAGCCGGTCGCCGGCCGGCGCCGCCGCGGTGGCGGCGCGTGAGGGGGTCATCCCTCGGGGCGCGCGGCGGAGACGAGGTCCTCGACCAGGTCCATCTCGTCCTCGAGGCCGATCGAGACGCGCACCATGCCGGGGGTCAGCCCGGCAGCCGCGAGCTCCTCATCGCTCAGCTGGCGGTGGCTCGAACTGGCAGGGTGGCTGACCAGGGTCTCGACGCCGCCCAGGCTGGTGGCATGGACGGCGACGCGCACCCGCCCCAGGAACCGCTCGCCGTGCTGCCGGCCACCCTCGAGATCGAGCGCCAGCATTCCACCTGCCATGCCGTCGCACAGGATCCGCATGGCGAGCTCGTGCTGCGGATGTGAGGCCAGGCCGGGGTAGAGGACGCGGGCGACACCCTGCGCGCCCTCGAGCGCGCGACCAGCAGCGAGCGCGTTGGCGGAGTGCCGCCCCATGCGCAGCGCCAGCGTCTTCAGGCCACGCAGCGCCAGGAACGCCTCGAACGGCGCGGCGTTGCCGCCCGCGCTGACGGCGATGTGTCGCGCCGCGGCAACGCGATCGGCGGATCCGAGCAGCGCGCCGCCGATGATGTCCGAATGGCCGCCGATGTACTTCGTCGTCGAATGCACGACCAGGTCGGCGCCGAGGGCGAGCGGCGTGGCGAGCGCCGGCGAGGCGAAGGTGTTGTCCACGGCCACCAGGACGCCTCGGGCATGAGCCAGTTCCGCGAGCGCCGCGATGTCGGCCACGGCCGTCGTCGGGTTGCTGATCGTCTCGAGCCAGAGGAGCCGCGTGCGCGGGCCGATCGCCTCCTCGACGCGGTCGAGGTCGGTCGTGTCGACGGCCCGGTGGCCGATCCCCGATCGCTCGAGCACCGAGCCTGCCAGCCCGACCATCCCGCCGTAGACGGCTCGCGGCATGACGAGATCGTCGCCGCTGCGCAGGACGGACATGACGACCGCGTGGATCGCGGCCATGCCGGAAGCGGTCACGAGCCCCGCATCGGCCCCCTCCAGCTCGGCCAGCGCGCTCTCGAGCGCCGCATGGGTCGGGTTCGAATAGCGTGTGTACGAATGGCCGGGGCGCGCGAACTCGAGCAGCTCGGCCAGCTCGGTCGCACTGCCAACCTCGAACGTCGCGGTCTGGTAGATGGGCACGTTGACCGGCAACTGCGGCGTCTCCGGGACGCGGCTGGCGGCTCGGATGGCGCGCGTCGAGAAGCCCGGCATGGCTCGGTGAGTCTAGCAGCGGATTGGCATCTTCCGGCCCCGGCCCCTAGGATGGGAACCCCATGCATCGCTTCCGATCCCGTGCTGCCGTGCTCGGCGTGGGTGGACCCCTCTTCGTCGCCGTGCTCCTCGCCGCCGGCGCCATCATGCTCACCGGCTCGCCCGAGCCGAGCCCAACACCCTCGCCGACGGTGAGCCCTTCGCCGACCCCGACCCCGAGCCCGACGCCGTCCCCTACGGCTAGCCCGAGCCCCACGCCGTCGCCGTCACCCAGCCCCAGCCCGACGCCGGTGCCGGTCTGCCCGATGAACGGGCAGCAGCTCGCCGACCCCGCCATGGCCGGCCGCGTCCCGATCCTCGTCCAGATCGAGAACAACCCGATCGCGCGGCCGCCGTTCGGGCTCAATCTCGCCGACCTCGTCATCGAGGCGCCGGTCGAGGGCGATACGACTCGCTTCAGCGCGGTCTACATGTGCAGCCCGTCCATCGGAGTGTCGGTCGGGCCGGTTCGGTCGGCGCGTTATTTCAACCTCGACATCTGGCAGCAGATTCGGGCCGTGACGTTCCATTTCGGGTCGGCGACGAGGATCCTGAACAGCTTCGCCCGAGGCCACATGCCGTACGTGAACGGCATCAGCGGAGAGTGGCCGTTCTTCTACCGTGCCGGCTCGTGGGGGCCCCCGCACGACGTCTTCTTCGACCCCGACGCGGCCCGCCGTGAGATCGAGGCGGGCCGGCTGATCGGCCATGGCGAGAGCGCGGGCGAAGTGCGTGCCCCGTTCACGTTCGCCGACGCGCCCGCAATGCCGGTGGGACGCGCCGTGAACAGCATCGGGCTCACGACGGCCAGCTTCTGGTTCTTCGGCTGGGAATGGGACCCCGCATCGGGCACATGGCTACGGATCGACGGTGGCGCGCCGAACTTCGACGGCGTGACGGGCCACCGCATCAACGCCAGGACCGTGCTCGTCCAGGTCGTGCGCCAGGATGTCCTGCCCGACGAGCTCGATCCGGGCGGATACCCGCGACGCTACCAGTACCTCGTGGACGAGGGGGCCGGGGTCCTGTACATCGGCGGTCGCGGCCACGATGTCCGCTGGTCGCGACCGGAGGCCGGCGAGGTCACGACCTGGACCTACGCCGAGGGCGGGGAGCCGGTGATCCTGCCGCCGGGGAGGGTGTGGTGGGAGATCATCCCCGCCGGAAGCGCGATCACGGAGGGCTGAACCGGAGGGTCAGTGGTCCGGGCTGCTCCGCTCGGAGTCGGTCGCAACGGGCGAGAGGAACGCGTCCATGGCGCGCCTGATCTGGTGATCCGGATCGAACGACCGGCTCGCGGTCGCGATCCTGCGCCGCACCTCCTGTGGGTCGGCGTCGTCCTCCTCCTCGGCCGGCCTGTGCCCGGAGGGCTCGTCCACCACGATCGGCCCGAGCTCGACGGCCACGGCTCGGATGTCGGGGGCCGCCACGGCGACCGCCGCCGGCTCCGTGGCGGATTCCTCGGCGACGACGCTGGCGGCCGGCGCGCGATCCGGCTGGGGCTGTGCCGTCTGCGCGCCGGGCGTCTCATGCGTGACGGCGGGCTCGACGGCCGCGGGGTCCTCGGCCGGCGGCGATGCCTTCGGAGGCTCGGCGAAGGTCGAGCGGCGGGCGATGAGCACCGGGCGGGGGCGAGGATTCCCACTGATCTGGTTCTTGCCGAGCTTCTTGGCCTGGTACATGGCGCGATCGGCGGCGGACATCAGCTCCTCGGCCGACATTCCGTCCTCGGGATGCGACACGAGGCCGATGCTGACGCTCGTCAGCGGCTCGGACGCCGCCATCGCCAGCCCGACCTCCTCGGCGCCGGCGCGAATCTTCTCCGCCACGACGAAGGCGCCCACGATCTCGGTCTCCGGCAGGAGGATGACGAACTCGTCGCCACCGAAGCGGTAGGCGCTGTCGACCGTGCGGATCGAGCTGCGGATCACCGCGCCGAGCGCGCGCAGGACATCGTCGCCGCGCAGGTGGCCGGCCGTGTCGTTGATGAGCTTGAGGCCGTCCACGTCGATCATGAGCACGCAGAAGCCGCGATCGCTGCGCCTCGTGCGGCTGACCTCCTGCTCGAGGGTCACGAACAGCTGTGAGCGATTGAAGAGGCTGGTCAGGGGATCCGTGCGCGACAGGGCCAGGGCGTGGGCGACGGCGCGTCGCTGGTGGCCGGCGTACGCGATGGCGACGAAGGCGAGCAGCCAGGTCGCCCCCAGCCCGATCGAGAGGCGGAGGCCGTCCTCGGGCCCGTACGTCTGCAGGCGCGGGTCCAGGATGAGCACCCCACCAAAGGCGGCCGTGGCCAACCCTGCGGCTGCCAGCCCGGCCTGGGGACCGTATGCCAGCGCCGCCGCAACCGAGACCAGGGCGAAGAGCATGGCGAACGGCGATGACGCGAAGCCGGTCAACGCCAGCAGGCCGCCGATGAGCGCGACGGCTGCGAGCACCTCCGCGGCCTGGAGCAGGCGGCCGCGCTCCGCGCGGCCGAAGATCTCGTGCAGCACGACGACGGTTGCCACGGCTCCACCGCCGAGAAGGAAGATCGGTCGCTGATCTGCTGCGAAGGAGCCGCTCAGCCCGACGCCGAGGAGCACGATCGTGACCGTCAGCCACCATGCGACACGCAACGTCGATTCGGCTCCCCGCTGCTCGCGGGCGGCTGCCGTGGAAGGCTCTGACACTCGGGCTCCGACGTTGGCGACGCCGCGTGTGCGATCGGCGCCGTCGAGGTGCGCGCCTCCATCGCCGGACGTGCTTCGGCGGGCCAGCATGGCTCCGATCAGGAGCACGCCGACAAGCAGGGCAGCGGTGGCGACAATAGCGAGCTCCGGTGGCACGTACCCCTCGTTCCCCGTTTGGTCGCGGAATGATTCCCCCGGGTGGTTCCGGTGCGGCCAGTATGGGGGCCTGCGCCGGCATGGTGCAAACGTACTAACCCAACCGTACCCCCCTCCGTGGACAGGACGCACCGGAAGGCGCCGAATGGGTCCGGTGATAGACTCGACGGTCTCCCATGGTCGATGCAGCGCACGGTGCGCCGCACGGTCCGCGGCACCCGAGGCCCTGGCTGGCGGCACTCCTTTCCTTCCTGTTTCCGGGGCTCGGTCAGGCGTATGCCGGCCAGCGCCGGCTCGCCGTGCTGCTCGCCGTTCCGGTCCTGCTCCTCATCGCGGCGACTGCGGCGCTGCTCAACGGAGTCGGCGACCTGCGGAACGGCCTGCTCTCGAGCACGTTCCTGGTCGCCGTCGTCACCACCAACGTTGCGCTCTTCGGCTGGCGCACGTTCGCGATCGCCCATGCCGGGCTCGCGCCAGCCGACCTCGGGCCGCGCGAGCGTCGCATCGGCCTGACGACCGTGGCCATCCTGGTGGTCCTGGCGATCGGCATGCACGCGTGGGTCGGCATCGTGGTGGGCCAGCTTGACGACACGCTGCGCCAGGTCTTCGGCCGTCCCGTGGTCGACAGCGCGCCGGCCGCTACTCCCGGGCCGAGCGGTGCGGCCGTGCTGCCCGACGAACCCGTGGACACGCCGCGGTACCGGTGGGACGGCACCGAACGCATCAACATCCTGTTGCTCGGCACCGATGCCCACCCGAGCCGTGATGCGGTCCTGACGGACGTCGTGCTCGTCGTGAGCATCGATCCGGTTGCCGAAACGGCATCGTTGATCTCGATCCCGCGCGATACCGCGTTCCTCCCGATGCCCGACGAATCGCTTTTCGTGGGCGGCATCTACCCCGGCAAGGTCAACGAGCTCTCGCTGCGCGCCAGCCTGGATCCGGCGACGTGGTGTCCGGACCTGGCCGATGACCCGACCGCGTGCGGGATTCGCACGGTCGAGCGCTCGGTCGGGCTGTACCTGGGCCTCCAGATCCATCACTACGCCATGGTCGACATGATCGGCTTCGCCGAGCTGATCGACGCCGTCGGCGGCCTGCGGTTGTGCCTCCCCGGAGAGCTGCACGATCCGCTGTTCGACGGCAGCCTTGTCAACGTGCAGCGTGACGGGCCACTGGTCCTTCCCGCCGGCTGCAACCACTACGACGGACTCGACGCGCTCGCCTACGCGCGGAGCCGTCAGGGTTGGATCGAGATGCCGGACGGGACGCGGCAGTACCAGAACGACTTCAGCCGTAACGAGCGGCAGCAGAAGCTGCTCCTGGCGCTGCGCAACGAGCTCGCCGACGCCGACCTCATCTTCGAGCTGTCGGCCGTGCTGCGAGCAGTCGGTCGGTCGGTCAGCACGGATGTGCCACGCGACCAGGCCGGCGACCTCGCGAGCCTCCTGCCACTCATCACCGGGCCTGATATCGAGCGGGTCGTGCTCAGCTACCCCGAGTTCGTCGACCTGCCCGCCCAGCCGGACGTCACCTACGTCCTCGTCCCGCGGCGCGATGCCATCCGCGAGGAGATGGCCCGCCTCATCGGCGACGACGATCTCGCCGGCTGGTACCTGGGCAGCACCGCACCGGGTCCAAACGCCGGTCCAGGCGCCCAGGTCCCCGAACCCTAGACCCGCTCAGTCGAGCCGCCCGAGCAGGACCGCGATGATCGCCAGGCCGGCGGAGACGGCGGTGAGGGTCAGCATCGCGTCGCGCTGGGTCAGCCCTCGCCGCAGCAGCTGATGATGGATGTGGCCGCGATCGGCCACGAAGAATGGGTCACCGCGAGCCGTGCGCCGCACGATCGCCCAGGCGGTATCGAGGAGCGGGACGCCGAGCGCGATGATGGGCACCCAGGGAGCCACCGGCCGCACGCCGTCCTGGGTCAGCGAGATGCCGATGGCGGCCACCACGAAGCCCAGGAACATCGAACCGGTGTCACCCATGATGATCGAGGCGGGATGGAGGTTGTAGGCGAGGAAGCCAACCGCCGCGCCGACGGTCGCCGCGATGATCGGCAGCGTCGGATCGACCCCGTCGACAGCCGCCAGCAGGCCGAAGGCGCCGAGCACCGTGAGGACGACGCCGGATGCCAGCCCGTCGAGCCCGTCGATCAGGTTCACCGCGTTGATGACGCCGACGAACCAGGCCACCGTGATCGGGACGGCCAGGGGTCCGAGCGCGACGACGCCCCATGGCAGGAAGAGCCGGTCCAGTACCAGGCCGAGGGCGCAGGCGACCAGCGCGGCGGCGATCTGGAAGCCGAGCTTGACGAGCGCGCGCATCCCGCGCGCGTCGTCGATGATGCCGACCAGCAGGAGCAGGCTCACGCCTGCCAGGATTGCCGGAGCGCGGTTGGGCCGCAGCCCCGCCGTCTCGCCGAGGTCGGGCGAGGCGAGGGTGGCCAGCCCGATCGCGACCCCGAACGCGATCGCCATGGCCACGCCGCCGAGCCGGGGAACCGGCATCTGGTGGATCTTGCGCCCGCCGGGGTGATCGAGAAGCTGCAGGCGATGCGCGACGGTGCGCACGAGAGGCGTGACGACCAGCCCCACGACCAGTGCGGCGGCGAACGTGAGGGCGGTCAGCATCGGGTGCCGCGAATGGTAGCGTGGTCGGGGCGGCCGGATTCGAACCGGCGGCCTCCTGCTCCCAAAGCAGGCGATCTGCCAGACTGATCTACGCCCCGCCGAGGCGCAGGCTATCACGCGGCCGGACCAGTGTCGGGCATTCCCTCCTGGGTCCGGGTAGCGGGCGCGGCGGCCTTCAGCGGCGGTGGATCAGGGCCAGAGAGCTCGGACCGCGTTGCGCACCGCGTCGCTGATGGCGCTCGGCCCACCGACGAAGACCACGGTCGCGGGATCCAGGCGGCGGAGCTCGTCGGCCACTGCGGCCGGCAATGAGGTTGGCTGCACCAGCAGCAGCGGGGCAGATGCTCCGCCGGCCACCGGGCCCGCGGACAGACCGTCCGGGTATGCGTTGCCGGTCGCGAGGTAGACCGTAGAGACGCTGTTGGCAGCGTGCACGGCCCGGCTGAGCGACACCGCCGTCTCGTAGCGATCCGCGCCGGCGATGCGATCGACCCGCGACGCGTGCGCCCGCAGGCGCGCGACGACGGCGTCGGTGACGACCGTCGGGCCGCCCATGACGACGATGTGGGTCGGACGCAGGCGCGTCAGCTCGGCGGCGGTGGCTGGCGGAAGGTCGCTCGTGCCGACCAGCAGGATGGGGGCACGCTGGCGGGCCGCGTCCGCGCCGGCGGCCAGGGCGTCGGGGTAGTTCGATCCGGTGGCCACGAAGACCAGGTTCGACCCGGTCGGGAATGCGGAGGCGCTGATGGCGGCCGCGGTGGCGTAGCGGTCGGCGCCGGCGATGCGGGTCACGGAGCCGGCCGTGTAGGTGCGCAGCCGGTCGAGGACGCCGGCGGAGACGGCCCCAGCGCTGCCGAGGACGACGATCCGTCCGGGCCGCAGCCGGGTCAGCTCGGCCGCGGTGGCCGCCGGCACCGAGGTCGGCGCGACGAGGAGCAGCGGGCCACCCGCCACGCGTGCGGCGGGGCCACCAGCGAGCGCGTCGGGGAAGGCCGCGCCGGTGGCGACGTAGGCCACGGGGACCCCGGGCCCGAACGCCGAGGCGCTCAGCGCGGCGGAGGTGGCGTACCGGTCCGATCCGGAGATGCGCGGGGCCGCCTTGCCAGTCGTGAACTGCCAGCCCTTCGGCGGCAGCGGATTCCCGGCCAGGTCGACGATGGTGCTGGTGAGGCTGACCTGGTAGGCGACCTCGCCGGCGAGCGGGACGCTGGGTCGCAGGGTGGCGAGCCTCGACGCAGGATCGTAGGAGACGGTGGCAGGAACCACGGTGCCGCCCCGGCGCAGCTGGAAGCTGCTGTCGCTCACGCCACTCACGGGCTCGGTGAAGGTAGCGGTCACGAGCGTGCCGTCGTACGACACGCGCGTCGCACCGGCCACCGGCCCGATGCTGGCGAGGGTTGGCCCCACGTTGTCGACGAACGTCGTCGTGAGGGCGTAGGCGCCGCGGTTGCCATTCGGCATGTAGTTGTGGACACGCACGAGGAGCCGTGCATTGGTGCTCAGCTGGACGGAGGCGCGGTCGGTGGCCGCCGGATTGTCGGCGTCGACCGTCACGATGTGGCTCCCGTCGGCGCGATAGACGTTGAGGACCGGATCGATCGGCAGCGAGCTGCGGTTCCAGGGCCACGGCCGAGCATCGAGGACCGGTCCCACGGCGATGTCGACGCGGCCGCCCATGGGAGCATCGACGGCGAAGACGTCGACGTCGCCGGCCGGATAGATGTTCGGGCGGACCGTCGACCCGATCGCGATCAGCCGCGCGGCGGCCAGGGTGTTGTTGCCCTCCGCGGCATCCTGCCCGCCCAGCGGAATCGCGGGCGCGGCGCCTCCCACGGCGCGCAGCGCGTTCACGCGACCGCGTCCGTAGCGGTTGTCCCAGCCCGCGTAGCCGAGGTCGTCGACCGTGGTCTTGAGGCGATCAACGACCTGGGCATTCGTCATGGTCGGGTAGCGCGCCCAGATCAGCGCCACGACGCCGGCCACATTCGGGGCGGCGAAGCTGGTGCCGCTGATGTAGGTGAACCGGTGGTCGCCGGACAGGTCCTGCTCCACCGGCTTGCAGACCGCACAGTTGGTGGTGAGGATCGACGCTCCGGGTGCGCTAACGTCGACATCGGCACCGTAGTTCGACCAGCTGCTGAACTCGTCGTCGACCTGCGAGGCGCTGACCGAGATGACCTCGGGGTAGCTGGCGGGGTAGAACGGGCCCTCGACGGCGTTGTTGCCCGCGGCGCCGACGAGGACGACCCCGCGGCCCCACGCGTAACGGACTGCGTCGTGCACGTACTGCGAGTACGGGAAGCCGCCGACGCTCATGTTGATGACGTTCGCGCCACGATCGGTCGCCCAGACGATCCCCGCGGTCAGGTCGGATGAATCGCCGGTCCCGTTCGCGTTCATGATCTTGACCGGCAGAATGCGGTCACGCCAGCTGATGCCCGCGATGCCGAACCCATCGTTCGTGTTCGCGCCGACGATCCCCGAGACCCACGTCCCGTGGCCGTTGTCGTCGCGCGCGTCGCCGTCGTTGTTCACGAAGTCATGGCCGGCCAGGACCCGGCCGGCGAGGTCCGGATGCCCGAAGTCGATCCCGGTGTCGAGGACCGCGACGGTTCGCGCCGACCCTGTCGAGAGGGCCCACGCATCGCGAACCCGCATGCGGTCGAGGGAGTACTGCGGACCGGTCTTCGGATCGTTCACGGCGACTGCGGTGGTGACCTCGTCGACGGCCAGGTGGACGACGTAGTTCGGCTCGGCGTACTCCACCGCCGGGTCGGCCTGCAGCTCGGCGAGGACGTCGGCCACCGGCCTGCCCTCCGTGGACACGAGCTCCGGCATGGCGGCCTCGGGAGCCCCGAGCTCGGCCAGGACCGATAGGCCACGCGCCTCCGCCGCCATGGGGTCGCCAGCATGGTCGCGCCACTTGACGATCACCTCTCCGGGAACGACCTCGCCCGCGGCGGGCGTCGGCTGCGGGCCTGGCTCGTTCTCACCGGCCGCGACCGGGGCGGCAAGCGCGAAGAGCAACAGGAGTGCGAGTGCGGATGAGGGGGCTCGGGACACGATATGAGGGCTCCGGTGCGGTTGATGCGGGCGGAGCCGTCGCGCGTCGACGTCCCCTCGAGGTGCACAGACCGTACGCGGCACCGAACCGACCAACGACCGGACCATGGTCGTTGGTCGCCCGGGACCGATGGGCTACGAGCCGGCCAGGAGCTCCAGCAGGCGGGGCGAGGCGGCGGCGACGGCTCGCCCGCGATGGCTGAGGCGGTCCTTTTCGGCCTCGGGCAGCTCGGCGGTGGTGACTCGGCCATCCACCACGAACACCGGGTCGTATCCGAATCCGCCCGCGCCGCGCCGCTCGCGCGCCACGGATCCCTCCATTACGCCGCTGAACAGCTCGACCTCGGGCGCCGTCGCGGTGGGGACGGCGACCGCCAGCGCGCAGACCATCCGCGCCCGTCGGTCGGCCGCATCCCCGACGGCCTCGATCAGCCGATCGGCGTCGCGGCCGTCGCGCCTTCCCCAGCGCGCGCTGCGCACGCCGGGTCCCCAGTCGAGGGCCGCGACCTCGATGCCCGAGTCATCGGCAAGGCTCAGCAGCCCCGATGCGCGCGCGAAGGCATCGGCCTTGGCCGCGGCATTCTCGGCGTACGTGGGGTGCGGCTCGTCCACCTCGAGCTGCAGTCCGATCTCGTCCGGCGTGACGATCTGGGCTGGCAGGTGCGCCAGCAGGCGCCGGAATTCGCGCTGCTTCCCGGGGTTGGCGGTCGCGAGCAGTAGTCGGCGGCTCACCCGGCCGGCTGGCCCGGCGGCGCCTCGATCGCTGTCCGCTGGAGGGCGAAGAGCTGTCGGATGCCGGCCGCGGCGAGATCGACCATGCCGTCCATCTGCTGCCGCGTGAACGCGCCGTGCTCGGCCGTGCCCTGCACCTCGATCAGCCGATCGTCGTCGGTCATGACCACGTTGAAGTCGACGTCGGCGGTCGAGTCCTCCGAGTAGTCGAGATCGAGGTGCGGCAGGCCGTTCACGATGCCGACACTGACGGCGGCGACCTGGCCGGTGGCGAGATGCGCCATGCCGTACTTGTTGAGTGCGCGGGCCAGAGCCACGTACGCCCCGGTGATGCTTGCGGTGCGGGTCCCGCCGTCGGCCTGGATGACGTCGCAGTCCAGGGTGATCGTCCGCTCGCCGAGGCGCGCCATGTCGATGACGCCCCGCAGTGAGCGTCCGATGAGGCGCTGGATCTCGTGCGTCCGGCCGCCGATCTGTCCGCGCGCGGCCTCGCGCTGGCTGCGCTCGGTGCCGGCCCGCGGCAGCATGCTGTACTCGGCGGTGACCCATCCGCGACCCTTGCCGCGCATCCAGCCCGGGACGCGATCCTCGATCGTGGCGGCGCAGATGACGCGCGTATCGCCGACGCGGATGAGGACGGATCCCTCGGCGAACTTGAGGTAGTCCGGGACGATCTTCACCGGGCGCAGCTGGTTCGGAACGCGCCCGTCGTTGCGTCGGCCGGCGGCGGTCGGGGTGGTGGTCATGTGGCTGCCGATTCTACCGGCAGGCACGCCTCAGACAGTCGTCGCGCCGACGAGCGCGTCGGGTGTGCCGTCAGTGCCAGAGCGCGGAGATCTGGGCCGCGAGGGCCTGGGACACCGCACCTGTCCCGCCCAGGATCACGATGGTCGGTGCGTTCAACCGGCGCAGCTCATCTGCCACGACCTGGGGCAGCGTCGACGACGGGACGGTCAGGAGCGGAGCGCCGGCGCGCGCGGCTGCCGGCGTTCCGGCGAGGCCATCGGCAAAGGTGAGCCCGGTCGCGACGAAGACGGTCCCGGGCGCGTCGGTGCCGGCCGTGGCCCGCGAGACGGCGACCGCGGTCGCGTAGCGGTCGGGACCGGCCAGGCGGGTAACAACTCCGCTGGTGGCGTGGCCGCGCAGGCCGGCGAGCACGCCGTCGCTCACCACGCTGGGGCCACCCAGGAGGACGATCCGTGCCGGGCGCAGGCGCTGGAGCTCCGCGGCCGTTGCGGCCGGAATGGCCGTCGGCTGTGCGAGCAGCATCGGTCCGCCCTCACGAGCCGCCGCGACGCCACCTGCCAGCGCATCGGGGAAGTTGAGCCCCGTGGCAACGTACGCGACCGGGGCGCCGGGCGCGAAAGTCGCCGCACTCACCGCGGCCGCCGTGGCGTAGCGATCTCTCCCGCCGATCCGGTCCACCACTCCGCTCGTCGCGTATGGGCGCAGCGCCCGCAGCACGGCATCGCTCACGGCGCCGGCCGAGCCGACGACCACGATGCGCTGCGGCCGCAGCCTGGCGAGCTCGGCGGCCGCTGCGGCGGACAGCGAGGTCGGGGTCGTGAGGAGGACGGGGCCGCCGGCCCGCGCCGCGGCCGGTCCGGCAGCCAGGGCGTCGGCGAACTGGGTGCCGGTCGCCACGTACGCGACCGGGACGCCGGGCGCGTACGTTGCCGCGCTCACCTGTGCCGCCGTGGCGTATCGGTCGGCTCCGGCGAAGCGCACCTGGCGCTTGACGAATCGATCCTCGAGCAGGTTCCAGAGCTCGGGAACGCCTGTGTCCATGCCCAGGTGCCAGATGCCCACTCCGGCCACACCGTTGAGGATCACGCGGTCGTACTTGACGCGCAGGGAGGCCGGATCGTCGTAGTAGCCCTGCCGATGACCGTTGCTGCCGGCGTCCCAGAAGGTGAACCATGGCACCTGCCCGGTCGCATCCCATCGGCGCCCGAAGCGCTCGGCCAGGACCCTGCCGCCGGCCGGTGCGCCCGCGTCAGTCCAGTAGTAACTGAAGGCGACGGACTGCGCCGGCGGGCGAACGGTCGCGTTCTGTGTGGCGCTCGTCGTGTTCCATGCGCGGCCGTAGTACGGCACGCCCCAGATGAGCTTCCCGCCCGGCACGCGGGCCAGGTGATCGCGCATGGCGTCCGCCGAGGCGTAGATGTAGTCGCTGTCGATCGGCGCCGGGCCACCCGCGCGCGCGGAGCCGGCGTAGTGGAAGTCGTAGGCCATCACCATGAGCGCGTCGGCCGCTCCCGGAGCCGTGAGCCCGACGACGTCGTATCCGGTCGACCACGCGGCCGCGCCGGCCATGGTCGAAACGGTGAGGTACGAGCCGACGCCGGCATTGACGAGACCCGTCTTGAGCTCGCGGACGAAGGTCGTGAACTGGCCGCGCAGGCTAGCGGGCACGGGCTCGAAGTCGACGTTCACCCCGTCTGCGCCGCGGTCGCGGATGATGGAGGTGATCTCGCCCACCAGGCGGGCACGGTTGGCCGGGGTGTTGAGCAGCGCCGTGAGGGCGGTGTAATCACCGCTCCACGACATGAACGTGACCGTCGGCACCACCCGCACGCCGCGAGCGTGCGCCGTGTTCATGACCGCGGTCATGCCCGCCGAGGTCCACCCGGTCCAGCCGGTGCTGGTTCCGCGGATCAGGCGCCCGTCGGACTGGGCGCTGATGCCGAAGTAGGCGATCGTCGAGAGGAGGTCGTACCGCAACGCGGCGCGGGTGGTGGCGTCGAGCTTCCAGTAGGGCAGGAAGCCGAGAACCTCGTGGGTGAGGCCGTTCGGCAGCGGCCCGCCCGGCCCGGCCGCGGCCACCTCGGCGACGACGAGCGGGTCGGCCCGCTCGGCAACCAGCCCGTCGACGGCGCCACCCTGGATCGAGATATCGCCCGTGCCCGCCGACTCCGTGCCGAGGCCGCCGTGCTCGTCGGCCATCTCGGATTGGATCGACGGGCCGATCAGCTCCGGCGGCATCGGCGGCAGGACGGTGCCGTCGGGCAGCGTCACCGCCTCGCCGAGCGTCGGGTCGGTCGCCGCGGCGGGAGCCGGCTGTGCCAGGAGCGCACAGGCAACGAGGAGAACGGTGGAGGCGCTGAGGCGGCGGTTCAATGGCATGCGGGATCCTGTGCGGGACGGGGGCGGCCGCGAGCTGGGCCGACCTCACCGGACCCTACCGGTCCGTCAGCGACCGCCCAATGGTACCTCTGGGTGATGCGGGCCGACCTCGCCTCGCGGCTAGTCGCTGAGGAGCCAGCGGATCTCGTTCACGACGGCCTCCGAGACGACGCTGGGGCCACCGAGCACGACGACACGCCCGGGGTCGAGCCGCAGAAGCTCACCGGCCACCGACGCGGGCAGCGTGCCGCCCGGGATGAGCAGGAGCGGCCCCGGAACGATCCCCGCGACCGGCCCCCCGCCGAGCGCGTCCGGGAAGTTGGTTCCGGTCGCGATGAAGACGGTGTCGCTGGTCGCGAACGATCCGGTCGATACGGCGACCGATGTCGAGTAGCGGTCGGCACCGGCCAGGCGCTGCACGTTCCCGCTGACGGCGTAGCCGGCCAGGCCGGCAGCGACGCCGTCGGAGACGACCCCGGGGCCACCGAGCACGACGATCCTGCCCGGCCGCAGGCGCGACAGCTCGGCGGCCGTATCGCCGGGAATGCCGTCGGGCGCGGTCAGCAGGATGGGGGCGCCGGCCAGGCCGGCCGCCGGCACGCCGGCGAGCGCATCGGGGAAGTTGGCCCCGGTGGCGACGTATGCCACGGCCCCATTCGGCGCGAAGGTGTCGGCGCTGACGGCAGCCGCGGTCGCGTACCGGTTGGCGCCGGCGAGGCGTTGGGCGACGCCGCTCGTGGCATAGCCGCGCAGGGTGTCGAGCACGCCGTCGGAGACGACGCTCGGACCGCCGACGACCTTGATCGTGCCGGGTCGCAGGCGGGCGAGCTCAGCCGCGGTCGATGCCGGCACGTTCGAGCCTGTGACGAGCAGGACGGGCCCGCCTCGCTCAGCAGCGGCGGCACCGGCCGCCAGCGCGTCGGGGAAGTTGGCCCCCGTTGCGACGTAGGCCACCGCGACGCCGGGCACGAAGCTCGCGGCGCTGACGGCCGCGGCCGTGGCGTATCGGTCGCCGCCGGACAGGCGCTGCATCTCCGGTCCGGTCGTCGGTCCGCCGCCCGGCGTTCGGTTCGGGTCGCCGGCGAATGCGTACCAGTAGTCGGGCTGGCCGAAGTGGAATCCGCTGATGGTGGTGCGCTGCACCCACACGCGGGCGCCGGCCACGTCCTCGTGCGCGGAATCGGTGAGCGTCGAGGGACTGTAGCCGTCGCCGGCGGCGAAGATCGCGCCGTAGGTGGTGTTGGGCTGATTGAGGACGCGACCCACGATCTCATCGGCATCGCCATAGGCCGTGGCGAGGTACGTTCCGCCGAGCCGCAGGATCGGCATCGAGTAGTTGCGCACTCGCTGCTGCGCCTCGGACAGGGTCGGGAGCGGTGTCGACTGGGTGTATCGCTCTCCGAAGCCCGGGGCGTAATGGGCCTGCGCGTACACCATCGTGAAGCCGGGCGCCGGTGACAGGCCGTCGTTGGCGGTGCCGCCGCACCAGGTCCGACGAGCGGCGTCGTCGCTGCTGGTCAGGGTTCCGAGGAGGACACGCTCCCCACAGTAGACGAGCGTCCCAGCCGACCAGCTGTCCGCGTCGCCGTTGGTGGTCGAGGTGTTGAGACCCCAGCCGTTCGTGCGATCGGTGAGCTCGTTCGCACCGTACGGATTCGGGAACCCGTTACCGTGACCGAAGTACACGATGACGCTGGCGCCGTTCACGGCCGCCTTGACGTTGGCCCAGGTCGCATTCGGCGAATACGCCTTGGCGACCGTCGCGCCGGCGGCGGTCGCGACCGCCGCAACCTCGTCAGCCCAGGCGCGATAGCTGCCGGTCAGCGTGCCGACCGGGCCGACGATGATCGCGACCTTTCCCGCGGCGGCGGCCGGCGCGGGTGCTGCGACCATGACGGCCGACGTGAGCATGATGGCGGCGATGAAGGCGGCTCGGATTCGGACTGGCAACAAGGGCTCCTCGAGGGTTGGACCGGTGGAGACGCGTGGTGACATACCCGGCCACCGCTGCCGATCCTATGGCGCCTGCCTCGATGCGCCAATGGCCCCATCGTCACGCGGGCTGCCTGACGCCGGTCATGTGTGCCCCGCACTTCGGGGCCGGCTGCATGTCGATCTCGACCGGTCAGCCGCCCTTGACCTCGTCCCACAGCACGTCCTTCTCGGCCAATGAGAGCGAGTCCAGGTCCACGCCCCGAGCCCTCGCCAGGGCTTCGACGGATCGATAGCGCGCCACCCAACGCTGGTTCGCCGCCCGCAGCGCCTCCTCTGGATCGACCTTCATCCAGTTGGCGAGGTTGACGAGCGCGAAGAGCACGTCGCCGAGCTCGTGAAGCCGATGCTCGTCAGCCTCCGCTGCCCGGAGCTCCTCCAGCTCCTCCGCGACCTTGTCCCATACACCCCCGATCGTGTCCCAGTCCCACCCAAGGGCCGATGCGCGCTCCTGGATCTCGCGGCTGCCCGCGAGCGCCGGCAGGGCGCGCGCGACGCCGCCGAAGGCACCCTCGGACTCCTTGCCTCGCTCGGCGCGTTCGTCGGCCTTGATCGCCTCCCAGTTCGCGAGCACCTCGTCGACGCCGCCGATCTCGAGGCCACCGAAGACGTGCGGGTGGCGGCGCACGATCTTGCCGGCGATCGACCGATACACATCGGTCAGGTCGAAGGCCCCTTCCTCGGCGGCGAACTGAGCGTGCAGAATGATCTGGAGCAGCAGGTCGCCGAGCTCCTCCGCGAGGTCGGCCGGTGTGCCCCGTTCGATGGCGTCGACCGTCTCGTACGCCTCCTCGAGCAGGAACGGGCGCAGGGTCATGTGCGTCTGCTTCCGATCCCAGGGGCATCCCCCCGGCGCGCGCAGTCGGCTGCTGATGGCGGCCATCCCGTGCGGGCTGGCCAGGTTCTCGAGCGCGTCGAGCGGTGGTACCAGCCATGCGCTCGCCGAAATCGCGGCGTCGTCCAGCGCGGCGAGCCTTCGTCCCCGCCGGCCCGGCAGCTCGAGCAGCTCATGGTCGAGCGGATAGAGCGAGGCGAGCACGGCACGGGGGCCCCGGCGGGCATGGCGCCCCGGCAGCACCTCGACGGCCGGGACCGGGCCGGCGTCGGCGAGGATGACGAGTGGCAGGGAGGGATCGAAGGCGACGCCCGGCAGCCAGCCGGCGGCGACGACCTGGACGCCGTGTGAAGGGTCGAGCCCGGCGGCTGCCAGGAGGTCGTCGACGCGGGGCGGCGCGCCGGAGGTCATCGGCTCAGGTCTGGGTCGAGGATGCGAACTCGGGGTCCAGCCAGAACTCGACCGGCGCCCGCACCTCCTGCTCGAGCCATCGATCGAAGCCCGAGGTGCGGATCTCCTCGAGTCGATCCTCCTCGATCTCGCGACGCTCGCTCGTCTCGAGCAGCTGGTAGATCGTGATCCCGGAGCTTCCGGCGTCGTGAGGCTCGCTGATCTCGCCCACCTCCTCCAGCCCGAACACGACCTCCTCGAGCGCCCGCTCGAGCTGGTACGGGGCGACCCAGCCGAGCTCTCCGCCCTCGGCGGCCGTGGTGGGATCCTCGCTCAGCCTGGTGGCGACCTCGGCAAAGCTGTCGGGATCCTCCCGCAGCTGCTCGACCAGCTCGGCGGCGTGTGCCTGCGGGCTCGTGCGCTCCACGGTCTTCTGGATGACATGCCAGCCGAAGTCGCTGCGCACCGGTTCGCTCAGCTCGCCGACCTCGAGGGCGGCCAGGGCCTCAGCGAACTCGGGGACAAACCCGGGATTGGCCGGGTCGTACCAGCCGAGGTCGCCTCCGCGCGCTCCGGAGCCGGTGTCGGCGCTGCGCTCCGCGGCGATCGCGAACCAGTCCGCGTCCGCCGCGCTGAGCTGCTCGTGAACTTCCTCCGCCTCCTCGAGGGCCGCGGCCCACTGCTCATCGGTTGCGGCGGCCTGGTCGGCGGCGTCGGGCAACGGCTGGATAAGCACGTGGCGCGCCCGCTCCTGTGGCACGACCGCAGCGGTGGGCGCGGCGATGAAGATCTGGGCCACTCGGCGCTGCGCGGCGGGCGAGACGACGACCTCCTCGCCGAAGTGTGCGCGGAACGCGTCGACCAGCAGCTCTTCGTGGACGTGGTCTCGGTAGGCGTCGTCGTCGACGTTCTGGTTGCGCACCAGGCCGGCCAGCGGCCCGTCCGTCGTGCGCTCGCGACGGTCGAGCAGCTCGACCAGCGCATACCCGGTGTCGGTCTCGACCGGACCCACGACGTCCCCCACCTCCGCATCGGCGAGCGCCTCGAAGTACTCGCGGTACGACGTGTCCTCGGCGTTGAACCAGCCGAGGAGCCCGCCGGACGAGGCGGTGGCGTCATCGCTCACCTCCGTTGCCACGGTGGCGAATTCCTCGCCGCCCTCGATCCGATCCCTGGCCGCCTCGACCTCGTCGAGGGCGGCCGCCCGCTGCTCCTCGGTCGGCTCGGCATCCGGCTCGGCGTCATCGGGGAGTGCAGCTACCGCGATGAGCTGCGCGAGCACCCGCTCGGGCAGGGTGTGCCGCTGGAAGATGTCCGCGTCGACCTCATCCCCTCCGACGCTGACGCCATACGCGTCCGCCTGGCTGGCCAGGATGGCCCCGTCCACCAGGGAGGTCGCGGCGCTCGCGTCGAGATCCGACAGGCCCGCCGTGATCTGCTCGATCTGCTGCTGAATCAGCTGGTCCCGCGGGCCGCCGAGCTGGGCCTGCAGCTCGCTGAGGGTCGCGGTCGTCTCGGCGATCAGGATGCGGCGGCGCTCGTCGAGGTCCGAACGGTCATAGGTCGTGCCGGCGATCGACGCCACCGGCTGAAGGTGCGCCTCCCAGTAGCCGTTCCAGGCCGCCGCGCCGAAGATGCCCAGCGCGAGGGCGATGGCAAGAGCGAAGGCGCCCACGATGAGCTGCTGCGTGCGAAGCTCATCCTGCCAGCGTGGGCGGTGTCTTCGGTCGAGGACGGGTCGAGATCGAAAGCTCATTGGCTCGTGGTCATGCGGCGGCTCGGCTGCGGCCGTCGCGGCCGCTGGTCCGGGCGAGGCGCCATGCTAGCCGATGCGGTTCGGGGCCGCACGGCCCCCATCATCTCCGCAGGAACGCGTCGCGGATGGCTCCCCAGCGCAGCCCGAGGACGAGGAGAATTGCCTCGCGGACGATCCCGCCGGTCATTTTCGAGGTGCCTGCGACGCGCTCGCGGAAGGTGATCGGTACCTCGACGATCCGGGCGCCACGCCGGTGTGCCCACCAGGTCGTCTCCACCTGGAAGCCGTACCCGGAGCCGCTCGTCTCGCGCAGGCGAATGGCGTCCAGGAGCTCGCGACGCCAGGCCTTGAAGCCCCCGGTGAGATCGTGGTACGGGAGCAGGAGCACGGTCCGGGCGAACAGCGTCCCACCGCGGCTGATGAGCTCGCGGCGGCGGGACCAGCCGACCGTGCCCCCACCGCGCACGTAGCGCGTGCCGAGCACGAGGTCGGCGTTCTGCATCAGCGGCGCGAGGAGGCTCGGGAGCACGTTCGGGTCGTGGCTGAAGTCGGCGTCCATCTGCACGACCGCACGCGTCTCGGGGCGCTCGAGGACCCAGCGGAAGCCGTCGCGGTAGGCGACGCCGAGTCCTTCCTTGTTCGGCCGATGCAGGACCGATACGCGGGCTTCACGCGCCGACAGCGTGTCGGCCAGCTCCCCGGTTCCGTCGGGCGAGCTGTCGTCGACGACGAGGAGGGATCCCTCCGGCAGGGCGGCGAGGATGGCGGCCGCCATCCGCTCGAGGTTCTCCCGCTCGTTGTACGTGGGCAGCACCACCCAAACGCCACGCCCGGCGGCCAGCCCGACGCTCGGTGTGGGTGGCGCCGGGTCAGCGTCCGATGCCGACATACCCGATCCCGGCGCGCTCGAACCGATCGCGGTCGATGGCGTTGCGCCCGTCGACGAACAGCTTCAGCCCGGGGATCGCGCCCGGGTCCATCTCGAGGTACGCCTCGTGCGCCGCCTGGAGGACGGCGACCCGGATCGTCTCGGGGTGGTCGAGGTCGTACGGCTCGAAGCCGAGGCGCCGCAGGTGCTCGGCGTCGAAGTATGGATCGTGGCCGTAGACGCGCGCGCCGGCGGCCAGGAGCTCGTCGCGCAGCGGAAATGCGGAGCTGAACGCATCCTCGCGCACGTCGCCGCGGTAGGCGATGCCGAGCACCAGCACCGGCTGCCCGTCGAGCGATCCGAGCCGGTCCTCGATCATGTCGATCGTGAACGCGCCCATGCCCTGGTTGATCTCCCGCGCCAGGGGCGGGATGCGCATGTCCGGATCGTCGTTGAACAGGAAGTGCGGGTAGACCGGGATGCAGTGGCCGCCGACGCCGACGCCCGGCTGGTGGATGTGGCTGTACGGCTGCGAGTTGGCGGCCTCGATCACCTCGGTGACGTCGATCGCCTGGCGCGATGCGAAGCGCGCCAGCTCGTTGGCATACGCGATGTTGACGTCGCGGTACGTCGTCTCGGCAAGCTTCACCATCTCCGCCGCCTCGGCGCTGGCCACGGCGCGCACCTCGGTCCCCTCCTCGAGGGCAGCCTCGTAGAAGGCCACCGCACGTCGCGCGCTCTCCTCGCTGGTCCCGCCCACGATCTTCGGATAGCGGCGCAGGTCCAGGAGCACGCGCCCGACCAGCACGCGCTCGGGGGAGAAGGCCAGGAAGAGGTCCTGGTCCAGCGTGCGGCCGCTGCCCTCCGCCAGCATCGGCCCAAAGCGATCTCGGGTCGTGCCGACGGGCAGGGTCGTCTCGTAGATCACGAGCGCCCCGCTGCCGAGGTTTCGGGCAACGTCCCGGGTGGCCGCGTCGATCGGGCCGAACTCGATCCGCCGCTCAGCGTCGACGACGACCGGGACGATGACCACGACCGTCTCCGCGTCGCCGAATCCCGAGGGATCCCGCCAGGTCGTGGCGCGCAGCCTGCCGGCCGCGACCAGGTCCGGGACGCGGTCCACCAGGGCCTGCTCGTCAACGTGCGGCGACTCGCCGCGATTGAGGGTGTCGACCAGTCCCGTATCGATGTCGACGCCGAGCACGTCGTGCCCGCGCGACGCGTACTGGACCGCCAGCGGCAGGCCGATGTGGCCGAGCCCCACGACGGCGATCCTCACGAGAGCACCTCGGCCAGCGCGCGGCCGTCGATCACCTGGCCGGTGTCCGCCGACTCGACCATCTTGCGTGCCAGCAGGAGCGCCACCATCGCGTCGTGCGGCTCGACCGGCGGCGGGCCCTCCTCTCGCACCGCCTGTGCGAAGGCGGTCAGCTCGACCACCAGCGGCTCCTCCCTTCGGATCAGCCGCCGCGTCATCTCGCCCTCAGCCACCGACGTGACCGGTACACCCGTGCCATCGTCACCGCGCCGCCGCCACACCTGGGCGGCATCGAGATTGGCGTAGAAGACGAGATCCTGGTCGATGTAGTCGGCGACGTACATGCCGCGCTCGCCGGTCACGGTGAGCGTCCGCCGCTTCGTCGGCGTCAGCCAGTTGATGTCGAGGATGCCGATCACGCCGTTCGCGAACTTCATGATGCCGTTGAAGAGATCCTCGTGCTCCGTGTGGATGCGTCGCTCCGTCTCGGCGTAGATGCGAATGGGCTCTGAGCCGACCAGGTAGCGCATGATGTCGAGGTCGTGCGGCGCGAGGTCGACCACCACGCCGACGTCGCGGATGCGTGCCGGAAATGGCCCGAGCCGCGTGGCGTGGATCTGGAAGATTCGGCCGAGCTCGCCCGCCACGAGCCGGCGGCGCAGCTCTCGCATGGCCGGATTGAACCGCTCGATATGCCCGACCGTCAGCATGCGCTCCGCCTCGGCCGCGGCCGCGATCATGCTGGTCGCCTCCTCGCGCGTGGCGGCGATCGGCTTCTCGACCAGCACGTTCGCCCCGGCGCGCAGTGCTGCCAGGGTGACCGGCAGGTGCAGGCTCGTCGGCGCGACAATGCTGACCAGGTCGAGCTCTTCCTGCGCGAACATGCGCTCGGCGTCGGCGTAGCCGCGGGCGCGCCGGCCGGCCGTCGTCCGTCGAAGCGTGTCGGGATCGGGATCCGCCGTGGCCACCAACTCGACGCCCGGCACCGACTCGTCCCAGACGCGAACGTGGTGGCGCCCCATCATCCCCAGGCCGACGACGCCGGCGCGCAAGGGCCGCGGCTGCGGGGCGGCGCTCATCGGCCCGCGGCCCCGGCCTCGGCACCCGCGTGCAGGGCTCCCAGCTCGTCGGCGGTCATGTTCACGGCATCGATCACCTTCGCCACCTCGTCATCGCTGAGCGACGGGTGGACCGGGATGCTGAGCACATGCGCGGTCACCCGATCGGTCACCGGCACCGTCTCGGACCCGTAGCCGAGCGCCAGGAACGGCTTCTGGCGATGGACCGGGATGGGGTAGTAGATGGCGCTGCCGACGCCGCGCTCCCTCAGCTTCTCGGCGAAGGCGTCTCGCTCGTTCACCCGGATCGTGTACTGGTGGTAGACGTGCGTCACGCCGGGCCGGACCCATGGCGTGATCACGCCCCGCAGCTCGGCGTCATAGCGCGCCGCAATGGCGCGGCGGCGCTCGTTCGCGGCGGGCAGCTTCGGAAGCTGCGCCAGGCCGATGGCAGCCGCGATGTCGGTCATGCGGAAGTTGTAGCCGACGACGACGTGGTGGTAGCGGACCTTCATGCCGTGCTCGCGCAGGAGCCGGACGCGCTCGGCCAGCTCGCCGTCGTCCGTGGTCAGCATGCCGCCCTCGCCCGTCGTCATGTTCTTGGTCGGGTAGAAGCTGAAGGTGCCGGCGCCCCAGGTCCCGCACATGCGCCTGCCGACCGCGGCCCCGTGAGCCTGGCAGGCATCCTCGACGACCGCCAGGCCGTGCCGCTCGGCGATGGCGCTGACGGCAGGCATGTCCGCGGGCTGGCCGTACAGGCTGACCGGCATGATCGCCTTCGTGCGGTCGGTGATGGCTGCCTCGATCAGCTCGACGTCGATCGTGAAGTCGCGCTCGTCGATGTCCACGAGGACCGGGCGCGCTCCGGTGTACAGGACGCTGTTCGCGCTGGCGATGAACGTGAACGGCACCGTGATGACCTCGTCGCCGGGACCGATCCCGTAACCGAGCAGCGCGAGGTGCAGCGCCGTCGTCCCCGAGCTCGTTGCCACCGCGTGGCCGGCGCCGATGAAGGCGGCGAACTCCTCCTCCAGCTCGCGGACGCGCGGGCCCTGGGCCAGCAGGCCGGAGGCCATCGCGTCCCAGACGCGCTCCTTCTCCTCCTCCCCCATCTGCGGCCGAGCGATCGGGATCACGACGGGGCCTCCGGCGGGAACGCCGCGCCGCAGCGCGGGCATGCACCGACGAATCGCCGCTCGTCGACGTCGCGCAGCGTCTCGCCGCACGGGCAGACGCTTCCGAGCCGGCGGGCCGGGTTGCCCGCCACCAGCTCCAGATCAGCCACGTCCCGGGTCACGACGCTTCCCGAGCCGACCATCGCCCAGCGGCCGATGGTGATGCCCGGCAGGATCGTGCTGTTCGCGCCGAGCGCCGCGCCGCGCCGCACGAGGGTCGGGCTCAGCTCCCAGTCCGCATCGGTCTTCGGCGTGCCATCGGGGTTGATGGCGCGCGGAAGCCGGTCATTCGTGAAGCACACGTGGGGCCCAATGAAGACGCCGTCCTCCACGGTGACCCCGTTGAAGAGCGAGACGTTGTTCTGCACCTTGACGTCGTCGCCAATGACCACGTCGGTGTCGACGTAGACATTCTTTCCGATCACGCAGCCGGAGCCGATGCGGGCGCGCTCACGGACCTGGGCCTGGTTCCAGATGCTCGATCCGGCACCGATATGCGCGTCGGGCGACACCTCGGCGCTCGGATGGATGCGCGCGTTCGTACGCTGCGACATGGATGCTCCTTGGGGCGGCGCCCATTCTACCGGCTCAGCCCTGGGTGAACTCCAGCACGACGAGGAGGCGCTCGACCGACCCGAGGTCGATCGCCGGGCGCACGAACGCGGTCTGCGTCAGCGCGTTCGGATCCGGCTCGACCGCCTGGATCCGGCCGATGAGCAGGCCGCCCGGGTAGCGGCTCGCCTCGTCGCCGAGAATCAGGCCGGCGCTGACGACCGTGTCGCCGACGGCCAGCGCCTCGGTCACCGGAACGTTGACCATGACCAGCTGCCCGCCGGGCTGGCCATGGACCTCGCCCAGCGCGCGGCTGGCCTGGTCGACCGCGATCACGACCGAGCGGGTGTCGACGATGAAGCGCACCCGGGCCGTGTCGGCGGTGACGGCGATCACCGTCCCCGCCAGCGCGCCGGCCCCGTCGGCGTTGCCGACCACCGGCATGCCGACCTCGAGGCCATGATCGGTGCCCGCGTCGATGCCGGCCTCCCACGCCAGGTTCGAGGGGTCGCGGCTGATGATCCGCACCGGCAGGAGCTCCATCTCGAGTGCCTCGACGATGCCCAGCAGGTCGCGCAGGTCGTCGTTCTCCCGCGCAGCCTCGCTCAGCTCCGTGATGCGCTGCTCCGCCCCCGCCAGCTCACGCCGGAGCCGGTCGTTCTCGCTGCGCAAGCGGTCGATCTCGCCGATTGCCCCGAACAGCCCGGCCACGCCCTCCCCCATCCCCATGATCGCGCCGCGCACGGGGTCGAGCGCGCGGGTCGTCACTCGCTGCAGCGTCTGGGCGGGCTCGGTCGAGCTCGCCAGCAGCATCAGGAGGCTCGCGATCGTGAACGAAGCGAACCAGAGGCCGGCTCTCGAGCGTCGGTTCGGGCTGGAAGGCCCGTACATGCGTGCGGCGCCGTGCGTCAGCGCGGGGCGCGGGTGAACTGCTCGCTCACCATCACGCGCTCGAGCGTGTCGAGGTCCTCCAGGACGCGGCCGCAGCCGCGCACGACGCAGGTGAGCGGGTCGTCGGCGATGTGGACCGGCATCTGCGTGGCCTCCGCCACGCGGTGATCGAGCCCGGCCAGCAGCGCGCCGCCGCCGGCCAGCACGATTCCCTGGTCCATGATGTCGGCCACCAGCTCCGGCGGCGTCTCCTCGATCGTCTCCTTGATGGCCTCGACGATCTGCGCGATCGATGGCTCGAGGGCCTCACGGATCTGGTCGCCGCCGACCTCGACGCTGCGGGGCAGCCCGGTGAGCAGGTCGCGCCCGCGGAAGGTCACGGTTCGCTCGGACTTCTCCTGGGGATAGGCCGAACCGACCGCGATCTTGATCTCCTCGGCCGTGCGCTCGCCCATGAGCAGGTTGTACTCGCGCCGGGCGAAGCCGACGATGTCAGTGTCCATCTCGTCGCCGCCGATGCGGATGCTGCGGCTGACCACGATCCCGCCCAGGCTGATGACCGCAACCTCGGTCGTCCCGCCGCCGATGTCGACGATGAGGCTCCCGCTCGGCTCGCTCACGGGAAGCCCGGCGCCGATCGCGGCGGCCATGGGCTCCTCGATCAGCCTGGCCCAGCGGGCTCCCGCGTTGATCGTCGCGTCGCGCACGGCGCGCTTCTCGACCTCGGTCACGCCCGAGGGAATGCCGACCAGCACGCGGGGGCGGGGGATGCGCGCGTACCGATCGTGGACCTTGTTGATGAAGTAGCGGATCATCTGCTCGGTCACGTCGAAGTCGCTGATGACCCCGTCGCGCAGCGGACGGATGGCCACGATGCTTGCCGGCGTGCGGCCGACCATGCGCTTCGCTTCGGCTCCGATTGCCAGGACGCGCTTCGTCCGCGTGTCCATGGCGACCACGCTCGGCTCGCTGATCACGATTCCGCGATTGCGCACGGTGACGAGCGTATTGGCCGTGCCGAGGTCGATGCCGACGTCGTGACTGAGGAGGCCGAGCAGGCCGTCGAAGAGTCCCAAGGTCCCTCTCGTGATGGCTCATGGTCGCGGGCCCGTGGCACGACAGGGCTGACGCTCGCGAATCTGTACCGAACCGCGGTGCGCCCGGACCGCCGGACGCGTCGATACCGTACCACGCGACCCCGCCTCGATCGTCGCGCTCGATCGCTCGATGCGCGCTCGACGCAGGACGAACATCGAAGATGGCATTGCCCTTGCCGACGCCTCGCTGCGAGCGGCGTTCTCGGAGCACTTCCCCGACGCGTGGGCCCGGATCCAGCGCCGACGACGGTTCATGGGAGATCAGCTCGGGATCGAGCTCCACCCGGACGTGCTTCCCTTCTCCAACCTGCCAGCGCACCTGCCGCCGTTCCTCCTTCGACCGGACCGCGCGATGACCCTCGCCTGATGGCGACGACCGACCCTCCCGACCGGTTCATGGCGCTGCGCGTATGGTTACCCCGATGACGACGATCCAGCACGCGCCGCCGCCCGATCAGCTCTCGCGCCTGGTGCGAGGCGAGCACCACGACCCCCACTCGATCCTCGGGGCTCACGACTTCGACGGCAGCACCGTCGTCCGCGCCTTCCACCCGGATGCCGACTCCGCGGCGCTCGTCACGCCGAACGGCGGTACCGCACCGATGGAGCCGATCGGCGATGGCCTGTGGGCAACGCTCGCCCCGGACCTCGCGCCCGGCCGGTTCGCCTACCGCGTGCGGTTCGGATTCCCGGACGGCGCGTCGTGGGAGCTCGACGACCCGTATCGGTTCGGCCCGACCCTGGGCGAGGTCGACCTGCACCTCATCGGCGAGGGGACGCATGAGCGCCTGTACGACGTGCTCGGTGCCCACCCGCGCACGCATGAGGGCGTCGACGGGGTGAGCTTCGCGGTCTGGGCGCCCAACGCGCGCAGCGTCCGGATCGTCGGTGACTTCGACCGCTGGGACGGTCGGCTGATGCCGATGCGTTCGATGGGAGCATCCGGCGTGTGGGAGCTCTTCGTGCCGCACATCGGCCCGGGCGAGCTCTACAAGTTCGAGATTCTCGGGAGTGACGGCAAGCTTCGCCTCAAGGCCGATCCGTTCGCATTCGCCATGCAGGTCCGCCCGGAGACCGCGTCGCGGGTATGGGACACGTCCGCCTACCGGTGGACGGACGATGCATGGATGGCGGAGCGCGCGGCGCGCGATCCGTATCGGTCACCGATGGCGGCATACGAGGTCCATCTCGGCTCCTGGATGCGCAACGATGACGGCTCGTGGCTCGGCTATCGGCAGGCTGCCGAGCAGCTCGTCGTGCATTGCCGCGCGTTCGGCTTCACCCACGTCGAGCTCATGCCGGTGGCCGAGCACCCGTTCGACGGGTCGTGGGGCTACCAGGTCACCGGCTACTACGCGCCGACGTCGCGCTTCGGCAGCCCGGACGACTTCGCCGCGATGGTCGACACACTTCACAGCGCCGGGATCGGGGTCATCGTCGACTGGGTGCCGGCGCACTTCCCCACCGACGAGTTCGCGTTGCGCCGCTTCGACGGCACCCCTCTGTACGAGCACGCGGACCCGCAGCGCGGCGAGCATCCCGACTGGGGAACACTCATCTTCGACTTCGGCCGCCCGGAGGTGCGCAACTTCCTTGTCGCCAACGCCCTCTTCTGGCTGGACCGGTACCACGTCGACGGGCTGCGGGTCGACGCCGTGGCCTCGATGCTCTACCTCGACTACTCGCGCAAGGCCGGCCAGTGGACGCCGAACGTGCACGGCGGGCGCGAGAACCTGGAGGCGGTCGCGTTCCTGCGCGAGATGAACGAGCGCGTCTATGGCCGCTTTCCCGGCGCCATCACCATCGCCGAGGAGTCGACCGCGTTCCCGGGCATCACCCGGCCGACGTACCTGGGCGGGATCGGCTTCGGCTTCAAGTGGGACCTCGGCTGGATGCACGACACGCTCGAGTACTTCAGCGAGGACCCGGTCCACCGGCGCTACCACCACGGCAAGCTCACATTCCGCGGGCTGTACAAGGACACCGAGCAGTTCGTCCTGCCCCTCAGCCACGACGAGGTCGTCCACGGAAAGGGCTCCCTGCTGCGCAAGATGCCCGGCGACGATTGGCAGCGCTTCGCCAACCTCCGCGCACTCCTGGTGAACATGTGGGGCCAGCCCGGCAAGAAGCTCCTGTTCATGGGCGCCGAGATCGGAGTGTGGGACGAGTGGAGCCACGACCAATCGCTTCCGTGGGACCTGCTGGAAGCGCCGATGCACGCCGGCGTTGCCCACCTCGTCGAGGATCTCGGCCGCGCGTACGCGGCGTCGGCGGCCCTGTGGGCGGCCGATCATGAGCCCGATGGGTTCGCCTGGATCGATGCCTCCGACCTGGAGGCGTCGGTCTATGCCTGGATCCGACGCGGCGGCGACGACGTCTGCGTCGTGGTCCTCAACCTGACGCCGGTGCCGCGCCACGACTACCGCCTCGGGCTGCCGGCCGCCGGACGATGGATGGAGGCCATCAACTCCGACTCGGAGCACTACGGCGGCTCGAACCTCGGCAACCTCGGCGGTGTCGAGGCGGTCGAGGAGCCATGGCACGGCCAGCCCTTCTCGGCGACGCTCGTCCTGCCGCCGCTGAGCGGCCTGATCCTGCGCCCGCGCGCTGACCTCTCATCAAACGGCCGCGGTTGACCCACCCCACGGTTCGTTGAAGCTCTGGCGGCACATCCGGAGGCGGGGCCGCCATAGCCATGCGTCTCGCCGCCCTCGGCGGCCCGGAAATTGGTCGGCAGGACGGAGCGCCGGTCGTTGGCCCCTCGTTTGGGCTCCGTTGGCGAGGCGCTGGATCCGTGACCTACTCGGGAAGCGTCGCCGTCCACGCGACCGCGATCGCGATAATGACAAAGACAGCGAGCAAGGCGAGGCTGAACCCGACGACGCGTCCCCGCTTCCGGGTCGCCAGCCCCCATCCGATCCCGCCTGCTGCGGCCAACACGAGCAGTGGTGCGAAGGTCAGAAGCGGGTCGAACTCCATGCCGCGGAGTGTACGGCCGTGACCCTTGCCTCCGACCTCGCCCGAGCGCTAGGCCCGGCCGCAATGAGCCGGCAGATCGAGATGGAGCTGGGCTGTTGGCAGCGCGCATGACTGGGCCCGGCCTCCGTCCTGTGTCAGCGGCGAAGGGCGTCGACCACGGCCCGTACCCGCGGATCGCCAGGCAACTCCTCGATCGGCCCGGGCAACGCGATGGACCAGTTGTCGCGCTGCGCTGCCACGGTGCCAGGCAGGTTCGGCCGCCGCTCGACCCGCAGCGCGTCCTCGAGCGTGGCAGCGACGAGCGCGGACGGCGAGGTCGCCAACGCCCGATGCAGGCCGACCACGAGCTCGTCGAGCGTGGCGTCGGCGCCCAGCCCGGCCGCCGCGAGCAGCCGCGCGCGAAGCAGGGCGAGGCCGTCGGCATCGGGCACGACGCCGGAGACGGCTTGGTCGGCGAGGTCCGCGCCGGTCCAGATTCCGGCAAGGGTCGGCAGGTCGTGCGTCGTCACTCCGGCGAAGGACTGCCGCGGATACCGGGCGGGAGGGTCCCGCTCGAACAGGGCGAGCCGGGTCGAGAGGAGCCTGCGCCGTCGCAGCTCGGCCCGGACGCCGGCCGGCACGGTCCCCAGATCCTCGCCAACGACGATGGCCGCCGCGCGCTGCGACTCGAGGGCGACAATTTCGAGCAGCTCATCGGTCCGCTGCCGGACGTAGGCGCCTCTCGGCGGATCGAAGCCGGCCGGGATCCACCACAGGCGGAAGAGGCCCAGGACGTGGTCCATACGAAGCCCGCCGGCATGGCGGAGCTGTGCACGAAGCGTCTCGATGAAGGGCCGATAGCCCGCCTGGCGCAGGCGGTGCGGCGCGAAGGGCGGCATTCCCCAGTCCTGCCCGGCCAGGTTGAACCGGTCCGGCGGCACCCCGACGGTCGCCCCGATGGCGAGATGCTCCTGCCAGTCCCAGGCGTCGAAGCCGGCGGGATCGACGCCGACCGGCATGTCGGCGATGCGGCGCACCTCGCCCGACGCATCGGCCAGCTGGACGTCGAAGCACCACTGGACCCAGGCGTGGAACGCGACCCGCTCGCGGTCCTCGATCGCGATCCGTGCCGCGGCCGAAGCGGAGGGATGGCGATAGGCCTCGGGCCACCCCTTCCAGCCGGGGCCGAAGCGCTCGCTCAGGATGCAGAAGATCGACCAGCGCTCCAGCGGCTGGCCCTGTCCGGCTCGCCACGCGTCGAATGCGGCGCGGTCGAACGAGCCCTTCGCCCAGAGGCGCTCCAGGGCGGCACGCTTGAGCTCGATCACGCGGGGGCGGTCGACGCGCCGCTCGTCGTTGAGCTCACGGCCTCGAGCCGCGAGGTCGGCCACCTCCCCGGCACCCGGGAGGGCGTCGATGCAGAGATGGAGCGGGTTGCCGAAGCGGCGGGTGCTCGGGTAGTACGGGCTGGCCTCGGGCGTCGGTCCCGGATTCGGCGCGCTCAGCGGGCTGGCCGCAACGAAGCCGGCCCCGACCGATGCCGACCATCGGCCGAGCTCACGGAGGTCATGGAGGTCGCCGATGCCCCATGAGCGCTGCGAGCGCGTTGCGGCCAGCTGAACCGTCCAGCCCCACGCGGACAGGTCGGGGAGGTGGCAGCGCCCGGGACCGGTGATCAGCAGCTGCTCGACTCCGGCGTCGGGCTGGAGGCGGTGGTACCCGAACGGCATGTCCGGCGGCACCGCGGCGACCCGGCCGAGCGGCGTGCCGTCCTCGAGGGTGAGCTCGCCCGCGGGCAGCGACGAGCCTCGCGGAGCCACGACGACGGGCGGGCTCGCGGGCTCCGCCTCTTCCCCGGAGTTGAGCCCCATGGCGGCCAACACTCCGGCGCGTACCTCTGGCGCGATCGGCCTGCGCTCGCGGAAGGCGTCGACGTAGGACGGCTCGACCAGCTGATCGTGAGCCGCCGCGCTCCTACGCATCGCTGACGCGGCGCGCGCGGGGCAGCCTCCGCAGGCAGACCACGGACCGCTCCGCGACCCGGTAGACCGCCCCGCCGTCGTACGTTCCGTGCGCCGCGGTGAAGGTCGGGTGCACGGTGTCGAACACGACCTCCCAGCGCCGCGCCTCCTCGTGATTCGGCAGGGTGAAAGCGACCGGGCGCTCATCGGCGTTCAGGATCACGAGGAGGGTGTCGTCGGTGACCCGCTCGCCGCGCGGGCCGCGCTCCTCGATGGCATCGCCCGCGAACTGGACGCCCAGCGTCTTCACGCCCGGCGCCTGCCATTGCTCGTCGGTCATCTCGGCGCCGTCGAGCCCGAACCACGTCAGGTCCTTCACCCGTGAGCCGCGGATCTGGCGGCCCTGGAAAAACCGCCGGCGGCGAAGCACGGGATGGCCCTTCAGGAGCCGGATGAGGGCGCGAGTGAAGCCATGCAGCTGCCGATCTCGCCGCGACAGCCGCCAGCTGAACCAGCTGATCTCGTTGTCCTGGGCGTAGCCGTTGTTGTTGCCGCGCTGGGTCCGACCGATCTCGTCCCCGCCGAGCAGCATCGGCACGCCCTGGCTGAGAAGCAGGGTTGCGAGGACGTTGCGCTTCTGCCTCTCGCGAGCCTCGATGACCGACTCCTCATCTGTCTGGCCCTCGACCCCGAAGTTCATGCTCTCGTTGTTGCGCTCGCCGTCGTTGTTGTCCTCGCCGTTCGCGTCGTTGTGCTTCGACTCGTAGCTGACGAGGTCGTGGAGCGTGAACCCGTCGTGCGAGGTGACGAAGTTGATGCTGGCGTGCGGGCGGCGCCCGGAGCCCGCGTACAGGTCGGATGAGCCACTGAGCCGATACGCCAGCTCCGCCGCCTGACCGCCGACTCCCTTCCAGAAGCGGCGAACCGTGTCGCGATACTTGCCGTTCCACTCGGCCCAGCCGACCGGGAAGTTGCCAACCTGGTAGCCGCCCGGGCCGACGTCCCAGGGCTCGGCGATGAGCTTGACCTGGCTGATGATCGGGTCCTGGTGGATGATGTCGAAGAAGCTGCCGAGCTTGTCGACGTCGTGGAGCTCCCGAGCAAGCGCCGACGCGAGGTCGAAGCGGAAGCCGTCGACGTGCATGTCGATGACCCAGTAGCGCAGCGAGTCCATGATCAGCTGCAGCACGCGCGGGCTGGTGGCGTCCAGCGTGTTGCCGGTGCCGGTGTAGTCGACGTAGCGGCGCTGGTCGTCGGGGTCGAGCCGGTAGTAGGCCGCGTTGTCGATGCCGCGGAAGCTGAGCGTCGGGCCGTTGTGGTCGCCCTCGCCGGTGTGGTTGTAGACGACGTCGAGGATGACCTCGATGCCCGCGTCGTGGAACCGCTTCACCATCGACTTGAACTCGCTGACCGGCTCGCCGGTCGCGCTGTAGCGCACGTCGGGCGCGAAGAAGCCGATCGTGTTGTAGCCCCAGTAATTGGTGAGGCCGCGCTCGACGAGGTGTCGCTCGTCGACGTGCTGGTGGACCGGCAGCAGCTCGACGGCCGTGATGCCGACGTTGGTCAGGTAGTCGACCGCCGCCGCGGAGCCGAGCCCGGCGTACGTGCCCCGCAGCTCCTCCGGCACATCGGGATGGAGCTTCGTGAAGCCCTTGACGTGGACCTCGTAGATGAGCGTCCGATCCAGCGGCGTGCGCAGCTGCCGGTCGTTGCCCCACACGAACGCGTGGTTGACGACCACGCACTTCGGCACGAAGGCCGCCGAGTCACGTTCGTCGGCCTCGTCCTCCTCGGCACCGATGCGGTAGCCGAACAGCGCGTCGTCCCACGTCCCGGTGCCGTCGAAACGCTTCGCATAGGGGTCGATCAGCAGCTTGGCCGCATTGAACCGATCTCCCTGCGCCGGGTCATACCGGCCATACATGCGATAGCCATAGCGCTGTCCGGGCCGAACGTCCGGCAGGTGGCAATGCCAGACGAGATCCGTCTGCTCGGTCAGGCGAACGCGCTGCTCGTTGCCGCCATCCGCATCGAACAGGCACAGGTCGACGGCCTGGGCGTGCTCGCTGAAGATCGCGAAGTTGACGCCCGATCCGTCCCAGGTCGCCCCGAGCGGGTACGGATTGCCGCGCCAGACCCTCAGCGCCACGCCTGGTTCAGCTCGTCACGCCCGCCGGCTCCCGGGCGAACACCATTCATGCTCACCCGCGAAGGGTAGCGTGACGCCGTTCGGCCCCGAGCACCCGGGACGCAGTGACGCCTACGGCTTCCCCAGGAGCTCGCGCGCGAGGACGCCGGTCAGCCAGGTCCGATATGCCGCGGCGTCCCAGCCACGTCGATTGACGAGCATGTGGTAAACGGCTTCGTCTTCATCATGGTGGTCAAGCCCCTGAGCTGACCCGTCAGGTCGCCTCGATCAAGCGCTCCACGGCCGCGAGTGGCAGCCAGAGCCAGTCGGGCCGGTTGCTCGCCTCGTATCGGACCTCGTAGCAGGCCTTCTCAAGCTCGAATGCCTCGAGCAGGCCTGCATCTGCGGTGCCGACGCCGCCGTGGGCGCCGATGAACGCCGCGCGAGCGGCCGCCAGCCAGCCATCCGCGTCGAACGTCGCGGAGCCGCGCGCGGCGGTGCGGGCAGCGTAGTCGAGGCTGCGCAGCATGCCCGCGACGTCGCGCAGGGGCGATCCGGGCACACGGCGCTCCGGCAGCGGTCGTGCCGGCTCTCCCTCGAAGTCGATCACGCTGAAGCCACCATCATCAATCCGCGCCAGCATCTGGCCGAGGTGATAGTCGCCGTGGATGCGGCTGACGCGGGCCTCGCCGGTCGCCGAGCCGAACGTGTCGGCGAAGCGCGCGGTCACCACGGGCGCCAGCGCGACCAATCGATCGTGGATCTCCCCGCCGACGGCGCCGACGGCCAGGGCGAGCTGGCGTTCCGCGGATGCCCGCCAGGAAGCCGTTTCGGCAACGGTCGCCGCGCGGGCGGGGAACGCCGGATCCGACGGCCGCGACGCGAGCGCCGCGTGCATCCGCGCCGTCACCTCCCCGATCTCCCCGGCCATGTCGACGGCGCGATCGGGATCGGCGGCCAGCGCGCGGAGCACGGCCGACCACGCGTCGCCGGTGGACGGGACGAACGCCTGGAGCATCGCCGCTGCCGCTGGCTGGCCGCCAGCAGGCTCCCAGGTCATGGCGCCCGCGACGGCGGGCGTGTCGGCGAAGCCGGCATCGGTCAGGAAGGTGCTCACCTCGAGATCGGGATTGACGCCCGGCTCGAGCAAGCGATAGAGCTTCAGGATCAGGCGGTCGTCGAGCACCACGGACGTGTTCGACTGCTCCACGCGCAGCCGGCGCTCGCGGAGGGCCGCCGCCGCGACGTGGGCCGACGGGAGGATCTCGTTCAGCGCGGCCGTTGCAGAGCAGACGAATGCGCCCCGCTCCCCGCGCAGTTCGGCTCCCTGGGCCAGGGCCTGGACGAGCCCGGTCCAGGCCCCGTCCCCGTCCTCGGGGTCGCGGCCGCCGACGGTCGGAAGCAGATAGTGGTCGGGCGCACCGCCATCGGCGTAGGCGACCTCGAGGACGGAGAGGGCCGCGGTGGAGCCGACGGGCGCGCGGTCGAACTCCGCGACTGAGGCGATCGGCCGTTGCTTGGAGCGAAACCAGCGCTGAAGCGCCAGCGCATCCGGCGTCAAGAGCGTCGTTGACACGACGGCCCGGGGTCAGCCGCCGGCATGGGTCAGCTCGAACCAGAAGAAGTCGTGCGGGCCGAGGGTGAGGAGATAGGGCAGGTCGCCGATGGCAGGGAAATGGACGCGGCCGATCATCTCGACCGGAACCCTGCCGCCAAAGCGGGACATGTCGAGCTCGACGTACTGCGCGAAGCGCGACAGGTTCGCCACGCACAGCACGGTGACCCCCTCGTGCTCGCGCAGGTACGCGAGGACGCGACGATTTTCCGGGTGCAGGAACTCGAGTGAGCCGCGGCCGAAGACTGGATGCGCCCGCCGGATGCGGATGAGACGCTTCATCCAGTTCAGCAGCGATCCCGGGACCCGCTCCTGGGCCTCGACGTTGACCGCCTGGTAACCGTAGACCGGGTCGGCCACGAGCGGGGCGTAGAGCGCGTGGACGTCGGCCCGGCTGAAGCCGGCGTTTCGGTCGCCGGTCCACTGCATCGGCGTCCGCACCCCGTTGCGATCGCCCAGGTAGACGTTGTCGCCCATCCCGATCTCGTCGCCGTAGTAGACGATCGGCGTGCCGGGCATGCTGAAGAGCAGCGAGTTCAGCAGCTCCAGCCTTCGCCGGCTGCGGTCGACAAGGGGTGCCAGCCGTCGCCGAATCCCCACGTTGATCCGCATCCGCGCGTCCTTCGCGTACTCGGCGTACATGAAGTCGCGGTCTTCATCGGTCACCATCTCGAGCGTCAGCTCATCGTGGTTGCGCAGGAAGAGGGCCCACTGGTTCTCGTCGGGGATGTCGGGCGTCTGGCCCATGATCTCGACGATCGGGTAGCGATCCTCGCGGCGCAGGGCGATCCAGATGCGCGGCATGAGCGGAAAGTGGAAGGCCATGTGGCATTCCGGCCCGTCGTCGTCGCCGAAGTAGGGCAGCACGTCGGGCGGCCACTGGTTCGCTTCCGCCAGCAGCATCCGCCCCTCGTAGCGCTCGTCGACCGCGGCGCGCACCTGCTTGAGAATGGCGTGCGTCTCGGGCAGGTTCTCGCCATTCGTGCCCTCGCGCTCGACGAGGTACGGCACGGCGTCGAGCCGCAGCCCGTCCACTCCGAGGTCGAGCCAGAAGCGCATGACGCGCAGCACGGCCCGCACGACCTGCGGGTTGTCGAAGTTGAGGTCCGGCTGGTGGCTGAAGAACCGGTGCCAGTAGTACTGCTGCGACTCCTGGTCCCACGTCCAGTTCGACGTCTCGGTGTCGGTGAAGATGATCCGGGCATCGGCGTACCTGGAGTCGGTGTCGCTCCACACGTACCAGTCGCGCTTCGGGTTGCGACGCGACGAGCGTGACTCGGCGAACCATGGGTGCTGGTCCGAGGTGTGGTTGACGACGAGCTCGGTGATGACCCGAAGGCCACGCCGGTGCGACTCGCGCACGAACGAGCGAAAGTCGCGGAGAGAGCCGTAGTCGGGATGGACCTGGGTGAAGGCCGCGATGTCGTAGCCGTCGTCTCGCAATGGTGAGGGGTAGAACGGCAGCAGCCAGATCGCGGTGACGCCGAGGTCCGCGATGTAATCGAGCTTGTCGGTCAGCCCGGCGAAGTCGCCCGTCCCGTCTCCGGTCGAGTCGTAGAACGCCTTGACGTGGAGCTGGTAAATGATGGCGTCCTTGTACCAGTGCGGATCGTCGCGAAGGAGCTGCGGTGCGCCGATCCCGGTGCGGCGCGGGGCGCGGCTGGCGGTCATCGGTCGTTGCGGCCTCCTCGGGTTGGACTGGTCAGACTGGGCGGGTCAACCCCGATCGACGGGTGCCACGGTGAAGATGCGGAACGCCTCCCCCGCCGGGTCCAGGACGAAGGCCAGGTCGGCCCCGCGCTCGCGCGACACCTGGCCGGTGAGCAGGTCGGTGAGCAGGTATGGCTCGTCCCAGCCGATGCCAACCGCCGGCAAATCAGGATGGAGGATCGCACGCTCTGGCGTCGTCGGGTCGCAGTTCACCGCCACGTAGACCGGGTCACGCCATCGGTGGGGTTGGCCCGTGAGCGGATCGACCTTGCCGTGTGGCAGCGCCTTGCGATAGAAGAGCGTTCGCTCACCGCTGACGTTCTCGAAGTGCAGGTTGTCGTAGCGCTTCAGCGCGCCGCGCTCGTGGCGGAGCCGGTTGAGCTCTCCGATGAGCAGCTTGATGTTGCCCCTGGCATCCCAGTCGCGCGCGCGGATCTCGTACTTCTCGGAGTCGAGGTACTCCTCCCGCTCACCCAGCCGCGCTGACTCGCACAGCTCCCAGCCGGAGTACATGCCGTACGAGCTCGACAGGGTCGCCGCCAGCACGGTGCGGACGACGAAGGCCGGCCGGCCGTGGTCGAGGAGGTGCGGGTTGATGTCGGGCGTGTTCGTGAACAGGTTGCCGCGAAAGTAGTCGACCATCTCGGACTGGGTCAGCTCGGTCATGTAGTCGCGCAGCTCGGCAGCGGTCTCGCGCCAGGTGAAGTAGGTGTATCCCTGCGTGAAGCCGATCTTGGCCAGCTGACGCATCATCTTCGGCTTCGTGAACGCCTCCGACAGGAGGATCACGTCGGGGTGGTCGCGATGGATCTCGGCGATCAGCCACGTCCAGAACGGGATCGGCTTCGTGTGCGGGTTGTCGACCCGGAAGATCCTGACGCCGCGCTCGATCCAGACGGTGAAGATGCGCTTCCACTCGTGCCAGAGCGCCGTTCGCGATGTCGCATCCTCGCCGGCGAAGTCGATCGGGTAGATGTCCTGGTACTTCTTCGGAGGATTCTCGGCGTACTTGATGGAGCCGTCGGGCGAATGGCGGAACCATTCGGGGTGCTGGGTCACGTTCGGGTGGTCGGGTGACGCCTGGATGGCGATGTCCATGGCCAGCTCCATGCCGTGCGCCTCGACCTGCTCGCGGAAGTGGGCGAAGGCCGGGAGGCCGCCGAGCTCCGGCGCCACGGTGTCATGGCCTCCGTCCGCGGAGCCAATGGCGTACGGCGACCCCACGTCGTGGCCGGACGCGTCGAGCGTGTTGTTGCGGCCCTTGCGGTTCGTGCGCCCGATGGGATGGACGGGCAGCACGTAGAGCACGTCGAAGCCCATGGCGGCGACATGCGGGATGCGCCACTCGGCCTCGGCGAAGGTGGTGGCCTTCGGACGCTTCGGGTCGCGGCCCTGCGAGCGCGGGAAGAGCTCGTACCACGCCCCGAAGCGCGCTCGCTCGCGGTCGACCATGAGCGGCAGCTCCACCGACCGGGTGGCGGAGCCTCGGTCCGGGTGGCGACGCACGGCCGCCAGCAGGTCGTCGCCGAGGAGGGCCGCCGCGCGGCTTGCCTCGGAGCGAGAGCGGCGCAGCACGCCCAGCGCGTCACGGATGCCGCGCGCATCGTCAGCCGCCTCCGCCTCCTCGGCGCGGACGAGGGCAGCCTCGAGCTGGATCCGGCCCTCCTCGATCTCGTTCGGCACCGGGACGGATGCGTCGAGCTTCTTGCCCAGGCCGTCGCGCCACGACCCGAAGGCGTCACGCCAGGCCTCGAGCGCGTAGACGTGGCGGCGATTGCGGAGGAGCTCGATGTGGCCCGACCAGCGATCGTTGTCGATCGGCCGCATCGGCGCGTCCCGCCAGGTCGCCTCATCGTCCGCGCGCAGCAGCAGCACGGCGTCGAGCAGGTCGTGTCCGTCGGCGAGGATGTCGGCCGTGACCAGGAGCTGGTCGCCGACGACGCGCTTCACCGCGTACCGACCGCCGTCGAGCTGAGGGACGATTCGCTCGATCACGATGCCGCGGCGGGTGCCGATCTCGTCGGCAGCGGGCTCCTGCGCGAGCGCCTGGGGTGCGACGAGCGTGGCGACGGCGCGTCGCATGCTCTCCTTCGTCGTGGTCATGGCTGGTCTCACCCTACCCGATCCGGCGCGTCATCGGCGCGACGCGCTGATGTGGGCAACAATGCCGCCGTGCTGCTTCCGCGTCGTGCGTCGATCGTGGTCGCTTCGGTGCTGCTGATGGCCTGTGGCACCCCCGTGGCCTCGGAGCCCGTCGCGCCGGTCCCCACGCCCGGCGCCCGGAGCCCGAGCGCGACTGCCACCACCCCACCGTCGCCCAGCGCCACGGCGTCAGCGACGGCATCGGCGGCCCCAACCGCCGCCGATCCGCCGCCGATTGCGCTCGAACCGGTGGCCGACGGCCTCGTGTCCCCGATCAGCATCACGGATGCGCCCGGCGGCTGGCTTCTCGTCAATGAGCAGGCCGGCCGGGTCGTCGCCGTCCACGCCGGGAGCGGCGAGCGCGCGACCGCGGTCGACCTGTCTGATCGCATCGCCGCCGGCGGCGAGCGCGGCCTCCTCGGGCTGGCCCTCCATCCCGGGTGGCCTGGAGTCGCGCGTGCCTTCGTGCACTACACCGCCGCGGACGGGAGCGCGGTCCTCTCGGAGCTCACCGGCAGCCAGGTGGGCGACGCGGCCCCGGTCCTTGACGCGGGCAGCGAGCGGATCCTGCTCAATGTCCCGGACCCGTATGCGAACCACAACGGTGGGCAGGTCGCCTTCGGCCCTGACGGATACCTGTGGGTGGGGCTCGGCGACGGCGGTTCCGCCGGCGATCCGCACGGCAACGGCCAGGACGCCTCGACGCTGCTCGGCTCGATCCTGCGCCTGGACGTCTCGACCGCGGGCAGCTATGCCATCCCGGCCGACAACCCGTTTGCCGACGGCGTGGGCGGCGCTCCGGAGGTCCACCTGTTCGGGCTGCGCAACCCGTGGCGCTTCAGCTTTGACCCAGAAACCGGCGCCCTATGGATCGCGGACGTCGGCCAGGGCGGCTTCGAGGAGGTCAACCGGCTCGACCCGGTGGCCGACGCGGGCGCCAATCTCGGCTGGAACGTGATGGAGGGCGCCCACTGCTTCGCCGATGCCGGCTGCTCGGCCGAAGGGCTCGTCCTACCCATCGCCGAGTACGGGCGTGACCTCGGCTACTCGGTCACCGGCGGACACGTCTATCGCGGCGGGGCGATCGCCGGGCTGGCGGGGTGGTACCTGTTCGCCGACTACGGGTTCGGCTACGTGTTCGGGATCCCCGCGGACGCGCCGGCGCCCGGGGATGGTACCACCCTGGCCCCTCGCCTCCTGCTCGAGTCGGGAGCCCCCATCAGCAGCTTCGGTGTCGGCGAGAACGGCGAGCTCTACGTGGTCGACCACGCCCGCGGCGTGCTCTCCCGCATCGTCGGTGCCGGCGGCTGACCAAGGGCACCGAGCGCGCGCATCGACGTCCAACGGCCTCGACCGATGACGAGATGGTCGAGGAGCTCGATGTCGAGCAGCCGCCCGGCCTCCGCCAGCTCCGACGTGATCCGCAGGTCCTCGCCTGATGGGCTCGGGTCGCCCGATGGGTGGTTGTGGGCGACGATGACGGCTGCTGCGCAGGCGCGCACCGCGTCCCGGTAGACCTCCCCGATGCGCACGGAGGATCCGGCCAGGTTGCCGCGGTACACCGTGCGCTCGGCCGTCACCACGTTCTTCGTGTCGAGCAGCAGGACCCGCAGCTCCTCGCGTTCGAGTGCGCCCATCGCGTCGACGAGCGGCTCGGCCACGTCGGTCGGCGTTCGGATCAGCCACGGGTCGGCCGGCCATGCCCGGGCAGCCCGGCGGCCCACCTCCACGCACGCCGAGACGCGCAGGGCCGCCGCGCGGGACAGCCCGGCCACCTGGAGCTCAAGCGGCGCCGCGTGCGCGACGGCGGCGAGCGAGCCGAACCGGTCGAGCAGGCGCCGCGCGAGCCTCGGAGCGGCGGCGCGGTCGCCGAGGACCAGGCCCAGCAGCTCCTCGTCGGCGGCGGCGTCGGCGCCGAGCCGCACGAGAAATGGTGGCCGCTTGCTGGCAGGGCGGATCGGCACCGGCTCGTGTGTCATGTCGCGCCACGATAGGTTGTGTCGATCATCGGGCGCTTACCGTCGGCTTACCAGGCCCGGACGGCGGCGCACCTCAGGTGGGGAGCCTGAGGATGTCGAAGCGGTCCAGGAGCACGAGGGCCACCCCGATGCCGTTGACGGTGGCATGCATCACGATCGGCGCCAGCAGGTTGCGCGTCCGCTGGTAGACCCAGGACAGGGCGAGCCCGAGCAGGAAGAGCGGCAGCATCACGACCGGCTCGAGGTGGATCACGGCGAAGAGCGCGGATGAGCCGAGGTACGCCCACCGGCGGCCGCCCTCCCGCAGCAGCGCGTTGAACACGACGCCCCGGAAGAAGACCTCCTCCGCGATGGGCGCCAGGACGACGATGGCGAGCACGGCAAGCCACGGCTCGACCATGGCGATCGCCTGCTCGGCAGTCTGCGGAGCGGCCTCGATGCCCAGTTGCTCGAGCACGTACACGACGCCGCTCCCGACGAGACCCGCGCCGATCGTGGCCAGGACACCCCAGCCGACCCCCGACAGCACGGCGCCCCCCACGTTTGCGCCGGGCAGGGAGGGCAGGCCCGACAACGCGCCGGGCCGGAAGACGAGCAGCCAGCTCACAAGGAGCATCCCGACCTGCGCGGAGACGAGGAGCACGATCGAGCCGAGAACGGTCAGCTCGCCCTCTCCCAGGACGAGCGCCGTGGCGTCCGCGCCGAACGGCGCAGTGAGGACGAGGGCCACGGCGAGCACGAGAAGGACGAGGACGAAGACCGCGGGGCCGCGGTAGCGCTCCGGGGGCAGGTGGCGGCGAACTCGGAGCTGACGGATGGCGATGTAGACCAGCCCCGCCAGGATGGCCACGCCGCCGACGAGGGCGAGCCAGGCGACCGTGGCCGGGTCGGCGACCCGCAGCGACCCTTCCGCGGCGAGGGCGCCGACGCCCAGCGCGCCGACGAAGAGGAGCCCGCCGGCGACGACGAGCACGATGCCCGGCCAGCGCGGCATCCGGATCGTCGTCGGGCCCGCGGTCGGATGAGGGCCCGTAAGAAGGGACCCGGGACGTTCAGGCCCGGCGGGGTCCACGAACTGGCGCCCCGGTGATCAGGTGTTCGTGGCGCCGCGCAGGCGACCGTGCTCGGCCGTCGCGTCCGCCGCCGGTGAACCGTCGATGCCGACGGACTCGTCCTCGCCAGCCGGCGCGATGCTCCGCGCGCGGGCGGCAGCGCGCGACGAGCCGCGTTCGAAGTCCATGCCGCAGAACGCGCACAGCGGCCATGCGGGCTCGGCCAGCCGGTTGCACGATGGGCACACGCGGTGCAAACGCGTCCGGCAGTTGGGGCACACGAGCCAGTCGGAGTCGACGCGGTCGCGGCAGACCGGGCAGAGCTCGTTCTTCTCGACCTCGGCCAGGAGCGACTCCTCGGCCAGGCTGCGCTCGTACACCTCGGCCAGCGTCTCTCGCGGGCGAACGATGAGATAGAGCACGACGGCGAAGACGAACAGCAGCGGCGTGAAGAAGATGATGAGGGCGGCGGCGAAGTAGGGCAGGATCGGGTTCTCCGTCCGCGCCTGCATGTCGCGGAAGGCCCAGTAGGCGGTGCCGAGCCACAGGAGGACGACGTAGATCACGATCAGCTGGCTGGCCAGCTGGACGATCGGGTTGGCCAGGAATCCCTCCCAGAACTGGCCGATCGGTTCGAGAATCGCGTCCATGCGGTCTGCCAGGCCTCGTGCGGGGAAGTGGGCGCCGCTCAGGCGCCGTCGGCCATGCTAGCACGCCTCAGGCTCACCGACCCCTGCGCGGTCTGGTCCCTGGTCGGCGGCATCCCGACCCGAATCGAGCGCGGCTCCGATCACGACGCCGCGATGGAAGCCAGGGTCGCCACGAGCAGCCGATGCTCCTCGGCGAGCACCCGCGCCGCGAGGGTCTCGGCGTCGTCGCCCGGAAGCACCGGCACGCGAGCGCTCGCCAGGATCGGCCCGGCATCCAGCTCCGGCGTGACCTCGTGGACGGTCGCGCCCGTCTCCGTGTCGCCGGCGTCGAGCACGGAGCGATGGACCGCGGCCCCCAGCATTCCCGCCCCGCCGTGCGCCGGCAGCAGGCTCGGGTGGATATTGATCGTGCGCCCTTGAAACGCGGCGAAGTACGACGGCTGCAGGACCTGGTCGTAGCCGGCAAGGAGCGCCAGCTCCGCGCCGGCGGCGGTCAGCGCCTCCCCGATGGCGGCATCGCGCGCGCGAGCGTCCCCGTCGAAGTCGGCCCGTCGCATGACCCGCGCCGGGAGCCCGTGGGCGGCGGCGACCGACAGCGCGCGCACCTGCGGGCGGTTGCTGATGACAACCACCGGCTCGATCCCAGGCGGCCGAGCGGCCAGGACGGCCTCCAGGTTCGAGCCACGGCCCGAGACGAGGACGCCCAACCTCATGCAGACCGGCTCATTCGAAGCGGACGCGCGGCTCGTCCTCGGCGACCTCGACCACGCGCCCGATGTGGCGTGCGTCGCCGAGGGCGGCCATCGCGTCCTCGGCGAGCTCGGCCGGCACGACCGCCGTCATGCCGATGCCGAGGTTGAAGGTGCGCACCATCTCCTCGTCGGCGATGTCGCCGCGCGCCTGGATCAGGCTGAAGATCGGCGGCACCGGCCACGATCCGGTCTCGATCTCGACCCCCAGCCCGCGGGGGATCGTGCGAGGTACGTTGCCCTCCCAGCCGCCGCCGGTGATGTGCGCGAGCGCACGGATGTCGCCGGCCGCCTCGCGCAGCACGCGGCGCAGGATGCGCGTCTCGTCGAGGTACGACCGGTGCGGCTCGAGGAGCACGTCGCCGATGGTGTGGCCGTTGTCCGGCATCGGCTCCGCCCAGGTCGACTCCGGCAGGACTCGGCGGACCAGGCTATAGCCGTTCGTGTGAAGCCCGGATGACGGCAGGCCGATGACGGCGTCGCCGGCGCGGACCGCGGACCCATCGATCAGGTCGGAGCGCCCAACGACGCCCACGGCGAAGCCGGCCAGGTCGTAGTCGCCGTTGCTGTAGAGGTCGGGCATCTGCGCCGTCTCGCCACCGATGAGCGGGATTCCGGCGGCGGCGCAGGCGGCGGCCACGCCGCCGACGATCTCCTCGACCGTCTCGGCGCGCAGCTCGCCGACCGCCAGGTAGTCGAGGAAGAAGAGCGGATCCGCGCCGCAGACCACGATGTCGTTGAGGCAGGCGTTGACCAGGTCGACCCCGATCGTGTCGTGCCGGCCGAGGGCCACGGCCACCTTGAGCTTCGTGCCGACGCCGTCGGTGCTGCTGACCAGGACCGGGTCGGGGTGGGCAGTCGGGTCGAATCGGAAGAGGCCGCCGAATCCGCCGACGCCGCCGAGGACGGCGGGCGTCAGCGTCGCGGCGGCCGCGGCCGCGATGCGCTCGACCGCGCGTTCGGCCTCGCCGACATCGACCCCGGCCTCGCGATAGGTGCGCGCCATCGGCGTCAGCGCCGCTCCAGCGCCAGCTTGTCGAGTTCCAGCGGAACGTCGGTCGGGTAGGCGCCGTCGAAGCATGCGGTGCAGCGCGCGTTGGTCCGTCCGCAGATGGCGGCGAGCATGCCCTCTTTCGACAGGTAGCCGAGCGTATCGGCGCCGATCGCGGCGCGGATGCCCTCGAGCGAGTGATTGGCGGCGATCAGCTCCTCGCGACGGCCGGTGTCGACGCCCATGTAGCACGGGTGCTTCATCTGCGGCGAATGGATGCGGACGTGGACCTCGGCCGCGCCGGCGCGGCGCACCATCTCGACGATCGGCCCGGTCGTCGTCCCACGCACGATCGAGTCGTCGACCACCACGACGCGCTTGCCGGACAGAAGCTCGGGGAGCGGGTTGAACTTCATGCGCACGGCCTGGTCACGACTCCCGGGCTGGATGAACGTGCGCCCGATGTAACGGCTCTTGATCAGGCCTTCGCGGTACGGCAGCCCCGCCTCCTCCGCGTAGCCGATGGCGGCCGGGATGGCCGAGTCGGGCACGGCGATGACGAGGTCGGCCTCCGCCGGGTGCTCGCGCGCCAGGCGCCGGCCCATCTCGAGCCGCGCCTCGTACAGCAGCCGTCCATCGATGACGCTGTCGGGCCGCGCGAGGTACACGAACTCGAAGGCGCACAGGCGCTCGCGCTCCGGGCTGGCGCGCTTCGAGCGATGGGAGTGCACCCCCTCCTCGTCGATCGTCAGCACCTCGCCCGCCTCGACGTCGCGGACGAATCGTGCGCCGATGGCATCGAGCGCGGCCGACTCGCTCGCGACCACCCAGCCACCGCCCGGCAGGCGACCGAGGGCCAGTGGCCGGAAGCCGATCGGATCCCGCGCGGCGACGAGCGCGCTCTCGGTGAGCATCGTGAAGGTGAACGCGCCGACGGCACGGTGGAAGGCGTGGTCGACGCGCTCGGCCCACGTCCGGCCGGGTGCGTGGGCGATGAGCTTGGCGAGGACCTCGGTATCCGATGCGGAGCCGAACTCGACCCCCTGCTCGCTCAGCTCGTCGCGCAGCCAGGACGCATTGGTGAGGTTGCCGTTGTGGCCCAGCATCAGCTCACCGAGGTCGGAGCGCGCGTAGACCGGCTGGACGTTCGGCAGGGTGTTCGATCCGGTGGTGCTGTAGCGGGTGTGCCCGATGGCGGCGCGCGGCGGCCGCCCGTCCTCTTCGCTGCCCTCGAGCCGGAGGATCGTCTCCTCGTCGAAGACGCTGCTGACGAGGCCGAGCCGCTTGTGAAGGCTGAGCTGCCCGCCGTCGGTGACGGCGATGCCGGCCGACTCCTGCCCGCGATGCTGGAGCGCGTGGAGGCCGATGTAGGCCATCCGTGCCACGCCCGCCCCGGGCGCCCAGATTCCGATAACGCCGCACTCCTCGCGCGGGCCGTGCGGCTCATACATGGGGAGCACGGCTCCATGATAGCCATCGGCCCGGCCGCGGCAGGGCCTCCCCGACGCCAGCGCCGGGAGTACCACGACGGTACTGCATCGTTCCGCACCAGGCCGATTTCGGGCCGCGGACCGCCCGGCGGACGAGCGCAAGGCCGGACCATCGGCCCATGGCCGAGCCGCACGATGACCACGATGCTCGCACTGATGCTCATCCTCGTTCGTGCCCTGGGATTCCTCGCACCCGTCGCAATCGTCGTCCTCGTGCTGGTCGCCCTCGGTGTCGCCGGCGAGATCGATCCGGCCCAACATCAGATCCTGGCAATCATCGTCGGCCTGGCGGTGGCTGCCGGGATGACAACCATGGCGCTGATGGCGTGGAGCTACGTCGGCTGGCGCCTGACCCGCATCGCCAGGGCTCTGGAGCGAACGCTCGAGATCGACGCGCCCGTCCACCTGCGGGAGAGCGGCATCCCGGGCGAGCGTCGCCTCGCGCGCGCCTTCAATGTCGCGAGCGGTGCCTTCATCCAGGTCGAGGCGCGGGCCACGCACGACCGGCTCACCGGCATCCCGAACCGCGAAACCCTGCTTGCCACCCTGGCCGCGGAGGTCGAGCGCGCGGGCCGCCACTACAAGTCATTGAGCGTTGCGTTCATCGACATCGACCGCTTCAAGCCGATCAACGACACCCACGGCCACGCCGCCGGCGACACCGTCCTCCGCCAGGTCGCGCGCCTGCTGGCAGAGGGCGTCCGCGTGAGCGACACCTTCGGTCGCTACGGCGGCGAGGAGTTCATGCTCATCCTGCCCGAGACGACTCCCGAGGATGCCCACGGGCTGGCCGAGGAGCTGCGGGAGCTCGTCATGCAGGAGCCGTTGCGCATCGCCGGCGACCAGACGATCAAGACGACGATCAGCATCGGCATCGCCGGCGGCCGGGGCGCGGCGCTTCAGCTCGACATGCTCGTCGACCGCGCCGATGCCGCCATGTACGCGGCGAAGTCACAGGGTCGCAACCGGACCTACCTGTACCGGGAGCTCGACGAGGAGGCACTCGTCCGACGCGCGCCCATCTCATCGGAGCGCCGGGCCCAGGCGACCGCCATCGGCCAATGGGCGAGCGATACGGCGACCCAGGCGCTGGCCTCCGTCCTCGCGCCACAGCCCAACCATCGCGGGCGGCCCTCGGACATGATCGCGGCGCTGGCCACGGGCATTGGCCTCGAAATGGGCTTGCCGACCGAAGAGATCGAGCGCATCCGCATCGCGGCGGTGCTGCACGACCTCGGCAAGATCGCGATCCCGGAGGAGGTCCTCGACAAGCCGACGACGCTCTCGGATGCCGAGTGGCAGGCGATCGGCGAGCATCCGCGCATCGGCCAGGTCATCCTCGAGCAGGCATCCAATCTGCGCGAGGCGATCCCGGTCGTCCTGCATCACCACGAGCGGTTCAACGGCGGTGGCTACCCGCACGGACTCCGCGGCAGCGAGATCCCGCTCGGCGCACGGATCGTCTCCGTCGCCGACGCGTATCACGCCATGATTCACGATCGCCCCAACAAGGGAGCACTGACGCACGCGGACGCGCTCGAGGAGCTGCGGCGCAACGCCGGTACCCAGTTCGACCCGGACGTGGTCGAGCTCTTCTGCGCCGTCTATGCCGAGACGGTCCCCGCGGATGGCCTCCAGGAGGTCGAGCGGCTCCACGAGCGAGCGCGCGGCGGGCTCGACCACATCGATCCGCCCAGCCGGCTCCGGCCGACGGATCCCGTCGATCGGCTGCGGCCCGTTCGGCGGCGGACGACGAAGGCACGGGAGGCATCCGGCTGATGCCGCGACCCATCCTGATGATTGCGGCTCTCGCCGGGGCCACCGCGCCGGACCCCGGGGTCATCACGCTCGTGGCCGGTGCGGTCGCGGCCACCGTGGCCGGCATCGTGCTGCTGGTCGCGCGTCGGCGCGCATCCGGCACCGGCATGACCGGCGAAGAGCGCGCGGTCGAGGCCACCGACCAGGTGGTCAATGCCGCGCTCGCCCGCCGCACCCTGAGCCGCGGGCGCCTCCGGTTCGACGACGACGTGATGGCCGGATCTGGACCGCCGCGAACCACGGACGAGCCGGAGGGTTGACCCGGCGCTAGGGCTGGAAGCCGCTCCGCCAGGCCTGGGTCAAGCTCTGCACCGCCACGGCCATCCGCGCCGGGCCGACGCGCACCTCCAGCTCGGCACCGCCTGCCACCCCCAGCAGCGTCGCGGGAACCTCGGCCGCGGCGACCGTCTGCCTGAGGTCCGGCGAGCGGTCCGTGGCCACGCTCACCAGGACGCGGCCGGCGCGCTCCCCGAAGACGGCTGCGGACGCTGCGCTGCCGTCGCCGGCCGCCAGCTCCACCCGGGCACCGATCCCGGTGGCGATCGCGACGCGTGCCAGCGCTACGCCGATCCCGCCGACGGAGCAGTCGTGTGCGGCGCGGATGAGGCGCTCATGCGCCAGCCGCGGCAGCAGGCGGACGACCCGGGCCGCCGCGTCAAGGTCAAGCTCGGGAGTGCCGCCACGAGCGCCCCGACGCCAGGCCAGCTCGGAGGCGGCGAGGGCGGAGGCGGCGAGGGCCGGATCTCCCAGCAGCCAGATCTCGTCGCCATCCGACCAGCCCATCGGCACGGCAAGGCTGCGATCGTCGAGCACGCCGACGGTCCCGATCACCGGGGTCGGCAGGATCGGCCCTTCCTCGGTCTCGTTGTAGAGGCTCACGTTGCCGGAGACGACCGGCAGGTCGATCGCCCGGCAGGCCGCCGCGATGCCGTCGATCGCACGTTCCAGCTGCCACGCTCCGAGCTCAGTCTCCGGTGACCCGAAGTTCAGGCAGTCGGTGATCGCGATGGGCGTCGAGCCGGAGCAGGCCACGTTGAGCGCACCCTCCACCACCGCCGATGCACCGGCGATGTACGGGTCGAGGGCGCCGACGCGCGCCGGCCCAGGGCCGTCGATGGCGAGCGCCAGGGCGCGCGACGTGCCCTTGATGCGCAACAGCGCCGCATCGCCGGCGCCGGGGCCGACCAGCGTATTCGTGCCGTTCATGTGGTCGTAGCGACGCCAGATCGGCTTCCGGTCGCGCGCGTTGGCAGATCCGAGCAGCTCGAGGAGCGCTTCCACCGTCGGTTCCTCTGCGGCCAGCGCCGCGAGCCGCCCGTCAGGCGCCGGGGGCGGCGCATGGCCGGCGATCGCGTAGCGCGGCGCATCGTCGGCCAGGGCGCGACCGGGCACCTCGCACGCGAGCCCCCCCGCGCCGCGACAGCGAATGAGCGGCTCGTCGGTGACCGTTCCGATCCGGGCGGCCTCCAGCTCGTATCGCGCGAAGACGCCGCGCACGTCATCGACGCGGTCGGGCCGAACGACGATCAGCATGCGCTCCTGGGACTCGGACAGGAGCACGTCGTACGGGGTCATGCCGGCTTCGCGCCGCGGGACCGCGTCGAGGTCGACGTCCGCGCCAACGCCGCCACGCGCGGTCAGCTCGGCAAGTGCGCAGGTGAGACCGGCGGCCCCGAGGTCCTGCATGGCCACCACCGCGTCGAGATGCGCAAGCTCCAGGCATGCCTCCATGAGCAGCTTCTCGAGGAACGGGTTGCCGACCTGGACGGCCGGCCGGCGCTCCTCGCGGTCCTCCCCCAGCGTGGCCGAGGCGAAGCTCGCCCCCTGGATCCCGTCGCGGCCGGTCGAGGCGCCGACCAGCAGCAGCACGTTGCCGGCGCCGGCGGCTCGCGCCAGGGTGATCTCCCCGTGGCGGGCGATCCCGACGCACATGGCGTTGACGATCGGGTTTCCAGAGTAGCTCGGATCGAAGACCACCTCACCGCCGACATCGGGAATGCCGATGCAGTTGCCGTATCCGGCAATGCCCCCGACGACGCCACCGAACAGGTAGCGATTGCGGGCCGCCGTGTCCACGTCGGTCGCACCGTCGGGATCGAGGGGTCCGAAGCGCAGGCTGTTGAGGAGCGCGATCGGGCGCGCGCCCATGGTGAAGACGTCGCGGATGATGCCGCCGACCCCCGTCGCCGCGCCCTGGTACGGCTCGACCGCGCTCGGGTGGTTGTGCGACTCGACCTTGAAGACCGCGGCCAGCCCGTCGCCGATGTCGACGACGCCGGCGTTCTCGCCCGGCCCGACCAGCACGCGCTCCCCCGACGACGGCAGCCGCCCGAGGAGCGGCCGTGAGTGCTTGTACGCGCAATGCTCGGACCACATGGCGCCGAACATGCCCAGCTCGACCGCGTTCGGGCGACGGCCGAGCGCGTCGACGACGAGCTCGAACTCCGATTCGGTCAGCCCGTGCCGCTGCTCGGCCGGAGACGTTGCGACCGTCATGCGCTCTGAAGGGGCCTGCTCACGCCGATCCGGTGCTCGCCCTGGCCGTCATCGGCACCTGGTGAACCTGGCACGAGTCACCGCGTTGGCCCGCCCAATGGCTGGTCTCGGCCGAGCTCGAGCAGGATGCAGCCCATGGCCGCCGCCGCAGTCCCCAGGAACAGCAGCAGCTCACCGATCCCCGCGGCCCCGAAGCCGATGCGGTCGATGGCGATCCCGAGACCGATGAGCACCACCACCATCGTGGCCATGCGCAGGTGAGGGATGGCCGGCACGCTGGCGGCGAAGAAGACGGTGACCGCGATGGCGAGGAGCAGGAGGACGAGCAGCAGGTCGATCGGGTTGATCGGGCCGCGGAACAGTCCGACCACCACCCCCACTGCCGCTACGACAGTCCCTCCGCCGATGAGCCACGCAGACAGCGTCACCGGCCACGTCACGGGCAGGCTCACCGACTGCGGCTGCCGCCGGTTGCCGCTCTCGGTCGGAGGGTGCGCTGCCGGCGGCGGTGGCGGTGGCGCCGCCGAGGGCGGCGGAGGTGCGGGCTCGACGCGTGTCGGCTCGTCCGCCCTTGCTGGCGGAGCGTCGACGGAGTTCGTCCAGGGCTCGGCGTCCGTCGGCTCGGCGGGCCGCCCGGGCTGCTCGTCGGCCCGGTCGTCACGCTCGGGCGGATCGGGCCACGCCGGGGCGGGAGGGATCTCGGCCTCGGCCTCCTGGTCGATCGGCTGCCCGCAGGTCGGGCAGAAGACCGCGGTCTCGTCGACCTCGGTCCCGCAGTTCGGGCAGAAGCGGGCCATCGGCTCAGCTTCGTCCGAACCGGGTGAGCGTGCCGATCAGGATGATCAGGGCGGACAGGAAGAAGATGATCCCGGCCGGCGTCAGGACGCGCAGCAGGCCGACAAGGTCGCCGTCCCAGTGGCCGAGCAGCTCGGCCACGGCGAACAGGATGATCAGGCCCACGCTCCACAGGAGGGTGATCCCGAGGCCGACCGTCTGGATCGGCCCGGGCGTCGCGCGCGCGAAGCCGGCGATGGCGAGCACGAGGAGCAGGATGCCGAGCAGCGGGACGGGCCCGGTCAGGCCGTAGTAGGCCTGGTCGGCGAGTGCGGCACCCACGTTCGGATAGCCGGACCAGAAGGCCACCCCGTATCCATCCGGACCGGTTGCTCGCTCGAAGAGCGAGCCAGTGCCGTACAGGAACGGCAGGAGGTAGCCGGTGACCAGGCCGATGAGGCCGATCAGCAGCACGACCGGTCCGAGGACGGCGCCCCCGCGCCGGGCTGAGACCGCGGCCACCGGTTCCTCCGCGGCGACAGCCGGCGGCACGTACCCGGGGGCCGTGCCGCGCAGGTTGGCACCGCAGTTCTGGCAGAAGGCGACGCCGGCACGGTTGTGGGTCCCGCAGCGCGGGCACGCCATGGTCCCTTCGGCCGTGCCCGGGCGCTCCAGGGTGCTCGCCACGCCTGCGGCGACGAGCCGCTGGCCACAGTTGCGACAGAAGGCGAGACCCGGCCGGTTCTCGGTCCCACAGCGCGGACATTGGGTGCTCTCGCCCGTTGAGCCCTCGCCGGCGGGCACGCTGTGCGCCGCGGTGAGCGCTGCCGCAGCACCGGCCTCGGCGCCCTCGGGCACGTCCGGCGCGGCCGCGGCGGGATAGGCCTCGACCTCGGATGGCGGCGGCTCAGAGATGCCCGTCGGTTCGCCCCACTCGGGCTCCAGGATCGGCTCTGCGCCACGCTCCGGCGGCTCGGTCGGCCAGTCGCCCGGTTCGGCCGACCCGGCTGCCGGTGGCTCGGTCGGCCAGGCCGGCGCTTCGGGTGCTGAGCCGCTGCCCGCCTCCGCCTCTCCAAACGCGGTCGGCGCGTCCTGGCTCGGCCAGCTCTCGATCTCCGCGCTGGCGACGGCCTCGGCCGGCGGCGCCCCGGTCTCGGAGTCCGGCTCGGCCACGTCGTCGGGGGGCTGCCAGGGTTCCGTGGACCATCCGGCGCTCGCCGCGTCTTGAGGCTGGTCGTCGGCGGCGGGCTCTTCCGCGGAGGACGGCTGGCCGGTCCAGGCGGGCTCCGCAGCGGGCTCTTCCGCGGAGGACGCCTCGCCTGGCTCCGGCGGCGATGACGACGCGTCGTCCGGGTCGCGGCGTTCCCGCTGATCGTGCTCCACTCTTCGCCTCCTGCGGCAGATTCAGCCCCTGGACCCGATCATAGCCGACGCTCCGCGGCCGCCGGCTGCCGTTGCAGCCAGCGTTCCAGCGACCGGAAGAGGCGGAGCCCATCCGTCCCGCCCATCTCCGGCTCGGCGGCGCGCTCGGGATGCGGCATCAGCCCGAGCACGTTACCGCGCTCGTTGACGATGCCGGCGATCCCGCGCTCCGACCCGTTCGGATTTGCATCGGCGCCGACGCGCCCCTCGCCGTCGGCGTAGCGCAGCGCGACGCGCCCGTCGCGCTCGAGCGCATCGAGCGTCTCGGCATCCGCAACATAGCGCCCCTCACCGTGGCTGATCGGCAGGCGGATGCGATCCCCGTCGGCGAGGTCCCCCAGCCAGGCGTTCGCGCTCTGCAGGCGCTCCACCCGCAGCCACTGCCAGTCGCATCGGAACTCGAGGTGGTCGTTGCGGACGAGGGCTCCGGGGAGCATGCCTTCCTCGGTCAGCACCTGGAAGCCGTTGCACGAGCCGATGACCGGGCCGCCCGCGTCCGCGAAGGCCTCGACGGCGCGCATGACCGGGGAGAAGCGGGCGATCGCCCCGGTTCGGAGGTGATCGCCGTGCGCGAAGCCGCCGGGAAGGACCACGGCATCGGCCCCGCCCAGGTCCGACTCGGTGTGCCACACCAGGTTCGCGTTCCAGCCGAGCACGGTGGAGGCGACGTGGACGAAATCGCGCTCCGACCAGGTGCCCGGGAAGACGACGACCGCGACGCTCGGCGGGCGCGTCATGAGCGTGGTCATGGGTTCGCCTCCTCGGCATCCTGCTGCTCGTCGGCGCGGAGCTCCCAGCTGGCCGTCTCCATCACCGGGCTGGCGAGGAGGCGCCGGCACATCTCGTCGACCGCCGCCTCGGCAGCGGCATGGTCCTCTGCCTCGAACGCGATCCGCAGCAGCTTACCGCTTCGGACGTCACTGACCGACGCATAGCCCAGCGACCGCAGTGCTGAGCCGATGGTCTGGCCCTCCGGATCGTTGATCCCCGATCGCAGCGCGACGTGCACCTCGGCCAGCCAGCGCACGGGCATCACCAGCTGCGCCCGGTGAGCCGCTCGTAGGCGGCCACGTACCGGTCGCGGGTGCCGCGGATGACGTCCTCGGGCAGGACCGGGGCCGGCGGCTCCCTGTTCCAGCCCGAGGCGGCCACGAAGTCGCGCACGAACTGCTTGTCGAAGCTCGGCGGGCTGGAGCCCGGCGCGTAGCGCTCGGCGTCCCAGAAGCGCGACGAGTCGGGCGTCAGCACCTCGTCGATGACCGCCAGCTCGCCGTCGATCCAGCCGAACTCGAACTTCGTGTCGGCAAGGATGAGACCCTCCTCAGCCGCGTGCCTGGCGCCCTCGACGTACAGGGCGATCGAGCGCTCCTCGAGCTGGCGGGCGAGATCCCCGCCGACCATTTCCGCCAGCCGGTCGCGGCTGATGTTCTCGTCGTGCCCGACCTCCGCCTTGGTCGAGGGGGTGAAGATCGGCTCGGGCAGGCGGTCCGCCTCACGCAGGCCGTCCGGCAGCCGATGGCCGCAGACCTCGCCGCTGCGCTGGTACTCCGCCCAGCCCGACCCGGCCATGTACCCGCGCACGACGCATTCCGCATCGATCCGGTCGGCCCGCCGAACGAGCATCGAGCGTCCAGCCAGCTCGTGCGTCCGCGCCGGACTGGGGAGGCGATCGAGATCGGCTGACACGAAGTGCGAGCGACCGAGGTCGGCGAGCCGCTCGAACCACCAGGCCGACAGGCGGGTCAGGACGGCGCCCTTGTCCGGGATCGGCTGATCGAACACGACGTCGAAGGCGGAGAGTCGATCGGTCGCGACGAGGAGGAGGTGCCGATCGTCGACCTCGTAGGTCTCGCGCACCTTGCCTCGATGGACCAGGGACAGCTCATCGATCTGGCTGCGCAGCAATGCCGTGGACATGTCGGTCAAGCTCCCTCCTCAGGCTCATCGGTGTCGATGGATCGTGGCCGGTATGGAATGTCGAGCCGGCGTTTCAGCATGCGCTCGATGCGCTGGAATACCTCGAGACCGATGATGACCAGCACGGTACCAAGGGCGGCGACGACATACATGCCCGCGCCGGCCGCCATCCCGACCGCGGCGACCGACCACAGTGACGCGGCGGTCGTCAGGCCGCGCACGGTGCCGCCGTAGTGGAGGATGGCGCCGCCGCCCAGGAAGCCGATGCCGGACACGATCTGTGCGGCGATGCGCGTCGGGTCCGAACCGGGTCCGGTGAAGGCGTAGGCGCTGATGACGGTGAAGATCGCCGATCCAAGCGCAACGAGCGCATGCGTCCGGAAGCCGGCCGGCATCCGCTGGAGCTCGCGCTCCCAGCCGATCATGGCGCCGAGCAGGAGGGCGACGACGAGCCGCACCGTCAGCTCGAGCTGCGTCACGATGGACAGTTCTGCCACTCGGATCAGGTCCTCGGTGGAGGCGTCGGTCGCACGCCGGCCGCGAGGAGCCGGGACCACGTGCTGGCCGACCACGCGTGAAGCGCTCCGCCCGCCAGGACGAGGCAGAGCCAGATCGCCACGAAGCCTACCAGCAGCAATGCCGTCGCGAAGTTGATCCCGTCGCCGAGGTCGAGCTGCGCGCCGATCGGGGCCCACAGCACGCCGAGGAGGAGACCGGCGAGGAGCAGGAAGGCAGCCTGCACCACCGTGCCGAGGACCACCTGCGCGAGGGCCGCAGCGCCGACACGCGACATCGCCGGACCAGCGGCCCGCACCCCGTCCGTCCGGGAGGCGACTGCCGCGAATGCCGCGCCCAGGACGACTGCGACGGAGAGCCCGACGATGATCGGGGCCACGGCGGCGACCACGCTCAGCACCGACCCACCGTCCTGGGGCGCGTTGAATGCCCCGGGTGCCGCCGACGCCGTCGCGATCACGAGCAGGACGAAGGCGACGGCGCCCGGAATGGCTGCGATCAAGGCAATCCCCAGGAGGCGCGGCGTGCCCGAGACCGACGGGTGTCGCTGATCGAGCATGTCGAGCAGGACGGCGTTCGCGGCGGCCACCAGCACGAATGCCGCGAGGACCACGGCCCCGGCGAGCGCGGCGATAACGACGGCGTTCCACGGCCACGCGCCGGAGGTCACGATCCGTGCTCCCAGGAACGTCAGCTCCGCCTCCGACGGTGGTCGCGTGACGGCCACGAGCAGCGGGATCCAGCCGAGGCTGGCGATCCACGCCAGCGCTCCCGGCAGCCACAGGGCGGGGCGCCCGGAGACCAGGCGCGCGGAGGCTGCGGCGGCGGCGAGCCAGCGGCGCATCGGGCGGTGCGGCCGGCCTAGCCGGCCGGATCGAGGCCGAGCGCGCGGTACGTGACCTCGATCCCGGAAAGGTGGTGCTGCAGATCCATGGCGCGCTCGATCTCGTCGGCGGTCAGCCACTCGCCGGCCGCCGGGTCGCCGCGCAGCGCATCGGCGAAGGTCATCTCGCCGGACCACGCTCGCCTGGCCGCTCCCTGGACGATACGGTAGGCGGCCTGCCGGTCGGCGCCCTTGGCCACCATTGCCAGGAGCAGGGCCTCGGAATACACCATCCCGCCCGAGCGATCCAGGTTGGCCCGCATCCGATCGGCGTCCACCTCGAGGCCGTCCAGGATGTCGGCCAGGGTCCGCGTGGCATAGGCCGCGACGCCGAGTGCGCGCTCGAAGACGAAGCGCTCGGCCGAGCTGTGGCTGATGTCGCGCTCGTGCCAGAGCGCCATGTTCTCGAGGCCGACCAGCGCGTCCGCGCGAAGGAGCCGCACGAGGCCCGTCACGCGCTCCGCCAGGACCGGGTTCCGCTTGTGGGGCATTGCGCTGCTCCCCTGCTGCCCGCGGCCGAAGGGCTCGAACGCCTCGCCCACCTCCGTCCGCTGCAGGTGCCGAATCTCGGTCGCGATTCGCTCGAGCGTCCCGCCCAGGATGGCGAGGGTGGTGAGCAGCTCAGCGTGCCGGTCCCGGCTCACCACCTGTGTCGGCGCCGGGTCGGCCTGCAGGCCCAGGCCGTCGAGGACGTGGGCCTCGACCTGCGCGCTCACGTTCGCGTGCGTCCCGACGGCACCCGAGATCGAGCCGACCGCGATGGTGTCGCGCGCGCGGGCCAGCCGCTCGACGTCCCGACCGAGCTCGGCGTACCAGCCGGCGACCTTGAACCCGAACGTGATCGGCTCGGCGTGGATGCCATGGCTGCGCCCGACCATCGGCGTGTCGCGGTACTGGAGCGCGAGCCGATGCACGACCTCCACCAGCCGCGCCAGCTCGCCATCGACGACCGCGGCCGCGTCGCGCAGCACGACCGCGGTGGCGGTATCGAGGACGTCCGAGCTGGTCAGCCCATGGTGCAGCCAGCGGCCCTCGGGCCCGAGCCGCTCGGTGACCGAACGTAGGAAGGCGATGACGTCGTGCTGCGATTCTCGCTCGATCTCGCGCGCACGCTCCGCATCGACCTCCGTCGCCGCGGCGCGGATTCGTTCCCAGTCCGGCGTCGGCACCACGCCGGCCTCGTGGAGCGCCTCGACCGCGAGCAGCTCGATGCGCAGCCAGAGCGCCAGCCTGCGCGCCTCGCCGAAGATCTCGCGCATCTCGGGCAGCGCGTATCGGTCGATCACGTCGAGCGCGGATCGACGCGCAGCTCGGCCCCCTCCGCCTGCTCGGCGCGGAAGGCGGCCACGCGCTCGGCGACCGCGCCATCCGACAGCGCCAGGATGCGCGCGGCGAGGTGGCCCGCGTTCCTGGCGCCTGCGCTCCCGATTGCGACGGTCGCGACCGGCACGCCCGGCGGCATCTGGACCACGGCGTAGAGTGCGTCGGCCCCGCCGAGCGAGCCGCCGTCGAGGGGTATCCCGATCACCGGCTTCGCCGTCAGCGAGGCCAGCACCCCGGGCAGGTGCGCGGCAAGGCCGGCCGCACCGATGAACACTCGGACGCCCGCCTCCTCGGCCTCCCCCACGTAGGCGTGCAGCGCATCGGCCTGGCGATGGGCGCTGATGACCGATGCCTCCCAGCTGATCCCGTACGCGTCGAGCACGTCGAAGCAGCCCTTCAGGTCCGGCAGGTCGGAGCGGGAGCCGCAGACGACGGCGATGGTCGGCATCGGAGGCCAAGGATAGCCCGCGCACCGGGCCGGTGGCAGTCGCCCGACGATCTGCGGCATCATACGTACCCCATCCACGGAGGCACCACCGCCGATGACCCGCTCCGCCCCGCATCACGCCGTTCGCCCATCCGCGGCGCTCCTGCTTGCGCTGCTGCCGCTGGCCGCCTCGCTCTTCCTGCCACCGGTTCCGGCAGCGGCCAAGGGCCCGCCGGAGGCGGTCCGCTTCGCGACATTCAACGCGTCGCTGAATCGCAACGAGCCGGGGCAGGCACTCACCGACCTGTCAAAGCCGGCGGGCGCACCCGAGCCCGACCCCGCCGTCCGCGCCCGTCGCGCCCAGGCCGCAGCGGTGGCCGAGATCATCCAGCGCACGCGGCCAGAGGTGCTGCTCATCAACGAGTTCGACTACGTCGACGGCCCGGTCACCGGCAATGCACTGACCGATGCGTTCCAGGCCAACTACCTCGGCGTAAGCCAGAACGGCCAGCCCACCATCCACTACGACTACGTGTTCGTGGCGCCCTCGAACACGGGCGTCGCGTCGGGGTTCGACCTGAACAACAACGGCGCGACGGTCACCACGCCGCTGGCGCCCGGCTATGGCGACGACGCCCTGGGCTTCGGTGAGTTCCCCGGCAAGTTCGGCATGGCCGTCTTCAGCCAGCACCCGATCGACTATGGTGCCGCCCGCACCTTCCAGCACTTCAAGTGGAAGGACATGCCCGGCGCGCTCCTCCCCGACGATGCCTCGACGCCGGCGCCGGCGGACTGGTACAGCGCCGAGGAGCTGGCGATCCTTCCGCTCTCGAGCAAGAGCCACTGGGACGTCCCGATCAGCATCGGCGGCACCACCGTCCACTTCCTCGTCAGCCACCCGACCCCGCCCGTCTTCGACGGCGCGGAGGATCGCAACGGCCGCCGGAACTTCGACGAGATCCGGCTGTGGGCGGACTATGTGAGCCCGGGCGCCGGGCGCTACATCTACGACGACGCCGGTGCCACCGGCGGTCTGAAGCCGGGCGCGAAGTTCGTGATCGCCGGCGACCAGAACTCGGATCCGCTCGACGGGGACAGCATCCCCGGTTCCATCCAGCAGCTGCTCGACAACCCGCGGATCAACACCACCGTCACGCCATCGAGCGTCGGCGGCACCGCGTGGGCCGCCGTCCAGGGCGGGGTGAATGCCAATCACAGGAGTGACCCGGCGTTCGACACGGCCGACTTCTGTGACACCGCGGCCCCACCGCCATGCAGCGGCCCCGGCAACCTTCGGGCCGACTATGTGCTCCCCAGCCGCAACCTCAAGATCGTCGACGCGGCAGTCTTCTGGCCGGAGCCCGGCCACCCGCTCGTCTACCTGACCGGCACCGGCTTCCCGGTCCCGAGCAGCGACCATCGGCTGGTGTGGGTCGACCTCAAGGTGCCCGGCAGCGCGCGAGGGAAGTAGCCGCCTGACCGATGCGGGCGGGCGCCGGTCGATCCGGCTCCCGCCCGTTCGTCGTCAGGTCCCACGATCACCCGGCCTGGTCGCGGAGCTCCGTCCCATCGCCGAGGCCTAGCTCGCGCGCCGCGATGTCGGTCCGGAACCGCCCGCCGTCGAGCGTCACCTCGGCCACGCCCCGGTAGGCGGCGGCGTGGGCGGCGTCCAGGGAGGCCCCGCGGCCGACGATCGTGACGACGCGTCCGGCGGTCGTTTCGTAGCGGCCGTCGGCCACGCGGCGCGTGCCACCGTGGAAGCAGAGCAGGTCGCCGTCGTCCGCCGCGGAGGTGGGCTCGGCGCCGCCGATCTCGCGACCGACGCGCGGTCCTTCGGGGTAGCCGTCGGATGCGATGACGACCCCGACGACCGAGCCGGAGCGAACGGCGACGGACTCCTCCATCAGGCTCCGATCGGCGGTGGCGCAGCCCAGCAGGCCTGCCGCCAGGTCCCCGTCGATCATCGGCAGCAGCACCTGGGCCTCGGGGTCGCCGAATCGGGCGTTGAACTCGAGGACCATCGGCCCATCGGCCGTGAGGATCATGCCGGCGTACAGGACCCCTCGGTAGGGAACGCCGTCGCGCGCCATGCGCCAGGCGATCGGCTCGAAGACCTCGGCCGCCATCCGCTCGAGCGCCGCTCGCCCGAACCAGGGGACCGGCGCGTAGGCTCCCATGCCGCCGGTGTTCGGCCCCTCGTCGGCATCGAGGAGACGCTTGTAGTCGCAGGCCGCCGCCAGGGGCACGACCGCCTCGTCGCTCACCAGCGCAAAGGCGCTCACCTCGGGGCCGGTCAACCGTTGCTCCAGGACGATCCGCGCTCCGGGAGCCACGCTCCCGTACAGGTCGCGCACGGCGGCCTGCGCCTCGTCGTGCGTCTCCGGCACGACCACGCCCTTGCCGGCGGCCAGCCAGTCGGCCTTCACGACGGGCGGCGCCTCCGCCGCACGGATGAAGGCCAGCGCGGCATCCGGTTCGACGAAGCTCTCTGCCGGTGCAGTCGCCACCCCGGCGCGCTGCATCTGGCGCTTGGCGAACGACTTGCTCGACTCGAGGCGCGCCGCCGCGCGGGTCGGTCCGAAGGTCGGGATCCGCGCCGAGGCCAGCTCATCCACGACGCCGGCGGCCAGCGGACCCTCGGGACCGATGACCACGAGCCCGTATCGCTCGCGGCTGGCGTGACGGGCGACCTCGTCCGGATCGGTCACGTCGAGTTCAACGTTCTCGCCCACCGCCGCCGTCCCGCCATTCCCGGGAGCGATCCTGACGCGCCGCACGCCGTCGTCGCGCGCAAGCCGCCAGGCGAGCGCGTGCTCTCGCGCTCCGGAGCCGACCACGAGCACGTCCATCGTGCTACCCCCCGGCCAGCTCCGCCAGTCGGTCGAGGACCGACTCGAGCTCGTCGATGCGCTCCTGGTAGGTGCCCAGGTCGCCATCGGCCAGCGCGGCCTGCGCTTCGTCGTAGAGCCGCTGGGCCTCTGCCACCAGGCCGGCGACGTCCTCCGGCAGCGGGCCGGGCGACTCGCCGGGGGAAGGCTCGGGTTCCGGCTCCTCGGGCGGTGGGGGCTCGGCCTCGCCGAGGACCTGGCGCAGGCCGTCCTCCACCGTCTCGGCGAAGGCGACGCGCTCCTGGTCGACCATGATCACGCGCACGAACTCGGGGAAGGGCGCTCCCTCGGACTGGAGGAAGATCGGCTCGACGTAGAGCAGTCCGTCGTCGCCGATCGGCAGGACCAGGAGGTTGCCGCGGATGATCGACGAGCCGGAGCGGTTCCAGACACCGAACTGGGCGGCGATCGCGGTGTTCTGGACGATCCGCGCCTCGATCTGGGCCGGCCCCTGGGTCGACGTGTCGGTCGGGAAGCGGAAGGCGATTCGCTCTCCGTAGAAGCCGGGGTCCATGCGCGCGGCGACCCAGGCGATCATGTTGGCGCGGCCCTCCGGCACCATCGGCTGGATGAGGACGAACTCGGCCGCGTCCTCGCCGGGGATGAGCATCGTCACGTAGTAGGGCTCCATCGGCTCACCCGTGCCCTTGGACACATCCTCCGGGATCGCCCAGCGGTCGTCCTGGTTGTAGTAGGTCGTCGCACCGCCGTCGGTGGCCGGCAGGTGATAGAGGCGATACGCCTCGTTCTGGGCGGTGAAGAGGTCCTCCGGATATCGCAGGTGCGCCACCAGCTCCTCCGGCATGGCGTCCATCGGCTCGAACATGCCCGGGAAGATGCGCGCATAGGCGGCGATGATCGGGTCGTCCGGGTCGGCGAGGAAGAAGCGAACGGTGCCGTCATAGGCGTCGACCACGACCTTGACGCTGTTGCGCACGTAGTTCGCTCCCGCGAAGCGGCTCGTCGCGGGCAACGGCTGCGCGTTCGGGTAGCGATCGGTGAGCGTGTACGCGTCCCAGACCCAGAGCAGCCGGCCGGCGGCGCTGACCAGGTACGGGTCGACGTCGTAGGCCAGGAAGGGCGCGATCTCCTCGACCCGCTCGCGGAGCGCCCGCCGGAAGAGGATCTGCGACTGTTCGGTGAGCTGGTTGCTGATCAGCAGGTTGAAGTCGCCGAAGCGAAGCGCGAAAAGCGCGCGGGTCAGCGGATTGTCGAGGCCGACCCCGGTCGTCCCCTCCCAGGTGGTCGTGGCGCCGCTGTCGGCGTCGGCGTCGCCGCCGGTGTCGAGCGGGTAGTCGAACTCGTCGGTGGTGGTGCCGGTCACGACGTACGTGTCGGTCGCCTCACCGAAGTAGATCCGCGGCTCGCCGACCGGCAGCTGCGGCTCGCGATTGATGCCGCTGACGAGGTAGTCGGGCGTGCCCTGCGCGGTGACCGCGTCGACCGGCACCGCGGTGATGCCGTAGCCGTGGGTGTACACGAGCGTCTCGTTGGTCCACGTCCGCGCGTTCTCGGCGAGCTTCTCGACGTCGAGCTCGCGCGCACTGAGCATGATCTGGCGCGACTCGCCGGCGATCTCGTAGCGGTCGATGTCCACGTCGCGGAAGTCGTAGTAGCGCCGCAGGATCTGGTCCTGCCCGAACGTCGTCAGCAGCGGCCGGTAGTCCCACAGGCGCAGGTTGTCGATGGTGGCGGCATCCTGCGCGAAGACCTCCCGCGTCAGCTCCTGCTCGCCGGTGAACTGGGCCTGCTCGATCGCATCGAGATCGAACGCTGCGCGCGTCGAGGCGATGTGGTTGACGAGGTACGGGCGCTCGACGTTGAGCTCGTTGGGATTGACCTGCACCGTCTGCACGAAGGTCGGGTACAGGCCGCCGACCAGCACCGACAGGATGAACCAGGCGCCGCCGGCGAGCGCCAGCAGCCAGAGCGTGCGGAACCAGGTGTTGAGCAGCAGGATGGCCGCCGCTACCAGCGCCACCCCCGTCAGGATCACGAACGCCGGAAGGCGGGCATTCATGTCGGTGTAGAGCGCCGCGTGGACTGAGTCGTTCGGCCCGCCGACCGAGTATGCCAGCTCGGCGATGTCGAGCTGGTACCCGCCGGCGATGACGAGCAGCAGCAATGCGCCGATGACCGACAGGTGCGCCCGCACGGCCGCGGTGAGATGGAACTGCCATCGGAGTGCCCGGGCGGCGTAGGTCCCGAGCGTCAGCAGGCCGACGATGATGAGCATCGTCGAGGCCCAACCGAGCAGGAACCGCCAGAACGGCAGGCCGAAGACATACGAGCCGATGTCGCGGCCGAGCGTCGGATCCTGGCGGCCCCAGTCGCCGCCGTTGTTGAAGAGCAGGACCGTCTCCCAGTTGCCGCTCCACGCGGCTCCCGAGCCGAGCGCCAGCAGGACGGCGACGACGGTCAGGCCGATGCCGATGACGCGAGACGCGTCGGGGAGCTCGATCCCGCCCAGCTGACGCACCGATGCCTGGGGTACGATCCGCCGCGCCACCCAGATGCTCACCAGCGTCGGGACGAGCATCGCCGCGAAGCCGATCGCGAACAGCGACACCTGGGCCCAGAGCCGCGTCGTCAGCACGTCCCGGCGACCGAGCTCGCCGTACCACATCACGTCGGTGATGAGGTTCACCACGCCGCCGAGCAGCGCCAGGACGACCAGGACGAGCACGAAGCCGCCGCCGATGACCAGGTACCGGCGCCACGGGACGTCGCCGCCGGCCGCCGGCGGGAAGGTCGGCCCGCCGCCGTTGCCCCGCCTGCCCGCGCGCCGAGCCTGGTCGAGGGGCGTCACGTTGCGCGGATCCTCGCGCTCGCGGCGCTCGAACGGACGGCCCTCGCGCTGCGCATCAGCTTCCGCCTGGCGGCGCTGAAGCTCGTCGAGGAGCTTGTCGAACCAGCTTGACATGTGCGCCGCATGCTACCGGCTGGCGCGGTCATCCGTGACGCGGGGCCACTCGCCACGAGCCCTCGACGTACGATCTCCCGCATGCAGCTCGCCGGCTCCTGCTTCTGCGGCGCGGTCCGCTTCACGGTGGAGACGCGCACCCCGTACCCGTACCGCCGCTGCTACTGCGCGCGCTGCCGAAAGACGGCCGGCGGCACGGGCGCCGCCGCGAACATCCTGGCTCAGGCCTCGACCCTGGCCGTCGAAGGAGCCGATGCGCTCACCGAGTACGCCGCGCCCGATGCGACGCGGACCCGCTTCTGCTCGCGCTGCGGTTCGGCCGTCTACCTCACCATCGATTCGGTGACCGACTTCGTGTATCCGTTCGCGTCGGCCGTGGACACGCCGCTGCCGGAGCCGCCCGAACGCGTCCACGTCTTCACGGGCGACGCACCCGCCTGGGCGAACCCTCCGTCGAGCCCCACCGACCTGACCGTGGAGCGCAACACGAACGAGTCGATCGAGGGCTGGCACCGGCGCAAGGGCCTGCTCGACGGCGGCAGAGGATGACGGCGATGGCCGTCTTGTGACGACGCCGGGCGGGACCGCGCCCGCGCCGACGTGTCAGGTCAGCCGGGCGTCCGGCGCGGCCCCGGTGTCGCTGCCTCACCCGCGGATCCCTCCGCCGCCGGGAGCAGGCTGCGTCGCTGCTGCTTCAGCGCGCGTTGCGTGCTGAGTGGCACCCGTTCGCGCCTCGCCACCTCCGCCGCATCGGCCCACGTGGCGTCCCGGTTGGTCGTCCGCAGCTCGCGAAGCTTCGAGTTCACCCACAGGTAAAGGTCACCGTTGGACTTGTGCGCGTAGCGCCCGACCAGGCCGACGGCGCGGACGGCCTCGATGGCCGGCAGGAACTCGGTCGCGTACCAGTCGGCCGCTGCCTGGTTGATCGGCACCACGGCGCCGCGCGTGACGCTGAGCTGGTAGGCATGGGACCCGACGATCTCGAGCAGGTCGGCGTAGCCGGTGGGTCGGTGGACCTCGATGCTCGCATCGTTCGCGGTGGCGGCGGCCAGGCCGGTGCGTTCCATGAAGATGCGGTGCTGCTCGGTGTGGATGAGCTGCGGGATGTCGACGTCCGGATGCAGCTGGTGCGAGGTGCTGATCGCGGTCACCTCGGCATCCATGTATTCCATCCGCGACTCCCTGGCCAGCGCGACCCGATGGTGACCGTCGATCACGAAGTAGAGCCCGCCCACCTCGTACACGGTGATGGGAGGCATCTCGTCGCGCTCAAATGCCTCCTTGAGCGACTTGACGCGCTTGCGCAGCTCGGGACGGCGAGGACGGAAGAAGCGGTCGAAATCGACCATTCGGTCGACCGAGCCCGCGATCTTGTCGACCGGGATGGTCTTCACGCCAACGTAGCGCTGACCGAGGATCCGCAGCCGGCCGCGGACCTCTCCGTATGGCAGCAGTGCATCGGCCGAGGTCATGGAACTCAGGATACCAATGCCGCCAAATCGCCCACGGAAGCGGGGTCACGCTCGACCGTCCAGGTAGGCGAGCACCGCGAGGACGCGTCGGTTGTCGTCGGGGTGCTCCTCGAGAGCCAGCTTGGAGAAGATGGTTGCGACCTGCGCCTCGACCGTCTTCACGGAGATCGACAGGCGGTCGGCGACCGAACGATTCGAGCGGCGGTGACGTGACCGTCGCCTTCGGCTCAGTGTGGGCCACAGCTGGCCAGGCGCTCACCGTCTACCGGCTGGAACCCTGATCACTCCCACTCGATGGTGGCGGGCGGCTTCGAGCTGATGTCGTAGACGACGCGGTTGACGCCGGGCACCTCGTTGACGATGCGCGAGCTGATCTTGGCCAGCACCTCGTATGGCAGCCGTGCCCAGTCGGCCGTCATGCCGTCGTCGCTGGTCACCGCACGGACCGCCACGAGGTTGGCGTACGTCCGCCCGTCGCCCATGACGCCCACCGAGCGCACCGGTGTCAGGATGGCGAACGACTGCCACAGCGACCGATACAGCCCAGCGGCCTTGATCTCGTCGATGACGATCCAGTCGGCCTCGCGCAGCGTGTCGAGCCGCTCGGCGGTCACCTCGCCGATGATCCGGATGGCGAGCCCCGGCCCGGGGAACGGCTGGCGCTGGACCATGGCATCGGGCAGGCCTAGCTCGACGCCCACGCGGCGCACCTCGTCCTTGAACAGGTAGCGCAGCGGCTCGATCAGCCGGAAGCGCAGGTCCGAGGGCAGCCCGCCGACGTTGTGGTGCGTCTTGATCTTCTGCGAGGTCTTCGTCTCTGAGGTCTTCGACTCGATGACGTCGGGATAGAGCGTCCCCTGCGTCAGGAAGTCGATCTGGCCAAGGTCCGCCGCTTCCTCCTCGAAGACCCGGATGAACTCGTCCCCGATGATCCGGCGCTTCTCCTCTGGATCCTCCACCCCCGCCAGGCGCCTGATGAACCGATCCCGAGCATCGACCATGACGAGGTTCATGCCCAGGTCCCGCTCGAAGGTGACCCGCAGCAGCTCCGACTCGCGCTTCCGCATGAGCCCGTGGTCGACATAGATGCAGGTCAGCTGGTCGCCGATGGCCCGATGCACCAGCGTCGCGGCGACCGCGGAGTCAACCCCGCCCGAGAGCGCGCAGATGACGTGGCCCTCCCCCACCCGCTCGCGGATCTCGGCCACGGTGGTGTCGATCAGGTTGGCGGCGGTCCAGTTCGGCCGCACGCCGGCGATCCGCACCACGAAGTTGCGCAGCACGTCACGTCCGGACGGCGTGTGCACGACCTCCGGGTGGAACTGGATGCCGTACAGGTTGCGACCCGGATCGGCCAGGCCGGCGAAGGGCGTCGCGTCGGTCTGGGCCGTCGGCCGGAACCCGGGCGGCGCCCGGACGATCGAGTCGCCATGGCTCATCCACACCGGCTGCTCGCGCTCGATGCCGGCGAAGAGCCCCTCCGCGTCGGTCAGGCTGATTGTCGCCGGGCCGTACTCACGCTTGGCCGACGGCAGGACTTCGCCACCCAGCTCATGGGCCATCAGCTGGAGCCCGTAGCAGATGCCGAGAACCGGGATGCGGCCGGACCACAGCGCCGGGTCCGCGCGCGGCGCATCGGTGTCGTAGACCGATGAGGGCCCGCCCGACAGGATCACCGCCTTCGCGCCGCGGCGCTCGAGCTCGGCCATCGGCGTGTCGTGCGGCAGGAGCTCGGAGTAGACGTTCAGCTCGCGCACGCGGCGCGCGATGAGCTGGGCGAACTGGCTTCCAAAGTCGAGGATGACGACGGTGTCGGGGTGCTCCGGCGCCTCGGTCTCGACGCGTTGCGGTGGCGGCGCGTGGAGCGCCTGCTCGAGGTAGGCCTCGACCTCGGCGTCATCGGGGGCCAGAACGCGGTGACCCGCGTTGGCCGCCTCGCCATGGACCGTGCGGCCTCGGTCGGTGGGCCTCGGTTCCGGTGTGTCGCTCAAAGCCGCTCCGTTGGGCGAAGATGTGGTGCACCAAGAGTCTAGGAGGTCCGAACCGATGATCGACGCCGAGATTCGCGAGCTGACGCCGCAGCCGGCGGTGGCGGCGCGCCTGCGAGCTCGAACCGATGAGCTGGCAAAGGTCTTCGACGAGCACCTACCCAACATCGCGCATCGGCTGGCCGACATGGGCATTGAGCCCGCCGGCCCACCATTCGGTCGCTACCACGAGTTCGGGCCGGAGGAGGTCGACGTCGAGGTCGGCATCCCGGTCAGTGCTCCCGCGCCGAACCTGCGGCCGCTGGCCGAGGCCGAGGAGGGCGAGATGGCTGCCTCCGAGCTGCCCGGCGGTCGCGCGGCGATCACCGTGCACCGCGGCTCGTACGACGGCCTGTCCCAGACGTACGACCAGCTCCACGACTGGATCCACGAGCAGGGCCACGAGGAGGGGCCTGCCCCGTGGGAGTCATACGTCGACGACCCGTCCGAGGTGGACGCCGCCGATCTCAAGACCGAGGTGTGCTGGCCATTGGCCTGATGCGTCGGCCGATCTATCGGCCGAATCGCGCCGCACAGGAGTCTCAGGCGGCGTTTGACCGATCTATCGGTCGCTGGTGAGCGTGACGGGCGCCCGTCGGCGCCGCTCGTGCGTGCCCATGTCCGACACATCGGCCAAACCGCGCCCCAGCCAAGCCTCCGGTCGAGTACGACCGATTTATCGGCCGCGGGTCACTGGTCGAGCCACTCGCGCGGGTGTGAGACCAGGAAGTCCTCGATCGGGATGCCGCCGGCGCCGACGGTCAGCGACTGGGCTCCCCGGTGGGTGTGCGTGAACGCCACCGTCCCCGGCGAGCCGCGAGTCTGGCCGGTCTTGACCTCGATCGCCATCGGCGTGTCACGCGAGCGCATGAGCTTGCCCGGCCGCACGACCCAGTCGACTTCGGCGTTGCCCTCGCGCCAGTAGCCGAGCTCGTCGGGATCCGCGTGCGCCCACAGGTGAGCGCCGACCGCCGTCTCGACCAGCCGGCCCCACGTCTCCCGATCGGCCTTCGCCCGTGCGAAGGTCGTCCGCGCCGTTGCCGTCATGAGGCCGGTGTTGAGTGCCAGCAGCTTCGGGCTCGACGCGCGGCGCCGCACCGCGGAGCCGGAGTACTTGCCGATCCCGGTCACCATGCCGGCGCCACCAAGCAGCTCGAGGTAGTGGGCGAGGGTCACGGTGTTGCCCGCATCGGTCAGGGTGCCGAGCATCTTGGTGTAGCTCAGCACCTGCCCCGAGTACGAGCAGGCCAGGCGGAAGAGCTGGCGCAGCAGGGCTGGCTTCTCCACCCGGTTGAGGAGCAGGATGTCGCGCGACAGGTTCGTCTCGACGATCGAGTCGAGGATGTACTCCTCCCAGCGGCCGTGGCTCCTGATGAGCCGCGCAGCCCCCGGATACCCGCCGTAGAACAAGTACGTGTCGAGATCCCAGCCGAACGCGTCGCGCATCTCGGCAAAGGTCCAGTGCGTGACGCGAACCATCTCGAAGCGCCCGGCCAGGCTGTCCGACAGCCCCTGTCGCACGAGCAGCGGCGCGGACCCGAGGAGCATGACCCGCAGTGGGAGGACGGATGCGGTGTCCTCGTCCCAGAGCTGCTTCACGACGTCCGACCAGTCCCGGATCTTCTGGATCTCGTCGAGCACGAGCAGGCCGCCGGCACGCCCGCCCATCTTCGCCTGCTGGCGTCCGATCGCCCACTGCGTGTAAAGCCAGCCGATGTCCTCGGGATCCGGCGCGTCGGCGGAGGCGAAGTGGCCGGGGATGCCGATGGCGTCCATCACCTGGCGCGCGACGGTCGTCTTGCCGACCTGGCGCGGGCCGGCGAGCACCTGGATGAATCGACGCGGCTCGTGCGCTCTCGCCAGGATGTCGTCGTAGACCGGTCGCCGGTAGACCTTCGATGCGCGGCTCAATTTCACTCAACCTTCTGAGCAAGATTACTCAGTATGGTGAGGAAGTTTACTCAGTCGACTCCAACCGGACGCGTTCGAGCGCGGTCGCCGTCGGCTCGGCTGGGAAGGGAGACCGACGAATGGCCTCGTCACGACCGATGGCGCCGCCCGCCAGCTCCCTGCCCAGCTGCGCGAGGACCGCCAGCTGCTCCACCTGGTCCTGCGCGAAGCGACGATCGAAGGGATCGCCGTGGCCGGGGACCACGATCCCCTTGACGTTGTCGACCAGCGCATGGCCGGTCTCGACCCAGGCGATCGGGTAGCTGTCGCCGAACGCCGGCGCCGGCGCGTTCTCCAGCAGGTCGCCGGCAAACAAGACCGATGCGTCCGGGACCGTGATCACGATGTCGTTGTCGGTATGCCCGCGCCCGAGGTAGTGCAGCTCGACCTTCCGGTCACCGAGGTCGAGGGTCGCTGACTCGCCGAACACCTCGGAGGGTGGCGTGAGCTCCACCTCGTCGAAGGCCTCATCCGGAAACTCTCGCGACATCCGTGCCCGCATCTCCTCGCCCTGCTCGACGATCATGGTGGCGCAGCGCACATGACCCCAGATCGGCGTCGGCAGGAAGCGGGCGTTGCCAAAGGAATGGTCCCAGTGACCGTGCGTGTTGACGACGGCCGCCAGCGGATTGCCGCCGAGGGCCTGGATGTCCGCGCGCAGCTCATCGGCCAGCGGGTGGGTGGCCCTGGTGTCGATGATGACCAGCCCGTCCTCCCCGCCGATGACGCCGATCGTCTGGTCCAGCCACGCGTAGCGCCGGACCCAGACCCGGTCGCCGATCTCCCGCCAGACCGAGGTCACGCGCCGAGTCGAACGGCGGTTCCCGACGCGGTCACCATGAGCATGCTGCCTCCGGCGAACAGGTCCCGCACGATGTTCGCGCCGAGAATGGCCTCGCCCGCGACGACGCCGAGATACTCGGTGATCGTGCGCCCTTCGACGCTCGGGGTGGTCGTCTGGATCATCACTTCCCCTCGAGCATGTAGAACTCGTGGAACTCCGCGCAGCGCCCGTCCTGCGCGAACCGCATGAGGTAGGCGTTGTGGTAGGTCCGTTCCGGATCGTCGCCCTGCGCTGCGTAGCGGCTCCAGCCCACCGCGACGGCGCGATCCTCATCGACGGCGTACGGCTCGTAGTGGGCGTCCCAGCTGTCTGCGGCATCCGGCTCGTCGAGCCAGCTCGCGACGATCGCATCGCGCCCTCGCATGGTGTGCTCGTCGCTGTCCCACGGCCGGTAGCCGTAGACGGCGTCCTCGGTGAAGAGCGCCTCGATCGGCGCCGCCTCGTTCCCGCGCCAGGCGGCGATGTATCGGTCCAGCCAATCCTGGATGTCATCACGTGTCATCGGCCAATCCTACGCCGATGATCAGGCGTGGAGGATCGCAAGGCGATGCGCCTCCTCGTCGAGTGCCTGCCCGGCCTGCGGCGCCAGGGTCTCGAACGGCGTCAGCTCGATGCGGCCTTCTTCGTGGCGCCACGTGCCGGCCACCCGGCCGTCCACGAGGAAAGTATTGAATGAGTGGGGAGTCTTCGTGCTGAAGATCCGGGGCCGGTGCTCCTCGGGCAGGATCTGCGTGCGACGGGCGTGGACCAGCAGCATGGCATCCCAGACCGGCAGGAAGCGCACCGGCGCGGGCGTATCGGGAACGGGCAGCGGCGCATCGGGCAGGTCGAGGAGGCGCCCGCCGCCCTCGTCCCGGAAGCTGCGCAGCTCCATGCCGTCGGCGACGTGGCGCATCTGCCCGACCTTGAGGCCCATCCAGCTCGCGACGTCCTTGAGCGACGCAGGACCGAACGCCCCGAGGTAGCGGCGGATGAGGTGCTCCAGCCCTTCGTCCTCGGTGACGCTGCCGGCATGTGGGATCCACGTCTCCGCCAGGCCGTAGAGGTCGGCACGGCGTCACTCCCAGGTGCCCGATGGTGGCACCCGGACGAGGTCGAGCCACATCCCGACCCACTTCGCGGCCTGTGGATCGAAGCCCCGCGCCACGAGTCGCTCGGATAGGTCGGTGAAGCGCAGGGGGCCGTCGGCCAGCTCCTCGCGCGTCGCGGCGGCAGCCGCGTCCATGTCCAGGGCGGCAATTGCTCCACGGCCGACGTTGGCAAACCACTCCCTTCGCACGCGCCGCACGCCGGCCGTCATCGGCCAGTAGTCGGCCGCCGAGACGGTGTGGATGGTGGCGCGCATGATCGTGGCCTGGACGGCGCGGTGCTCCTCGAGCGCCTTCGTCAGCATCGGTCTGGTGAAGTCGCGCAAGCGCGACCACAGGCCGATGTACCCCGCCGGCGCGTACTGGGTCTGGAGCCCGCCGACCTGCTCGAGGGCATCGGTCAGGCTCATGTCCGAGCGGTCCAGGAGCAGCTGCCGGGCGAGCAGCGCCCGGTTGAGCGTGCGCTCGGTCAGCATCGGCTCAGCCATGGACATCAATGGTAACCTTCGGCTTACCATGGCTGCAGCGCTGAAGAAGACGAACGTGCCCGAGGACCGGCTCCAGCTCTACCAGAGCCTGCTCGATAGCGTCCCCGGCGTCGCCGAGAAGTCGAACTTTGGCTCGGCCTACACCGCCGTCAACGGCAACATGTACTCGATGATCTCGAAGCACGGCATCGTCGGCATTCGCCTGCCGGAGCCTGAGCGGGCCGCCTTCATGGGGAGGTACGCCACCGACCTCTTTCGTGGCGATCCGTCCTGGCCGCCGGCGAAGGAGTTCGTGGCCGTGCCGGACGACCTTCTCGAACGGACCGATGAGCTGGCGCCCTACCTGGAGCGCAGCCTCGCGTACGCCCTGACGCTCAAGCCGAAGGCGACGCGCGGAGGCGGGGCCTAGCCTCGCCGATCCGACGTGCGGCGCCAATCGGAGTGGCCTTACGACCGACGAATGAGGTGGGTGGAGCCGTCCGGCGGTCGGGTGGCCATCCCGATTGACCATTGGGCCGATCTGGCGGTCGTTCCGCCGACTGGAGGGGCTCCGCAACCGGCGGGG